>Ga0209699_100151_pt1 | contig 78966 bp, 67 predicted proteins | sample SynthPrep_1_END__FD_187204 | JGI IMG/M metagenome (GOLD analysis project Ga0209699, IMG submission 187204) | Synthetic microbial communities from Ohio, USA - SynthPrep_1_END_DS7_MetaG (SPAdes) (version 2) | ecosystem: Engineered > Bioreactor > Aerobic > Activated sludge | place: USA: Ohio...
GTCTCGGTGGGGCCGTCCGCGCTGCGGGTGCCGACGGCCACCGGGTAGTTCTTGCGGATCACCTGGCCGAAGTTGCCGGAGGCGGAAAGGTGGTGGTGCAGGCCGCCGTCGGTGACCAGGTAGACCTGGCCGCGCGACACCTTGCGATCCACCACCCGGCTCACATAGACGCCGGCTTCGCCCACCAGGTAGCGACCGAGCTCGATCACCAGCTCGGCTTCCGGCAGCTCGGCCGCCGCCCGCTCGGCGAGCTGGGTGAGGTTGGCGGCGATCGGCGCCAGGTCCAGCGCCTGTTCGCCGGGGAAGTAGGGAATGCCGAAGCCGCCGCCGAGGTTGAGGAAGCGCACCGGCGAAGGCGCATCGGCGGCCAGGCGCAGCGCCAGTTCGTAGCACTTGCACTGGGCCTCGACGATGGCCTCGGCCTTGAGGTTCTGCGAGCCGGCGAAGAGGTGGAAGCCTTCGAAGGCGAGGCCGGCCTTGCCAATCGCGGCGAGCAGGGCGGGCACTTCCTCCGCGTCCACGCCGAACTGCTTGGGGCCGCCGCCCATCTTCATGCCGGAGCTCTTCAGTTCGAAGTCCGGATTCACCCGCACGGCCACCCGCGCCGGCCAGCCGGTGTCGGCGCAGAGCGCGGCCAGCTGGTCCACTTCGCGGAAGGACTCGATGTTGATCAGGATGCCGGCGGCGATGGCCTGGCGCAGCTCGGCGGTCTGCTTGCCGGGGCCGGCGAAGCTGATTTCCCGCGGATCGCCGCCGGCGTCCAGCGCGATCTTCAATTCGCCGCCGGAGGCGACGTCCAGCCCATCGACCAGTCGCGCCATATGGCCGACCACCGCCGGCATCGGGTTGGCCTTGATGGCGTAGTGCAGCTTGATCGCCTGCGGCAGCGCGGCGCGCAGTTCGGCGACACGGGCGTCCAGCAGGCCGCGGTCGTAGGCGTAGAAGGGCGTGCGGCCGACTCGGTCGGCCAGGCGCGCCAGCGGGATGCCGCCGACGGTGAGCTGGCCTTCCCGCTCGGGGAAGCCGCTGCGCGGCGCGTGGCGGGGTGGCGTGCGGACGGCGTCGTTCATGCGCGGGATTCCGGAGCGTAGGTGGCGGACAGGGCCTTGCGGTCTATCTTGCCGTTGGGGTTGCGCGGCAGCGGGCCAGCGTGGACGGTGATCGCCGCCGGCACCATGTAGGCCGGCATGCGGGCGCGGCAGGCGGCCAGCAGTTCGGCCGGCTCCAGGCTGCCGTCCTGCGGCGGCGTGGCGACCACGTGGATGGCCTGGCCCAGGGTGTCGTGGGCGACGCCGAAGGCAGCGCATTCGCCCACCAGCCGGGTGGCGTAGAGGATCTCCTCGACCTCGGTGGGGCTGACGCGGTAGCCGGAGGTCTTGATCATCTCGTCGCGGCGGCCGATGAAGTAGAGGTAGCCCTCGTCGTCCATGCGCACGGTGTCGCCGGAGAACACCGCGATCTCCGGCAGCATCAGCCCGGCTTCGCGGCCGGGGGCCTTGCCCGGCAGCGGCTTGAAGCGCTCGGCGGTCTTCTCGGCGTCGTTCCAGTAGCCCATCGCCACCAGCGCGCCGCGCTGCACCAGTTCGCCGGGCTCGTTGGGCGCGCAGGGCGAGCCGTCCTCGCGCAGCACCATCACCTCGGCGTTGGGAATGGCCTTGCCGATGGAGTCCGGCCGGCGGTCGACTTCGGCGGGCGGCAGGAAGGTGGCGCGGAAGGCTTCGGTGAGGCCGTACATCAGGAAGGGACGGGTGCGGGGGAAGTGTTCCCGCAGCCGGGTCAGCGTCTCCTGCGGCATGCGGCCGCCGGTGTTGGCGATGTAGCGCAGATGTCCGGTGACGGTCTCTGGCCATTTCAGCTGGGCGAGCTGTATCCACAGCGGCGGCACCGCGGTGAGGCCGGTGACCTGCTCGCGCACGACCGCGTTGAGCACGTCGCGCGGCATCAGGTAGTTCAGCAGCACCACGCGGGCGCCGCTGTGGAAGGCGGTGGTGAGCTGGGAGAAGCCGGCGTCGAAGGACAGCGGCAGCGCGGCCAGCAGGGTGTCCTCGGCGCAGTTCTCCAGGTAGCTGGCAACGCTCTTGGCGCCGGTGACCATGTTGCGGTGGGACAGCACCACGCCCTTCGGGCGGCCGGTGCTGCCGGAGGTGTAGAGGATGGCCGCCATGTCGGTGTCGATGACGCGGTGGCCGGCCGATGGCGCGCTGCCGGCGAGGTCGTCCCAGCGATGCACCGAGGCGCCGGCCACTTCCGGCAGGGCTTCCGGATTGCCGGTGAGCACGACGTGGCGCAGGTCGTGGCAGTCGGCCAGCACGGAGGCGAGGGCATTGAGCCGTTCCGGCGAGGTCACCAGCACGCGGACGTTGCAGTCGCGCAGGATGTAGCCCACCTGGTCCGGCTTGAGGATGGGATTCACCGGCACGAAGACGCTGCCGGCGGCGCTGGTGCCGAAGGTGGCGACGACGTTGGCGATGCTCTTGTCGAGGAAGATGCCGACGCGTTCGCCACGGTCCAGGTGCAGCCCGAGCAGGCCGTCGGCGAAGGCGGCGATGCGGGCGGCGAGTTCGGCGTAGGGCAGGTGTTCCGCCGCGGCCGTCAGCGCGACGCGCTCGGGGGCGCGGGCGGCGGAATCGGCGACGAGATGGTGAAGCAGGTAGGTAGCGTTCATCGGCGTCTTGTGCGGGGCATGCTGTCTACATGGCGGGCGCAAGTCTATACGAATGTGGATGCCGCTTTTGCGACATCCTTCTCCGCCGCGCCCATTCAGGGATGGGGGAAGCTCGGGGCTCAGCCTCTGCGCAAGGCCAGCCGGCCGGCCTTGCGCGCGGCCCGTAACGGCAGGGCGCCGAGGAAGCGGCCGAGGGCGAGGAGGAAGGGCTGGGGATCGGACAGGCTGGCGAACAGGCCGCGCACGCCGCGGGCGAGCAGGAAGCCCGGCTGGCGGGCGGCGAGCCAGAGCAGGGCGCCGGGGTCGCGCTCGCCGTTCATCCACACGCGGCGGTCCTGCTGGGTGGCGGTGGGCAGCGGCAGTCCGGCCTGGTGGCAGTACTCGATCAGCGGCAGGTTGACGCCGTTGGCGACGCAGAGGTCGGCCCAGAAGTCGGTGCGGCCCACGGTCGGTTCGATGACCCACTGGGTGCCGTCCGGTGCCTGCTTGAGCTCCAGCGACACCGGGCCGGAGAACTCCAGCCCGTCGAAGAAGCGCAGCGCGAGGCGGTGAATGTCGTCGTCCACAGCGGAGACCGCGAGCGTGGTATGGCCCATCGGCCGGGAGCGCAGCTTGCGGCCTTCGAAGCGGGCGAGCGGCTTGCCGTGGTCCAGATAGAGCGCGCCGAAGCGGATGGCTTCGTCACCGCCGGGAATGAACTCCTGCACGATCACCGGCAGGCTGCCGCTGATGCGGCCGCGCGCGGCTGCCAGCGCCTCGGCGCTGTCGGCCACTACCGTCTTGAAGGCGGACACCGGCCGCGTCGGCTTGGCGATCACCGGGAAACGCAGGCCGGCCAGGTGCTCGTCGATGCGTTCCAGGTCTTCCAGCACCACGGTGCGGGGATAGTTGTGTCCGGTTTCGCGGCAGCGCCGCTCTATGCTGTCCTTGCCCAACAGGGGCAGCAAGCGCTCGGCGGCATCTCCCCAGGCCAGTTTGTAGTGCGGCAGGATGCGGCCGACATGGCGGCCCACCGTCTCCACCATGCGGTCGCTGGTCAGCAGCAGCACGGGTTTGGGCGAGGCGGGAAGCTCTGCAGCGAGGGCAATGAGTGAATCGATCAGCCCTTCGCGGTTGATGTCCGGCACAATTCGTACTTTGGCGCAGCGGGTGCGCACCCCGGGAAGCAGGGTGTCCGCCTCCAGCGCGATGACTGGAACGCCGTTGCGGTGCAGCGCGCGGACGATGCCGAGACCGTGGCCGCAGAGCCCCACGACGATGGCTGCAGGGCGATCCAGGGAAGGCGTCATGACGTTGGCGGAATGTTGGACCACCGCATTTTGTCACGAGAACGGGCTTCCCGCTTACATATAATCCCGGTTCTGCGGAGACAGTGCCGGTCTTCAGCCTGGAGATTGATTTTGAACGTGTTCAAGGAAGTAATCGCCATTCTCGACGACGTGCTCAGCCTGCAGGGGCGAGCGGCGTCGATGACGGCGGAAACCCCGCTGCTGGGCGCGGTGCCCGAACTGGATTCGATGGCGGTGGTGGGCATCATCGGGGCGCTGGAGGAGCGCTTCGAAATCGTCTTCGACGACGATGAAATCGACGGCCAGACCTTCGCCACCGTGGGTTCCCTGGTGGACGCCGTGGCCGGCAAGCTGGGCTGAAGTCCTTGGTCTCCCCGGTGCGGCGCGCCCAGCCGGAAGCCTTCCACCTTCCGGCGCCGGACGGCTTCCGTTTCTGCGTGGCATGGCAACCGCCCGCCGGCGTCGTGCGGCGCGGCGCGGTGGTGCACGTGCCGGCCTTCGCCGAGGAGATGAACAAGTCGCGCCGCATGGTGGCGCTGCAGGCCCGCGCCTGGGCTGAACAGGGCTGGACCGTGCTGGTGCCGGACCTACGCGGCTGCGGCGACAGCGCTGGCGACAGCGGCGACGCCAGCTGGGACGACTGGCTGGAAGACGTGCGCTGTGCCTTCGACTGGGCCCGCGCCCAGGGTGACGGCCCGGTGTGGCTGTGGGGCCTGCGCCACGGCGCGCTGCTCGCTACCGCGGCGGCGATGCGTTTCGGGCTGGCTTGCGGGCTGTACCTGTGGCAGCCGGTTGCCAATGGCAAGCAGCATCTGCAGCAGTTCCTGCGGCTGCAGTCCATGGCGCATGTGGTCGGCAAGGCCAAGGACGAGCGCGCGCCCGGCCCGGACCAGATCCTCCAGGCGGGCGGCCTGGTCGAGATCGCCGGCTACCGCCTCTCCCCGGCGCTGGCCGAGGGGATGCGCGCCGCCACGCTGACGCTGCCGCCAACGGCGTGCAGCTTGTGCTGGCTGCAGTTGGGGCCGGGCGACGATGCCGGGCCTACGCCGGCGGCGGAGCGCCTGTCCAGGGCGTGCGAGGAGGCGGGGCGCGGCTTCATGTTCGAGCGCATCGCCACCCCTTCTTTCTGGCAGACGCAGGAGATCGAGGTGTCGGAGGCGCTGACGGTCGCCGGTTGCCGTCTGCTGGCGATGGAATCCGCGGAGGCGTTATGCCCGTGAACGAGACGCCGCTCAATTTCGACTGCGGTGAGGACAGGCTCATCGGCGTGCTGCATCGCCCGGAGGGGCCCGCGGCGCGTGGCGTGGTGGTGATCGTCGGCGGCCCGCAATACCGCGCCGGAAGCCATCGCCAGTTCGTCGAACTGGGACGGGGGCTGGCCGAGGGCGGCCACGCCTGCCTGCGTTTCGACTACCGTGGCATGGGCGACAGCAGTGGCGAGATGCGCGACTTCCGCCACATCGGCGAGGATGTGCGCGCCGCGGTGGATGCGCTGCTTTCCGCCTGTCCCGAGTTGCACGAGGTCGTGCTGTGGGGCTTGTGCGACGGCGCTTCCGCCGCACTGATGTATGCCCCGCAGGACGTCCGCATCGCCGGCGTGGTGGCGGTCAATCCCTGGGTGCGCAGTGCCGAGTCGCTGGCGGAGGCGCGGGTGCGCCACTATTACCTGCAGCGCCTGCTGCAACCGGAGATGTGGCGCAAGATCGCCAGCGGCCGCTTCGAGTGGCGGCGTTCGGTGCGGGGTGCGGTGGAGGCGGTGGCGCTGATCGCCGGCCGCATGCTGAGGCGCCGGCGCCCGCCGCCCGCCGCCGAACCCAGCTTCCAGCAGCGGATGGCCCATGGCTGGCAGGGGCTGCGCGACAGCACCCTGTTCGTGCTCAGCGGCCGCGACATCACCGCCCAGGAGTTCTTCGATCATGCCTGCAGCGACCCCGCCTGGCAGCCCTTCGACGGCAGCGAGGGGCCCTGCCTGCGTCGGGTGCCGGAGGCCGATCACACCTTCGCCGCGGCGGCCTGGAATCAGCAATTGATCGCCCACACCCTTGCCTGGCTGGATGCAGCCCCCTTCGCTTCTAGGAGTCTCCCATGAGCCAGCAGGCCGGCACCGCCGCCGAGCAGGGCCTCGTCTCGGTCGTCATCCCCGCTTACAACGTGGCCGAACACATCGGCGAAGCCATCGCCAGCGTGCGGGCGCAGAACTGCCCGCAACTGGAGATCATCGTGGTGGACGATGGCTCCAAGGATGGCAGCGCCGAACTGGTGGAGCGAGAGCATCCGGACGTGCGCCTGTTCCGCAAGGAGAACGGTGGCGCCGCGTCTGCCCGCAACCTAGGCATGCGGGAAGCCCGTGGCGAATACGTCGCCTTCCTCGATGCGGACGACGTCTGGTTGCCGGGCAAGCTGGAGGTGCAGATCGCCTACCTGCGCGCGCGGCCCCAGGTCGGCCTGGTCTGCTCCGGCTTTTCCCATTGGGAGGCGGATGCTGACGGCCACTTCCCAGATCCGCAGGCGCGCTACCCGGAACCGCCCGGCATGGCGGTGGACAGCCTCCGCTCCGGCTGGATCTACCACAAGCTGCTGCTGGACAACTTCGTGTGGACCTCCACCGTGCTGATGCGCCGCAGCCTGATCGAGAAGATTGGCTATTACGACGAATCCCTGCGCCTGGGTCAGGACTACGAGTACTGGCTGCGCGCCGCGCGCGACACCGAGATCCACCGCCTGGCCGGCATCATGGCGCTCTACCGCAAGCATCGTGGCAGCGCCACCGTGCGCGGTGCGGACGTGAACTACGCCGCGCGGGTCGTGGCCGGCGCGGTCGAGCGTTGGGGGCTGGCGAGCCCGAATGGCGAATCCATCACCCAGGAAGCCTTCCGCGAGCGTCTGTCACGCATCCATTTCATGATGGGCTACGGCCACTACCAGCGCGGCAACGCCTCCACCGCGCTGCGGGAGTTCCTCGCCTGCGCCAAGCTCCGGCCAGCTCATGTGAAGTCCTGGGCCTACGTGCTGCTGGCAGGCGCCCGCTCGCTGACCCGGTCGGCAGACCGCTAGCCTGCGGGCGGCGTTTTCAGCTGCCGGACAGCTTGCGGGGCCTCTATTTCAGCCAGCTGCAACCCGCGCGGCCACCCGGTTTGCGCGCCATCGCTGGAGGGCGTAGAAAGGCGGTCGCCCCCTTCCGCCCGGAGTACCGGACATGGCTTTCCCCCGCCCCGCCCACCGCCCCGTAGTCTTCCTCCGCTGGCTGGCGTGCCTGTTGTCCAGTGTGCTGCTGACGGCGACCGCGCTAGCCGGCTACCGGGTCGAAGGCACGCCGATGGCCGAACTGGCGGGGCGGCTGGAGCCGGGGCAGTTCGCCGAGTTGCAGACCACGCTGCCGCCTGGCTACAAGCGCTTCTACGACGTGCTGCGGGTGAGGCTGGACGACGGCCGCGGCATCGAGATCGACGGCTGGACCGACTCCGCCGGCTGGGATCCCGGCCGCGCCCGCACGTATTTCATCGGCGAGCGCCAGTACAAGAAGTTCATCTCCTACGACGCCGTCGCCAACACCTGGCGCGAGCTGGGTTGGGAGGGCGAGCCGCCGCCCAAGTACGAGCAGTACGGCCACACCTATGGCCGCACCGCGCTGGACAGCAAGCGCGGCGACTACTACCTGCTGTCCGGCGCCAGCCTGTTCCGCTACCACATCGACAGTGCCCGCTGGAGCGCGCTGGGCGAGGTGCCCATCAAGGGCTTCCTGTCGATGGAATGGCACGAGAAGCTGGACAAGCTGGTCGCCGTCAGCCCCGGCCACCAGGTCTATGCCTTCCGCGACGGCGAGTGGACTACGCTAGGCAAGTCGGCGGTGGACGGCTACCACTCCCTCGGCCGCTACAACCGCAAGCGCGGCGACATGCTGGTCGCAGGCGGCAACGAAAGCCTGCGCAAGGTCGACCTCATCGACGGCCAGGGCCACATCAAGTCCATGCCGGATGCGCCCTTCGACATCGCCATCAAGGACACCGCCCTCACCTACGACCCCATCAGCGGCAACTACCTGGTGTTCCGCCGCAACCAGCGTCAGCTCTACGAGTTGAACCCCGATCGCGGCGAATGGCGTCTCGCCGAAGACTGGAACAAGGGCGGCTGGCCCTTCGGCCAGTACGGCTACCACGTACCCATCGTCATCGACGAACTCGGCGTGATCCTGTGGCAGCACGAAGGCGGCCCGCGTCTCTACCGCCACCGCAGTGCCTTTGCTGCCGGCGCGCCCATCGCGCCGGCAGCCGACAAGGCCGACAAGGCCGACAAGGCCGACAAGGCCGACAAGGCCGACAAGGCCGACAAGGCCGACAAGGCCGACAAGGCCGACAAGGCCGACAAGGCCGACAAGGCCGACAAGGCGGAGAAGGCGGAGAAGGCGGAGAAGGTGGCCACTGCGGCTCCCCGGCCGGCCGCGCATGCGCCGCAGGAGGGCGAGCCGCGCGGCCTGCCGGTGCCGGAGGCGTTCGCGCTGCCTGATCCCAAGCCCTATGCCCTGCCCGGCATGAAGGCCGAGACGACGGAAGCGGTTTCATCCAAGGCGCCCGTCAAATCCAGTGGCAGCGCCCGCATGGCCGAGCATGAGCCGGCTGCCCCGCCTGCGCCCAAGGCCACGCCTGAGGTCAAAGCCGAGAAGGCGGAGAAGGCGGAGAAGGCGGAGAAGGCGCCGCCGGCCGCCTCGCCCCAGTCCGCCGCTGGCCACGCCGCCCAAGGTCCGCTGGTGCGGGGCGGCCCGCCGCCGGCACCGGTGCCCCCGGCCCGCATGGCCGCGTTGCTGAAGCAGATGAAACCGGGGGAGTGGAAGCTGGTGCCGACCACGTTGCCGCAGGGCTACAACAAGCTCTCCGAAGTCTTCTTCGTCCGCTTCTGCCCGCTGGAGTCCGGCCAGGGCACCTATGGCAACGGCTGGATGGACGCCTTCGTCTACGACCCCTCGACCCAGGCCTTCTTCGCCATGCTGATGCGGGACAAGAGCGAGAAGCGGCTGGTGTGGCTGGATGCCGAACTGCGCTGGCACCTGGCCTCCAACCCGGAAGGCGTGGGCGACTGCTCCTACAACCGCCGCGCCTTCAACCGCCTTTCCATCGTCGATGGCCAGCTCTACTGGCCGCCCGCCTTCTGGGGCAACGACCGCAAGCGGGTGGGCGAATTCCGCCGCGCACCGACCCGTGCCTTCATCGAGCACGGCAATGCCCGCTTCGACGACTACGGCGTTGGCATCGGCATCACCAGCCTGGGCCAGGCGGGCGACCACGCCGCCGAGTGGTTCCCGGAACTGGGCGGCTGGATCATGCACATCGCCGGCAGCGACACCCGCAACGCCGACGATGCCCACTGGCCGGCGCGCGGCGGCCACACCGAACAGGGCGCGGCGGAGAACAAGGTCTTCGCCGGCCGCATCTTCCTTTACCACCCGGGCGACGCCGGCTGGACCTACCTGGACCGCACCTACAGCCAGGGTTTCCGCGGCCGCCTGGTGTACAACCCGATACGCCACGAGATGCTGGTCGCTCCCGGCGGCTACGGCCCGGACGACGAGTTCGCCCGCGTCACCGCCGAGGGCAAGGTGGAAAAGCTGGACCGGGCCCGGCTGGAGAACGGCGAGGTGTTGCACTACCACACCAGCAACAACAACCTCACCTACGACCCGGTAACCGGTGACTACCTGTGGTGGAGCTACAACCACCAGCGCATCTGGCGCAGCAAGGACGGCCGGGTGTGGTCGGAGTACGAGGATTTCGCCAACTACCGCTTCAACGGCGAAGGCGGCCTGTTCGGCGCCAGCAGCTTCATCCAGGTGGCGCCGATAGCGGGCACGGATGGGCTGGCGTGGTTTGATCCGAACCGCGGGCTGATCTTGCATCGGCTGCGCCACTGAGGGCGGTGCTTGTCATTGCCTGCCGCGGCTGAGCCCGCTTGGCAGCAAGGTGGGCAGCAAGGTGGTCAGGCAGACAACGGAGGCGGCTTTTTCCCCGGCGAGGAGCAGGGGTTGAGGGAGAGGGGCTCCGTGGGGCTGAAACGCAGCCGCCCCTTTGGGGCGCCCCTTTTCCCCTTTCATGCGAGAGGAGGGAGAGTAAACCCCGGCCACTCCCTTGCGATTCCATCTATGCGCCTAGCGCCGTAGGATCAAGCGCAGCAAGGTCGCCGGACCACTCAGCAACAGCCCGGCATCCTGCCTCAGCAACTCGAAGAACTCACCCGGCACCGCCTCGCGCCGGCGCAGGCAGGCGAACAGCCCTTGCCAGACGTCGCGGCGCCCCACCGCGATGCGCTCTCCCAGGCGCTCGGCCGCCACCGGAAAACCCTGCACCAGCGGTTTCATGGCGATGCGCGATTTCAGGTAGTAGAGGCTGCGCAGGAAGGCGGCGCGGGAGTTCCAGCCGCCTTCGGAGAAGATGTTCACCCCGCGGCCACGCACGGTATCCACCCGGCTGGAGATGAGCATGCGCGGCCGGCGCGCGGCCAGCATGGTGACGAAGAGGCCGTCTTCGCCGGAGGTGCGCAGCCGGCTGTCGAAGCGGATGTCGGCGATGAGTTCGCGGCGCACCGTCAGCACGCTCAACTGGCCGATGGGGCCGCACACCGAGTAATTGATCAACTCGTCCGCCAGTGCCCGCGCCCAGGGTGGGTCCTGCAGCGGCGTCAGTCGCAGGCGGTCGCCGTAGAAGCGGGCGTGGGCCAGCTTGTCGCCGCCATCCACCTGCCAGTCCGAGGTGTAGGCGTCGTAGCCCAGCTCGAAGGCACGCAGCGCGGCGCTGAGGTGGTCCGGCTGCCAGCTGTCATCCGAGTCCAGGAAGGCGACGTAGCTTTCCTCACCCAGTGCATCCAGCGCCAGATTGCGCGCCGCGCCGGGGCCGCCGTTGGGCTGCTTGAGGATGCGGACCTGGAAGTTGGCCGGCCAGGAAACCTCGGCGAGCTCCGGTTCCGGTGGCGCGGGCGACGCATCGTCGGCGACATAGACGTGCACCGGCAGGGCCACATCCTGGGCGGCGACCGAGCGTAGCGCGGCGGCGAGGATGCCGGGCTGGCGCTGGTAGTAGGGAATGATGACGGCGAACACGGTGGGTGGCTCGGGGGCTTACTGGTCTGGAGAAGGCGGCAGCGCAAGAACCAGCCGCCAGCGGTGGGTGCCGGCGGCGAGCCGGCGGCGTGGCAGGCAGTGGCCGAGGCCGCCGGGCAGCGTGGCAGGCAAGGCGGTCTCCTGCCAGCTTTCGTCGCCCGCGAGCTCCGGCTCGGTTTCCACCCTCTGCCAGCCGATGTCGGCCATCAGCGCATGGCCCTGGGGATTCAGGTACTCGATGGTGCCCTGCGCGCCCACCTCCAGCTGCAGCTCGCGGCTGATGCGCGGCGGCTCCAGGCCCAGCTCCATCACCAGCCGGGCTTTCAGGCCGGGCAGGCGCTGGCGGCGCAGGGATTCGCTGCGGCCTAGGCGGCCGCCGAGGAAGCGCCAGTCGAAGGCGGCGATCAGCCGGCGCCAGGCGGTGTCGGGCGGCGTGCGGGTCAGCGTGCGGGCGCTGCCGTTCAGGACGATGCGGTGGCCTTCGGCCTGGGGCTCGATGGCCACTTCGTCGAAGTCGCTCAGTGCATACAGCCGGCCGCCGGCGCGGAACAGCGGCGTCCACCCGGCGAGGGCGGGCTGGGCGAGCAGTTCGGCGAGTGGGCGGCGCAGCGGCGGCGGCAGCAAGGGCCGGCCCAGGGCGGAGACGAAATGGAAGGGCTGGCCGCCGGCGTAGCGCAGTTCGGCTTCGTTGAGGCTGAAGGCCTGCGGTAGCTGGCCACGGGTGCCCAGGGCGAGGCTGGTGCCGCTGGCGCTGCGCAGGCACAGCAGGCCGGCGCTGCCGTCATGGAAATGGGCGGGGCATTGATCGCCTTGCCAGCGGATTCCATGCAGGGCGGCCGGGGCTTCGGTGCGCTTGCGCAGATGCAGAGCGAAGGCGACGACGCCGGCGGTCCAGGCGTTGTACACCGACAGGTGCATGTAGTTGTCCCAGCCGGCATCGGCGGCGCTGGCGCCGGCGGGCGTCAGCCACAGCAGACCGTCGGCGCGGAACTGGTGACTCAGCCGGGTTGCGAGAGCGGCTGCCGGGGCGACGCCATCGCAGGTGGGAGAGAGCAGCAGCAGGGCGGCGAGCAGACAGCCATCGCCGAACAGGGCGTGGCTGCTGCGGCCCAGACCGCCGGCGAGGGCGGCCGCGTCCCAGTAGCGGGCAGTCCAGTCCAGCAGGCGCCGGGCCTGGGAGGCGAGTGCCGCATCGCCATCCAGCCGGGCGAGCAGGGCGACGAGGAAGAGCGCCTTGTGGTGATAGGCCTGCGGCGTGGCGACGTGGCCAGCCGACTGGGCGGGGAAGTCGATGAAGCCGCCGTCGCTGGTGGTCCAGCGCTGCAGCAGGGCGAGGAATTCGTCGCGTTTGGCGGCGCGCTCCTGGCTGCCGGCTTCGGTTTCCAGCACCTGTGTGGCGGTGGCCAGCAGGCTCCAGTTGTTGGACGGGTAGGGCGGCCGCAGCGGGCAGCGGGCGAGGCCAGCGGCGAGCTTGGGGGCGAGGGCTGCGTCGTCTGTCTGCAGCTGGCGCAGCAGCAGGAGCAGCAGGCGGTTGAAGGGCAGGTGGCCGAGCCGCTCGGCTGGCGTGGCCAGCCAGGCGTCCAGCGCCATCGTCGCGGCTGCGGTTTGGCCGGCGGCGGACAGGGCCAGCGCGGCGCTGAGGTTGCCGTAGTGGTCCGGCGGCGTGGGTGCGTCCAGCAGCGGATCGTGCAGGCCGCCGGCGGGCCGCAACTGTGCGGCGAGCGCCGGCAGCAGGCGGGCGAGCAGGGCCTCGGCCGCGGCGATGGCGCGCTCCATCAGTGGTAGAGGTTGCGCAGCAGGCGCAGGGCGAAGCGGCCGGGCGTCTTGTCCCACGGGGTGAAGCGCGGCAGCTGGTAGGGGTCGCTGTCCGCGCTGGCGGCACCGTAGTTGGTGGAGACGGCGGCGTCGAAGCCGCAGGCGCGGGCCAGCGCGACGTGTTCCTCGGTGTAGTCCTTGCCCTTGCGGCCGTTGGGGTAGGCGAAGAGGCGCGGCGATTCGCCGAGGATCTCTTCCAGCCTGGCCTTGCCGAGGCGGATCTCCTGCTCGGCGGCGGCGAGGTCCTGGCGCGCCAGGATGGGGTGGCTGTTGGTGTGGCCGCCGATTTCCATGCCCAGGGCGCGCAGTTCGCGCAGCTGGGCGCTGCTCATCATCAGGTTGTCCGGCAGGGTGACGCCGAAGCTGGCGGCCAGCGCCTCCGCGGCCTGCAGCCGGGTTTCCGGCGGCAGGTACTTGAAGTGGGACACGAGCACGCCGACCAGTTTGTGGCGGTCCGCCGCGCTGGCGAGCGGATGGCTGCCAAGGCCGAGTGCGGAGAGGTCGCACCGTTCGCCGGGCAAGCGGCGGGCGAGCTCGATCAGGGTGTCGTTGAACATGCGGCCGCCATCCAGGTAGCCGGTGGCGATGAAGAAGGTGGCCGGCAGGCCCAGCTCGCGCAGGATGGGTGCGGCGACGGTGAGGTTGTCGGCGTAGCCGTCGTCGAAGGTGACGCAGGCGGCGCGCGGCGGCAGGCTGCCCTCGCGCAGGCGTTGCACCGCCTCGCCCAGTGGCAGGACGTTGAAGTGCCGTGCCAGGGTGCGCATCTGCCAGCGGAAGGTGGCGGCGTCCGGGTCGCCGGGCAGCAGCGGGTCGGGCGCCGGCAGAACGCGGTGGAAGATCAGGGTGCTGAGGCGGGCGCGGCGGCCGCCGGGGGAGGCGAGGCCGAGGGCGGCGCGTACCGCCGGGGTGAGCAGGGCGTCGGCGTTCATGCGGGCTGTTCTTCGCGGGCGTGGGGCGGGGCAGGCTGGGCGGTGTCGACGAGGCAGACGATGTGGCGGAACTTGCCGTTGGGCATGGGCGGGATCTCGTCGACGGCGTCTACCGCGACCGCGACGCCCCCGCCCAGGCGGGCGCGGAAGGCTGCGATCAGCGCGTCGGCGACGCCGTCCGGCACGCCGCCCTGCATGCGCAGCAGCAGGCGCACCTGGTCGCGGCGCTCCTGCACGATGCGGTAGGCCTCCAGGCCGGCGAGATCGCGCAGCAGGTGGTTGAAGGCGCTGCCGTGCACCCAGGCGCCGTCGCTGGCGATCAGGCCGTCGTTGGCGCGGCCGCCGATCTCGGCCAGCAGCGGCAGGCCGCGGCCGCAGGCGCAGGGCGTGGCGGACAGGCGGCCGCGGTCGCCGGTGCGGTAGCGGATGAAGGGGAACTCCGGGCCGGCGAGGTTGGTGACGACGATGTCGCCCTCTTCGCCGGCTGGCAGGCGGTGTCCGGCTTCGTCCACGACTTCGACGATGACTTCTTCCGCCGTCAGGTGCAGGCCGCCCTGAGGGCATTCGCGGGCGAGGAAGCCGGCGTCGCGCGCGCCATATTCATTGGCGACGCCGCAGCCGAAAACCTGGGCGATGGCCTCGCGCCATTCCGGCCGCAGCACTTCCGAGGTGCAGAAGGCGACGCGGATACCGAGCTCGTCCATGCGCAGGCCGCGGGCGCGGGCATGGAAGGCGAGGCGGGACAGCGCCGAGGGGTAGCCGAACAGCATGCGCGGCCGGCTGCGGCGCAGGTCGGCGAGGATGGCGTCCATGCGCGCCGGCGTGAGGTCGTGGGTGGGGATCAGCCGGGAGCGCAGCAGGCGGTCGCGCCACTCGCGCAGCCTGTCCTGGGTGCCATGTTCGATGGCCGAGCCCCACAGCACCGCCTCCGGATCGCCGATGTCCACGCCCCACCAGCGCATCGCCCGCCACTTGGCGGCGATGTCGAAGCTGACGCGATGGCGGCCGAGCAGGAAGCGCAGCGGCTCGCCGGAGGAGCCGCTGGTCTGCTGCCAGGCGGCGTCGACCGCGCCTTCGGCCTGCCAGGCGCTGCCCTGGCTGCGGATCAGCGCCTTGTCGGTGAGGGGCAGCAGGGTGAGATCGTCGAGCGAGCGGAAATCCTCCGCTGTCAGCTTCGCCCGGGCGAACAGCTCGCGGTAATAGGGCACGCGGGCGGCGGCCCGGGCCAGCAAGCGGCGCAGCCGCTCCAGCTGCAGGGCCTGCAGGCCGGCCACATCCAGCCACTGGCTGCGCTCCAGTTCGCGCAGGATGGCGACGGTGTCGTGGCGCTTCAGGCGCTCGTGCAGCGGGAACAGCAGCCGCGAAGCGAACAGGGTGTAGGCGCTCATGGACGGCCGGCGGCCTTACTTCGCGCCATCGGCCAGGCCGTCGCCGGCGCTGGCCGGCGCGGCGGCGGATCTGGGCGCGGTGATGGCCTGGAAGGCGGCGAGCAGCTGCGGGATGCGTGTCTGCCAGGCGTTGATGCGCGCATGTTCCAGGATGGCTTCCCGCTTCCACTCGCGCTCGAAAGCTGCGCGCAGGGCGTCGCGCAGCGCCTCGGCATCGCCGTAAGGCACCAGCAGGCCGACGTCGTCAGAGCTGACCACCTCGGCGTTGCCACCGACCCGGGTAGTGACGATGGGCAGGCCGCAGGCGGAGGCTTCGAGGAAGACGTTGGCCCAGCCCTCGAAGCGGGTGGCGAGCACGAACACGTCGCCGGCGGAATAGACGTAGCGCAGCTCGTCTGGCGATTTCGCGCCTATCAGGTGCACGCAGTCCTGCAGCCCGAGGGCGGCGATCTGCGCCTCCAGTTCGGCGCGGTTGTTGCCCTCCGGGCTGGCGCCGCCGGCGACCACGAAGTGGATGTCGCCATGGCTCTGGCGCAGCTGCGGCAACACCTCGATGACGCGGTGGAAGCCCTTGCGCTCGGTGAGGCCGCCGACGGAGACCAGCATGCGCACGCCTTCCGGCAGGCCGAGGCGGCGGCGGCTCTCCGTCTGCTCTTCGGGGCGGAAGCGGTCCAGGTCCACGCCGTTACCGACCACCTGCAGGTGGTCCGGGTCGTGGCCCCAGGAGATGGCGTCCTGGCGCAGTGAGTCGGCCACCGAGAACACCCGGGCGGAATCGCGGATGGCCTGGTCGATCTGGCGCTTTTGCGCCTTGCTGCGGCCGAAGCGCAGCAGGCTGCCGCGCAGGGTGATGGTGTAGGGCACGCCCAGCCAGCGCGACAGCAGGCGGGCGGCGGCGCCGTCCGGATAGACGAAGTGGGAGTCGATCAACTCGTAGTCGAATTCCCGCTTCAGCCGGCGCATCAGCGGCAGACTGCCCAGCGCCTGCAGCCAGGCGTCACTCCACTTCAGGATGCCGGGGAAGCAGAAGAAGCGCGGGTGATAGACGCGGATGCCGTCCTGCTCCTCGTAGGCCGGCACCGCCGGCCGGTAGTGCGGACGCAGGCGGCGCAGCAGACCCTGGAAGGGGAACCAGGGCACCGGCGCCACCACTACCAGGTCCAGTTCGGCGGCCACGCGGCGCATGCGTTCGCGCACGAACAGGCCGTAGTTCGGCTGGGCGCTGTTGGGATAGACGCGGGTGTAGACCACCAGGCGCGGGCGCGGATGGGTCACGCTCCGGGAACTCCTGCAAGATGTACATGGGGGGCGGCAAGCGCGCTGCCGGCCGGAACAGTAGCAGATTATCCCGGCTTTCCCAGCGTCATGTCTCGGAGATATTTCCCACCGGCGGCCACCGCGAAGGCTTGCAGTATCATCATGGGCCGGCAGCGCGGGCGGCCGGGCCTTGCGGCCTTATCGAGGAACACGGGATGCAGATGGGCAACAGAATTCGGAGCGTGGCGCTGGCCGGCTGGGCCTTGCTGGCGAGCGGGAGCGCGCTGGCGCTGGGCAGCGAGTGCGGCGACCCTTTCCACAACGCCACCGGGCCGTTCGACTACCGCTATCCCGAAGGCAAGATGCTGGGCATGGTGGAGCACCGTCACTACACCGAAGACATCCGCCAGCTGCGACGCGGTACCACCGGCGCCCTGGCGGGCGACCTGGCTTACACGCTGCGTGTTTTCCCCAACCACTACCGTGCGCTGCAGACGATGAGCGAATGGTCGTTCAAGACCAAGAGCAAGAAGCCGGAGGGCCAGCCCTATGTGGTGGAGTGCTGGTTCGAGCGCGGTCTGCACTACGCGCCTGACGACCCGATGGTGAAGCTGGTGTATGGCATCCACCTGATCAAGGCGGGGCGGCCGCAGGACGCGGTGAAGCAGCTGGAAGCGGCCATCGCCGAAGACCCGAACAATGCCAGCAGCTACTACAACCTGGGCCTGGCGTATGCTGACCAGAAGAACTATGAGAAGGCGCTGCCGAATGCGCAGCGGGCTTACGAACTGGGCTTTCCACTGCCAGGGCTGCGCCAGCGTCTGGTGAAGGCCGGCGTATGGCGCGAGCCCGAGCCGAAGGTGCCTGAGCAGGGCGCATCGGGGGAGAACAAGGAAACTCCGGAGGCCCGCCCGCCGGTCGAGGATGCGCCTGCCGGCGGCGCGCCCGCCCCGGCGCAATAAGGCGGGCAAGGCCCCGCTCCGGCCCTGGGGCCGGAGCGGGCGGCTTTCTTACTTGCTCTTGATCATGGTGCCGACACCGTGGTCGGTCAGGATCTCCAGCAACAGGCAGTGTTCGACGCGGCCGTCGATGATGTGCACCGACTTCACGCCGTTGCGCGCCGCGTCCAGCGCGGAGCTGATCTTGGGCAGCATGCCGCCGGACAGCGTGCCATCGGCCACCAGATCGTCGATCTGGCGCGGGGTGAGCCCGGTCAGCAGGGTGCCGGCCTTGTCCAGCACGCCGGGCGTGTTGGTCAGCAGCACCAGCTTCTCCGCCTTCAGGATCTCGGCCAGCTTGCCGGCGACCACGTCGGCGTTGATGTTGTAGGTTTCGCCCTCTTCGCCGACGCCGATGGGCGCGATTACCGGGATGAAATCGCCCTGGTCGAGGAAGGAGATCAGGCTGGGATCGATCTGGGTGATCTCGCCGACCTGGCCGACGTCCACCGTGTCTCCCGGCGGCGCGTCCTTCTTCTGCATCAGCAGCTTCTTGGCGCGGATGAAGCTGGCGTCCTTGCCGGTGAGGCCGACGGCCTTGCCGCCGTGCTGGTTGATCAGGTTGACGATCTCCTTGTTCACCTGGCCGCCCAGCACCATCTCCACCACTTCCATGGTCTCGGCATCGGTCACCCGCATGCCCTGGATGAACTCGCCCTTCTTGCCGACGCGGTTCAGCAGGCTCTCGATCTGCGGTCCGCCGCCGTGCACCACGACCGGGTTCATGCCGACCAGCTTGAGCAGTACCACGTCGCGCGCGAAGCTGTCCTTCAGCTTGGCGTCGGTCATGGCGTTGCCGCCGTACTTGATGACGATGGTCTTGTCGAAGAAGCGCTTGATGTAGGGCAGGGCTTCGGCCAGGATTTCGGCCTTCAGGCCGGGGGTGACCGGGAGGGGCGTAGCCGGGGCGGTGCTCATGTCGTGGGTCCGTCTTGGGGTGGTGGGGCGAATTCTAGGCGATACGCTGGCGGGGCGTCGAACCGCCGCCGCGGCGTGCCGGCACGGCGCTGCGGCTGCGGGCGAAGGCAAAAGCCAGGCACCGCGCCAGCAGGGGATCGGTGATCTCGGCGGTGCGGCCGGGCACCCACAGCTGCAGGAACTCGATCACCGCCAGCCACAGCGCGGCGGTGAAGGCGGCCGCGCCGGGGCGCGAGCCGTTCTGCTGCAGCAGGAAGAGCAGGGCGCCGTAGAGGTAGCACTTCTCGATCAGGTTCAGGGTGTTGCGCGCCATGTTGCCTTCGAGGAAGCCGTTGAACGGCAGCCATTCGAAACGCCCGGGTGTGGAAACGAAATCGTAGGGCGCGATGCCGCTCAGCAGCAGTGCCAGGAACAGGCCGGCGCAGGCGAGCGCGGCTGCGTGCGGGCGGCGCGCCAGCGGCAGGGCGAGCAGGGCCACGGCCAGGCCGAGCAGATTGTTCAGCGCCAGCCGGTTGCCGACGAAGAAGGGCTGCAGCGCGGTTGCCGCCAGCGCCGCGGCGCCCAGCAGCCAAAGCGGCCAGCGCCGCAGCGGCGTCGCGCCGGCGATGACGAACCAGGCGAACCAGGCCACCGCGGTGTGGAAGATGCGGGTGGGGTCGATCTGTGGTGACAGGAACACCGGTTTCACCGCGTTGCGCACGTTCTGCAGGTCCAGCGTCGGCACCAGCGGGAACCAGCGGTAGGCCAGCCACAGCAGCAGCAGGGTGAGTGGCACCAGCATCGCGGTGTCGGCGGAGAGGCCGAGCGACAGCAGGCGCTTTCCCGCCAGTGCGCCGATGGCGAAGCCGATGGCCAGGCCCACGGTGTTGACGATGGCATCGCCGATGGCAGGCACCCGTGCCGGCAGCCACACCTGCGCCACCTGCAGCGCGACCGCCAGCAGGATGCCCAGCAGGGCGATGACCCAGCCGCTGAACGCCGGCCGCGGCGAGTGCTGCGCCGCCAGGTGGCCGACGATGCCGTAGGGCAGGAAGAGCAGGATGTTGCCGACGATGTCGCCGCGGGTGGTGGGGATGTCCAGGTCTGCGAGCAGACCCAGCAGCTCGGCCACGCTGCCCTCGTGGGCGGCGAACTGGAAGGGATAGAGCGAGCCGTAGGAGATCAGGAAGGCAACGAGCAGGAGCAGGGCGCGCATGCGGCTATTCGGAGGAAGGAGTTTGAACGGCGCCGGGCGCGAGCGGTTGCGCCGGATCGAGCTGGCGCGAGCCGCGTGGGGGAATGAACTCCCAGCGTGGCGTCAGTTCGCCATAAGGGGTGGCGGGGCCGTCGAAGCGCTGGCCGCGCAGGGGCGAGTCGGCCGGCAGGCGGAAGTCCGGCGCGGCGGGCGTGCCGGCCTGGCCGGCGCGCAGGCGGTGGTTGCCGCCGGAGCGCTCGTCGTCGGCAATGTCGAAAGCGCCGTTGCCGATCAGCAGGTTGTTGCGTGCCACCACAGCTATGCCGTTGGCGAAGCTCTCGCTCCAGATGCGGACGAAGCGGCCGCCGGCGGGCAACTCGTCCAGCAGGGTGTTGTGGGCGAGGTAGAGGCCGTTGTCCGGCCAGAAAGCCTTCTCCGCGCCGTAGGCGATCAGCGAGATGTTCTGGGTGTTGCGCGACTGGCCGATGATGTTGCCCACCACCACCGCGCGGCCGCCCTGGGGAAATTCCAGTTCGTAGGAGGCGCCGCCATCGCTGCCATCCACCAGGCGGTTGTAGAGGATGAAGTTTTCCCGCGCGCGGGATTTCAACAGATGGCCGCGATAGCCGCCGTGGAAGCTGCTGCCTATCACCGTCAGCCGCGCCATGCGGCCCGCGTAGAGCAGGTGGGGCAGCCACTGGTCGTTGTGCGGCGCGTCGCCGAACTCGCTGCCGATGACGATGAGCTCGGACACGCCGTCGTTGGAGCTCATGATGCCGGTCTGGTTGTCGAGGAAGCGGCAGTTCACCACCCGCAGCCGGCCATGCTCGAAGCGGATGCCGGCGCCGTTGTTGTTCCTCACCCGCGTGCCGCGGAAGGTGAGGTTGTGGATGTCGAAGTCGCCGTTGCGTATCACCCAGATGGCCTTGTTCTCGGCGCTGGCGCCGTCGGCGATGAGTACCGCGCCGCCACCCATGCCACGAATGGTGAGGCGGCGCTGCGTCCACACCGCGACGTCGCCGCGGTACTCGCCGGCGGCGATCTCTATCGTGTCGCCATCGGCGGCCACCCGTGCGGCGTCGCTGATGCGGGTGTAGGCCTCGCCCGGCCCGACGCGCAACGTGGCCGCCCAGGCCGGCAGGCTGGTGAGGGCGCAGAGCAGGAGGGCAGCGATCCAGCGCGGCATGGCGAGTGGTGGCGAGTGCGGCGGGTGGCGGAAGCGGAGGGATGAAACGCCCGCGGGATTGTCACCGCTAGCGCCGCCATGTTCAATCGCTGAAAGGCAAAGGCCGCCCCGGATTGCTCCGGGGCGGCCTCTTCTACGGCTGGCTGCGTGGCCGCCCGAAGGCGGCGGGGCATCAGGAGATGCTCAGACGCTTGGCCTGGGCGGTCGGCTTGCGCGGCAGCTTCAGCGTCAGCACGCCATCGACGAAGCTGGCCGAGGACTGGCCTTCGTCGATCTCCTGGCCGAGCTGGAAGCTGCGCGACACCTTGCCGAAGTAGCGCTCGGTGCGCAGCACCCGCTCACCGTTCTTCACTTCCTTTTCCTGCTTGCGTTCGGCCGAGATGGAAACCACAGGGCCATCGATATGGACGTGGATGTCGTCCTTGGCGATGCCGGGCAGTTCGGCCAGCACTTCATAGCCCTCCGCGTTCTCCTTGACGTCCACCCGCATCTGCGGGGCGTCGGCCGCGGCGTTGGAGCCGAACTCCACCGGCCGCACGAAGAAGCCACGGAAGAAGTCTTCCAGAGGGTCATGACGGGTCAGGTTGCTCATTTTCGCTCTCCTTTTCGGACCATGCCGGTATTCCCGGCCTCGGTGGAAATATGGGTTCGGGCTGCCGGGTTTCAATACCCCTGTGTGCGGGATTCCGATGCATGGCGAGTGATGCCGGCAGCTATGATTGGTCCGGGACGATTGCCGGCGGGGAAGCAGCGGTGGAAGAGAAGAAGGAGCGCGGTGCCAGTATTTGTGCCCGTTGCGGGCAGCGCTTCGTCTGCGGCATGAACGCGGGCGCGGAGAAATGCTGGTGCGCCGCGTTTCCGCCCCTCTTCGCCGTGCCGGACGAGGGTGGCGCGCAGGCCGGCTGTTACTGTCCGGCCTGTCTGGAAGCGCTGGTGGCGGAGCGCCTGGGGAGCGCCGCCCGGCCTTGATGGCGGCCTGATCAGCGGGCGTCGAGTTCGGCGCCCAGGGCCAGGATGGCGTCGCGGTTGGTCCAGGAACTGGCCTGGGCGGCGGCTGTGCGCCAGTCCAGCCAGCGCAGGTCGCGGTGCTCTGTGGGCGACAGCCGGATCGGCAGTTGCCGGGGCAGCCGCAGGCTGAACCAGTGCTCGGTGTTCTCCCGCACGTCGGCCGCGTAGCGGTGCCGCCACGCCGGCAGGATGGGGAAGCGCACGCAGTGCTGGTGATCGCGGAACTGGCCGGCAGCGGCGGACAGGCCGGTTTCTTCCTCGAGTTCCCTGCGCGCGGCTTGCTGTGGCGTTTCGCCCGGCTCGAGGCTGCCGGTGACCGATTGCCAGAAACCGGGCGGGGCGACACGCTCGAGCAGCAACACCTCGCCAGCGCTGGTGTGGACGACGACCAGTACCGAAACCGGTGTCTTGTAGCTGGCGGTTTGCGTCATGCCGCGGCGGCGGTGAGGAAGACGTGGAAGGGCGTGCCTTGCTCCCGCCACAGTCCGGCTGCCTCGGCGAGGATTTCGAGCAGGGTTTCCCAGCTGGAGGGGTCGGCAGCGCGCAGTTGCCGGCTGTGAGCCAGCACGATGAGGTAGCCCTCGGCGGCCAGCCAGGAGAGATCGCCCAGGCAGTCGGCGAGGGCGTCCCAGTTGTGGCCGAACCAGTCCGGGAATTCCAGGGCGCGGGCGAGCTGGGCCATGAGTCCGGCTTTGTCGGCGCAGCCATCCAGGTCGATGGTGAAAGCGCTCAGGCCCGCGGCCTGGCATTGCGCCAGCGGCGGCAGTGGGGCGCCTTCGGGGTGGATGCCGTTGTGGCGGGCAGAGAGTATCGGGTCGGTCATGGCGCGGGGGTGATGCGGCGGAAGCTGCGGTAATGGTCTTCGGTGTAATAAAAGACCTCGGGCGGCGTGCCGCCGGTGACGATGCGCCGGGCTCCGCGGTCCTGTGCGCTGGGTGTTGGAACGGTGAATTCACGGTAGTAGCCGCGCTCCGCCCTGGGCAGCAGGCCCTCGCGGTTCTGGAAGACGGTGCCGTCCTTGCGGTACGGGTAGGGGCCGCCGCGGGCAATCAGGGCCAGCGTGGCATGAGCCTCCGGCGGCAGGTCGGCGTGGGCGCGCCCGGCGTCGGAGGGGGCCGGGCCGCAACCGGCAAGGCCGAGACAGAGCAGAAGCAGGGCGAAGAGGCGGAGCAGCATTGCGAGTCGCAAGGGGAGGGCGTGGGGGCTTAAGCCGGCCGGCGCGGAATGCCCTGCGGGCGGATGCCGTAGCGTTGCAGCAGGCTGTGCATGAATTCACTGATGGCCGACAGTTTGGGATAGGCCGGCGCCAGCCGGCGGGCGCGCTCGATCAGGCCGCGTGCCTGGGCGGCGAAGCGTTCGTTCCAGCCGCGGTGCTCGATGTGCCGCAGCAGGGCAAGGGCGGCGTTGAACAGCACATGCGGGTTGCCGGGCATCTTGCGGGCGGCGTTCATCATCTCGGCGACCGCGCCGTCGTAGTCGCCGGCCCGCGCTTTCTCGGCGCCGGTGCTGATCAGGCCCTTCACCTCGGCCTGGATGCGCTGCTCGATCTGGCGCGAGAGTTCTTCCAGGCCGCGGGAGCGCAGCACCGCGCGGGTGCTTTCCACCGTCTGTTCGTCCGCGGCGTTGCGCAGGATGTCCATGACGACTTCGGTACCCTGGTCGCCCAGCTGGTTATCGAAGCAGGCTTTGACCAGTTCCTGTTTCAGGCCGACCGACAGGCGGCCGGCGGCGGCACTGTTCCTGGCGGCCTCCAGCAGCGCTTCCTGGGCGCGCGGCACGTCGCCGCTGCGGGCGTGCAGCAAGGCGCTGGACAAGGCCTTGCACAGCCTGGCCTTGGGCACTTCGCTCATGGTCTTGTCCAGGTCGGCGATGGTGGCCTCGGCGCTTTCGGTCTTGCCTTGCTCCAGTTGAGCCTGCACCAGCCGCACATGGTCTTCCGGATCGCGGAAGTCAGAATACTTGCCCTTGCGCACCACCTCGGCCATGGTGCTTTCGGCGGTGGCGGCGTCACCCAGGGTGAGGGCGAGTTCGCCCAGGTGGCGCAGGCGGTTCAGGCGGTGCGGCGACCGCTTGGCGGCGGCTTCCACCACGTCGCGGGCCTCGCCGGTGCGGCCGTTCTCTTCGCGGCAGCGGGCGAGCAGATCGTAGGCATCCAGGTAGAGGTCGTTCTCGGCGATGAGGTCGGTGAGGAATTCCTCCGCCTCGTCGTAGCGCTTGCGGGTGTAGAGCATGCGCGCCAGCCCCAGCCGCGCCCAGGGCGTGGTGCGGGATTCGAGGATGAGGCGGTAGAGGGTCTCCGCTTGTTCCACATGGCCCATGGCGGCATGCAGCTCGGCCTGCAGGCGCAGGAAATCGATCAGGTACTGCGGATATTCGTCCTGCGCCTGCTCGCAGTAGGCCACCGCTTCCACCGAGTCGCCCATCTCGATCAGCTTCCAGGCCGGCAGGAAGGCCTCCCGCTTGTCGAAGGCGCGTTGCAGCCGGGTACGCAGGGTCTCGGCGGTGAGGGGCTTGAGGATGTAGTCGTTGGGGGCGAGTTCGGCGGCGCTGACGACGCGCTCGTAGTTGCGCTCGCCGGTGATCATGATGAACAGCGTGTCCAGCGGAATGATCTCGTGGTTGCGCAGATCCTCGAGCAGGTGCTGGCCATCCTGCCCCTCGCCGAGGTGGTACTCGCACAGCAGCAGGTTGTAGCGGCGCTCGCGCAGCCGGCGCACCGCCATGCCGGCGGAAGCGGCGAACTGCACCTGTTCCAGGCCGATGGAGGTCAGCATGGTGCGCAGCTGCGCGCGCATATTGGGCTGGCTTTCTATGACCAGGACGGAGATACCGGCAAGGGAGGCCATGTTCTTGGTCGTATCGGGCGTAAGCGGGCCGGGGCTGGCTGGAAAAGCTTACGGCAAATCCGGGGGCGGGCTGAAGGCCCGCCGGGCGAAAAAAAAGCGGATGGGATTCATCCGCTTTTTATCCGGGGGCCGGCAAGGATCAGTCGCGGGCGACTTCCACCTGGGTTTCCACCTTCTGGCGCAGGCGGATGTGCAGCTCGCGCAGCTGCTTCTCGTCCACCTCACCCGGGGCGTTGGTGAGCAGGCACTGGGCGCGCTGGGTCTTGGGGAAGGCGATGACGTCGCGGATGGACTCGGCGCCGGCCATCATGGTGACCACACGGTCCAGGCCGAAGGCCAGGCCGCCGTGCGGCGGCGCGCCGTACTTCAGCGCGTCCAGCAGGAAGCCGAACTTGAGCTGCTGCTCCTCGGCGCCGATGTTGAGTGCCTCGAACACCTTGGCCTGCACGTCGGCGCGGTGGATACGCACCGAGCCGCCGCCGATCTCCCAGCCATTGAGGGCGAGGTCGTAGGCCTTGGCCACGCAGGCGCCCGGGTCGGTGGCGAGCAGGTCCACATGCTCGTCCTTCGGGCTGGTGAAGGGGTGGTGGCAGGCGGTCCAGCGCTTGTCGTCCTCGTCGTACTCGAACATCGGGAAGTCCACCACCCACAGCGGGCGCCAGGCTTCACCGGTGACATAGCCCTTCTCATGGCCGAGCTTGGTGCGCAGCGCACCCATGGCGTCGTTCACCACCTTGGCCTTGTCGGCGCCGAAGAAGATGAGGTCGCCGGACTGGGCGCCGGTGCGCTCCAGCACGGTGCGCAGGGCGGTTTCGTTCAGGTTCTTGACGATGGGCGACTGCAGGCCTTCCTCATTCACCTTGGTGACATCGTTCACCTTGATGTAGGCCAGGCCCTTGGCGCCGTAGATGCCGACGAACTTGGTGTACTCGTCGATCTCGCCCCGGCTCAGGCTGGCGCCGCCAGGCACGCGCATGGCGGCGACGCGGCCGCCGCTGTTGGCCGGACCCGAGAAGACCTTGAAGGCGACATCCTGCATGGCGTCGGTGACTTCGGTCAGTTCCAGGGTGACGCGCAGGTCGGGCTTGTCCGAGCCGAAGCGGCGCATGGCTTCGGCGTAAGTCATGCGCGGGAAGGGGCTGGGCAGTTCCACAGCCAGGGCTTCCTTGAACACGAAGCGGATCATGTCTTCCATGATCGCGGTGATCTCGGTTTCGTTCAGGAAGGAGGTCTCGATATCGACCTGGGTGAATTCCGGCTGGCGGTCGGCGCGCAGGTCTTCGTCACGGAAACACTTGGTGATCTGGTAGTAGCGGTCGAAGCCGGCGACCATCAGCAACTGCTTGAAGAGCTGCGGCGACTGCGGCAGGGCGAAGAACTGGCCCGGGTGCACCCGGGAGGGCACCAGGTAGTCGCGCGCACCTTCCGGGGTGCTCTTGGTCAGCATCGGCGTTTCGATGTCAATGAAGCCGGCGCCATCCAGGAAGCGGCGGAAGGCCATCGCGACCTTGTAGCGCAGCATCAGGTTCTTCTGCATCTGCGGGCGGCGCAGGTCGATCACCCGGTTGGCCAGGCGCACCGTTTCCGACAGGTTTTCGTCGTCGAGCTGGAACGGCGGGGTGACCGAGGCGTTCAGGATCTGGATGTCGTGGCACAGCACCTCGATCTCGCCGGAGGTGAGGTTGACGTTCTCGGTGCCAGCCGGACGGCGGCGCACTTTTCCGCTCATCTGCAGTACGAACTCGTTGCGCACCGACTCTGCGATCTTGAACATCTCGGCGCGGTCGGGGTCGCAGACGACCTGGACCAGGCCCTCGCGGTCGCGCAGGTCGATGAAGATGACGCCGCCGTGGTCGCGGCGGCGATGCACCCAGCCGTTCAGCGTGACGATCTGGTCAAGGTCGGCGGCGGTGACTTTTCCGCAGTAATGAGTTCGCATGGTGTGGAGTTCCGGCAATTCAGAAGGCGGCGCAGGCCGCCGGGGAAGGCAAGGAGCGTTATTCGTTCAGCAGCGCGGGCCGCTCGTTCAAGCGGCGCGGCGTGGGGGCGACGACGCCCATCGAGATGATGTACTTCAGGGCCTCGTCCACGCTCATTTCCAGCTCGATGACGTCCGCCGCCGGCATCATCAGGAAGAAGCCCGAGGTCGGGTTGGGCGTGGTCGGCACGTAGACGCTGACGTAGTCGCCGGGCAGGTGCTGCGCCGCATCGCCGCCGGGCTTGCCGGTGAGGAAGGCAATGGTCCAGGCGCCCTGGCGCGGGTACTGCACCAGCAAGGCCTTGCGGAAAGCCTGGCCGTTGCTGGAGAACAGCGTGTCGGAAACCTGCTTGACGCTGTAGTAGATGGATTTGACCACCGGGATCCGGGCCAGCACCGCCTCCCACACCTGGACCAGCTTCTGCCCCAGTACATTGGCCGCCACCAGGCCGGTGGAGAGCACGATGAGCACGCTGAGGACCAGCCCGACGCCGGGAATGTTGAAGCCGAACATCACCTTGGGCTGAACGCCTTCCGGCAGCCACAGGATGATTTGGTCCAGGGTATTTACGATCCAGGCCAGCACCATGAAGGTGATGGCCAGCGGAATCCAGATCAGCAGTCCGGTGATCAGATACTTTTTCACGGGTGGCCGGCGCTGCCTGTCAGGAAGGATGACAGGCGCAGCCACCGCCGCAGCCGGCTGCCGGCGCGCTGTCGCTGGACGACGAAGCAGAAGACGAACTGGCAGATTTGCCGCCGCCGTTCTTGAAGTCGGTGGCATACCAACCGCTGCCCTTCAGCTGGAAGCCGGCGGCAGACAACAGCTTGGTATAGCTCTCCTTGCCGCAGGACGGGCAGGTGGAGAGCGGGGCGTCGCTCATCTTCTGCAGATGTTCTTTCTGGTACCCGCAGCTCTCGCAACGATATTCATAGATAGGCATGATGACCTCCGAAAAGGCAAGCGCGTAAGTCTAACGCAACGCAGCATCGGGAAGAAGGGAAGCTGCAGCCCCGCTGCAGGCCGGTAAGGGCGGGCCATGGGAGAGGAGCAGCTTCGCCCGGATGTGAGGGGCGACCGCCGGTTTTTCAAGGGCTGACGCTACAGGTGGCCGAGGTAGTAGGCCGTGATCGCATTGCCCCAGAACAGCGCCAGCACGCCGGCTGCAGCCAGATAGGGGCCGAAGGGGATGGGGACGTTGCGCCCGTGACGGGCGAAAAGGATGAGCGCAATGCCGACTACGGCGCCTACCACCGAGGAGAACAGGATGGTGAGCGGCAGCATCTGCCAGCCCAGCCAGGCACCGATTGCCGCCAGCAGCTTGAAATCGCCGTAGCCCATGCCTTCACGGCCGGTGAGCAGCTTGAACAGCCAGTACACCGACCACAGGGTGAGATAGCCAGCGGCTGCGCCGACCACCGAGTCGCCGAGCGAGGCATAGGTGGAGCCGAGATTCAGCAGCAGCCCCGCCCATAGCAAGGGCAGCGTCAGGCTGTCCGGCAGCAGCTGGGTATCCAGGTCGATGAAGGCGAGCGCGATCATTGCCCAGACGAAGAGCAGGGCGCCGATGCCAGCGGCTCCCCAGCCGAAATGCCAGGCGGCATAACCGGAGAGCACCGCGCTCAGCAGTTCGACGATGGGGTAGCGGAGGCCGATGCGGGCCCCGCAGTGACGGCAGCGCCCACGCAGCACCAGGTAGCTCACGACCGGGACGTTCTCGATGGCACTGATCTGGTGGCCGCAATGCGGGCAACTGGAGCGGGGCGTGGCCAGGTTGTAGCGGGCGGCGGCGGGCGGCTCTTCGCCCCGCAGTTCTGCAGCCTGCGCATGCCACTCCTGTTCCAGCATGCGCGGAAGGCGGTGGATGACGACGTTGAGGAAGCTGCCGACGAACAGGCCGAGCAGGGCGGCCAGCGGGGCGAAGACGGAAGGCTCGTGCAGGATTTCTAGCATTGACGCGTCGTGGTGAGCCTCGGAGCGGCGGGCCGGGTCAGACCACCGAGCCGAGTTTGAAAATGGGCAGGTACATGGCGACCACCAGGCCGCCGATGACCGTGCCGAGGAAGACCATGATGATGGGCTCCAGCAGCTGGGACAGGCCAGCGACCGCGTCATCCACTTCCTGCTCGAAGAAATCGGCAACCTTGCCCAGCATGGAGTCGAGCTGGCCGGACTCTTCGCCGATGGACACCATCTGCACGACCATGGTGGGGAACACGTTGGCGTTCTGCATCGAGACCGTGAGGCTGGTGCCGGTGCTGACCTCGTTCTGGATCTGCTTGGTGGCGGTGAGATAGACGTAGTTGCCCGATGCCCCGCCCACCGAGTCCAGCGCTTCCACCAGCGGGACGCCGGCAGCGAACATGGTGGACAGCGTGCGCGCCCAGCGTGCGACGGTGGCCTTGCGGATGATTTCGCCGATCACCGGCATTTTCAGCACCAGCCTGTCCACCGCGATCTGCATGGCGGAAGATCGCCGGTAGGTGTAGGCGATACCGACGACGGTGCCGATGATGATGCCGAACACCAGGTACCAGTACGAGACGAAGAAGTCGGACATCGCGATCACCAATTGCGTCGGCGCCGGAAGATCCGCGCCAAAGCTGGTGAACACGTTCTTGAACTCCGGGATGACGAACAGCATCATTACCGCGACCACCAGCGCGGCGACCACCACCACCGCGATCGGGTAGAACAGGGCGGACTTGATCTTGCTCTTGATCGCCAGGATCTTCTCTTTGTAGGTGGCGATGCGGTCCAGCAAGTTGTCCAGGATGCCGGCCTGTTCCCCGGCGGCGACCAGGTTGCAGAATAGCTTGTCGAAATGGACCGGATGGCGGCTGAAGGCCTGGGACAGGTTGGAGCCGGTCTCCACATCGGTGCGCACCTCGTTCAGCAGGCGGGCGAGGCTGGGGTTGCCCGAGCCCTTAATGCCGATGTCGAAGGCCTGCAGCAGCGGGACACCGGACTTCATCATCGTCGCCAGCTGGCGGGTGAAGAGGGCGATGTCCTTGTCGCTGATTTTGTGGCCGCGGGATAGCTTCTGTTTCTTGACCTTGGTGACGAGGATGCCTTGCCGACGCAGGGTGGCCTGGACCACCGCTTCTCCGGTAGCGCGCATCTCGCCGCGAACGATCTTGCCGGTCTTGTCCTTGCCTTCCCAGCTGTAGAGGTCTTCCTTGGGGCCGGTGGCCGCGGGGCGGCGGGGGGCACGGCTTGCTGTGGCCATGATGCGCTTCCTGTTTCCTTATTCGTTGGTCGAAGCCAGCACTTCTTCCAGGGAAGTCACCCCCTGCCTGACCTTGAGCAGGCCGGACTGGCGCAGGTCGCGTATGCCCTCGCGCTGCGCCTGTGCGGCGATGTCCATCGAGTTGCCGTTGGTCATGATGATGTGGGCAATGTCCTCGCTGATCGGCATCACCTGATAGATGCCGACGCGGCCCTTGTAGCCGCTGCCCTTGCAGCGCTCGCAGCCATTGGGTGCATACGGTTGCCAGCTGCCGTCGAGGTCTTCTTCGCTGAAGCCGGCTTCGAGCAGGGCCTCGATCGGGATATCCGCCGGCTTCTTGCAGGAACACAGGCGGCGCGCCAGGCGCTGGGCGGTGATCATGATCACCGACGAGGCGATGTTGAAGGGCGCGACGCCCATGTTCTTGAGGCGCTCCAGCGTAGTCGGGGCGTCGTTGGTGTGCAGGGTGGACAGCACCAGGTGACCGGTCTGAGCGGCCTTGACCGAAATCTCAGCGGTCTCCAGGTCGCGGATTTCGCCGACCATGATGACGTCCGGATCCTGGCGGAGGAAGGCGCGCAATGCAGTGGCGAAGGTGAGGCCGGCCTTGTCGTTAACATTGACTTGGTTCACCCCCGGGAGATTGATTTCCGCCGGATCCTCGGCGGTGGAGATATTCACGCCCGCCTTGTTCAGGATGTTGAGACAGGTGTAGAGCGAAACCGTCTTGCCCGAGCCAGTGGGGCCGGTGACCAGGATCATGCCGTAGGGACGCTGCACCGCGTCCAGCAGGACCTTCTTCTGCTCGGGCTCATAGCCCAGTGCGTCCACGCCCAGCATGGCGGAGCTGGGGTCCAGGATACGCATGACGATCTTCTCGCCATACAGCGTGGGCAGGGTGGAGACGCGGAAGTCGATGGCCTTGCTCTTGGAGAGCACCAGTTTCATCCGGCCGTCCTGGGGAACCCGCTTCTCGGAGATGTCCAGGCGGGAGATGACCTTGATACGGGCGGCGATCTTTTCTTTCAGCACCAGCGGCGGCTGGGCGATTTCACGCAGCACGCCATCGGTGCGTACCCGGATCCGGTAATACTTCTCATAGGGCTCGAAGTGGATATCGGAGGCGCCTTCGTTGATGGCGTCGATCAGTACCTTCTGGATGAATTTGACGACTGGGGCGTCGTCCACTTCGTTGCTGCTGTCTTCCGTCGTTGCCTGTTCGCCGGGGGCCTCCTGTTGCAGGAGGTCCATGTCGAATTCGTCGCCGGTGAGGTCCTTCAGCGTCTGCTCGGTGGATTCGGACAGGGCCTCCGCCAGCTTGGCGAGCTTGTCCGCCTCCACGACCACCAGGTCCACCTGCAGGCCGGTCTGGAAGCGGATTTCGTCCAGGACCCGCATGTTCGAGGGGTCCGCCACCGCGAGCAGCAAGCGGTTCTGGCGCCGACCCAGGGCGACCACCTGATGCTTGCTCATCAGCTTGCGGTCCACCGCGTCGCGGGGAAGGGTGCTGCGATCTACTGCGGCGAGGTCGAGCTGGGGATAGCCGAAAGTCTCGGCAGCGAAGCGGGCGACTTCCCGAGGCGCGAGCAGGCCGCGTTGGGCGACTTCGAGAAGAAAACCGTTGGTGGAACCGCTGGCATTGGGGGCACAGGCTAGGGCGTCGGCCTCGGAAAGCCGGCCATGCTGGATCAGCGCCCGTGCAAGTCCGCTCAGCGCGGTCTGGGGGTTTGCGGCCATGTCCCGCTCTTAACTAACTGACATTCGATCTTGCACGCCGGGCCGATTCTTGTAAAGGGCGGTGCTTCCTGGCTGTGCGGGGCATCATGTCAGCCAGCGCGGTGGAGCAGGACTTCGATGACGAAGCGGCTGCCGATGTAGGCCAGCATCAGGGCGATGAAGCCGGCCAGCGTCCATCGTAGCGCGACCCGGCCACGCCAGCCCCACACCCTGCGGCCGAAAAGCAGGGCGCCGAACAGGAGCCACGAAATCATGGCGAACACCGTCTTGTGGTCCACCCGGAAGGCGGTGCCGAACAGGCTTTCGGAGAACACCACGCCTGAGGCCAGCGTCAGCGTCAGTAATACGAAAGCAATGCTGATCAGGCGGAACAGCAAGGCTTCCATCGTCAGCAGCGGAGGAAGGTTGACCATCGTGCGGGTGAGCCGGGCGTTATGCAGCCGGCGTTCGGCAACCGCCATCAGCATCGCGTGCAAGGCGGCCAGGGTGAACAGGCTGTAGGCCAGCATCGCGACGATGAAGTGGGCGCGGAAGGCCGGTGAGCCGGCGTTGGCCAGGATGTGCTGTCCGGGAAAGAAGGCCGGGATCAGGCTGGCGACCGCGCCGGCCGGCATTGCAAGCGCATGTAGCCCCTCCAGCCGGGTGTACAGCGTTTCCACCCAATAGAAGCAAATGGCCAGCCACACCATCAGTGAGATGGCGACGCCGAAACCGAAGCGCATTTCCTGTCCTGGAAACAGGGCCTCATGCAATGCCAGCCCATGCGCCAATAGCGCCACCAGCAGGACGAGGCGTTCCCGGGACGACATGCCTTGCCGCGGCTCGGCTTTCTGCCGCAACACGCAACCGCGCCAGAACCAGGCGCAAAGGCCCGCGTAGAGCGAGGCGGGGAGGAGATGAAGTAGAATCGGGGGCATAGATTCCAGCAGTTTACTCCAAGTCATCCCAGGCCGAAGGTCCCGTACATGCTAGATAATCTCACCCAGCGCCTGTCCAAGGTCGTCAAGACCCTGCGCGGGCAGGCCCGCCTGACCGAGGACAACATCCAGGAGGCAATGCGTGAAGTGCGCATGGCCTTGCTGGAGGCCGACGTCGCCTTGCCAGTGGTGAAGGATTTCATTGGCAAGGTCAAGGAAAAGGCGCTTGGGCAGGAAGTGGTCGGCTCGCTGACGCCGGGGCAGGCGCTGGTGGGTGTCGTCCATGACGAACTGAAGCTGCTGATGGGTGGTTCTCACCAGGGGCTGGATCTGGCGGCTCAGCCGCCGGCCGTGATCCTGATGGCCGGTCTGCAGGGCGCCGGCAAGACCACTACCACCGGCAAGCTGGCCAAGCTCCTCAAGGAGCAGATGAAGAAGAAGGTGTTGGTGGTGTCGGCGGACGTCTATCGCCCGGCGGCCATCGAGCAGCTGAAGACGGTTGCGGCTCAGGCCGGCGTCGACTTCTTCCCTTCCACTGCCGCGCAGAAGCCGGTGGACATCGCGCTTTCGGCGCTCGACTACGCGCGCAAACATCACATGGATGTGCTATTGGTCGATACCGCCGGCCGGCTGGCGGTGGACGAAGCCATGATGGCTGAAATCAAGGCGCTGCATGTCGTGGTGGATCCGGTGGAAACCCTGTTCGTGGTGGACGCCATGCTCGGCCAGGACGCGGTGAACACCGCCCGCGCCTTCAACGAGGCGCTTCCGCTGACCGGCGTGGTGCTGACCAAGCTGGACGGCGACTCCCGCGGTGGCGCGGCGCTGTCGGTGCGGCATGTGACCGGCAAGCCGCTGAAGTTTGCCGGCGTCGGCGAGAAGCTCAGCGGCCTGGAGCCTTTTCACCCGGATCGCATGGCCAGCCGCATCCTTGGCATGGGCGACATTCTTGGCCTGGTGGAAGAGGCGCGCCGTGGGGTCGATGAGGAGAAGGCCAAGGCCTTTGCGCAGAAGCTCAAGGCCGGCAAGGGCTTTGACCTCAACGACTTCAAGGAGCAGATCGCCCAGATGCGCAAGATGGGTGGCCTGTCCTCCTTGCTGGACAAGCTGCCGGCACAGTTTGCCCAGGCCGCAGGCCAATTGCAGGGCGGCGTGGAAGAGAAGGCGATAGGCCGCATCGAGGGCATCATCAACTCGATGACGCCCCTGGAGCGCGCCAAGCCCGAACTGCTCAAGGCCAGCCGCAAGCGGCGCATCGCTGCCGGGGCGGGAGTGACGGTGCAGGAGGTTAATCGCCTGCTGAACCAGTTCGAGCAGACGCAGAAGGTCATGAAGCAGTTCTCCAAGGGCGGCATGCAGAAGCTGATGCGGGGCATGAAGGGCATGCTGCCGGGAATGCCGCGCTAAGCGAGCGATGCGCGACATCCTGCTCGCCTTCGGTCGGGGGCTGCGCAGTCTGGCGCGGCGCGACATCTTCTGGCACCTGGTGTGGCCGGGGGTGGTGGCGGCGCTAGTGTGGCTTGTGGCGGCGATCTTCTCGTGGACCGCGCTGGTCACTGCGGCCATGGGCTGGATAGAGGGCTGGGCACTGGTCGGCGGCTGGCTGGATAGTTCGGAGGTGTTTGCCGCGGTCACGCTGATCATGGTGAAGCTCGCGATCGCGCTGGCTTTCGTTCCCTTGATCTATCTCACTGCGGCGATATTGGTTGCGGCGATTGCCTTGCCGATGATGTTGGAGCGGGTAGCGCAGCGGGACTACACCGACCTCGAGTTACGGCGGGGCGGCAGCAACCTCGGCAGCGCCTGGAACGCGATTGCGGCCTCCGTGCTTTTCCTGGCGGGCTTGCTGGTCTCCCTGCCATTCTGGTTGATTCCCGGCGTGGGGCTGGTGGCCTCGGTGCTGCTTACCGGCTGGTTGAACCAGCGCGCCTTTGGCTACGACGCGCTGATGCTGCATGCCGATGCCCAGGAAATGCGCCGCCTGCGCGCGGCCCAGCGCATGCCCATGTTGGTGCTGGGCGGGTGCTGCGCCCTGCTGGCCTACATTCCGCTGGTGAATCTGGTGGCGCCAGCGTTCTCTGGCCTAGCCTTCGTCCATTTCATGCTGGAGACCTTGAGGCGTGAGCGTCAGCGCAATGGGGTGACCCTGCTGGACCCCGAGCCTGAGGTTTCCACTCTCCCGGAGCGCTTGTGATGAATTTTGGTGCCTTGATCATTGGCGACGAGATCCTGTCCGGCCGGCGCAGCGACAAGCATCTGGCCAAGCTGATCGAGCTGCTGGCGGCGCGCGGGCTGAAGCTGTCCTGGGCACGCTACGCCGGCGATGATGGTCCGTGCCTGGTCGAGACCCTGCGGCAGACTTTCGCTACCGGCGACGTCGTCTTCAGCTTCGGCGGCATCGGTGCCACGCCGGACGACCGCACCCGCCAATCGGCGGCCGAGGCCTTGGGGCTGGAGCTGGCATTGCATCCCGAGGCGGAGGTGGAGATCCGGGCACGCTTCGGCGATGAGGTGACGCCGGAGCGGCTGCAGATGGGCGTCTATCCCGTCGGCAGCGAGATCATCCCCAACGGCTACAACAGGATTCCGGGTTTTTCCATCCGCCAGCATCACTTCGTTCCCGGCTTCCCGGTCATGGCCTGGCAGATGGTGGAGTGGGTGCTGGACGCGCGTTATGGCCACCTGCACCATGTCGAAGACTATGTGGAGGCGGCGGTCACGGTGTGGGATGCCCATGAGGGGCAGCTCATCCCGCTGATGCGCGAGCTGACGGCAGCGTTTCCGGGCGCCACGCTTTTCAGCCTCCCTACCATCGCTGGCGAGGGCGAGCGCCGCTCGATCGAGCTTGGCATGAAGGGGCGGGCGCAGGATGTCGAGGCTGCCATGATCAGGCTGAAGGCTGGCGTGGCCGCGCAAGGCTATGTTTGGGAAGACAAGGCTTAGTCCGCCGAAGCTGAAGTCGGCCGCTCGCCAGCCGAGCGAAACCCCCTGCCGCCTGATGCTGGAAGGCCGGGAGGTGGTGCTGACCCTGCGTCGTTCCGCCCGGCGTTCCCTGGCGCTGCAGATCGATCACCGCGGGCCAAGGGTCTCGGTGCCTTACGGGCTGGCGCAGAGTGAGGTCGAGCGCTTCGTTCGCAGTCACACCCGCTGGTTGCTCGACAAGCTGGATGCGCGTCGCGAGCGCACGCTTCCCGAGCCGATGTTGCTGCAGGATGGGGAGGAATTTCCCCTGCTGGGTGAAAACATCCGCCTGCGCATCGGGCCGGCATCTCCACGGCAAGCCCGCTGGCGGTTAGGGGGCGACGGCTGCGAAGAGTTGTGGTTGCCCGCTAGTGCTGCGCTGGACAAGGCGTTGGTGAAGGCGTTGCGAGCGAGGGCGCTGGCCTGGTTTGGTGGACGGGTGGAGGAGTTCTGTTTCCGCCTTGACCAGAAGGTGCCCGCGGTGCGCCTGACCAGTGCGAATACCCGCTGGGGGAGTTGCAGCCGCCACAGCGGCATCCGTCTGCATTGGCGTTTGATCCATCTGCCGCCGGCGCTGTCCGACTACGTGGTGGCCCACGAGGTGGCCCACCTTGAAGAGATGAACCATTCACCGCGTTTCTGGGCGGTTGTCGAAGCGCTCTACCCGGATTGGCGGGCAGCCCGGCAAGCGCTGAGGAAGGCGGCGGAAACCTTGCCGCTTATCGGCGGCGAGCCCGACCCCACTCCACAAGAGGACTGAATCATGCGACTGCTTCACACCATGCTGCGCGTCGGCAATCTCGACCGCTCGCTGAGCTTCTACACCGAGGTGCTGGGCATGCGGCTGCTGCGTCGGCAAGACTATCCAGAGGGCAAGTTCACTCTGGCTTTCGTTGGCTATCAGGACGAAGCAGAGGGCGCGGTAATCGAGTTGACCCACAACTGGGATACCGACCGCTACGACCTGGGTAATGCCTACGGCCACATCGCGCTGGAGGTGCCGGATGCCCGGAAGGCCTGTGATGAGATCCGCAATCGGGGTGGTAAGGTGGTGCGGGAGGCGGGGCCGATGAAGCATGGCGCCACGGTGATTGCCTTCGTCGAAGATCCGGACGGCTACAAGGTGGAGTTGATAGAGCGCCGGCCGGCCTGAGGGCCTCTTTGCTCCAGGTGCAGACTATGCTGCGGGACTGAGCTCCAAAAAAGAAACGCCGATCCAGAGGATCGGCGTTTTTCTTGAACGCTGGTGGGCCCTGCGGGACTCGAACCCGCAACCAAAGGATTATGAGTCCTCTGCTCTAACCGATTGAGCTAAAGGCCCGGAAATCTGGCCGCCCGGTGTTCTGGGCGGCGGGCCTTCAGGCGTCGCTGTCGAGGAAGCTGCGCAGCTTCTCGGAGCGGCTGGGGTGGCGCAGCTTGCGCAGCGCCTTGGCTTCGATCTGACGGATGCGCTCGCGGGTGACGTCGAACTGCTTGCCGACTTCCTCCAGCGTGTGATCGGTATTCATCTCGATGCCGAAGCGCATGCGCAGCACCTTGGCTTCACGCGGTGTGAGGGAGTCCAGCACTTCCGCGGTGGCGTCGCGCAGACCGGAGTACATCGCAGCCTCCGCCGGAGCGAGAGTGGCGGTGTCCTCGATGAAATCGCCCAGATGGGAGTCGTCGTCGTCCCCGATCGGCGTCTCCATGGAGATGGGCTCCTTGGAGATCTTCATGATCTTGCGGATCTTCTCCTCGGGCATCTCCATCTTCTCCGCCAGCGTCGCGGGATCCGGCTCCTGGCCGGTTTCCTGCAGGATCTGGCGGCTGATGCGGTTCATCTTGTTGATCGTTTCGATCATGTGCACCGGGATACGGATGGTGCGCGCCTGGTCGGCGATCGAACGGGTGATGGCCTGCCGGATCCACCAGGTGGCATAGGTGGAGAATTTGTAGCCGCGGCGGTATTCGAACTTGTCCACCGCCTTCATCAGGCCGATGTTGCCTTCCTGGATGAGGTCGAGGAATTGCAGGCCGCGGTTGGTATACTTCTTGGCGATGGAGATCACCAAGCGCAGGTTGGCCTCGGTCATCTCGCGTTTGGCGCGGCGCATCTTGGCTTCGCCGGTGGACATCTGGCGGTTGATGTCCTTCAGCTCCTTCAGGGAGATGCCGATGCGCTCCTGCAGGTCGATCAGCTTCTGCTGCTCTTCCAGCACGGCCGGATGCACCCGCATCAGTCCTTCGACATAGCCCTTGCCGCCGGCGATCTCCTGCTTCAGCCAATCGAGATCAGCTTCGTGGCCGGGGAAGCTCTTGATGAAATGCTGGCGCGGCATGCCGGCCCGATCCACGCAGAGCTGCAGGATCTGACGTTCATGGGCGCGCACCTGCTCCACCATGTGACGTACCGAGTCGCACAGGCGCTCGATGGACTTGGCGGTGAAGCGGATGTTGAGCAGTTCGTCCGAGATCTGCTGCTGGCTGTCGAGGTAGGCTTTGTCCTGCGAGCCCTTCTTGGCCAGGCTGGCCATCATCTTCTCGTAGTGGCCGCGGATGGTCTCGAAGCGCGCCAGCGCGTCGGTCTTCAGTTGCAGCAGGGACGCCGCGTTGGCGCTGTCGCTGCCGTCGCCGTCGCCGTCGTCCTCGTCGCTGTCGTCTTCCGCGTCATCGGCGGAGGCGCTTGCGGAGTCATCCTCGGACTCGGCGAGGGCCGCCTCTTCCGTAGCGGCGTTCGGATCGATTAGGCCGTCGACCAGTTCGTCGATCCGCATCTCCTCACGGCTGACCTTGTCAGCTGTGTCCAGCATCTCGGCGATGGTGGTCGGACAAGCGGAGATGGCCTGCACCATGTGCTTCAGGCCGTCTTCGATCCGTTTGGCGATCTCGATCTCGCCCTCGCGGGTGAGCAGTTCGACGGTGCCCATCTCGCGCATGTACATGCGCACCGGGTCGGTCGTACGGCCGAACTCGGAGTCTACGGAGGACAGCGCCTGCTCGGCTTCTTCCTCAGCTACGTCTTCGTCGACCGGATTGGCGACGTTGTCCGACATCAACAGGTCTTCGGCGGCCGGAGCCTCGTCGAAAACCTGGATGCCCATGTTGTTGAAGGTAGCAATGATGCCTTCGATCTGCTCGGCGTCGGCGACGTCATCCGGAAGGTGGTCGCTGATCTCGGCGTACGTGAGGTAGCCGCGCTCTTTGCCGAGCGTGATCAGGGTCTTCAGACGGGTACGGCGAACTTCGGCGTCGAGGGGGGCGACTTCCGGGCTGTCGACAACCAGTGCAGCCTTGTCCTTCGCCTTGGAGGCACGCCCCTTGGGGCTGTCCTTGCGCGAATCCTTGGCTTTTTCGCGTGCCATGGCACTCCTCAGTCAGGCCAGAAGAGAATGGGAAACAGGAAATTATACTATAAATCTGAGACTTTTCCCGCCGTGACGAGGTTCCGCTTTTCCATGAGCAGTTCCGCGAGGCGGTGGGCGAGTTGGCGGCTCTCGTCGGATGAGAGGCCGCCTTCGCGGATGCGGTTTTCCAGTTGCGCGATGTCCCGCGTGACGGTGTCGGCGTGCAGTTTGCGCAGAGTGTCCTCGAACAAGGTCTCGACGATGGCTTCGTCGAACTCGGTTTCGACCTGCTCGCTGGCTACGCGGGCGAAGGTTTCGCTGTGCGGGGTTTCGCGGAAGCGCTCGATGAGTGCTCCGAGTCCGCCCGCCGGAATCGGTTCCCCGAGGCTGACCAGGTCCACGATGGCGATCAGGGCGCGGCCTTCGTCACTGTCGTTGGGCAGGAGGTCCACTGGCAGGCGTGCAGCCCAGGTGGGATGCTGAAGCACGAGGCGCAGCAGGGTGCCCGAGGTTGAGGGTGGTTTGCGCCGGCCTTGGTGTTTCGTAGTGCGTTGGGCTGAGGATGGAAAGAAGCCATCTCGACGGCCCGGTTTTCTCTCTTCCTGCTGGCGTTGCTGGCCCTGGGGCTGAAAGCCGAAGGCGTGCTCGACCTCTTGCTGGCTCAGCTCGCTGGCGTCGGCGAGGCTTTTCACCAGTTGCAGGCGCAGCAGTGGTGCGGCGACGCGGGTGATCAGCGGACGTGCTTCATGTACCAGCCGGGCGCGCCCTTCCGGGGTGTCCAGTGGGCAGCGCTGGATGAGTTCCTGCATGAGGAAGCCGGTCAGTGGAAGCGCGGCTTTTGCGGCGCTGCGGAAGGCGTCGGCGCCCTCGGCGCGGACGAAGGAGTCCGGGTCGTGCTCCGCCGGCAGGAAGAGGAAGGCTAGGGCGGCGTCGTCGCGCAACGCCTCCAGCGAATTCTCAAGCGCGCGCCAGGCGGCGCGGCGGCCGGCAGTGTCGCCGTCGAAACAGAAGACGATGCGATCCGTCTGCCGCAGCAAGGTGTTGATGTGATGGGGGGTAGTCGCTGTGCCCAAGGTGGCGACCGCATTCTCGACGCCGTACTGCGCCAGCGCGACGACGTCCATATAGCCTTCGACGACCAGCGCAAAGCCGTTGTCCCGAATTGGCTTCTGCGCGAGGAAGAGGCCATACAACTCGCGCCCCTTCTCGAACAGTGGGGTTTCGGGAGAGTTCAGGTACTTGGGCTCGCCGCTGTCCAGCACTCGTCCGCCGAACGCGATGACTCGGCCGCGTCTGTCGTGGATCGGGAAGATGATGCGGTTGCGGAAGCGGTCGTAGCGCCGGCCGGCGTCGTTGTCGATGACCAGCCCGGCATCGGAAAGCGCCTTGTCTTGGTAATCCTTGAAGATCTGCTGCAGCGCCTGCCAGTCATCGGGCGCGAAGCCGATGCCGAAACGGGCGGCGATTTCGCCGCTGAGGCCGCGGCGTTTCAGATAGTCGATCGCGACCGGGGCGTGCTTCAGCTGCTCACGATAGAAGCGGGCGGCGGCGGCGGTGGCTTCGAGAAGCTGGTCGTGGCCATCGTCCTGGTGCTGCGCGTGCTTGCCGTCGTCCGGGACCTGAAGGCCGACCTGGCCGGCGAGCTCCTTTACGGCTTCGACGAAGCCGAGGCCGCTGTACTCCATCAGGAAGCCGATCGCGCTGCCATGGGCCCCGCAGCCGAAGCAGTGATAGAACTGCTTGCTCGGGCTGACCGAGAAGGAGGCGGACTTTTCCCCATGGAACGGGCAGCAGGCGAAGTAGTTCGCACCGCCTTTTTTCAAGGGGAGGTGGCGTTCGATGACGTCGACGATGTCGACTCGGGCGAGGAGGTCCTGGACGAAGGACTGAGGAATCATCGCGCAGAAAAACGCGGCGCCGGGCGGAACCCTCTAAGGGGTTTCCGCCCGGCGCGCGAGCAACCGGACTGGCCGGAAGAAAATCAGTAAAGCTTCGGCGGCAGCATCTGGCTGCGGAGGCGCTTGTGATTGCGCTTCACGGCGGCAGCCAGCTTGCGCTTGCGCTCGGCGGTGGGCTTCTCGTAGAACTCGCGAGAGCGAAGCTCAGTCAGCACACCGGTCTTCTCGATGGTGCGCTTGAAGCGGCGGATCGCAACTTCAAACGGCTCATTTTCCTTGACGCGAATACCCGGCATTGCTACTTCCTCGGATGTCTGGTGGACAGAAAGGTCGCGAATATAACCGCTCGGCCCCGTCGTGGCAAGCGCCGTTGGTCCCGAAGTCGGCGGCGGGTGGTTAGAATGTGGGCCCGAATCAACTGGATGGTTCTTATGAAGGTGCTGGGCATCGAAACGTCTTGCGATGAAACCGGCGTTGCGGTGTATGACACCGAGGCCGGGCTTCTCTGCCACCGGCTGCATTCGCAGATTGAACTGCACGCCGAGTACGGTGGCGTTGTGCCCGAGCTGGCTTCGCGCGACCACATCCGGCGGTTGCCCTTGCTGATCCGGCAGACGCTGGCCGAGGCTGCACTCGAGGTGGGCGATATCGATGGCGTTGCCTATACGGCAGGGCCGGGCTTGGCGGGGGCCCTGCTGGTGGGGGCGAGCGTGGCCGAGTCACTCGGGCTGGCTGCGGGCATTCCCGTCCTGCCGGTGCACCATCTGGAGGGGCACTTGCTCTCGCCGCTCCTGTCCGCGGATCCTCCCGCCTTCCCTTTCATCGCTCTGCTGGTTTCCGGCGGACATACCCAGTTGATGCGTGTGGCTGGCGTGGGGGACTACACGCTCCTGGGAGAGTCCCTGGATGATGCCGCCGGCGAGGCTTTCGACAAGACGGCCAAGCTGCTTGGCCTGGGTTACCCCGGGGGCCCGCAACTTGCCCGCCTTGCGGAACAGGGGCAGGCAGGCCGATTCCGTTTGCCGCGGCCCATGCTGCATTCGCCTGATCTGGACTTCAGCTTCAGCGGCCTGAAAACGGCGGTGCTGAACGTGGTGTCGTCAGAGGCGTGGCAACCCGGGGATGCGGCGGATCTGGCTGCGGATTTCCAGTTGGCCGTGGTGGAGGTCTTGTGTGCTAAGGCGCTTTCAGCGATGAAAGCTGAGGGGCTGAGAACCCTGGTTGTCGCTGGGGGCGTCGGGGCGAACCGGGCGCTGCGCCAGCAACTGAACGCGGCCACGGCGAAGCGCGGGTGGCGGGTGCATTATCCGGAGCCCGAGTTGTGTACCGATAACGGAGCGATGATCGCTTTCGCCGGCGGGCTGCGTTTCGCGGCGGGAGAGCGGCCGCCGCAGATGCCGGCGCTGCGGGTGAGGCCGCGCTGGCCGCTGATGGAGTTGAAGCCGCCGCTGGGGGCCTGAGCCCGTGCGGGCCCGCGAGCTCTTTACCTCTTCTTGGCGCCTATCCGACTCTCGGTGCCGGCCATCAGGCGCTTGATGTTCGCGCCGTGGCGCCATAGCAGGACGGCGCTCATAACCAGCACGGCCAGGCTCGTGGCCTGGGGGCCGAATACCAGCAATGACACTGCCGGAGCGGCGACTGCCGCCGCTACCGCGGCAGCAGAGGAGTAGCGGCTGAAGTAGGCGGTGGCGATCCAGATTGCCAGGCAGGAGAGCGCAATGCGGTAGTCCAGCGCAGCGAGTACGCCCAGGGCGGTAGCAACCCCTTTGCCGCCGTTGAAGCGCAGGAAAATGGTGAACACATGGCCAAGGAAGGCGGCAAGGCCGGCGAGGGCGCACCAGGTGGGGTCGAAGCCGAGCATGCCGGCAAGCCAGACTGCCAACAAGCCCTTCAGGCAGTCTCCCAGCAGGGTCAGCGCGGCAGCCTTCTTGTTGCCGCTGCGCAATACGTTGGTTGCGCCCGGATTGCCGGAACCATAGCGACGCGGGTCTTCCAGGCCGAGCAAGCGGCTGCTGACGATGGCGAAAGGAATCGAGCCCAGCAGATAGGCTCCGATCAGCAGCAGGACATGATCCAGGGGCATTGTTTCTCCAGATTGCGCGTTGGCGGCGCCGGCGAGATCAAGGTGTTTGGAGGCGCTACAGCAACGCCCAAGCTAAAATCGCGGCGATTCTAATCGGGAACGAGCATGGATTTCATCTTCATCGAAGAACTCAGGGTGCAGGCTTGGGTGGGAATATATTCGCGGGAAAAGGCTGCCCCCCAGACGGTGGAGCTAAACCTGACCTTCGGTGTGCCGGACAGTGCGGCGCAGCGCGACGACATCGCCGATACGATCAATTATGCGGATGTTATCGAGCGTATTAGGGCGGAGTTGTCGGCCAGGCATTTCAACCTGATCGAAACGCTCGGAGAGTTCGTGGTCGGCCTGCTGTTCGAGGAGTTCGGGGCGCCTTGGGTGAAAATCCGGATCGCGAAGATCGGGGTAATGAAAGGCGTTCGCCGCGTTGGGGTTTTTATTCAGCGTGGCCGTGAAGGAATTCCTTTGCCGGATTCAGGGCTGATTGTTGGAGCTGAGGGAAAACCCTAGTCCTGGAAAATGAAAAACCGCCAAGCAGGCGGTTTTTCATTTCGACGAGGTGGGAATCAGGCGGCCAGTTCGTCCAGCGATTTTCCCTGTGCCAGCCAGTCCAAGGCCCATTGCGGTTTGCGACCGCGGCCGCTCCAGCCGACATCCGGATTCTCGGGATGGCGATACTTGATCACGGACGGGCTGGCCTTCTTCGGGCCCGCACGCCGACCACGTTTTGCCGGGGGGGCAGCCTTGTCTGTGTCCTGGCTGTTGCCGAGAAGATCGTCCAGAGACAAGCCTTCTTCCGCGGCCATTTTCTGCATCCGCTTCAGCAAATCGCGGCGGGTGGAATCGCTCCGGCGACGGATTTCGGACTCCACCTTAGACTGCAGGCGGCGCAGTTCGGTCAGCGACATTTTGCCAAGATCCATGATTTCTCCACTTGTTTGGTCTTCCCGGATTTCTGGACTTAATTCGGCGCGGGAAATGACCTTGTATAACGTGCTCCCGATTCTGCCATCAATATCCGGAAAAATGAAATACCCGCTATGCGTGTATCCGGAAATTGACGGAATTCAGCGGCTTTTCATTGCGCCACCGTAACCAGAGTGGGTTGCAGGCTGCGGAGAATGTCTTGTGGATGGAGGCCGACGAGATATCCACGCCTGCCTCCATTGATATAGATCAATGGGAGGTCAAGTATCGTCCTCTCCATGAAAACAGGCATTTTTTTCCTTGTTCCGAAGGGGGAGGTGCCGCCGACGAGATATCCGGAATGCCGATTTGCGGTTTCCGGCTTGCAGGGTTCGATGCGCTTGCATCCCGCCTGGCGCGCCAGTTCCTTGGTCGAGACTTTACGGTCTCCGTGCATCAGGACGATGAGCGGGCCACCATTCTCGTCTTCCATGATCAGGGTTTTCACCACCGCATGTTCGGGCACATTCAATGAGCGGGACGAAACCGCCGTGCCGCCATGTTCCTCGTATTCATAGAGATGGTCGGAATGCGAGATTCCGTGATCCTTCAGGAAACGGGTGGCGGGCGTTTCAGGGGCGTTCTTGCCGGGCTTGCTCATGATTGCAGGAATGTAATCGGGATGGGGAGGGTTCAGGTTGGGGCTTTTTACGCGCGTGGATGGTGCGCGGTATGCAATTGCTTCAGGCGTTCGCGGGCAACATGGGTATAGACCTGAGTGGTCGAGATGTCAGCGTGGCCGAGCAGCATTTGCACAACGCGTAGGTCCGCACCGTGGTTCAGGAGATGAGTTGCAAAAGCGTGGCGCAATGTGTGGGGCGATATCCTGTCGGTCGGAATGCCGGCTTGAAGAGCGTGCTGTTTGACGATACGCCAGAACATCTGCCGGGTCATCGCTTGCCCACGACGGGTCAAGAATATTTCATCCGCGCGCTGGGCTCCCAGTAATTCGCTTCGCGCCTCACGCACATATCGCTGTATCCATTCCGCGGCGATATCGCCCAGTGGCACCAGGCGCTCCTTGCTGCCTTTGCCGATGACACGAACCAGGCCTTCATTGAGAGAGATGGCGAATGTCTTGAGGCCAATCAGCTCGGAAACCCGCAGGCCTGTCGCGTACAGCACCTCCAGCATGCAGCGGTCGCGGAGGCCAAGCGGTGAGTCGGTATCCGGGGCGGACAGGAGTGCCTCCACTTGCTTCTCCGATAGCGTGCGTGGAAAGCGCTGCGTGGGCAGCGGGGAATCCAGAATGAGAGTGGGATCCTCGCTTATCTCCCCCTGGGTAAGTTGCATACGGTAATAGCGCCGCCAGGCGGATAACAGCCTGCGTTGGCTGGCGGGTTTTGCGCGGAGGCTGAATTCGGCGAGATAGGCGGCGAGCTCATGGCCGTTTGCCCGCTTCAATTCGCCGCCGCGTTTCTCGAGCCAGGCGGCGAATAATGCGAGATCGCTGCGATAGCCCGCCAAGGTATTGCGGGCCAGGCCGTGCTCGAGCCAGAGCGTGTCGGTGAAGCGATCCAGTTCGCTCCGGGTGGCCGTATCCAGCCCGCTTTCGGTGGCGTTCAAATCGCGCCCTCGTTATGCAATAGCCAGCGTTTGGCGGAGAGCAGGTAACCGTCGGAGGCGTTGGCGAATCCGCCCAGCCCTTGTCGCGATACCACTCGATGGCAGGGCGTGAACAAGGGAAAAGGATTTGCCCCGCAGGCCTGGCCGACCGCGCGCGGACTGCCGCCAATCAGCCGGGCGAGTTCGCCATAGGTGCGGGTTTGGCCGCAAGGGATGGCCCTGATGGCGTTCCACACGGCCCGTTGGAACGGCGTGCCGCGTTCGGCCAGCGGCGGGGCGGCCCCAGTGTGGGGGGCGGCCAGCCAAGCCAGTATCTGCGCCGTTACCTGCCGGGCGTGCGGCGTGTCCGGCGGCAGAGGCGCTGCCTCGGGTGGCAGAAAGCGCAATTCAATGAGCTGGTCGCCCGCAAAGCGCAGGCCGAAGCCGCCGAAAGGCAACTGGAGGATGGCGCTAAAGCTGGAGAGGTTGGGGGAGGAAGGGGGCATGACCATGCTCGCTCGTGTTGCCGGCGCGGTCTGCTGAGAGGTGGGTGCGGCGGAATCCGAGGATTCCGCCGACCCGATTGCTCTACCCCAGAGCAAAACTGCGGGCCAGGAAACAGCCCTTGGGGTGGATTATGCCACGGGCCGGTTACTCAACGCATACAGAAGGCTACGTAATTATTCGGATAACGTTGACGTCAGCGTAAGTCATGGAGGTTGACGAACAGTGGGTGAAAATGCTGGAGATGCGCGTTTTGCCGTGTTCTGCGCGAGGCAGCGGCGCGCTGGCCGCCATGCTTGCGTCGGGCGTGCCGAGCAGGGGGATGCGACGAAAGGCAAATGCCCACCGAAGTGGGCATTCTCGTTGAGGCGCTCGCTCGGCTGAGATAGGTCGCGTCCGGTCGCCTTTCGGTTTTCACCCGTCCTGCCTCAGCGGCGTACTTCACCGTTGCCGAACACGATCCACTTCTGGCTGGTCAGCCCCTCAAGGCCGACCGGGCCGCGGGCGTGGATCTTGTCGGTGGAAATGCCGATTTCCGCGCCCAGTCCGTACTCGAAACCGTCGGCGAAGCGGGTGGAGGCATTCACCATCACCGAGGCAGAGTCCACCTCGCGCAGGAAGCGCATCGCGCTGCTGTAGTTCTCGGTGATGATGGCTTCGGTGTGCTGCGAGCTGTAGGTGTTGATGTGCTCGATGGCGGCGTCCAGTCCATCGACGATCTTCACCGCGATGATGGGCGCCAGGTATTCCTCTCGCCAGTCCTGCTCGGTGGCCTCCCGCAGGTACTGTTGGTCGATGCCGGCTTCGCGCAGGATCGCCAGGCTCTCCGGGCAGCCACGCATTTCCACGCCCTTGCCGGCCAGCATGCGGCCGATTTCCGGCAGGAAGCGCTGCGCAGCGCCCCGGGCGATAACGAGACTTTCCGTGGTGTTGCAGGGGGCGTAGCGCTGCGTCTTGGCGTTCTCGACGATGGGGACGACCTTGGCGGGATCGGCATCGTCGTCCACGTACACATGGCAGTTGCCGTCCAGGTGCTTGATCACCGGCACGCGGGCGTCGCGGGAGATGCGCTCGATCAGGCCCTTGCCGCCGCGGGGGACGATCACGTCCACATACTCCGGCATGGCGATCATGGCGCCGACGGCGGCGCGGTCCGCGGTTTCCACCACTTGGACCGCGCTCTCCGGCAAGCCGGCTTCGGCCAGGCCGGCGCGCACGCAGGCGGCGATGGCCTGGTTGCTGTGCAGCGCTTCCTTGCCGCCGCGCAGGATGGCGGCGTTGCCGGACTTGAGGCAGAGCGCGGCGGCGTCCGCCGTCACGTTGGGGCGAGATTCATAGATGATGCCGATCACGCCCAGCGGCACCCGCATCTTGCCGACCTGGATGCCGCTGGGGCGGCGCTTCATGTCGGTGATCTCGCCGACCGGGTCCGGCAGCGCGGCAACCTGCTCCAGGCCTTCGGCCATGGTGGCGATGACCTTGTCGGTGACTGCCAGGCGGTCGATCAGGGCGGCGTCCAGGCCGACGGCGCGGGCGGCTTCCAGGTCGCGCGCATTGGCTGCGAGCAGGGATTCGCGCTGGGCGCGGACGGCGGCGGCCATGGCTCGCAGGGCGCGGTTCTTGGCGTCGGTGGAGGCGGCGGCAAGTTGGCGGGAAGCGGAGCGGGCTTGGCGGCCCAGGGCTTCCATATAGGCTTGGGTGTCCATCGGCTTCTTCGGTGCTGAGACGCAAACGTCAATTAAAGCACCGAACCGGGCTGGCCGGCGAGCGCGGGCACGCGCAGTGGGCTTAGCGGGAGCGGCTCAGGCGCAGCGACAGGAGCAGGAATTCGTCCCAGATGTCGCCGGGCACCAGGCCCTTGATCATGCGGTCTATGCGGGCGGCGTGCATCAGCGCGGCGCGCAGCGTGCCGATGGAAAGCCGGCCCACCGCTTTGCCCAGCGCCTGGCGGCGGCGTTCGTCGAACACCCGTTCCGCCTTCATCAGCGCCTGCAGCGACTGGCCTTCATCTTGGCCACTGCGCAGTGCTGCCAGCGTGCGGGTTTCGTTCGCCAGCGCCCACAGCACCAAGGGCGGCGCGGCGCCTTCGCCGCGCAGGCCATCGAGCAGACGGGCGCAGCGTGCCGGGTCGCCTTCCAGGATGGCATGGCGGAGTTTGTCGATGTCGTAGCGGGCAACGTTCAGTACGGCGTCTTGCACCTGCTCCAGCGTTAGCGCGCCTTCCGGATGCAGCAGGCCAAGTTTGCGGATTTCCTGGTGGGCCGCAAGGAGGTTGCCTTCCACGTGGTCGGCGATGAAGGCGAGTGCTTCCGGCGCTGCGGTCTGTTTCTGCGCGGCCAGCCTGTGGGCGATCCAGTCGGGCAGGCGCTCGCGCTCCGGGGCGTTCAGCTCCAGCACATTGCCCCGGTCTGACAGGACCTTGAACCAGCTGGTCTTGCGCGCCTGCCAGTCGATTTCCGGCAGCGTGAGCAGGGTGATGGTGCCGGCCGGCAGATTGGCGGCGTGGCGCTGCAGGGCTTCGCCGCCGTCGCGGCCGGGCTTGCCGGTGGGAATGCGCAGGTCGATGAGCTTGGAGCCGCCGAACAGCGACATGTTGCCGGCGGCCAGCGTCAGGCTGTCCCAGCGGAAGCCTTGGCCGACGACCAGGGTTTCGCGCTCTTCGTAGCCTTGTTTCTTCGCCGCTGCGCGGATGGCGTCGGCGGCCTCCAGGACTAGCAAGGGCTCGTTGCCGTGCACCGTCCACAACGGCGCCAGCGCCTTGCCGAGCTGGGCCTGGAGCTGGTCGGGACGCAGGATCACGGGTTGCGATGGACTGCCGCGAGGCGGCGCATGATCTGCATCACCAGATCGCTCTGCATGTCGTTGTAGAGCAGGTTCTCTTCCTGTTCCTTGCCCAGCACCTGGGAGTCGTCGAAGGTGTATTCGCGACGGGCCAGGATGGTGGTGGGGGGGATGAGATCGCTGCCGTTCTTGTCCGCCAGCCGGAAGCGGATGCGCTGGATGAGCTGGTATTCGCGCACCTTGCCGGCGCCGGTCAGGCTGAGGATCTCGCGTTCGCGTTCGTTGGCGAGGATCTGCAGCTTGACGTCGGCGGTGGCCGGATCATCCACCACGGTGGTGCTGCCGCTGGTGGCGATGTGCCGGCGCAGCGAGATGCCGAGGTCGGAATACTGGCTCGCGCCGACATGGATGGTGGCGAAGTCCAGCGGCTGCGGCCCGCGCAGGCGGAAGCCGCAACTGGCCAGCAGCGCGGCGGCCAGACCGGTGGTGGCGCCGGTGAGGAGGCGGCGCCGGGTGAGGGAGGAAGGCATCAGGGGTGTCCTCAGACCACGATGTTGACGAGACGGCCGGGGACGACCACCACCTTCTTCGGCGGCTTCCCTTCCATGAACTTCTGCGCGGCTTCGGAGGCGAGCGCTTGGGCCTCGATGGTGCTCTTGCTGGCGTCGGCCGCCACCTTCAGGCTGCCGCGCAGCTTGCCGTTCACCTGCAGCACCAGTTCCAGTTCGTCCTGCTTCAGCGCCGCCGCCAGCGGCTCCGGCCAGGTGGTGGCGAGCAGGTCGCCGGCGAAGCCGCATTCCTGCCACAGCGCATGGGCAATGTGCGGGGTGATGGGTGACAGCAGGCGCACCAGGATGGAGAAACCCTCTTCGACCACTTCGGCGTGGGCGGCCGCATCGTCGCGCGGCGCCTTTTCCAGCGCGTTCAGGATCTTCATCGCGGCGGATACCACGGTGTTGAACTGATGCTTGCCGAAGTCGTAATTTGCCTGCTTCAGGTGGGTGTGGATTTCGCGGCGCACGTCGGCCAACGCGGCCGGCAACTCGCCGGCCACCAGCTTGCGTACCGCCGGCAGCGCCGGTCGGATCTCGCTGGCGAAGGCGTGGCCGAGGTTCCAGACGCGGCGCAGGAAGCGGGAGGCGCCTTCGACGCCGGAATCGGACCACTCCAGTTGCTGGTCAGGCGGTGCGGCGAAGATGATGAACAGGCGGGCGGTATCGGCGCCGTACTGGTCGACCAGGGCCTGCGGGTCTACGCCGTTGTTCTTCGACTTGGACATCTTCTCGGTGCCGCCGATGACCACCGGCCTGCCGTCGCTGGCCAGCCGGGCGGCGACGATGCGGCTACGCTCGTCGCGCTCGACCTGGACGTCCGCCGGGTTCAGCCACTGCTTCTTGCCGCCTTCGGCTTCGCGGTAGTAGGTTTCGGCCACCACCATGCCCTGGGTGAGCAGGTTGGTGAAGGGCTCGGAAACCTGCACCAGCCCGCAGTCGCGCATCGCGCGGGTGAAGAAGCGGGAGTAGAGCAGATGCAGGATGGCGTGCTCGATGCCGCCGATGTACTGGTCGGCGGGCGCCCAGTAGTTCACCCGCTCATCCACCATGGCCCCGGCGTTGTCGGCGCAGGCGTAGCGCAGGAAGTACCAGGACGACTCGACGAAGGTGTCCATGGTGTCGGTTTCGCGCCGTGCCGGCTTGCCACACTTGGGGCAGCTGCATTCGTAGAAGGAGGGCATCTTGGCCAGCGGCGAGCCGCGGCCGGTGACCTCCACATCCTCCGGCAGCACCACCGGCAACTGCTCGTCCGGCACCGGCACGTCACCGCAATCGCTGCAATGGACCATTGGAATAGGACAGCCCCAGTAGCGCTGGCGGGAAATGCCCCAGTCGCGCAGGCGGTACTGGACGCGCTTGGCTCCCAGGCCCTTGGCGCCGAGGTCGGCGGCGATGGCGTCTACCGCATCCTGGAAGTGCAGGCCATCGTACTTGCCGGAGTTCACCAGCTTGCCGTGCTCGGCGTAGGCGTCCTGCCATGGCGCGGCCACGTTCTCATAGGCGTCGTGGGTGGAGCGCACCACCATCTTGATCGGCAGGCGGTATTTGTTGGCGAAGGCGAAATCGCGTTCGTCGTGCGCCGGCACCGCCATTACCGCGCCTTCGCCATAGCCCATCAGCACGTAGTTGGCGACCCATACCGGCAGATATTCGCCGGTGATCGGATGCACCACCCGCAGGCCGGTGGGCATGCCCTTCTTCTCCATGGTGGCGAGATCGGCCTCGGCCACGCCGCCCTGCTTGCATTCCTCGATGAAGGCGGCCAGTTCCGGGTCGCCGGCGGCGGCCTGGGTGGCGAGCGGGTGCTCGGCGGCCACCGCCACGTAGGTCGCACCCATCAGCGTATCGCCGCGGGTGGTGAAGACCTTGAGCACGCCGGACTTGCCGATGGTGGAGAGGTCGTAGGGAAAGTGGACTTCCAGTCCTTCCGAGCGGCCGATCCAGTTCTTCTGCATCAGCTTGACCTGCTCCGGCCAGCCGGAGAGGTCGTCCAGTGCTTCCAGCAACTCGTCGGCGTAAGCGGTGATCTTCATGTAGTACATGGGGATCTCGCGCTTTTCCACCAGCGCGCCGGAGCGCCAGCCGCGGCCGTCGATCACCTGCTCGTTGGCGAGCACGGTTTCATCCACAGGGTCCCAGTTCACCGTGCCCAGCTTCTTGTAGATCAGGCCCTTCTCATACAGGCGCGTGAACAGCCATTGTTCCCAGCGGTAGTACTCAGGCGTGCAGGTGGCCAGCTCGCGCGACCAGTCGATGGCGAAGCCCAGGCGCTTCAGTTGCGCCTTCATGTACTCGATGTTGGCGTAGGTCCATTTCGCCGGCGGTACATTGTTCTGGATCGCGGCGTTCTCAGCCGGCATGCCGAAGGCGTCCCAGCCCATGGGCTGTAGCACGTTGTAGCCGCGCATGCGGTGGTAGCGCGCCAGCACGTCGCCGATGGTGTAGTTGCGCACGTGGCCCATGTGCAGCTTGCCCGAGGGGTAGGGGAACATCGACAGGCAGTAGTACTTCGGGCGGGCGGTGTCCTCCACGACGCGGAAGGCCGAGGTGGATTCCCAGTGCTGCTGGGCGGCCGTTTCCACGGCTGCGGGCTGGTATTTGTCCTGCATGGGCGAGGGGCGCGAATTCAAGGCGTTGAAAACGCGGAAGTATATCCCGAAGCCGCCGGAGGGCGCGTGGCGGTTGGGAAAGCGGCTCCGTGGGCAAGGCAAAAAAACGGCATCCAGTGGGAACTGGATGCCGAACTCCATTAAGGAGAGGGAGGGAGACGGTTTTCCCGCGAGCGGGAAGGAAATCTGCGGGAGAGAGGCGTGCGGCGTTCAGGCCGCTTCGCGGCTGCGCCCGGTGGCGCGCGGAAAGCTCTTCTGCCACTCGGCCGAAACGGCGCTCACCACGTCTTCCATGGCGAGGAGGGGCAGGCGCCACATCAGATTCTGGCTCCGCAGCAGAGGCGTTACGCGCGGGGTGCAGCGGCTGTTCTTCTCTTCCTCCAACTGGCGAAGGAAGCTGTCCATGGCTGCGCCCCAGTATTCGGAGTTGCCGACCCAGCCGGTATCGGCGGTGGCCTGGCGGACGGCGCGGCGCCACAGGATGGCGGCGCGCTCGGTCGAGACGCCAGCCTTGCTGGCGTACCAAGGAAGGAGCTTGGGCGTTTGCATCTGGTGTTTCTCCTGGGGGCTCCGGTAGAGCCCATTGCAGGGCGGCGCTCTTTTGAAGCGGCCGTCATGCGTGTTCTTGTTGTACTGCAAAATCCGTTGCCGGAGCTTATTTTTGCTCGATTCTACGGATTCTTCGACTGTTGGGGCGTGATCAAGTTCATGCTTTTGCTGCTATGCACAAATCCAAGATATTTCAGAGCTGAAGCGATTTCAAGTTTCTTGTTGCAATGGCGCAACAGTTGTGGCGATGGTTTCCGGCGGCGGGCGAGGCGCGCATGGCGGGTAGAATGCGGCCCCTGGAAAGGAAGCTCCCATGTCGAATCTGCTAGCGAATCTCAACAACGAACAGATGCAGGCGGTCACGTTGCCGCCCCAGCATGCGCTGATCCTGGCGGGGGCCGGCTCGGGCAAGACGCGAGTGCTGACCACGCGCATCGCCTGGCTGATACAGACCGGCCAGGTCGATCCCTCCGGGCTGTTGGCGGTGACCTTCACCAATAAGGCGGCGAAGGAGATGCTGGCGCGGCTGTCGGCCATGCTCCCGGTGAGTCCGCGTGGCATGTGGATAGGGACCTTCCATGGCCTGTGCAACCGCCTGCTGCGGGCGCACTACCGCGATGCCGGCCTGCCCCAGCTGTTCCAGATCCTGGACTCCGGTGATCAGCTGGCGGCGATCAAGCGCCTGCTGAAGACGCTGAACATCGATGATGAGAAGTATCCGCCGCGTGATTTGCAGCACTTCATCAACGGCCAGAAGGACGCGGGCAACCGGCCGGCAGCGGTCGAGGCCTGGGATGACCACACCCGCCAGCGCGTCATGCTCTACACCGAGTACGAAGCCCAGTGCCAGCGCGAAGGCGTGGTCGATTTCGCCGAGTTGCTGCTGCGCTCCTACGAGCTGTTGGAGCGCAACGAACCGCTGCGGCGCCATTACCAGCGGCGCTTCCGCCACATTCTGGTGGACGAGTTCCAGGACACCAACCGCCTGCAGTACCGCTGGCTGAAGCTGCTGGCAGACGACGGCCGTGAGGGCGGGGCGGCGCTGTTCTGCGTTGGCGACGACGACCAATCCATTTACCGCTTCCGCGGCGCCGAGGTCGGCAACATGCGCGACTTCGAGCGCGAGTTCCGCGTCGCCAACGTGATCCGGCTGGAGCAGAACTACCGCTCCGGCGGCAACATCCTGGACGCGGCCAACGCCATCATCCGCTACAACGCCAACCGCCTCGGCAAGAACCTGTGGACCGACCAGGGCGCCGGCGAGCCCGTCCGGGTGTTCGAGGCTTTCTCGGATGGCGACGAAGCACGCTGGATCGTCGAGGAAATCCAGTCGCTGGTGCGCGACGGTGCCTCGCGCGGCGAGATCGCGCTGCTCTACCGTTCCAACGCCCAATCGCGCGTGCTGGAGCACCAGCTCTTCAGCGCCGGCATTCCCTATCGCGTCTATGGCGGGCTGCGCTTCTTCGAACGGCAGGAGATCAAGCACGCGCTGGCCTACCTGCGGTTGATCGCCAACGCGGATGACGATACCGCCTTCGCCCGGGTAGTGAATTTCCCTGCGCGCGGCATCGGCGCCCGCTCGCTGGAGTCGTTGCAGGACGCGGCGCGCACCTTCAACACCAGCCTCTACGCCACCGTGCCTCATCTGAGTGGCAAGCCGGGCACCGTGCTGGCGCAGTTCGTCCGGCTGGTGGAGACGCTGCGGGCCGAGACCGCGCCCCTGCCGCTACCGGAGCTGGTGGATCATGTGCTGCACGGCTCCGGCCTGCGCGACCATTACCTCGCCGAGAAGGAAGGCCGCGAGCGCTTGGAGAACCTGGACGAATTGCTCAATGCCGCGGCCAACTTCGTCGCTGAGTCCGACGCCGATGTCGAAACCCTTAAGCAGCCGCACGCGTTGCTGGCCGACTTCCTCGCCCACGCTTCACTGGAAGCCGGCGACCATCAGGCGGAGCAGGGTGCCGAAGCGGTGCAGTTGATGACAGTGCATTCGGCCAAGGGCCTGGAGTTCAACGCCGTCTTCCTGTCCGGCCTGGAAGAAGGCCTGTTCCCGCACGAGAACAGCATTCTCGAAACCGAAGGCCTGGAGGAGGAGCGCCGCCTGATGTACGTGGCGGTGACGCGGGCGCGGGAGCGGCTCTACATCACCTGCGCCCAGAGCCGCATGCTGCACGGGCAGACGCGCTACCACCCGCGCTCCCGCTTCCTGGAGGAGATTCCCGCCGGCCTGCTGAAGTGGCTGACGCCGCCCAAGCCGCGCGCCAGCGCCTCAACCTCCGGCTCCTCCGGCTATTCGTCTTCCGGCTACCGCGCCAACGCGGCACCGCCGAACCGGCCGGAGCTGGGCGGGCTGCGCATCGGCCAAGGCGTGAGCCACGCCCGTTTCGGCCAAGGCGTGATCGTTGCCGCCGAAGGCAGCGGCTCGGACGCCCGGGTGCAGGTGAATTTCGGTCCGGCTGGCATCAAGTGGCTGCTGCTGGGAGTGGCCAAGCTGGATCCGATCTGACTCCCGCCGCTTGAGCGCGGCGGGGGCCGAAGGCGGGCTGAGCTGCCTCAGGTGCCGTAGCGTGCAGCCAGTGTGTCGTGCAGGGCGACGAATTCCTGCGCCAGCTTGTGGCGGGCGTCCAGGTGAATCATCGGCCGCGCCTGTTCGTGGGATTCCTTGATCTTCACCGAGGCGGAGAGATAAGGCGACAGCACCGGCAGGCCCTCGTCTATCAGCTCTTGCACCACCTTCTGCGGCAGGCTGGCGCGCGGCTGGAACTGGTTGACCACGATGCCTTCCACTTCGAGGTGGCGATTGTGGTCGGCCTTGATCTCCTCCACGTTCTCCAGCAGGGAGTACAGCGCCCGGCGGGAGAAGTCGTCGCAGTCGAAGGGGATCAGGCAGGCGTCGGCGGCAATCAGCGCCGAGCGGGTGTAGAAGTTGAGGGCCGGCGGCGTGTCGATATAGACCTCGTCGTAGTCCTCCGCCAGTTCTTGCAGCGCGTCGCGCAGCTTGTAGATCTTGTAGCGCGACTCCAGTTTGCTCTGCAGCTCTTCCAGCAGTGGATGCGAGGGCATCACGTGCAGCCCTTCGTAGGGCGAGGCGACGATGAACTCCTCGGTGCCCTTGGGGTTCAGCTTGAAGTTCAGCGTCTGGTCGAAGAAGCCGGCCAGGGTCAGCGCCTGGTCGGTCTCGGCGTTGCCGAGCAGGTACTGGGTGGAGTTGCCCTGCGGGTCCAGGTCCACCACCAGCGTGCGCTTGCCGCGATGGGCGCTGATGGCCGCCAGGTTGCAGGTAATGGTGGATTTCCCGACGCCGCCCTTCTGATTGAATACCACACGCCGCATAGTTTCCCCCTCGAGTCGTGTGCCCATTGTGCCAAAAAGGCCTTGCCGGCGGGATAAGGCTGCCGTGGCCGGGGAGCGCGCCGCCGGCCCTGCCGCCCAAGGTTACGCGCCTTGAGCTAAACTGCCGCCTCGTCAGTCATGCCCGTTCTGGCTGTTTTTTCAGTCGGATGGCATGCGGGTTCCGGTCGGAGCCCGCTCTGCGGCACGGCGTTGTCGGCGCCGACATCAACAATACAGGCTGCGGATGGTCGCAATTGGCGAGGCGACGGCGCGCGCCTATTGTTGCGCCCCACATTACTCATACAAACACCTCACCGTTCCGAGAGGGATAACAATGGATCAGGATTTCATCGCCGCGGCGCTGGATTATCACCGTGCACCGACGCGCGGCAAGATTTCGGTTGTGCCGACCAAGGGCCTCACCAATCAACGCGACCTGGCGCTCGCCTATTCGCCCGGCGTGGCCGCCGCCTGCGATGCCATCGTCGCCGATCCGGCGGAAGCGCGTGAGCTGACCAGCCGCGGCAACTTGGTCGCGGTGGTGACCAACGGCACCGCGGTGCTGGGTCTGGGCAACATCGGCCCGCTGGCGTCCAAGCCGGTGATGGAGGGCAAGGGCTGCCTGTTCAAGAAGTTTGCCGGCATCGACGTGTTCGACATCGAACTGGCCGAGAACGACCCGGACAAGCTGATCGACATCATCGCCGCGCTGGAACCCACGCTGGGCGGCGTGAACCTGGAAGACATCAAGGCGCCGGAGTGCTTCTACATCGAGCAGAAGCTGCGCGAGCGCATGCACATCCCGGTGTTCCACGATGACCAGCACGGCACCGCCATCATCTCCGCCGCCGGCCTGATCAACGGCCTGAAGGTGGTCGGCAAGGACATCGCCAAGGTAAAGCTGGTGTGTTCCGGCGCCGGTGCTGCCGCCATCGCCTGCCTGGACCTGATGGTGGGCCTGGGGTTGAAGCGCGAGAACGTCTATGTGTGCGACTCCAAGGGCGTGATCTTCCACGGCCGCGACGAGAAGATGGAGGCGAACAAGGCCCGCTACGCGCAGACCACCGAAGCCCGCAGCCTGGGCGACGTGATCGAGGGCGCCGACGTCTTCCTCGGCCTGTCCACCGCGGGCGTGCTGAAGAAGGAAATGGTCGCGAAGATGGCCGACAAGCCGCTGATCTTCGCGCTGGCCAATCCGAATCCGGAAATCCTGCCGGCCGACGCCAAGGAAGTTCGCCCGGACTGCATCATCGCCACCGGCCGCTCCGACTTTCCCAACCAGGTCAACAACGTCCTCTGCTTCCCCTTCATCTTCCGCGGTGCGCTGGACGTGGGCGCGACCAAGATCAACGAAGAGATGAAGCTCGCCTGCGTGAAGGCCATCGCCGAGCTGGCCCAGGCCGAGCAGAACGACGTGGTGGCCTCCGCCTACGGCGGCGCCGAGCTGTCCTTCGGGCCGGACTACATCATCCCGCGCCCCTTCGATCCCCGCCTCATCGTCAAGATCGCGCCGGCGGTGGCCCGTGCGGCCATGGAGTCCGGCGTGGCGACCAAGCCGATCGAGGACTTCGACGCCTACGTCGCCAGCCTGACCGACTTTGTCTACACCACCGGCATCGTGATGAAGCCGGTGTTCTCCGCCGCCAAGCGGGTGCCGATGGAGCAGAAGCGGGTGATCTACGCCGAAGGCGAGGATGAACGCGTGCTGCACGCGGCCCGCGTGGTGGTGGACGAGGGCCTGGCGCGTCCCATCCTGGTCGGCCGCCCCAGCGTGATCGAGATGCGGATCAAGAAGATCGGCCTCAACCTGGTGCCGGAGCGCGATTTCGACATCGTCAACCCGGAGTCTGACCCGCGCTACCGCGACCTCTGGAACGAGTATTACCGCCTGATGGGGCGCGATGGCGTGACGCCGGAAATCGCCAAGGCCAAGATGCGCCGCGACACCACGCTGATCGGTGCCATGCTGCTGCGCACCGGTGACGCCGACGCGCTGGTCTGCGGCACTTTCGGCACCTACGACTACCACATGCAGCACGTGGTCGACGTCATCGGCCTCAAGGCCGGCGCCAAGCAGTTCGCGGCGATGAACCTGCTGCTGCTGCCCAAGCGCACGCTGGCCATCACCGATACCTATGTGAACGAGAACCCGAGCGCGGCAGAGGTGGCGGAAATCGCCCGCATGGCGGCGGAAGAACTGCGCCGCTTCGGCATCGAGCCGCGGCTGGCACTGCTGTCCCACTCCAATTTCGGCAGTTCGCGCTCCACTTCCGCGCGCAAGATGCGCGAGGCGGTCGGTTTGCTGAAGCAACTCGCGCCGGACCTGGAATGCGATGGCGAGATGCACGGCGACGCCGCGCTGTCGCCGGAAATCCGCGCCAAGGTACATCCGGACTCCACACTGGTCGGCGAGGCCAACCTGCTGGTGATGCCTAACCTGGACGCGGCCAACATCTCCTTCAACCTGATGAAGATGGCCAACGGCGACGGCGTGTCGGTCGGCCCCATCCTGCTGGGTGCGGCCAAGCCGGTGCACATCCTCACCCCGTCGGCCACCGTGCGCCGCCTGGTGAACATCACTGCCCTGGCGGTGGTGGATGCGCAGGAAGTGCGGGCCAGCGCCGCCCGCTGAGCGTAGGCGCTCCGCAATAGCGGAAAACCCCGCGCCGCGTCCTGCGGCGCGGGGTTTTTTTGCGCTGCGGAAACCTGCTGTCACGCCCGTTCCGGGGAGCGCCTGCTACGCTATCGCACCCCCAACTAAAGAGAATTCTCGTGAAAGATCCGCGAGTTCCCCTCCGCGTGGCCAGCGCCTTGGCCATGACCTTCGCCTTACTGTTCGCCCCCTCGGCCTCCGCCGCCGACTGGTTGCTCGCCACGCATGAGCCGCGCGTCGTGCCAGGCGAGGTCTTCGCTGTCACCGTCGTCGGTGACGGCGCCAGCCCCTTGCCGGACACGCTGGGGGCGGTGGTGGAGCTGCCCGGCAATACGCCGCGCATCGCGGTGCCGCTGGTGGCGAGCGCTGCCGAGGCGGGCGGGCGCCGCACCTACACCGCGCGCTGGCCGCGGGAGGTGACCGGCATGGCGGTGCTGGCGCTGCAGGACGCGGCGGCGGCGCGGCTCATCATCGATGCCTCGCTCGCCAGCGAGGCGCAGTCGCAGCTGGCGGCCAAGAGCGCAGCGCCGGCGGGGGAATTCATGCGCCAGCCGGCCTCGGCAGAACCGGTGGAGTCCGCGCCGCTGGGCTTCCATGAGCCGATGTACTTCCTGGTCGGCGGCAACCCCAACACCGCCCGCTTCCAGTTCAGCTTCCGCTATCGCCTGTTCGACTCCCACGGCGTCGTCGGCGAGACCTTCCCGGTGGTGCGCGGGCTTTACTTCGGCTTCACCCAGACCTCGATGTGGGATCTGGCTGCCGACTCCAAACCCTTCCACGACACCAGCTTCCGCCCTTCGCTGTTCTACCAGTGGCGCGTCTCCAACCCGCTGGATGGCAACTCGGTGAACCTGCAGGGCGGCTACGAGCACGAGTCCAACGGCAAGGACGGGCTGGAGTCGCGCAGCATAGACACCCTGTTCCTGCGCGCCGACGCCCGCTACTACTTCGCCGACGGCCGCACCTATCTTGGCGTCGCGCCCAAGGTCTGGACCTATCTGGACAAGGACGACAACCCGGACATCACCGGCTATCGCGGCTACGGCGAGCTCGGTCTGCGCTTCGGCCGCGACGACGGCCTGTTGCTGAACGCCCAGCTGCGCCGCGGCACCAAGGGCAAGGGCAGCACCCAGCTGGACCTGTCCTACCCGATACGCCTGAGCATCTTCTCCGGCGTCGGCGCTTTCGCCCACCTGCAGTACTTCAACGGCTACGGCGAGACGCTGCTGGACTACAACGAGCCGAAGACCGGGCAGTTTAGAATCGGCGTTTCCATCGTCCGCTGAGCCACCGGGCCGCAGAGCCGGTGCTTACCCAGGAGGCAGCCATGACCCACGCGATCCGATTCCACCGTACCGGCGGCCCGGAGGTATTGCAGTGGGAGGCGGTCGAACTGCCGCCGCCGGCGGCCGGTGAAGTGCGGCTGCGCCAGCATGCGGTGGGCCTCAATTTCGTCGATACCTACTACCGCAGCGGCCTCTATCCGACACCGCTGCCGTCCGGCATCGGTGCCGAAGCCGCCGGCGTGGTCGAGGCGCTGGGCGAGGGCGTCACCGACCTGCAGGTGGGCGACCGGGTGGCTTACGCCGGCGGGCCGCAGGGCGCCTACGCCGAGGCGCGCAACATGCCGGCGGACCGGCTTGTCTGCCTGCCCGCGGCGCTGAGCTTCGAGCAGGGCGCCGCGATGATGCTGCAGGGGCTCACCGCCCAGTACCTGTTGCGGCGCACTTACCGGGTGCAGCCCGGCGACACCGTGCTGATCCATGCCGCGGCCGGCGGTGTCGGCCTGCTCATGTGCCAGTGGGCGAAGGCGCTGGGGGCCACCGTGATAGGCACCGTCGGCTCCGACGCCAAGGCGGAACTGGCTGCCGCCCACGGCTGTGATCACCCCATCGTCTACACCCGCGAGTCTTTCCCGGCGCGGGTCAGGGAGCTCACTGGCGGCGAGGGCGTGCCAGTGGTGTACGACTCCATCGGCAAGGACACTTTCATGGACTCGCTCTCCTGCCTGCGGCCGCTGGGCATGATGGTGAGCTTCGGCAACGCCTCCGGCCCGGTCGGCGATGTGGACGTCGGCCTGCTCGCCCGCATGGGTTCGCTGTTCCTGACCCGCCCCAGCCTGTTCACCTATGCCGCCAGGCGCAGCGACCTGCTGGACATGGCCGGTGAGCTGTTCGAGGTGGTGCTGTCCGGCAAGGTGAAGCTGCAGATCAATCAGCGCTATGCCTTGAAGGATGCCGCCAGGGCGCAGGCCGACCTGGAGGACCGGCGCACCACCGGCACTTCGCTGCTGCTGCCCTGAACGCGGCTTGCGGCAAGGCCCGGCGTGGGTATGCGTGAACATATGTTTGTTGCAAAGTAGTTTGCGCTGGCATAAGTTCGGTCCCTGATCGCGCTGGCGGGGCGGCTGCGCCCGGGGCCGGCGTGGTGACCTCAACCATGCACCGGAGATCAGCACCGATGGAACCGAACACCCTCACCGGCAGCCTGCAGGCCACCCTGGGCGGCCAGCTGCCCGCCATCCTCGCCGCGGTCGCGGTACTCGCACTGGGCTGGTTCGCCGCCGTCGCGGTGCGCGCCGGCAGCCGTCGGCTGCTGCGCCTGGGCGCGCTCAACGACCGCCTGCGCAACGGCACCGGCCATGCGCTGGACGTGGAAACGCCGATCGCCCTCGGCCTCTTCGGTCTGGTCATGCTGGTGACCATTGTCGCCGTGCTCAACATCCTCAGCCTGGAAATGCTGTCGGCGCCCTTTGCCGCGCTGCTCGCCCAGATCACCAGCTACCTGCCGCACCTGCTCGCCGGCGTAGTGCTGGCGGTGGTGGCGTGGACGGTGGCCACCGTGCTGCGCGCGCTCACCGCCCGGGTGCTCGCCGCCACCACGCTGGATGACCGCCTCGCCGCCGAGGCCGGCATGGAGCCGATGAGCCGCAACCTCGCCAACGTCGCCTTCTGGCTGGTGATGCTGCTGTTCCTGCCGGCCATCCTCGGCGCCTTCCAGCTGAATGGCCTGCTGCAGCCGGTGCAGGGCATGGTGGACCGAGCGCTGGCGATGGTGCCCAACATCTTCGCCGCTGGCATGATCGGTTTCGTCGGCTGGCTGGTGGCCAGTGTGCTGCGCGGCCTGGTCGCCAACCTGCTGGCCGCGGTGGGCGCCGACCGCCTCGGTGCCCGGCTGGGGCTGGACGCCAGCGTCAGCCTGTCGCGGCTGGCAGGCACGCTGGTGTTCATCTTCGTCTTCGTGCCCAGCCTGATCGCCGCGCTGGACGCGCTGCGCATCGAGGCCATCTCGGCGCCGGCCATCGGCATGCTGGACCAGTTCTTCGCCGCGGTGCCGGAGATTTTCGCGGCCGCGCTCATCCTGGTGATCACCTGGTTCGTCGCCCGTTTCGCCGGTGCGCTGGTCGCCCGCCTGCTGGGCGGCATCGGCTTCGACCTGCTGCCGGCCAAGCTCGGCCTGGGCCACGCCTTCGGCCTGGGCCACGCCTCCGGCCCGGAGCTGACGCCTTCGGTGCTGGCGGGCCGGCTGGTGGTGTTCTTCGCCATGCTGTTCGCGGTGGTGGAAGCGGCCGGCCGGCTGGGTTTCGAGCAGGTGAGCGGGCTGGTTGAAGTCTTCATCCGCTTCGGCGGCGACATCCTCTTGGGCAGCGTGATCCTGATCGCCGGTTTCTGGTTGGCCAATATCGCCGCCGAGGCCATCGCCCGTGCCAGCGGTGCCCAGGCCGGTGGACGTTCCGTCGGTCTGGCGCGCATCGCCCGCGTCGCCATCCTCGGCCTGGTCATCGCAATGGGGTTGCGGGCGATGGGCATCGCCGACGATATCGTCAATCTCGCCTTCGGTCTGGGCTTCGGCGCGGTAGCGGTGGCGGTGGCGCTGTCCTTCGGCCTGGGCGGCCGTGAGGCGGCGGGACGGCAGATGGAGTACTGGCTGGCCAAGCTGCGCAAGGACGAGGCCGGCCGCGACTGAGCCAGCCTTGCCGGGCCCCGGCATGGTCCGATGGTCGGGCCGGCCGGGGTGGGGTCGGGTAAAATCCCGCCCCATGAATGCCCCACATCAGCCCCGTTTCGTCCATCTCCGCCTGCACTCCGAATACTCGATCACCGACGGCATCGTCCAGATCGATCAGGCGATTTCCGCCGCCGCCGCCGACGGCATGCCGGCGCTCGGCATCTCCGACCTCGCCAACCTCTTCGGCATGGTCAAGTTCTACAAGGGCGCGCGCGGCAAGGGCGTGAAGCCGGTGATCGGCGTGGACGCCTGGATCCAGAACGAGGTCGAGCGCGACAAACCCTACCGCGTGCTGCTGGTCTGCCGTGACCGTGCCGGCTACGGCCAGCTGTGCGAACTGCTCACTCGCGCCTACCTGGAGAACAAGTACCGCGGGCGCGCCGAGTTGCGCCGCGAATGGTTCGAGGGTGGCGCTGCCAGCGGCCTGCTGTGCCTGTCTGGCGCTATGGATGGCGACATCGGTCACGCCCTCGCCAACGGCAACGCCGACCTCGCCGAACGCCTGGCCGCCGACTGGGCCCGGCTGTTCCCGGATGCCTTCTACATCGAGGTGCAGCGCGCCGGCCACCCCGGCACCGAGACCTACATCCGCCACGCGCTGCAGATCGCCTCCCGGCTGGATCTGCCGGTGGTGGCGACCCACCCGGTGCAGTTCCTCAAGCGCGAAGATTTCCGGGCCCACGAGGCGCGCGTCTGCATCGCCCAGGGCTATGTGCTGGCCGACAAGCGCCGGCCGCGCGACTTTACCGAGGAGCAGTACCTCAAGAGCCAGGACGAGATGTGCGCACTGTTCGCCGACATCCCGGAGGCGCTCGAGAACGCGGTGGAGATCGCCAAGCGCTGTTCGCTCACCGTGCAGCTGGGCAAGAACTTCCTGCCGCTGTTCCCGACGCCGGATGGCATGAGCCTGGACGACTTCCTGGTGCTGGAGGCGAAGAAGGGGCTGGAGCAGCGGCTGATCGAGCTCTACCCGCATCCGGAGGAGCGCGAGAAGCAGCGCCCGCGCTACGAGGAGCGGCTGAAGTTCGAGACCGACACCATCATCCAGATGGGCTTCCCAGGCTACTTCCTCATCGTTGCCGATTTCATCCAGTGGGGTAAGAACAACGGCGTGCCGGTCGGCCCCGGCCGGGGCTCGGGCGCCGGTTCGCTGGTGGCCTACTCGCTGAAGATCACCGACCTCGATCCGCTGGAGTACGCGCTGCTGTTCGAACGCTTCCTGAATCCGGAGCGGGTGTCCATGCCCGACTTCGACATCGACTTCTGTCAGGACAACCGCTACCGCGTCATCGAGTACGTGCGCGAGCGCTACGGCAAGGACGCGGTAAGCCAGATCGCCACCTTCGGCACCCTGGCCTCCAAGGCGGTGGTGCGCGACGTCGGCCGTGTGCTCGACATGCCCTACGGTCTGTGCGACCGCTTGTCCAAGCTGGTTCCCATCGAAGGCGCCAAGCCGGTGTCGCTGGCGCGCGCCTACGAAATGGAGCCGCAGATCGGCGAGATGATGAAGGACGGCAATGACGGCGAGGCCGTCCAGACCCTTTGGGGCCTGGCCGAGCCGCTGGAAGGCCTGACCCGCGGCGTCGGCATGCACGCCGGCGGCGTGCTGATCGCGCCCGGCAAGCTCACCGACTTCTGCCCGCTCTACATCGCCGACGGCGACGACGCCACGCCGGTGTCGCAGTTCGACAAGGACGACGTCGAAGCCGTCGGCCTGGTGAAGTTCGACTTCCTCGGCCTGCGCAACCTGACGATTATCGAACTGGCGCTGGACTACGTGGAGCGCCTCACCGGCGAGCGCGTCGACCTGATGAGCCTGGGCTTCCAGGACCCCGCCGCCTACCAGATCCTGAAGGACGCCAACACCACCGCGATCTTCCAGGTGGAATCGGACGGGATGAAGAAGCTGCTGAAAAAGCTCGCCCCCGACCGTTTCGAAGACATCATCGCGGTGCTCGCGCTCTACCGCCCCGGCCCGCTGGGCTCGGGCATGGTGGACGATTTCATCCTGCGGAAGAAAGGCCAGCAGGAGATCGATTACTTCCACCCCGACCTCAAAGCCTGCCTGGAGCCGACCTACGGCGTCATCGTGTACCAGGAACAGGTGATGCAGATCTCGCAGATCATCGGCGGCTACACCCTGGGTGGCGCCGACATGCTGCGCCGCGCGATGGGCAAGAAGAAAGCCGACGAGATGGCGAAGCACCGCGCCACCATCGCCGACGGCGCCAAGCAGAAGGGCTACGACCCGGCGCTGGCCGAACAGCTGTTCGACCTGATGACCAAGTTCGCGGAGTACGGCTTCAACAAGTCGCACACCGCCGCCTACGCGGTGGTCACCTACCACACCGCCTGGCTGAAGGCCCACCACTGCGCCGCCTTCATGGCGGCCACCATGTCGTCCGACCTGGACAACACCGACACCGTCAAGATCTTCTACGAGGACACCCTCGCCAACAAGATCGCCATCCTGCCGCCGGATGTGAACGAGTCCGACTACCGCTTCGTGCCGGTGGACCGCAAGACCATCCGCTACGGCTTGGGCGCGGTGAAGGGCTGCGGCGAGCCGGCGGTGCGCACCATCATCGCCGCCCGTGGCAAGAAGCCCTTCCACGATCTGTTCGATTTCTGCGAGCGGGTGGACCGCCGCCTGGTGAACCGCCGGGTGATCGAGGCGCTGATCCGCGCCGGCGCCATGGACCCGCTGGAAGGCCACAAGGGCCGTGACCGCGCCCAGCTGATGGCCACCGTGCCGCTGGCGATGGAGGCCGCCGAGCAGGCGGCGGCCAACGCCATGCAGGGCGGCCTGTTCGACATGGTGCCGGAAGCGGCCGGCGCGGCGGTGGAGTTCGTCAGCGTCCGCGCCTGGAGCGAGCGCGAGCGGTTGAAGGAAGAGAAGATCGCCATCGGTTTCTTCCTTTCGGGCCACCCCTTCAACGCCTTCAAGGCCGAGGTGCGCCGCTTCGTCCGCCGTACCCTGGCGCAGATCGAGCCCTCGCGCGACCTGGTGATGATGGCGGGCGTGGTAATGGAGGCGCGGACCAAGATGGGCAGCCGCGGCAAGATGACCTTCGTGCAGCTGGACGACGGCACCACGCCGCGGGAGATCGCGGTGTATTCGGAGGTGCTGGAGGCCAACCGCGGCAAGATCGTCACCGACGAAGTGCTGGTGGTGGAGGGCAAGGTCAGCAACGACGAGTTCTCCGGCGGTTACCGCATCATCGCCGACAAGCTGCTGACCCTCGGCGAGGCGCGCAGCCGCTTTGCCCGCGCCCTTAACCTCAAGCTGAACGGCGAGGTGGGCGAGGCCGGCGGCCCGGCCGCGGCGGCGGAGCGGTTGCAGAACCTGCTGGCACCTTTCCGCGACGGCACCTGCCCGGTGCAGGTGCGCTACCGCAATGCCCAGGCGGAAGCGGACCTGCCGCTGGGGCGGGCGTGGCGGGTGCGGCTGGAGGAGAACCTGCTCGACAGCCTGCGCGAATGGCTGCCGCCTAACGCGGTCGAGATCGACTATCCGTCCTGAGGCTTGCGGCTCGCTTTTCAGTGGGTGGGGCGCACGCCGAAAGGCCCGGCGGGCGCCTCCTCGGCGGCCGGGCTGCAGGCCACCTCGGCCACCCTCGCCGCAGGCGGGCCGCAGCGGCTCCATTCCGCGAAGCGCTCCACCGCCTCTTCACTGCCGGCAATCAGCGCTTCCACGCTGCCGTCGCTGCGGTTGCGCACCCAGCCCTGCAGGCCCAGCCGCAGGGCCTCGGCCTGGGCGGCGGCACGGTAGCCCACGCCCTGCACCTTGCCGCGGACTCTCAGCACCAGGCTGGTCGCAGGCTTGGGGTGATCAGACATAGGAAACCTCGGCGGCGGGCGGCTGTACCTGCCGCGCGCGGGCAACGGCGGCGGCGAGGTCGGCGGCAATGTTGTCCGGCCCCAGCCGCTCGCTGAAGCCGGAGCGCTGCACCAGCGAGCCGGGCTGGGGATTGAGGCCGCACAGGATCAGCTCCGCGCCGCGCTTGTGCAAGTTGCGGTGCAGCGTCTGCAGGATGTCCAGGCCGGTGGTGTCGATGTTGATCACCTTGTCCAGGTCCAGGATCACCACCGCCGGATGCCCATCCTGCATCAGCAGCAGATTCTCCAGTTTGTTGGCGGCACCGAAGAACAGGCTGCCGAACAGGCGGTAGGCGAGGATGCGCGGCGTGCCGTCGCTGGGGTTCTCGCCCTCGATCTGGATGCGTTCGATGCGGGTGAGGTCGGACATGCGGTAGATGAAGAACAGGCTGGCCAGCACCATGCCCAGTTCCACCGCCAGCGTCAGGTCGAACACCACGGTGACGAAGAAGGTGCCGAGCAGGATGGTGCGGTACTGCACCGAGTAGCGGCGCAGCTCGGTGGGTGCGAAGGCGTGCCATTCGCCCATGTTGATCGCCACCACCACCACGATGGCCGACAGCGTGGCCAGCGGAATGGCGCTGGCCAGCGGCGCCAGCACCAGCACCACCGCCAGCAGCACCAGCGCGTGGATGGCGCCCGCCATCGGCGTGCGGCCGCCGGTGCGGATGTTGGTGGCGGTGCGGGCGATGGCGCCTGTGGCGGCGAAGCCGCCGAACAGCGGCGCGGCGATGTTGGCGATGCCTTGCGCCATCAACTCTTGGTTGGGATCGTGGCGGTCGTCGATCTGGCTGTCGGCCACCCGCGCTGACAGCAGCGATTCGATCGCCCCCAGCAGGGCGATGGTGAGCGCCGGCGCGATCAGCTTGCCCAGGGTGCCGAGGGAGAGCTCGGGCAGGGCGATGGCGGGCAGGTCGCGCGGGATGCCGCCGAAACGGCTGCCTATGGTGTCCACCGGCAGGCTGAACAGCGCGTTCAGCGCGGTCATGATCACCAGCGCCGCCAGCGGCCCCGGCATCCGGCGCATCCAGGGCGTGCGGGCGGCGCGCCGGTTCCAGGCCAGCAACAGCAGCAGCGAGGCGACGGCGACCGCCACCGTCGGCAGGTGCAGCGTCGGTAGCGCATCGATCAGCGCCTTCATCTTGCCGAAGAACTCGCCAGGCAGATTGGCGATCTGCAGGCCGAGGAAATCCTTGATCTGGGAGAGGAAGATCACCACCGCGATGCCGTTGGTGAAACCGATGACGACAGACAGCGGGATGAAGCGGATCATGCTGCCGAGGCGGAAGGCGCCCATGGCCAGAAGCATGGCGCCGGACATCATGGTGGCGATCAGCAGGTTCTGCACGCCGTAGTCGACGACGATGGCGTAGATGATGGGGATGAAGGCGCCGGTGGGGCCGCCGATCTGCACCCGCGAGCCGCCGAGCACCGAGATGAGGAAGCCGGCGACGATGGCGGTCCAGATGCCGGCCGCCGGACTGAGGCCGGAGGCGATGGCGAAGGCCATGGCCAGCGGCAGTGCAAGTACGCCGACGGTGATGCCGGCCGATAGATCCTGGCTGAAGCTCGCCCTGCCGTAGCCGGGCAGGGTGTCAAGCAGTCTGGGGCGAAAGGAAATTTTCATGGCGTCTCCACAGCGGGTTTCCGGTTCGGCATGTGCCCAGGCGGGCGGCTGGCGGAAACGCCCGACCCGGTCGGGTTCGCTGCTGCACGATCCAGCGCTTGGAAGGCGTCAGTGGCATTGCCGGGTTCCGGGGAGACGGATGGGAAGGAGGGGGAGGGGCGTGGAAAAGCGAGCGCCCATTGTTCGCCTCGCCGGCCGCCTTGTCCAGCGGCCGGCGGGTGCGGTTTACTTCACCCGCATGCCGGGCGTGGCGCCGCTGTCGGGTGACAGGATGTAGAGGCCGCCGGTGTTGCCTTCCGGGTCGGAGGCGGCCAGCACCATGCCTTCGCTCATGCCGAACTTCATCTTGCGCGGCGCGAGGTTGGCCACCATCACGGTCAGTCGGCCGACCAGCGTGGCCGGGTCGTAGGCGGACTTGATGCCGGCGAACACCTGGCGCGGTTTGGGCGCGCCGGCTTCATCGGTTTCGCCGATGTCCAGCTGCAGGCGGATCAGCTTGTCGGCGCCTTCCACATGCTGGGCATCGACGATGCGGGCGATGCGCAGGTCCACCTTGGTGAAGTCGTCGATGCTGATGTGGCCGGCGTCTGCGGCGGCGGGGGCGACAGGTTTTTCCGCCTTGGCGGCCTTGTCGGCGTTTTCCGCTTTCCCGGTCTTGGCCGTTGCGGCGGTGGCTGCGGGGGCGGCCGGAGCCAGCGAGTCGCGATTGGCTTCCAGCAGGGCGTCGACCTGCTTGCGCTCGACCCGTGTCATCAGGTGCTGGTAGGGCTGGATGCGATGGCCCGCCGGCAGCGCCTGCCAGCCGGCCTGCCAGTTGAGCGGAGCGATGGCGAGGAAGGCTTCGACCTGGGTGGCCAGCGCCGGCAGCACCGGCTTGAGGTAGAGCGTGAGGTCGCGGAACAGCGTCAGCGCGGTGCTGCAGACGATGTGCAGCCTGGCTTCCTGGCCTTCCTGCTTGGCCAACTCCCACGGCTTGTGGTCGTTCACATACTGGTTGGCGACGTCGGCCAGCCGCATGATTTCGCGCAGGGCGCGGCCGTAGTCGCGCTCTTCATAGGCGCGGGCCACGGTCTCGGCTTCGAAGGCGGCCCGGAATTCGGCGGTGGCGGCGGCATCGCTGGCGCCCAGCGCGCCGTCGAAGCGCTTGGCGATGAAGCCGGCGCAGCGGCTGGCGATGTTGACGAACTTGCCGACGAGGTCGGAGTTGACCTTGGCGATCATGTCGTCGAGGTTGAGGTCCACGTCTTCCATCGTGCCGTTGGACTTGCTGGCGAAGTAGTAGCGCAGCCACTCGGCGTTGAGGCCCTGGTCGATGTAGGAGCGGGCGGTGATGAAGGTGCCGCGGCTCTTGGACATCTTGGCGCCGTCCACCGTGAGGAAGCCGTTCACGCACAGCTGGCTGGGCGTGCGGTAGCCGGCGAATTGCAGCATGGCCGGCCAGAACAGGGCGTGGAAGTAGAGGATGTCCTTGCCGATGAAGTGCACCAGCTCGGTGCCGGCGGCCTCGGCGCGGGCGGCCTCGATGAAGTCCTCCACCGCGATGCCGCCCTTGCGGTCGGCGAGGTTGCGGAAGCTGGCGAAGTAGCCGATGGGCGCGTCCAGCCAGACATAGAAGTACTTGCCGGGTGCGCCGGGAATCTCGAAGCCGAAATAGGGCGCGTCGCGGGAAATGTCCCAATCGGACAGGCGGTTGTCGCCTTCCTCACCCAGCCATTCCTTCATCTTGTTGGCGGCTTCGGCCTGCAGGCGGCGCTGGCCGGCGGCGTTGCTGCCGCGTGTCCATTCGCGCAGGAAGCTGGCGGCGCGGGGATCGGAGAGGCGGAAGAAATAGTGTTCCGAGGTCTTCATCACCGGCTTGGCGCCGGACACTGCCGAGTACGGATTCTTCAGCTCGGTAGGTGTGTAGGCGGCGCCACAGACTTCGCAGTTGTCGCCGTACTGGTCGGCCGCGCCGCACTTGGGGCACTCGCCCTTGATGAAGCGGTCCGGCAGGAACATTTCCTTGACCGGGTCGTAGAACTGTTCGATATCGCGGGTTTCGATCAGGCCTGCCTGCCGCAGCCGGCCGTAGATTTCTTCGGCATAGGCGCGGTTTTCCGGGCTGTGGGTGGAGTGGTAGTTGTCGAAGGCGACGCCGAAGTCGGTGAAGTCACGCAGGTGCTGGGTATGCACCCGGGCGATCAGCTGTTCCGGTGTGATGCCTTCCTTTTCGGCCCGCAGCATGATGGGCGTGCCGTGGGTGTCATCCGCGCAGACGTAGTGCACCTCGCTGCCGCGCATGCGCTGGAAGCGAACCCAGATGTCGCCCTGGACGTAACCGACCAGGTGACCGAGGTGGATGTCGCCGTTGGCGTAGGGCAAGGCGTTGGTGACGAGGATCTTGCGGGACATGATGGGGCCGGGAAACGGGGAAAAGCGCGAGTTTAGCAAACGCGCCCGGGCCGCCGGCGGCAGTCGGGCGCGTTTTGTGCATCACCGTGCCCGCTGCGGCGCGGCCTTGACCGGCGCCGCAGCGGGCATGGACGCATCAGGGCATGGCGCGCAGGTAGATCTCCACCCGACGGTTGCGGGCGCGGCCGGGCTCGCGGGCGTTGTCGGCGATCGGCTCGGCTTCGCCCTTGCCGTCGGAGCTCAGGCGTTCCAGCCCCAGGCCCTGGCTGCGCAGGTATTCGGTGACCGCCTCGGCGCGGGAAATGGAGAGCTTGAGGTTGTACATCTCGCTGCCGATGCTGTCGGTATGGCCGACGACATGGATGGCGACGCGCGGGTAGGCGGCCAGCGGGGCGACCACCGCGTCCAGCATGCGGGTGAGCGGCGGGCGCGGCACGGCCTTGCCGGAGTCGAAGCCGTTGCTCACCGGGAGGCGCAATTGCAGGCCTTCGGGTGCGGGGCTGATCTCCACGTCGGGCACGCCCTTGAGCGCGGTGGCGAGGTCGGTGCGCAGGGTGTTCCAGTTGACCGTACCGGCGCCGTTGGCGGTTGTGGTGGCGGTGCGCGGTGCGTTGCCGGCGCCGGGCGCGGCGCCGCTGCCGCGTGCGGCTTGTGGGTTGCCGGCCGGCGGTGTGGCGGCGCAGGCGCAGAGCAGCATGGCGAGGCAGGCGGGAAGAAGCGTGGATCGGATCATGGTGTCTCGAGTGGTGTTGTGCGTACGGAACATTGGCGCGGAAGCCCTTTGCTTACCTTGGCGACCCTTTTTCAGGATAGGTAAAACCCCGCGGCGACGGTGGATGAGGCATGGGAAGCGGTCCGGTATGATGCGGTCCGTTCCCGCCTGCTTGCTCCCGGGCGGCGCGATTATCGAGGAAAACCGACATGAGCTTGTCTCAGGAAACCGTAACAGAAGCGCTGAAATCCGTAATTGATCCGAACACAGGCAAGGACCTGGTGAGCACGCGCTGCATCCGCAATCTCTCTGTGTCGGGCGCCGATGTGCGCTTCGAAGTCGAGCTGGGCTATCCGGCCAAGAGCCAGCATGAGCCCATCCGCGCCCAGTTGCAGCAGGCCCTGGCAGGCCTGCCAGGGCTGGGCAAGGTGGACATCGAGGTGCGCAGCCGGGTGGTGGCGCATGCGGTGCAGCAGGGCGTGAAGCTGCTGCCGGGGGTGAAGAACATCGTCGCGGTGTCGTCCGGCAAGGGCGGCGTCGGCAAGAGCACCACCGCCGCCAATTTGGCGCTGGCGCTGGCCGCCGAAGGCGCGAGCGTGGGCATCCTCGATGCGGACATCTATGGCCCTTCGCAGCCGCAGATGCTGGGTATAGGCGGTCGCCGGCCGGAAACCCGCGACGGCAAGACCATGGAGCCGCTGGAGGCGCTCGGCCTGCAGGCCATGTCCATCGGCTTCCTGATCGACACCGACACACCCATGGTCTGGCGTGGCCCGATGGCCACCCAGGCGCTGAACCAGATGCTGAAGGAAACCGCCTGGAAAGATCTGGACTACCTCGTCATCGACATGCCGCCGGGTACCGGCGACATCCAGCTGACCCTGTCGCAGAGTGTGCCGGTGACCGGCGCGGTGATCGTCACCACGCCGCAGGACATCGCCCTGCTGGATGCGCGCAAAGGCCTGAAGATGTTCGAGAAGGTGGGCGTGCCCATCCTCGGCGTGGTGGAGAACATGAGCATGCACATCTGCTCCAACTGCGGCCACGAAGAACACATCTTCGGCACCGGCGGCGGGCAGAAGCTGTGCGCCGACTACGGCATCCCCTTCCTCGGCGCGCTGCCGCTGGACATCCAGATCCGCCAGGAGGCGGATGGCGGTCTGCCGACGGTGGCGGCGGAGCCGGATGGCCGCATCGCCGCCATCTACAAGGAGATCGCGCGCAAGGTCGCGGTGCGCATCGCCGAGAAGGCGAAGGACATGACGCACAAGTTCCCCAGCATCGTGATCCAGAACACCTGATCAACCCCTGAGCGGGCAATGGCCGGCAGGCGCTTTCGGTCTGCCGGCCATTGCCCTACACTACGCCGATTTTTCGCGGCCGCCAGGCCGGTAAGTCAGGAAAGCGCGCCCGATGTCCATCAAGTCCGACAAGTGGATCCGCCGCATGGCGGAGCAGGAAGGCATGATCGAGCCCTTCGCTCCGGAACTGGTGCGCACCAGCGGGGGCGAGAAGATCGTTTCCTACGGCACTTCGAGCTACGGCTACGATGTGCGCTGCGCGAACGAATTCAAGATCTTCACCAACATCAACTCCACCATCGTGGACCCGAAGGCCTTCGACGAGCGCAACTTCGTCAATTTCACCGGCGACGTCTGCATCATCCCGCCGAACTCCTTCGCCTTGGCCCGTACGGTGGAGTACTTCCGCATCCCGCGCAGCATCCTCACCGTCTGCCTGGGCAAGAGCACCTACGCGCGCTGCGGCATCATCGTGAACGTCACGCCCCTGGAGCCCGAGTGGGAAGGCCATGTCACGCTGGAGTTCTCGAACACCACGCCGCTGCCGGCGAAGATCTACGCCAACGAGGGTGTGGCGCAGATGCTGTTCTTCGAGTCGGATGAAGTGTGCGACACCTCTTATCGTGACCGGGGCGGGAAATATCTCGGTCAGACCGGTGTCACCCTGCCCAAGATCTGACCGGGCAGAGGGGATCAGGAGACAGGATCGGGGGGCCGGGTATCCGGCCCCCTTGTGCTTTCCGGTAACGCGAAAGCAAACATGGGGCGGGTAACATGCCCGCCGGCCTGCAAGGGCACGCCGCTGGAGAACTGAAGGATGCGATTCCACTTTCCCATCATCATCATCGACGAGGACTTCCGCTCGGAGAACACCTCCGGGCTGGGTATTCGCGCGCTAGCGAAGGCCATCGGCGATGAAGGCATGGAAGTGCTGGGGGTGACGAGCTACGGCGACCTCACCTCGTTTGCCCAGCAGCAGAGCAGGGGCTCTGCCTTCATCCTGTCGATAGACGACGAGGAGTTCTCCTCGCCGGAGGCCTCGGCCAAGGCGATCGCCGACCTGCGCGCTTTCGTCGAAGAGATCCGCTTCCGCAACGCCGACATTCCCATCTTCCTCTACGGTGAAACGCGCACCAGCCGCCACATCCCCAACGATGTGCTGCGGGAGATGCACGGCTTCATCCACATGTTCGAGGACACACCGGAATTCGTCGCCCGCTACATCGTGCGCGAGGCCAAGAATTACCTCGAGTGCCTGCCGCCGCCGTTCTTCCGCGCGCTGACCCACTATGCCGCCGACGGCTCCTACTCCTGGCACTGCCCCGGTCACTCCGGCGGCGTCGCCTTCCTGAAGAGCCCGGTCGGCCACATGTTCCACCAGTTCTTCGGCGAGAACATGCTGCGGGCGGATGTCTGCAATGCGGTGGACGAGCTCGGCCAGCTGCTGGACCACACCGGCCCGGTGGCCGCCTCCGAGCGCAACGCAGCGCGCATCTTCAACTGCGACCACCTGTACTTTGTCACCAACGGCACCTCCACCTCGAACAAGATGGTGTGGCATACCACGGTGGCGCCGGGCGACATCGTGGTGGTGGACCGCAACTGCCACAAATCCATCCTCCACTCCATCATCATGACCGGCGCGGTGCCTGTGTTCCTGACGCCGACGCGCAACCACTACGGCATCATCGGCCCGATCCCGCTGCAGGAGTTCTCGATGGAGAACATCCAGAAGAAGATCGAGGCCAACCCCTTCGCCCGCGAGGCCAAGAGCAAGAAGCCGCGCATTCTCACCATCACCCAGTCCACTTACGACGGCGTGGTGTACAACGTCGAGACCATCAAGGAGATGCTCGACGGCCGGATAGACACCCTGCACTTCGATGAAGCCTGGTTGCCGCACGCAGCCTTCCACGACTTCTATGGCGACTACCACGCCATCGGCGCTGACCGCCCGCGCTGCAAGGAGTCCATGGTTTTCTCCACCCAGTCCACCCACAAGCTGCTGGCCGGTCTCAGCCAGGCCTCGCAGATACTGGTGCAGGACTCGCAGACCCGAATGCTGGACCGCGACATCTTCAACGAGGCCTACCTGATGCATACCTCGACCTCGCCGCAGTACGCGATCATCGCCTCCTGCGACGTGGCGGCGGCGATGATGGAGCCGCCGGGCGGCCCGGCGCTGGTGGAGGAGTCGCTGATGGAGGCGGTCGAGTTCCGCCGCGCCATGCGCAAGGTGGACGCCGAGTTCGGCTCGGAAGATTGGTGGTTCAAGGTCTGGGGGCCGGACTACCTAGCCGAGGAGGGCCTGGGCGAGCGTGAGGATTGGATGCTCAACGCCGGCGAGCGCTGGCACGGCTTTGGTGACCTCAGCCCCGGTTTCAACATGCTGGACCCGATCAAGGCGACCATCATCACCCCGGGGCTGGACATGGATGGCGACTTCGCCGACCACACCGGCATCCCGGCCGCCATCGTCACCAAATACCTGGCCGAGCACGGCATCATCGTCGAGAAGACCGGCCTGTACTCCTTCTTCATCATGTTCACCATCGGCATCACCAAGGGGCGCTGGAACACCCTGGTGACCGAGCTGCAGCAGTTCAAGGACGACTACGACCGCAACCAGCCGCTGTGGCGGGTGATGCCGGACTTCATCGCCAAGCATCCGCGCTATGAAAAGGTCGGCCTGAAGGATCTCTGCGCCCAGATCCACAGCTTCTACAAGGCACACGACGTGGCACGGCTCACCACCGAGATGTACCTGTCGGACATGGTGCCGGCGATGAAGCCGGCGGACGCTTTCGCCAAGATGGCGCACCGCGAGATCGAGCGGGTGTTCATCGACGAACTCGAAGGCCGGGTTACCGCGATGCTGGTCACGCCGTATCCGCCGGGCATCCCGCTGTTGATTCCGGGCGAGCGCTTCAACGCCACCATCGTCCGTTACCTGCGGTTCGCGCGTGACTTCAACGCCCGCTTCCCCGGCTTCGAGACCGACATCCACGGTCTGGTGAAGGGCGAGGATGGTCGCTACGCGGTGGATTGCGTCCGCGCCGACTGAGCGGGCCTTCGCTCCCAAAAAAAGGGGCCGCAAGTGCGGCCCCTTTTTTTCGTCGGCTCCTGAGCGTTTCCTGCAGGTGCGTGGGGTGACGCGTCAGCCCCCGCGCTGATACTCGACGATGTCGAAGGCGAACTCGTTGTCCGCATCCGCGGGGATGTGTTCGCGGCTCACCTCTATATAGGCGGCGCGGTCCAGGGTCGGAAAATGCGCGTCGCCTTCGACGTCGGCCTGCACTTCGGTGAGGATCAGGCGATGAGCCTGATCCAGCAACTGCAGGTAGAGCTGGGCGCCGCCGATCACGAACAGGGTCTGGTCTGCCGGCACGGCGGCAATGGCCGCCTCGGGACTGGGGAAGAGTTCGGCGCCCTGGGCGCGATAGCCCGCGTCGCGGGTGACCACCAGATTGCGCCGGCCGGGCAGGGGGCGGCCCAGCGACTCCCAGGTCTTGCGCCCCATCAGGATCGGGTGCCCCAGCGTCCTGGCCTTGAACCGTGCCAGATCCGTCTTCAGCCGCCAGGGCAGGGTGTTGTCCCGACCGATGACGCCGTTGCGGGCGACCGCGGCCAGCAGAACGACTTCCGCTTCCCTCGTCATACCGCCACCGGTGCCTTGATGTGAGGGTGAGGGTCGTAGCCCTCCAGCACGAAGTCCTCGTAGTGGAAGGCGAAGATGTCCCTGTTCTCCGTGGCAATGCGCAGCGTGGGCAAGGGGCGTGGTGCCCGGCTCAACTGTTCCCGGGTCTGCTCCAGGTGGTTGAGATACAAGTGGCAGTCGCCGCCCGTCCAGACGAAGTCGCCGGGGACCAGATCGCAGGCCTGCGCCACCATATGTGTCAGGAGAGCGTACGAGGCGATGTTGAAGGGCACGCCGAGGAAAATGTCCGCGCTACGTTGATACAGCTGGCAGGACAGCCGGCCGTTGGCCACATAGAACTGGAACAGCGCGTGGCAGGGCGGCAGCGCCATGCCTTCCACTTCACCGGGATTCCAGGCGGAGACGATGTGGCGGCGGGAGTCCGGGTTGCGCTTGATGCCGTCGATGAGTCGGCTGACCTGGTCGATGTTGCGCCCGTCGCGCGTTTCCCAGTGGCGCCACTGCTTGCCATAGACGGGGCCGAGGTCGCCGTTCTCATCCGCCCATTCGTCCCAGATGGAAACGCCATTGTCCTTCAGATAGCGGATGTTGGTGTCGCCTCGCAGGAACCACAGCAGTTCATAGACGATGGAGCGGGTATGCAGCTTCTTCGTCGTCAACAGGGGAAAGCCGTCTTCCAGCCGAAAGCGCATCTGCCAGCCAAAGACCGATAGTGTGCCGGTGCCGGTTCTATCGGTCTTGCGATCGCCGTGCTCCAGCACATGGCGCATCAGTTCAAGGTATTGCTTCATCGCATCGCCCGGCCAAAACGACGATTCTACCTCCGCTCGTGTGCCGTCGATCCACTGGCCCCTGGAGCCTCCCCCCTCTCTATGCGAGGGCCATGTGCTACTCTCCCGCGACGGAAAGGGCCGGCGGCTTGGCGGCTCTGGCGGCACATGCTGGGGAGTGGAGGGGGCGGTGAAAGACGCAAATGTCGCAGGTAACGGCCGAGGCAGCGCCTTCGATTTCACCTTGACGCATGGGCTGCGCTCAAGCGACGCGCTTGAGCGCTTGTCCGTCCTGAGCGAGGACCTGAAAGCGCTCCAGTTTTCCAGCACACCGAGCACCCGGGAGATCCAGCATCTCTACGCACTGGACGACGAGTTGCGCCGCGCCGTCAGCCAGGTTTTGTCTGCGCCGGATGAAGGCGAAGTTCCAGTGCTTGACCGCGTGGAAGGCGTACGCAGCGCTCACGTGGTTCTGTTCGACGCCTACCGTTCCTTGGCCCGCAATGTCGGCCGCGTGGCTGATCCCGCATTGCTGGCCCGTTACTCGGCTGCTGGTACCGAGAGAATTAAATGGCACGGCCACGCTCGCCACATTCCGGACGAAGTTGTATGGAGTGAAATCGGGGCGTTGTTCGCTTCCACCTTGAACGCTGGGGCGGGCATGGTGGTGGGCCATGACGAGGGCGTGCGCCAGGAGTATCTCCGCGCTTTGGGCTTTCACTCCGCCGCACTGGAGCAACTCTCCTTGCCGGTCTTCCTGGCGGTGGACAGGTTGGTGACCATAGCGCTGCCCTTCCTGGTAATGGTCAGGGAGCCGCTGCCCTGCGTCTGCTATGTAATAGACCCGCTGAATGCCCCACTGCCGAGGCGCTCCACGCGGCCCGGGTCTGCCCAGGGATGGTTCTTCTCATCCGCAGCGGCGCTGGAGTTGCTCGCCGAGCTGGCTGAGCAATTGCGCCAAGGTGCGCTGCCGGCGGGGCTCGACGATGGCAACTTCCCTGCGCTGACTTGGCTCGCCGCAGTCGTGCATCTTCAGCGCCATTGGTCTCCGTCCCCGCCCCTGCGGCGTTTCCGCAGGCACTCCGTTGCGGCTCACTTATTGGTGGTTTCTGGTTTCGATGCGGTCGTGAAAGTCTTCGACTCCGACGTGCTGGACGTGGAGCCCGAGGTCTGGGTGATCCGGGACCTGAGTCGGGGAGGAGTCGGGGCGGCTATCGATGACCCTGCTGCCAGCGCTCCTGAGTTGGGCAGCCTCCTCGCTGTCCGCCCGCAGGATGGAGATAGCTGGCATCTCGGGATTGTCCGCAGGGTTCGTCGCAGTGAGGGGGGAGTAGACATAGGCGTCGAAACGCTGTCCCAGCGCCCCTTCTTTGTCAGCGCGGACGACGGCAGGGCGCCCTTGAAGGTATTTCTGTGCGATCAACCCCTGAGAGGGGAGGCCGTGCGGGTTGTTGCTGGAGCGGGAGCGCTGCAAGTGGATACCCCGCTTTTCATTACCTCAGAGGGCGCGATTCAAAAGCTCAAGCCTCTTGATATCTCAATGAGCGGTGAGGGGTTTGATCTGCGTGTTTATCAAGTGCTTTAAGGAATCGCTGATTCATTCGTCCGCCACTGCCCGGCTGGCGGAATGCCTTTGAGATAATGGCGGGTGCTGGGCCACGACGAGACCTCAACCGATGCAATCGAGCCCTTCCGACCTGGCGTGCGCCGTCAAGGAGAAGCAGACGCGGCGCGACCGCTTCCTCGCCGAGGTCGGGGCGGTGACGCTGTGGTCTGCGCTGGAGGCAGAGATCGAACCGTTCTACCCAAAGGGGGCGGCCGCGGCCGGCCGGCGATCGGGGCTGCGGATGCACGTTGCTCAGCAGTGTTTCGGGCTGTCGGATGAAGGGATCGAGGACGCCATCTACGACAGTCAGGCGATCCGCGCCTTCGTCGGCATTGATCTGGCTCCGGGAGGCAGTGCCGGACGCGACCACGCTGTTGAAGTTTCGCCGCTTGCTGGAGACGCACGGGCTCACGCGCAAGATCTTCGAGGTGATCAAGACGCACTTGGCCGAGAAAGGTTTGATGATCCGTGAAGGCTCCCTCGTCGATGCGGCGCTCATCGCGGCTTTATGCCCGAGGTGCGTCCTGATGGGGCACCAAGGAGCAAAAACGGAGGACAACAGCCCGTAGACGGCCGATCGGAAGCCAAAAATGCCATCGAACTCGAAAGGCTGTCACTGATACGCGCTCGAATCGGTCCGCGGGGGCTTGATCACGATTTGTTCAGCACTTCCATAGAGCCTTGAGAGCTGACCTAGAAGTTTTCTGATTTTAGGGTTGACGTTATGTGAGCGGTGTCTATAATGCGCACCTCTTCAGCGCTGCAGCGAAATGCGGCGGGGCTGAAGGGCTTGGGAAGCAAGGCGTTCTGCGGTTTTTAAGGGAAAAATAAAAAAACGC
>Ga0209699_100154_pt1 | contig 78141 bp, 76 predicted proteins | sample SynthPrep_1_END__FD_187204 | JGI IMG/M metagenome (GOLD analysis project Ga0209699, IMG submission 187204) | Synthetic microbial communities from Ohio, USA - SynthPrep_1_END_DS7_MetaG (SPAdes) (version 2) | ecosystem: Engineered > Bioreactor > Aerobic > Activated sludge | place: USA: Ohio...
CAATGAAGCCGCCCGGGCCGTTCCCGCAAGGCCCGGGCGGCTTCATTGCTGGAGGCTGGACCGTCATGCCGCAATCGTCTTCCATCAACCGCCGCATCGTGCTCGCCGCCCGCCCGCAGGGCGAGCCGGCGGACAGCGATTTCCGCCTGGAAACCGGCGAAATTCCCCAGCCTGGCCCCGGCCAGGTGCTGCTGCGCACCGTCTACCTGTCGCTCGATCCCTATATGCGTGGCCGCATGAGCGACGCGCCGTCCTATGCCGAACCGGTGCAGGTCGGCGGCGTCATGGTCGGCGGCACGGTGACGCGGGTCGAGGCCTCCAACCATCCTGACTACCGCCCGGGCGAGTGGGTGCTGGCGCAATCCGGCTGGCAGGACTACGCCCTGTCCGATGGCGCCGGCCTGCTGCGGCTGGGCCCCAATCCCGAACACCCGTCCTATTCGCTGGGCGTGCTGGGCATGCCCGGCTTCACCGGCTACATGGGCCTGCTGGACATCGGCCAGCCCAAGGCGGGCGAGACCGTGGTGGTGGCCGCCGCCAGCGGCGCGGTGGGCGCGGTGGTCGGGCAGATCGCCAAGATCCACGGCTGCAAGGTGGTGGGCATCGCCGGCGGCGCGGACAAATGCCGCTATGCGGTGCAGGAGCTGGGCTTTGACGACTGCCTGGACCACAAGGCGCCCGATCTGCCGGGCCGCCTGGCGCGGGCCGTGCCGCAGGGTATCGACGTGTACTTCGAGAATGTGGGCGGCGCGGTCTTCGACGCGGTGTTGCCGTTGTTGAATCCGCGCGCGCGGGTGCCGGTCTGCGGCCTGATCTCGGCCTACAACGCCACCAGCCAGCCCCAGGGCCCGGACCGCCTGGGTGTGCTGATGCGCAATATCCTCACCAAGCGTCTCAAGGTGCAGGGCTTCATCATCTTCAACGAATACGCGCACCGCTACGGCGAATTTCGCGAGGCGATGGAAGGCCTGATCAAGCAAGGCCGCATCAAGTACCGCGAAGACGTGGTCGATGGGCTGGAGAATGCGCCGCGCGGCCTGATCGGGCTGCTCAAGGGCGAGAACGCCGGCAAGCGCATCGTGCGCGTCGGCCCGGACGAAAGGAGCGCCGCATGAACATCCTGATCGTGCTGACGTCCCACGACACGCTGGGCAACACCGGCCGCAAGACCGGATTCTGGCTGGAGGAATTCGCGGCTCCCTATTACGCCTTCGTCGATGCGGGCGCCAGGATCACGCTGGCTTCGCCCGCGGGCGGGCAGCCGCCGCTGGACCCCAAAAGCGACGACCCCGACGCCCAGACCGACGACACGCGGCGCTTTCGCCAGGATCAGGACGCGCAGCGGCAACTGGCGGCCACCTTGCCGCTGGCGCAGGTGCAGGCCGCGGACTACGACGCCGTGTTCTACCCGGGCGGCCACGGCCCGTTGTGGGACTTGGCGGAAGACCCGAAATCGGTCTCGCTGATCGAAACCATGCTGGCTGCGGGCAAGCCGGTCGCGGCCGTGTGTCATGCGCCCGGGGTGCTGCGCCACGCCAAGACGGCCGACGGCAAGCCGCTGGTGCAGGGCCGGCAGGTCACCGGATTCTCCAATGCGGAAGAGGCGGCGGTGCAACTGAGCGATGTGGTGCCGTTCCTGGTGGAAGACGAACTGAAGCAGCTTGGCGGGCTTTACAGCAGCGGTCCAGACTGGCAACCGCATGTGATCAGCGATGGTCTGCTGGTCACGGGCCAGAATCCGGCGTCTTCCGTGGGCGTGGCGAATGCGCTGTTGGAGAGATTGAAGGGGTGAGAGCTGGCGCCCTGGTCCCGTGTCGCAACATGTTTGCGCACGGCCGGGCTCTGCTTTGCACTGGGGCGCGGCATCTGATCGCCAAGGATTGCTGCGCAATGTGTCAGAATCGCGACCTTTTGCTACAGCGCATGGCGGCCTGGCCGACTTGCGCGCGATGACCGATGCCTCCAGACGTACCCGAATACCCCGCTGGCTCCTGCGTGGCGGCTTTGTTTGCCGCCATGCGGGCGCGTGACCCGGCCACCGGCCGCCATTCCGAACGAGTTGTTGCGCTGAGCGTGGCGCTGGCCAGGGCCTGCGGCCTGCCGGAATCGGACCAGGAGGCGGTCGCCGTTGCCGCCCGCCTGCATGACATTGGCAAGATAGGCACGCCGGACCGGGTGCTGTATTCCCCCAAGCGCCTGGACAAGGACGATTGGGAAATCATGAAATCGCACGCCGCGGTCGGCGCCGACATCATCATGCACAGCGACATCCCGCAGCGCGATCTGATCGCGCACGCGGTGCGCCACCACCACGAACATTTCGACGGCTCGGGCTATCCCGCCGGCATGTCCGGCGAGGATATCCCGCTGCATTCGCGCATCATTTCGTTGGCCGATTCCTACGACGCCCTGGGCGACGCGCGGCCCTACCATCCCGCCCGCACGCACGCGGAGATCATGCGCATCCTGCACCAGGAGGCCGGTTCGAAATGCGATCCGGCGCTGCTGCGCACGTTCGAGGCAATGATCCAGCAAAGCCCGCTGAAGGTGCCGTAGGATCGGTTACTTCAAGCGGTAGTTAGCAGCCACCGTTTCCAGGTCCTGCAGCGTACGCTGCTGCCACGCGGCGTCATGGCCCAGCTCTTCGGCCAGGATGCGCGCCACTTCAGGCGCGGCCAGCATCGCGGCCTCGCTGTCCAGAAAGAGGGCGCGGTTGCGGCGCGCCAGCACGTCCTCGGCGCTGCGTGCGAGTTCATACCTTGCGGCAAAACGCACATGCGCCTCCGACAGGCCGCTGGCGCGCACCAGCATGCGTTCCGCGCCGGGCAGGGCCTTCAAGGCGGGCAGGTCGCTGCCGTAGTAGCTGTCCGGCGTGCCGGCATGCTCCTGCGACGGCGCCAGGCCCGCCGCGCCGTGCAGCGGCAGCGATTCCGTGCGGCAGGTGGCCTGCGTCAGCAGCTGATGCTGGATGGCCGTGTCCACCACGTCCTGCGCCATGCGGCGGTAGGTGGTCCACTTGCCGCCGGTGACGGTCACCAGTCCGGCCTTGGACACCAGGATGGTGTGCTCGCGCGACAAGGACTTGGTCGAAGCTTCGCCCGTGGCCTTGACCAGCGGACGCAGCCCGGCCCAGACGCTGGTGACGTCGTCGCGCGTGGGCTTGCGGCTGAGGTAGCGCGCCGCGGTGCTGAGGATGAAATCCACGTCCTGGGCGCCGGCCTGCGGATCCAGCGGCAGGTCGTCGCGCGGCGTATCGGTGGTGCCGACGATGGTGTGGCCGTTCCATGGCACCACGAACAGCACGCGTCCGTCGTCGGTCTTGGGGATCAGGATGGCGCGCTTGCCCGGCAGGAAATCCTGCGGCAGGGTCAGGTGCACGCCCTGGCTGGGCGCGACCATGGTCTGCGCGTTCTTGTCTTCCATGCGGCGCACCGCGTCGACCCACACGCCGGTGGCGTTGACCACGCAGCGCGCGCGCAGCGTGAAGCTGGCGCCGCCTATCGCGTCCTGCACCGTCACGCCGTCGACCTTGCCGCCGGTCATGGTCAGGCCGGTGGCGCGCATATAGTTCACTGCCGTGCCGCCCAGGTCGAACAGGGTGCGCATCAGGCTCATCGCCAGGCGCGCGTCGTCGAATTGGCCGTCGTAATACAGCACGCCGCCTTTGAGGTTCTTGCCCTGTACGTTTTCGGCCAGCGTCGGCGCATTGGCCAGCGTGTCGCGGCGCGACAACCAGCGGCTGGGCGCCAGGTTCAGCTTGCCGGCCAGCATGTCGTACATCTTCAGGCCGATGCCGTAGAAGGGCTGGTCGAACAGGTTGTAGGCCGGCACCACGAAGCCCAGCGGCCACACCAGGTGCGGCGCGTTGCGGTTGAGCAGGCCGCGCTCATGCAGCGCTTCGCGCACCAGGCTGACGTTGCCCTGCGCCAGATAGCGCACGCCGCCGTGCACCAGCTTGGTGGCCTTGCTGGAGGTGCCCTTGGCGAAGTCCGCGCCTTCGATCAGCAGGGTGCGATAGCCGCGCGAGGCGGCATCGACGGCCGTGCCCAGGCCGGTGGCGCCGCCGCCGATGACGATCACGTCCCAGGAGTGCGTGTTGTCCAGCGTGTTCAGGAGACGATTGCGGTCGGGCGGGGCGACGGAGGCTAGCGGTTGGTTCATGGGATTCAAGATGTTTGCTTCAAGGTATTCGGGGCGGCCGCCACGTCGCAGCGCACGCCGGCGTCCAGCAGGACCTGGGCCAACGGCTCTTGCGGATGCGCATCGGTGAAGAAGCGGTCGATTTGCGAGATGTGCGCCAGTTCCACCATGGCCTGGCGCTTGAATTTGCTGCTGTCGGCGGCAAGCCAGACTTCGCGGGACTGTTCGATGATGGTCCGCGCCACGCGCACTTCACGGAAGTCGTAGTCGCGCAGCGTGCCGTCGGCCTCGATGCCGGAAATGCCGATCAGGCCGATGTCGACCTTGAACTGGCGGATGAAGTCCATGGTGGCTTCGCCGACGATGCCGCGGTCGCGCGAACGCACCACGCCGCCGGCCACGATGACCTCGCAGTCCGGGTTGTCCGACAGGATGTCGGCGACGTGCAGGTTGTTGGTGATGACACGCAGGCCGCGGTGGCGCAGCAGGGCGCGCGCGATCGCTTCGGTGGTGGTGCCGATGTTCAGGATCAGCGAACAGCCGTCGGGCACGGCGCGCGCCACGGCCTCGGCGATGCGCTGCTTGCCGGCGGCATGCAGGCCTTGGCGCTTGCGGTAGGCGATGTTCTCGATGGTCGACGCTTCGATGCGCACGCCGCCATGAAAGCGCGACAGCAATCCCGCTTCCGAAAGGATGTTGACGTCGCGCCGCACAGTCTGCAGCGTGACGTCAAAGCGTTTGGCGAGTTCCTCGATCGAAGCCGAGCCTTGGGCTCGCACCATTTCGATCAGGGCGCTCTGTCTGGGGTTCAGTGTCATGTTCGTATAGTAAAACAACAAAAGCGAAAAATATTGCCGCGCTGCAAGATTGTTTTTTGTTCGCTTCTTGGGTAAAACGCACAAAAAACGAAAGCTATCTGAAAGAGTATGCTCATCCTGTTGTTCGCTTGAATGCAGGCCGAGCCGCTGTACCGAATACCGAAGTCCGCCGTAAAAACAGGGACATATAAGTAGGTAGAGGAGACCAGATGCAGCTGAACTTGGACAGGGTAGGTTTGCGGGCCGGCTCGCAGACGCACCTGTATCCCATGAGCCTGGCCCCGGTCGAGGGCGCCATGACGGTACTGCTGGGGGCCACCCTGGCGGGCAAGACCTCGCTGATGCGCATCATGGCCGGGCTGGACCGGCCCACCGAAGGCCGCGTGCTGGTCGACGGCGCCGACGTGACCGGCGTGCCGGTGCGCCAGCGCAACGTCGCCATGGTCTACCAGCAATTCATCAATTACCCCTCCATGTCGGTCTACGACAACATCGCCTCGCCGCTCAAGCTGCGCGGCGCGGCGGACATCGGCGTAAAAGTCCGCGCCATGGCGGCGCGGCTGCACATCGACCATCTGCTGGAACGCTATCCCTCGGAACTGTCCGGCGGACAGCAGCAGCGGGTGGCGCTGGCGCGGGCCCTGGCCAAGGACGCGCCGCTCATCCTGCTGGACGAGCCCCTGGTCAACCTGGACTACAAGCTGCGCGAGGAATTGCGCGACGAACTTTCCGAATTGTTCGCCGAAGGGCGCTCCACGGTGGTCTACGCCACCACCGAGCCGGGCGAGGCCCTGTTGCTGGGCGGCCACACCGCGGTGCTGGACGCGGGCGAACTGCTCCAATACGGGCCCACGGCCGAGGTCTTCCACCGCCCCAACTCCATACGCGTGGCCCGCGCCTTCAGCGATCCGCCCATGAACCTGTTTGCCGCGCGCCGCACGGCGTCCGGCTTCGTGCTGCAGGGGGATCTGGCGGTGGAGCGGGCGCTGCCGCAAGGCGCCGATACCGACATTACCGCCGGCCTGCGCGCCGGGGCCCTGGACGTGGAACCGCGGCCGGGCCATGTGGTCCTGCCCGGGGTGGTGAAGCTGGCCGAGATATCCGGGTCCGACACCTTCGTGCACGCGCGGACGGCGGCGGGCGACGTGGTGGCGCAATTGCCCGGCGTCCATCGCTATACGCTGGACCACCGCGTGCAGTTCTATTTCGACCCGGCGCAGACCTATGCCTTCGGCGCGGGCGGCGCGCTGCTGGCGGCGCCAGGGCAGCCGGCAGGCGCGGGGGAGACGGCCTGATGGCGCAGATCGAGCTGGACCTGTCCCATTCCTACGTGGCGGACCCCAAGACCGACGAGGACTACGCGCTGCTGCCGCTGGCCTTCACCTTCAAGGACGGCGGGGCCTACGCCTTGCTGGGGCCGTCCGGCTGCGGCAAGACCACGCTGCTCAATTGCGTGTCGGGTCTGCTGCGGCCGTCGCACGGGCGCATCCTGTTCGACGGCCAGGACGTCACGGACAAGACGCCGCAGGCGCGCAACATCGCCCAGGTGTTCCAGTTCCCCGTGGTCTACGACACCATGACCGTGGCCGAAAACTTGGCGTTTCCGCTGCGCAACCGCGGCATGGCGTCCGGCCCGATCCGCGAGCGTGTCGGCCGCATCGCGGAGATGCTGGAAATGTCGAATGTGCTGGACCGGCGCGCCAGCGGCTTGACGGCCGACGCCAAGCAGAAGATTTCGCTGGGGCGGGGACTGGTGCGCAGCGACGTGTCGGCCATCCTGTTCGACGAGCCACTGACCGTCATCGACCCGCAGCTCAAATGGGAGTTGCGCCGCAAGCTCAAGGAAATCCACCACGAGTTCAAGCTGACGCTGATCTACGTGACGCACGATCAGACCGAGGCGCTGACCTTCGCCGACGAAGTCATGGTGATGGCGCGCGGCCGGGCCGTGCAGGTCGGCAGCGCGGACGACCTGTTCCAGCGGCCGGCGCATACCTTCGTGGGCCATTTCATCGGCTCGCCGGGCATGAACTTCCTGCCGGCGCAATGGCGCGACGGCGGGCTGGAAGTGGGCCAGAGCCGTGTCGTCGGCTTGCCGGCGGAGATGGCGGCAAAGCTGGAGGGCGCGGGTCCCGTGAAGCTGGGCGTGCGGCCGGAATACTTGCGCATCACCGAAGCGGGCGCGCCCGGCGCCGTGGCCATGCGCGTGGAGCGGGTGCAGGACGTGGGCACGTACACGCTGCTGGTGGCGGACTTCGAGGGCACGCCGGTGCGGGCCCGGCTGGGCAGCAACATCGTCCCGGCCGCCGCGGGCGGCACGGTCTGGCTGTCGGTGCTGAATCCGCACACCTGCTTTTACCGCGACGAGGAGCTGATCCCATGAAACCCATCGATCACCGGGCCTGGTTCCTGGTCCTGCCCGTGGTGCTGTGCGTGGCGTTCTCGGCGATCCTGCCGCTGATGACCATCGTCAACTACTCGGTGCAGGACATCATTTCGCCCGAGCGCCGCGTCTTCGTCGGCACCGAGTGGTACGCCGCCGTGCTGCAGGACGAAGAGCTGCATGGCGCGCTGTTCCGCCAGATCGGCTTTTCGCTGGCCGTGCTGGCCATCGAGATCCCGCTGGGCATCCTGCTGGCCCTGTCCATGCCGGCCAGCGGCTGGCGCGCGTCCGCCGTGCTGGTGATCATCGCGCTGTCGCTGCTGATCCCGTGGAACGTGGTCGGCACCATCTGGCAGGTGTTCGGACGCACCGACATCGGCCTGTTGGGCGCGACGCTGTCCTGGCTGGGGGTGGACTACAACTACACCGGCAACGACGTCGACGCCTGGGTCACGGTGCTGGTCATGGACGTCTGGCACTGGACGCCGCTGGTGGCGCTGCTGTGCTACGCGGGCCTGCGCGCCATCCCCGACGCCTACTACCAGGCCGCCCGTATCGATGGCGCTTCGCGCCTGGCGGTGTTCCGCTATATCCAGCTGCCCAAGATGCGCGGCGTGCTGATGATCGCGGTGCTGCTGCGCTTCATGGACAGCTTCATGATCTACACCGAGCCCTTCGTGCTGACGGGCGGCGGGCCGGGCAACGCCACCACCTTCCTGTCGCAGTACCTGACGCAGAAGGCGGTGGGCCAGTTCGACCTGGGGCCGGCGGCGGCGTTCTCCATCATCTATTTCCTCATCATCCTGCTCTTGTGCTTCATCCTCTACAACTGGATGCAACGTGCCGGCACCACCGGCGGCTTCGACGAGGAGCGTGCAAATGCGTGAGAAAAATTCCCGCTGGCGCGGCGTCTTCCTGACCCTGTACCTGATCTTCGCCATCCTGCCGCTGTACTGGATGCTGAACATGTCGTTCAAGACGAATACCGAGATCGTCAGCACCTTGACGCTGTGGCCGCGCGACTTCACCTTCGAACACTACCGCACCATCTTCACCGACCCGGCCTGGTACTCGGGGTACATCAATTCGCTGATCTACGTGGTCATCAACACGGTGATCTCGCTGGCCGTGGCGCTGCCGGCGGCCTACGCCTTTTCGCGCTACCGCTTCATCGGCGACAAGCATGTGTTCTTCTGGCTGCTGACCAACCGCATGACGCCGCCCGCGGTGTTCCTGCTGCCGTTCTTCCAGCTCTACAGCTCCTTCGGCCTGATGGACACGCACCTGGCCGTCGCCCTGGCGCACCTGGTGTTCAACGTACCGCTGGCGGTCTGGATCCTGGAGGGCTTCATGTCCGGCGTGCCGCGCGAGATCGACGAGACCGCCTATGTCGACGGCTATTCCTTCCCGCGATTTTTCCTGACCATCTTCCTGCCGCTGATCAAATCGGGCGTGGGCGTGGCGGCATTTTTCTGCTTCATGTTCAGCTGGGTGGAGCTGCTGCTGGCGCGCACGCTGACCTCGGTCAACGCCAAGCCCATCGTCGCCACCATGACCCGCACCGTGTCGGCTTCCGGCATGGACTGGGGCGTGCTGGCCGCGGCGGGCGTGCTGACCATCGTGCCGGGCGGCATCGTCATCTGGTTCGTGCGGCACTACATCGCGAAGGGCTTCGCGATGGGCCGGGTGTAGAGGCAAGGGATACCAGGAGAGCGCGCTCATGTTCAGCTGGATGGTATGGACCACTCCCGTCGCCGTGTTCTTTTCCTGCATCGTCCTGATGCTGGTCGGCATGACGGTATGGGAATTGAAATCGCCCACGGCGGAACGCAAGGGCTTCCTGCCCCTGCGCACCACCCGCGGCGACCGCCTCTTCATCGGCCTGATGGCCGCCGCCTGGCTCAATCTGGCGTTCCTGGGATTCGGCCAGAAGGCGGTGGAATGGTTTTCACTGGACGCGCCGCCCTCGGTGTGGATCAGCTTCATCGCGTCCATGCTGCTGCTGGCATTCGTCATGAGGAAAGGTTGAAGAGGGGCGCCAGACCCCTCGCGTATTCAAGCGGTTGGTAAGGACTATCGGCCAGCGTCTTCCCCGGCCAGCGGTCCGCAGCAAACGATGGGGAAGATTTATCGAGGAGACAGGTCATGAAATTGCGCATGCACGCCATGGCAGCCGCCATCGCCCTGATCGGGACTTCGGCGGCCTGGGCCGGCGAACCGGAAGCGAAGAAGTGGGTCGATTCGGAGTTCCAGCCTTCATCGCTGTCCAAGGACCAGCAGATGGCCGAGATGAAATGGTTCATCGACGCCGCCGCCAAGCTCAAAGCCAAAGGGGTGAACGAAATCAGCGTGGTGTCCGAAACCATCACCACGCACGAGTACGAGTCCAAGACGCTGGCCCGGGCCTTTGCCGAGATCACCGGCATCAAGGTCAACCACGACCTGATCCAGGAAGGCGACGTGGTCGAGAAGCTGCAGACCTCGATGCAGTCCGGCAAGTCCATCTACGACGGCTGGATTTCGGATTCCGACCTGATCGGCACGCACTACCGCTACGGCGCCATCCTGCCGTTGTCCGACTACATGGCCGGTGCCGGCAAGGAATGGACCAACCCCAACCTGGACATCAAGGATTTCATCGGCACCAAGTTCACCACCGCGCCCGACGGCAAGCTCTATCAACTGCCCGACCAGCAGTTCGCCAACGTCTACTGGTTCCGGGCCGACTGGTTCGCGCGCCAGGACCTGAAGGACAAGTTCAAGGCCAAGTACGGCTACGAGCTGGGCGTGCCCACCAACTGGTCCGCCTACGAGGACATTGCCGACTTCTTCTCCAACGACGTCAAGGAACTGGACGGCAAGAAGGTCTACGGCCACATGGACTACGGCAAGAAGGACCCGTCGCTGGGCTGGCGCTTCACCGATGCCTGGCTGTCCATGGCCGGCGCTGCTGACAAGGGGTTGCCCAACGGCATGCCGGTGGACGAGTGGGGCATCCGGGTGGCGGACGACAAGTGCACGCCGGTGGGCGCGTCGGTCTCGCGCGGCGGCGCCACCAACAGCCCGGCCGCCGTCTACGCCCTGACCAAGTATGTGGACTGGATGAAGAAGTACGCGCCGCAGCAGGCCATGGGCATGACCTTCTCGGAGTCCGGCCCCGTGCCAGCCCAAGGCCAGATCGCGCAGCAGATCTTCTGGTACACGGCCTTCACCGCCGACATGACCAAGAAGGGCCTGCCGGTCGTCAACGATGACGGCACGCCGAAGTGGCGCATGGCGCCTTCGCCCTACGGGCCCTACTGGAAGGACGGCATGCAGAACGGCTACCAGGACGTGGGCTCGTGGACCTTCTTCAAGTCCACCAACCCGGACAAGATGGCCGCGGCCTGGCTGTACGCGCAGTTCGTCACCTCCAAGTCGGTATCGCTGAAGAAGTCCATCACCGGCCTGACCTTCATCCGCGACAGCGACATCAACAGCGAGTTCTTCACCAAGAACGCGGCGAACTACGGCGGCCTGATCGAGTTCTACCGCAGCCCGGCGCGCGTGGCGTGGACGCCCACCGGCACCAACGTGCCTGACTATCCCAAGCTGGCGCAGCTATGGTGGAAGAACGTCGCCACCGCGGTCACGGGCGAAAAGACCCCGCAGGCGGCCATGGACAACCTGGCCAATGAAATGGACCAGGTCATGGCGCGCCTGGAACGGGCCGGGATGGCGCAGTGCGCGCCCAAGCTCAACCCCAAGAGCGACCCCAGCAAGTGGCTGTCGGACCAGCACGCACCGTGGAAGAAGCTGGCCAACGAAAAGCCCAAGGGCGAGACGATCGCCTATGAGAAGCTGCTGGATGCGTGGAAGCAAGGCAAGGTGAGGTAGGGAGCAGGTAGTTGCAGGCCTGGGGTCGGCGTCGCGCCGGGTCCAGGCCTTTTCGCTTGCGTTCGCCGCAAGTGGGGATGTGAGGGTCCTGCGCTGACGTACCATGACGTACTGTCAGCCAGCCATTGTTGTCCGTTCATGATTCCACGCCTTCTTTCGCGCTTGTCCTGCCTGCTTGCCGCGGGCCTGTGCGTGGGCGCCGCGCACGCCGCGGGCTTCCAGCGCTTGACCCTTCCCATGGATCAAAACGGCCCCGGCTTGAACGGCGCAATTTGGTACCCGTGCGCCGCGCCCGCTGGCGACATCAAGATCGGTCGCGCCACGATCTCTGGCTCCCTGAATTGCCCCGCGCCGGCAGGTCCGCATCCGCTCATCGTCATATCCCATGGCTCAGGCGGCTCCTTTCTCAGCCACCACGACACCGCCGAAGCCCTGGCGAATGCCGGCTTCGTCGTCGCCGCGATCAATCACGTGGGCGACAACGCGCAGGACCGCTCGCGTCAGGGCTATCTGTCGATCTTCTCGACGCGGCCCAGGGAAGTGCGCCGACTGATCGACTACATGACTGGCGTCTGGCCGGGGAAATCCGGGCTGGATCCGGACAAGATCGGCTTCTTCGGTTTTTCGCGCGGCGGTTACACGGGGCTGGTGCTGGCCGGCGCCGAGCCTGATTTCCAGGCGGGCCCGGCGCTATGCCAGGACGGGCCGCCGTTGCCGATGTGCCGCGACATCGCCAGCGGCAAGGTGCCGAAGCAGCCCTATGTGCACGATGCACGCATCAAGGCGGCGGTGATCGCCGACCCGCTCAATGTGTTTTCCGGCGAGTCCCTCAAGCGCGTCGCCATTCCCGTCCAGCTATGGGCGTCGGAACAAGGCGGTGACGGCGTCACGCCGGCAAGCGTGCAGGCCGTGCGGGCAGGGCTGGGCGCGGCGCCGGACTACCGCGTGGTCCAAGGCGCCGGACATTTCGCCTTCCTGGCGCCATGCTCGGCCGAGCTGGCCGAGGCCTTGCCCGATATCTGCCGCGACCCGGCCGGCTTTGACCGCGGAGCGTTCCATCGGGACTTGAATGCGCAGATCGCGGCGTACTTCAAGCAGCAGCTGCAATGAGCCTGCGGCCGGCGAGCCGGCTTTCGCGGGCTAGTGAATGACGCGCGCCGCCTTGCGCGCGCGCTTGACTTCATACATGCGGGCGTCGGCCAAGCGCACGGCGGCTTCCGCGTCCAGCCCGCGTGGGTCCAGCGCCACCACGCCGACGCTGGCGCCTTCGTACGGGACGGTTTCTTCGCCAAGCTGGTAGCGCCCCACGGTGGCGGCGGTGGCGCGCTCTTCCAGGGAACGGGCCGCTTCCTCGGCATCGCCGCGCGGCGCTTGCACGCCATGCGGGCCGCTGTCGGAGGCCAGGGCCGGACCCGGCCCGATCAGCACGAACTCATCGCCGCCGATGCGCCCCAGCATGTCCGAGCCGCGCAGGGCCGCGGAGATGCGGCGCGACACTTCCTGCAGGAACACGTCGCCTTGCTGGTGGCCGTACACGTCGTTGATGCCCTTGAAGCCGTCCAGGTCTATCACTCCGACCAGCACGCTGCCGCCTTCGCGCAGGGCGCGCGCCTGCAGGCGGTCCAGCGCTTCGTAGAGCGCGCGGCGGTTGGGCAGGCCGGTCAGCGTATCGGTCAGCGCGTAAGACATGAGTTGCACGTTGGCGGCGTGCAGCTGCTCCACCAGCATTTCGCGTTCCAGGAAGCGGGCGATCACGCTGGAGAACAGCTTCAGCACCGATTCCGCCTGCGGCTCGATCCGGTGCCGCGTGGCGCTGGCGGCGCACAGGGTGCCGAACAGCACGCCGTCGTCGGTGCGCACCGGGGCGCTCAGATAGGTCTGTATGCCCAGTTGCCGGGCCGCGTCGGAATCCGGCCAGCAGCTCGAGACATCGCTGGTGCACATGCGTCCTTCGTCCAGCGCGCGCTTGCACAACGTGTCGTCCCAGGGCACGGACAGGCCTTCGGGTACTTGCAGTTGTCCGGCGTTGCGGGCATAACGGATGTGCTGGAGATCCGCCTTCAGGTCGATGGCCGTGAGATAGGTGGACTCCAGTCCGGTCACCGCGCCCAACATGTCCAGCAGCGGGCGCGTCAGCTGTTCGACGGACTTGGCCTCTGGCAGGGTGGTCGACAGTTCTGCAAGTATCGGATCCAGCACGGCGTCTCCGGGAAGCGTGGGCAATATGGACGTCCGGCCCGTTGCTCCAAGGGGAGGCCGGGCCGGTGCTGTTGCCATTATGCATGCAAGCCGGCGAGGCGCGTGCCGCCGGCCGCGGCCCCTGCGGCCACGGTGTATTCTGGCAAGCATGCCGGGCCGCGCGTAGCGGGGCCGGCTTTGCAGATCAGAGCCGGCGGCGTCCGGCCGCCACGCATCAGGAGACACCACCATGCTATTGACCGAAGAACAGCTCAGCGTCCAGGAAATGGCGCGCCGCTTCGCGCAGGAGCGCCTGGCTCCCAATTCGGAGGCCTGGGACCGCGACCATCACTATCCGGCCGACGCCATTGCCGAAATGGCGCAGCTGGGCTTTTTCGGCATGCTGGTGCCCGAAGCTTGGGACGGCAACGACAGCGGCTATATCTCGTATGCGGTCGCGCTGGAGGAAATCGCGGCTGGCAACGGCGCCTGCTCCACCATCATGAGCGTGCACAATTCGGTTGCCTGCATGCCCATCCTGAAGTTCGGCACCGACGCGCAGAAAGAGCAGTTCCTGCGTCCGCTGGCAACGGGCGAGCATATCGGCGGATTCGCGCTGACCGAGCCGCAGGCCGGTTCGGACGCCAGCAGCCTGCACACGCGGGCGCGGCGCGATGGCGACGGCTACATCCTGAATGGCGCCAAGCAATTCATCACGTCCGGGCGCAGCGGCCAGGTCGTGATCGTGTTCGCCGTGACCGACCCCGAGGCCGGCAAGCGCGGCATCTCGGCGTTCATCGTGCCCACCGATACGCCGGGCTACAAGGTGCTGCGGGTCGAGGACAAGCTGGGCCAGCACGCCTCGGACACCTGCCAGATCGCGTTCGAGGACATGCGTATCCCGGCCGCCTACCGGCTGGGCGCGGAGGGCGAGGGCTACAAGATCGCCCTGTCCAACCTGGAGGGCGGACGCATCGGCATCGCTTCCCAGTCCGTGGGCATGGCGCGCGCGGCCTACGAGTGCGCGCGCGACTATGCGCGCGACCGCCAGGCCTTCGGCAAACCCATCATGGAGCATCAGGCGGTCGCGTTCCGCCTGGCCGACATGGCGACGCAGATCCATGCGGCGCGCCAGATGGTGCTGCACGCGGCGGCGCTGCGCGAAGCCGGCAGGCCCGCGCTGACGGAGGCGTCCATGGCCAAGCTGTTCGCCTCCGAGATGGCCGAAAAGGTGTGTTCGGCTGCGATCCAGACCTTGGGCGGGTACGGCTATCTGAAGGATTTCCCGGTGGAACGCATCTATCGCGACGTGCGCGTGTGCCAGATCTACGAAGGCACCAGCGACATCCAGCGCCTGGTGATCGCCCGGGCCTTGTAAACCAAAAGGCTAGGCCGGCTGACGCCGGCCGCGCCGCGCCCACAGCGCGTAGACGACGATGTTGCCCACGATCAGCAACGCCGCCAGCACGATCTGCGTGCCGCGGGTGATGCCTTCGGGGTAGATCAGCGCCAGCACATAGTGTTCGATGAAGCCGCCGCCATAGCCTTGCTGGCCGGCCTGCTGGCGCAGCGAAATCTCCAGCGGCGTCAGCGGGCAGATCCAGCCCATGCCTATCACCAGCGCGCCCCAGGCCAGCGCCGGCAGGTGCAGGTAGGCGATCCAGCGCTTCCATAGCGCCAGCAGCCCGCCGAACACCACGAAGGCGACGAAGAGGCCATGCACGATGAGCACCAGGTCGGCGAGCAGTCGATAGCTCATGGCCGTGTCCGCCTCAGGGCTTGAGGTCCCGCAGCAGCTTGGCCAGTTCAGGCGCCGTCATCAGCGACACGCCTTGCGACTTGGCGTATTGCAGCGCATTGTCGGAGACCTCGCCGAGCGCGATGTAGATGGCTTCGCGCGCGCCGCGTTTTTCGCGCGCCGCCTGCAGCTCGCGCAAGGGTTCGACGCCGACGCGGGCGGCCTTCCAGCGCTTGGCGCTGACCAGGGCGACGTGGCTGTCCTTGGTCAGCGCGAAATCGGCGCCGGGCAATTGCAGGCGTTCGACTTCGCAGCCGTCGCGGCGAAAGCCCGCTTCGACGGTTTTGGAAAAATCCGCCCAGGACATGCCGGCGGCGGCTTCGGCCACGGCCTGCACCCGCGCGCCCGAGGGCGAGCGCAATTGCTTGTAGGCCGCCATGATGGCGATGACCGCGAACGGCACCGCGGCGAACACGCCCATCGCGGCGTACTCCAGGGGCAGCGCGGCAAAGCCCGCGGCCGACAGCAGCACGGCCACGCCGGCGCTCATCCACCAGGGCGAGCGCAGCAGCACGGCGAAGATGGAGTTCTGGGACATCTTGAATTTCATGGCGGCTCGCGGTGAGACTGGGTGGGGAGGGCGTCAGGCGTCCTGGCCGCCGGCGTCGGGGCCGCGCACGACGATGCGCACGTCGCCGCAGGTCACGATCTGGCCGGCGCGGATCTTGGCCGTCTTGCGGCTTTCGACCACGCCGCCCACGCTGACATGGCCTTCGGCCACCAGCATCTTGCCCGCGCCGCCGCTGTCGCACACGCCGGTGGCCTTGAGCAGCTGGTTCACTTCAATGTAGGGGCTGCCTTCGGCCAGCGTGAATTCGATGATGGGCATGTCGCGTCTGTTGTAGAAGTAAGAGCGGGGTGCTCAGGCCTGGCCGCCGCCGTTGGGGCCGCCCTGGGTTTCGGCGGGCGGCTCTTGCGCGGCGGGACGGTTGTTGTTGGTCTCGGCGCGCGCCATCCAGGCGATCAGGGACGAGCGCATGGCTTCCTCGACCGACATCTGGATGGGCTGGACCCATTCCTGCGGCACGAACACGGTGTAGCCGCCGATCATGTAGCCCATGGGCAGGTAGACGGCCACCCGCTCGCCCTGCGTGAAGCCTTCGGGCAGGCCTTCCATGTTGCGGCGGGTGACCAGGCCGACCAGTTCCAGCTGCTGGCCCGGTATGCGCAGGACCACGACCTGCTGGGCGGTGTTCTTGGAGCTGGGCGAAAAATAGTCCGCGAAGCTTTTCAGCGACGAGTAGATGCTCTTGACCACCGGCAGGTTGGTGAACGGCATTTCCAGCAGCACCAGCACGCGCTGCACGCGTTCCTTGGACACCAGGTAGCCGATGGCCAGGATACCCAGGATGCCCAGCGCCAGGCCCATGCCCGGCACGTAGAAGCCGCCGATGAAGGGGCGCAGGAAGGTCAGCGCCACGGCTTCGGTCCAGGCCAGGAAGATGTACAGCAGGTAGATCGTCAGGGCCAGCGGCAGGACCGTGATCAGGCCGCGGAAGAAGTATTTATAGAGACGGCTCATAGACATAGGCAAGTAAATTAGGGTCGGATTACGCGGCAAAGGCACGCGCCGAAGGGCCGCCAGCATAGCAGCCGGCGCGGGCCCGGCCGGTAACAATCGGCGTGCAATCCGCCGAGGCGGCGCGCGCCTAGCGGTCCACGGGCAGGTACAGGGTCTCCTTGATCTCCTCCATGACCACGTAGCTGCGCGATTCGGCGGACGCGGGCAGGCGCTTGAGGATTTCGCCCAGGAGACGGCGGTATTCGTTCATTTCAGTCAGGCGGGCCTTGACCAGGTAGTCGAAGTCGCCCGACACCAGGTGGCATTCCATGACTTCGGGCACATACAGCAGCTCTTTCTTGACCTTGTCGAAGACGTCGCCGGATTTGGCCGACAGCTTGATCTCCAGGAAGACGAGCAGGTTCTTGCCCAGCGCCGCCGGATTGACGCGCGCATGGTAACCCGTGATGACGCCTTCGCGCTCCATGCGCTTGATGCGGTCGGAGCAGGGGGTGGCGGACAGGCTGATCCGGTCGGCCAGTTCGGTCACGGAAATGCGGCCTTCCCGCTGCAGGATGTCCAGGATTTTCAGGTCGATACGGTCTAGCTCGCGCATTTCACTTTTGGCGATCGAAAAACAGGAGGGGGCCGGGAAAAAGCACTGCCAAAGAAAAATCTTCAGTGCTTTTCACTACTGAGAGGCCCATAGACTACCGAAATTCCTGAACAAAACCAATCATCGGAAAGAATCATGCACGTCATCGTCCTCGGCAGCGGCGTCATCGGTACCACCACCGCCTATTATCTGGCCCGGCTAGGCGCCAAAGTCACGGTGCTGGACCGCCAGCCCTCGGCGGCGCAGGAGACCAGCTACGCCAACGCCGGGCAGGTTTCGCCGGGTTATTCCACGCCCTGGGCCGCGCCCGGGATTCCGTTGAAGGCCATCAAATGGCTGTTCCAGAAACACGCGCCGCTGGCCATCCGCCTGGACGGCAGCCTGTTCCAGCTGAAATGGATGGCGTCCATGCTGGCCAATTGTTCGGCCGAACGCTACTCGGTGAATAAGGAGCGCATGCTGCGCCTGTCCGAGTACAGCCGCGATTGCCTGCGCGAACTGCGGCAATCCACCGGCATCCACTACGAAGAGCGCACCCGCGGCACGCTGCAGCTGTTCCGCACCGAGGCCCAGCTGGAAGCCGCCCGCCGCGACATCGCCGTGCTGGAAGAAGTGGGCGTGCCCTACGAACTGCTGGACCGCAGCCGCCTGGTGGCGGCCGAGCCCGCCCTGGCGCGTTCGCTGCACAAGCTGTCGGGCGGCCTGCGCCTGCCCAATGACGAGACCGGCGACTGCCAGCTGTTCACGACGCGACTGGCCGAAATGGCCAAGGCCCTGGGCGTGGAATTCCGCTTTGGCCAGACGGTGTCGGGCCTGAATACTGCCGGCGGCCAGATCACGGGCGTGCGCGTGGGAAACGAAGTGCTGACCGCCGACCGTTATGTCGCCGCCTTCGGCAGCTACACGCGCGACTTTCTCAGCCCGTTGGGCCTGGACCTGCCGGTGTATCCGCTCAAGGGCTACTCGCTCACCATACCCATGGCCGACGAATCGGCCGCGCCGGTCTCGACCATCCTGGACGAAACCTACAAGATCGCCGTCACGCGCTTCGACCAGCGCATCCGCGTGGGCGGCATGGCCGAGATCGCGGGCTTCGACCTGCGCCTGAAGGACGCCCGCCGCAAGACGCTGGAGCTGGTCGTCAACGACCTGTTCCCCGGCAGCGGCCACGTGGCCCAGGCGGAATTCTGGACCGGCCTGCGCCCCATGACGCCGGACGGCACGCCCGTGGTCGGCGCCACCCGCTACGGCAATCTGTACCTGAACACCGGCCACGGCACGCTGGGCTGGACCATGGCCTGCGGCTCCGGCAAGCTGGTGGCCGATCTGGTCATGGGCCAGCGCCCGGCCATCCGCACGGACGGCCTGGCCCTGTCGCGCTACGACCGCAAGGCGGCATCCAGCCAATCGCTGGTGCTGGACGGCAAGAGCGCCTGATTCCTGGCTTTTCCCCGGCCTGGGCCCAGCGCCAGGCTCGCAACGGCCCGCCCGGCGCAGTATGCCGGCCGGGCCGTTGTGTTCATGGGCGCTGCGTTCACGCCTGTGGCGCCGCCAATTGCTCCAGCATGGCCAGCACCGCCGGCTGCCGCTCGTCGTGGCGCCAGATGCCGCGCAGGTCCGACGGGGTCGACGCATGCGTCAGCGGGCGGCAGGCCAGGTTGGGCAATTGCACTTTCCCCAGCGAGGCCGGGACCAGGGACACGCCGAACTCGTGCGATACCAAGGTGGCGATCGTCAGCATGTTCCGCACCTTGTGCCGGATATGCGGCGTGAAGCCGGCCTGCAGGCAAAGCGCCAGTATCTTGTCGTAGTAGCCGGGCGAGAAATCCCGCGGAAACAGCACGAAGTCGTCGTGTTGCAACTGCTGCGCGTCGATCGCCTCGAGTCCGGCCAGGGGATGCGTTGCCGGCAGCAGGCAGACGAAGTCTTCGCGGTGCAGCACGCGCGACGCGACGCCCGCCGGCAGCACCCGGGGATGCACGATCCCGATGTCGATCTGGCCGCGTTGCAGCGCGTCGATCTGCTCATAGCTGCTGAGTTCGTACAGGACCACTTCGACTTCCGGACGCGCCACCGCATAGGCCCGGACATCGGACGCCAGCCGCGTCAGGAACGACGAACCCACGAAGCCGATATGCACGGCCCCGCTTTCGCCCTTGGCCGCGCGCCGCGCCTGTTCCTCGGCGTCGCGCGCCAGCGCCAGCAGCTTCAAGGCTTCCCGATAGATCACCTTGCCGGCCTCGGTCAGCGCCACTTCGCGGGTGGTGCGCCGCAGCAGTTCCATGCCCAGCGAGGTTTCCAGCTGGCGGATGTTGAAGCTGAGGGGCGGCTGGCTGATGGACAGGCGCTTGGCGGCTCTGCCGAAATGCAGCTCCTCGGCAACGGCCACGAAGTAGCGGAGTTGACGCAGATCCATGGGGCCTCGCGGCGTGAGGGGAGGGTGTTGGATCGCGCGCGCAGACCGCAAAAGATTGATCCAACATCGGTATGAATAGCACAAAAAAATATATTGGACGCGAAAAATCGCGCTGCCAATAATGGGTTTCACCGCGGACACACGCGGCCATGAATCCGGGCAAAGACCCGCGATCGATCCCCCAAGGAGACTATTGTGCGTATCCCTAGCCTCATCGCGCTGGCCGCCAGCGCATTGCTTGCCGCCACCGCCACCGCCGCAAAAGCCCAGGACTATCCCCGCATGCCCATCCGTCTCATCGTGCCGTACGCGGCGGGCGGCATGACCGACGTGGTCGCGCGCGTCATCGGCCAGAAACTGGGAGAACGGCTGGGCCAGCCGGTGATCGTGGAAAACCGGGCGGGCGCCGCCACCATCATCGGCGCGGAGATGGTGGCCAATGCCAAGCCCGATGGCTACACCTTGCTGGCGGCAACCAACACCACGCTGACGATCAATCCCTGGCTGTACCCGAAACTGCCCTATGACGCCGTCAAGAGCTTTGCGCCGATTGCGCTGGTCGCCACCACGCCCAGCGTCATCGTCGTCAATCCGAAGGTCCCCGCGCAGACGCTGGAACAGTTCGTGCAGCTGGCCCAGGCCAAGCCGGGCGAGTTCAGCTATGCCTCGTACGGCGCCGGTTCGACGGCGCACCTGGCCGGCGAGATGCTGAGATCCAGGACAAAGGTCAATCTGCTGCACGTGCCGTACAAGGGCAGCGCGCCGGCCAAGGCGGCGGTGATGGGCGGCGAAGTCTCGGTCACGTTCGAGCCCGCGTTCACAGGCTTGCCGCAGATCCAGGCGGGCAAGCTGACCGCGCTGGCCGTCATGAGCGACAAGCGTTCCGCCGTGCTGCCGCAGTTGTCGACCACGGCGGAACTGGGCTATCCGGACATGAAGATGTCCGCATGGGTCGGCATCCTGGCGCCATCGGGCACGCCGCCCGCCATCGTCAAGTCGCTGAGCGGCTCGATCGAACAGATCATGGCCCAGGCGGACGTGCGGGATGCCTTGCTGCGTTCGGGAGGAGAGCCGGTGGGTTACTTCGGCGACGCCTTCAGCGCCTACATGCGCGAGGAAAGCGCGCGCTACGGGCAGGTCATCAAAGACGCCAACATCCGCATCGATTAACCGCGCCGCACCAGCATCGAGACCCCAGACACATGAGCATCAAACCGCTTTCCCACATCCGCGTACTCGACCTGACCCGCGTGCTGGCAGGACCCTGGTGCACCCAGAATCTTGCCGACCTGGGCGCCGACGTGACCAAGATCGAGCGCCCCGGCGCGGGTGACGACACCCGAGGTTGGGGCCCGCCCTGGATGCCCGATGCCGACGGCCGGCCGCGCGAGGATTCCGGCTACTACGCGTCGGCCAATCGCGGCAAGAAATCCGTGACCGTGGACATTTCCACCGCCGAAGGCCAGGACATCATCCGCCGCCTGGCCGCGGATTCCGATGTGCTGGTCGAGAACTACAAGGTCGGCACGCTGGCGCGCTATGGATTGGGCTATGAAGACCTGCGCGCCGACAATCCCGCGCTGGTCTATTGCTCGATCACGGGATTCGGGCAGACCGGGCCCTACCGGCACCGGCCGGGCTACGACTTCATTTTCCAGGGCATGGGCGGCCTCATGAGTGTCACGGGCGAGGCGGATGGGCTGCCGGGAGGAGGCCCGCAGAAAGTGGGGGTCGCGGTGGCGGACATCACGACCGGCATGTACGCCAGCCTGGCGATTGCCGCGGCCTTGGCCTGGCGCGAACGCAGCGGGCAGGGGCAGCACATAGACATGGCCTTGCTGGACTGCGTGCTGGCGTTCGGCAGCAACCCCGCGGTCAATTACCTGGTGTCCGGCAAGGCGCCCAGGCGCTATGGCAACGCGCACGCCAACGCGGTGCCATACCAGGTGTTCGACACCCAGGACGGACGCTTGATCGTGGCCGTGGGCAACGACAGCCAGTTCGCGGCCTATTGCCAGGAGATCCAGCGGCCGGACCTGGCGCAGGATCCGCGCTACGCCAAGGTCAGCGGGCGTCTGACCCATCGCGACACGCTGCTGCCCCTGCTGGCTGAAATCATGAAGACGGACGCCAGCGCGGCGTGGCAACGGCGTCTGGAACTTGCGGGGGTGCCCAGCGGACCCATCAACACGTACTCCGAGACGTTCGCCGACCCGCAGGTCGTGCACCGCGGCCTGCGCGTGGATTTGCCCTTGTCGACGGGCGGAACCTGCCCGGGCATCGCCAGCCCCATGCGGTTCTCGGCGACGCCGCTGGACCATGCGGCGGGTCCGCCCGTGTTGGGCGAGCACACCAGGGACGTGCTGACGCAGCGTCTCGGCTTGTCGGACGCCGCGCTGACGCAACTGCGCGCTGCCGGCGTCATCTGATTTCCCATTGCCGACGCATGCATCCGCGCCGTTGCAGGCGCGGCGCCGGCCCACGACCTTCAGGAGCTGCCCATGTCATTTTCAGCCAGATACGATGAATACGTACGCCCGCGTCCCGAGCGGTCTACGCAGAGCTCCCACTTCCTCGCGCCCGACTGCGCGGGCCTGGACTTCTACGCGCTGGATCGGGGCCTGCAGGATCTGCTGAGGCTGTACCTGCCTGTCGGCGCGCATGCGCAGCTGTTGCCGCAGTTCCAGCGCATGGGGCAATTGGCGGGGGGGCGTCTCAATACCTTGGCGACCGTGGCCGACAAGTATCCACCCGTGCTGCATGCGCGCACGCGCTGGGGCGAGGACGAAGACTGGATCGAGTACCACCCGGCCTATCAGGAGATGGAACATATCGCCTTTGCGGACTTCCAGTTCCACGCCATGAGCCATCGCGCCGGGGTGCTGGGCTGCGACGCGCCGCTGCCGCCCGTGGCGAAGTACGCGCTGCAATACCTGTTCGTCCAGTCCGAGTTCGGCCAGATGTGTCCGATCAGCGTATCGGATACCTCGATTCATCTGATCAGGAAATTCGGCAGTCCGGCCCTGCAGGAAAGACTGCTGCCGCGCATGCTGTCCAGCGACCCTGCCGTGCTCTGGAAGGGGACGCAATTCATGACGGAGAAGACCGGCGGATCCGATGTGGGAGCCCTGGAAACCGTTGCCCGCCATGCTGACGGGATCTGGCGCCTGCATGGAGAAAAATGGTTCTGCTCGCACACCGACGCGGACGTCGCCTTGCTGCTGGCCCGCCCCGAAGGCGCGCCCGGGGGCACGCGCGGCTTGGCCCTGTTTGCGATGCCGCGCCGCCTGGAAGACGGCAGCCGCAACGCCTATCGCATCGTCCGGCTGAAGGACAAGCTGGGCACGCGTTCGATGGCCAGCGGCGAAATCCGCCTGGAAGGCGCCCAGGCATACCTGGTGGGGGAGGCGGACCAGGGGCTCAAGCACATGATGGAGCAGGTCAACCTGTCGCGCCTGTCGCACGGCGTGCGCGCGGCGGCGATGATGCGGCGCTGCCTGAACGAGGCCATGCTGGCCGCGCGCCATCGGCGTGCGTTCGGACGCGATGTCATGGCCTATCCGCTGCTGCGCCGCCAACTGCTGAAACTGCTGACGCCGACGGAAGCGGCCTTGTCCATGGTCATGGCGGCGGCGGACATCATGCGGCGCGCCCAGGAAGGCGATTCGGCCGCCGCGCAGGGTTTGCGGCTGCTGACGCCGCTGCTCAAGCTGCGCACCTGCCGGGACAACATCACCGTGGCGACGGGCGCGATGGAGATACGCGGCGGCAACGGCTACATCGAGGACTTCGTCAATGCCCGGCTGGTCCGCGACGCGCATATCGGCGTGCTCTGGGAAGGCACCAGCAACATCAATGCGCTCGACGCGATCCAGCGGGCCGTGCGCAAGGACCGGGCGCACGAGGCGCTGTCCGCGTTGCTGGAAACCAGGCTTGAGGAGGCGGCCGCCGTACCCGCCGCCTGGCGCGCCACGTTGCGGGCTTGCCTGCGCCGGGCAGTCGGGCTGGCCCAGGCGGTCGGGGCAGAGGAAAAACACGAGGCGCAGGTGCGCCGCGCGGCGTCCGCGCTCTATTACGCGTCGGCGGCGGTCTTCATGGCCTGGGAAAGCTGCCAGCCCGGCGTGGATGCCAGGCGTCTGCTGCTGGCGGATGCCGTGCTGCGCCACTATCTGCTTCCCGCCGATCCCTTGCGCGATGCGGGCGAGGGCGGCGAGACGCAAGGCGATACGCTGATGCTGCAAGAGGCGCCCTTGACGCTGGCGCAGGTGCTGCCTGCGCTGGCTGCACCCGCCTGAAGGGACGCCGTGCCGCAAGCAGGGGTCTTGCTCTTACAATTCCGCGCATGACCCATTTCCTGCATACCGCCGACTGGCAGATCGGCCGACAATACGGCCAGTTTGAAACCGACGACGCCGCCATGCTGGCCGAGGCCCGCTTCGACGTCGTGGCCCGCATCGCCGCGTTGGCGGCCGAACGCGGCGTCGATGCCGTGCTGGTGGCGGGCGACGTGTTCGATACGCAGGGCGTGTCGGACCGCACGATACGCCGCCTGTTCGCCGCCATGGCGGGCTACGCCGGCCCCTGGGTCATGATCGCCGGCAACCATGACGCGGCGCTGGCCGACAGCGTCTGGAGCCGGGCGATGCAGCTGGGCTGCATTCCGCCCAATGTGCATGTGCCGCTGCGCACCGGGGTGGTCGATCTGGCGGCGATCAATCTCGCCGTGCTGGCCGCGCCCTTGACGCAACGCCATACCTATGACGACGTGACCCAGGCCTTCGACGCGCTGGAAACCGCACCGAGCCGCATCCGCGTGGGCCTGGCGCACGGCAGCGTGGCGGGCCGCCTGCCCGACACCATAGACGCCACCAATCCCATCGCCGCGGACCGCGTGGCGCGCGCCCGGCTGGATTATCTGGCGCTGGGCGATTGGCATGGCTGCCTGTCCATCGATGAGCGCACCTGGTATGCCGGCACGCCGGAGCAGGACCGCTTTCGCGGCAATGAGCCCGGCCATGCGCTGCATGTGCATATCGAAGCGCCGGGCGCCGTGCCGGTGGTGGAGCGGCTGGCCACGGGCAGGTACCGCTGGTCGGCCTGGTCGGAAACGCTGAGCCTGCCCTCGGACGCGCAGGCGCTGGCCGCGCGCATGGCCGAGTTGCGCGCCGAGGACGTGTTGCGGCTGGAGGTGCAGGGGCACGTCAACCTGGAAACCTGGGAGGCGCTGCAACGCGCCGTTGATCAGGCCGCGGCCCAGGTGCGCGCGCTGCTGCCAGACCTGTCCGGCCTGCTGCTGGAGCCGGACGAGGCCGACCTGGCCGAACTGCGCGCCAGCGGCTACGTGGGCGAAGTCGCCACGCAATTGCAGGCGCTGCAGGCGGACTCGGATCAAGCCGCGGTCGCGGGCGAGGCCTTGCGGCTGCTGCTGCGGTTCCAGCGCGAAAGCGCCGCGCCGGGAGCCGCCAAATGAAGCTCTCGCGCATCGCCCTGGAAGAATTCCGCAAGTTCCGCCAGCCCATGGCGCTGGAGGGACTGGAGGACGGCCTGAATCTGTTCGTGGGCCCGAACGAAGCCGGCAAGAGCACGGTGGCCGCCGCCATTCGTTCCGCTTTTCTGGAACGCTACAGCACCAGCAAGGTCGCCGACCTGGCGCCGCACGGCGAATCCGGCGCGCGGCCCAGCGTGGAACTGGAATTCACGCATGCCGGGCATAGCTATGTGCTGAAGAAGCAATTCCTGTCGCGCGCCCGCTGCGAGCTGCTGATCGACGGCGGAGCGCAGCGCCTGGATGGCGAGGAAGCTGAAAACGCGCTGGCCGCCTTGCTGGGTTTTGAATTGCCGGGACGCGGCCAGAGCAAGCCGGATCTGGCGGGCATACCTGGCCTGTTGTGGATCCAGCAGGGCGACGGCCAGAACCTGCAGGAAGCGGCCGGCCATGCGGGCGCGCATCTGCGCGATGCCTTGACGCAGTTGTCCGGCGAGCTGGCTTCCGGCGATGGCGACCGCCTGTACGAGCGCGTGGCCGCCGAGCGCGGCGCGCTGCTGGATGCGCGCAACGGCCGCCCCAAGGGCGCCTACAAAGAAGCCGAGGATGCGCTCGCGCGCGCCGCCGCCGAACGCGACGAGTGCGCGCAGGCCATGGCGCAGCTGAACGCCGACGTGGACCGCCTGGCCGAGCTGCGCCGCGAGCATGAGCGCGCCCAGGCCGGCGAGCCCTGGAAGGACTTCGAGGCCAAGGCGGCCGAAGCGCGTGCGCGCCTGGCGGCCCTGACCAAGGAGCGTGAGGCATTTGAAGGCCTGCGCCGCGAACAAACGCAGGCTGCGCAGACGCTGGCGCTATTGCAGGACCAGGTGCGGCGCGACCAGCAGGACGAGGCCGAACTCCAGGCCCTGGTCGACGCGGCGCGCGCCGCGCGCACCCGGGTCGAGGCCGCACGCGAACCGCTGGCGCGCGCGCAGCAGCAGCGCCAGACGCATGCCGCTGCCGTGGATGCGGCGCGCCAGCGCGTCACCGCGGTGCAGGCCGTGGCCGACCGGCGCGACCTGGAGCATCAGCTGGCGCAGCTGGGCGCGGAGATCGAGCGCCTGGATGGCGCGTTGAAGGAAGCCACCGCGCTGATCGAGCAGGGCTCGGCCCTCAAGGCCGAGGCCATGCGGATCGAAATCGCCGACGCCGACATCGAGGCGCTGCGCAAGAGCGAACGCGAGCTGGCCAATTTGCAGCTGCAACAACAGGCCAGCGCCACGCGCCTGTCCTACCAGTTGGAAGCCGGCGCCCAGGCGCGGCTGGACGGCCGGATCCTGCAAGGCGTTGACGAGGTCCTGCTGACGGCGGCCGCCGAACTGGAGCTGCCGGGCGTCGGGCGCTTGCGCATCGAACCGGGCGGCAAGGACCTGCCGGCGCTCAAGCGCGAAGTCGACGCGGCCGGCGCGGCCAGCGCGGCCTTGCTGCAGCGCCTGGACGTCCAGAGTCTGGCGCAGGCCGAGCAGCGCTACGCCCGCTACGGCGCCTTGCTGCGCGAACTGGACGGCATGCGCAAGGCGCTGGGCATTCATGCACCCAAGGGCATGGACGTCCTGCGCGGCCAACGCGATGACGCGCTGGCGCGCCGCGCGCAATTGCAGGAACGCTTGGACAAGCTGCCGCCCGCGCCGCAGGCGGATGGCGGCGATCTGCCCGCGGCGCTCCAGGCGCTGCGCGAAGCCGAGTCGGTTTCGGCTCAGGCCGAGACCGCGCTGGCCGCCGCGCAGCGTGCCATGGATACCGACGGCGCGCGCGCCCAATTGCTCGAAAACCAGGCCGCGGCGCGCAGCGCCGAGCTCCAGTCGTCCGAGCGCGCAACGCAGCGGCAGGCCCGCGCGGGCAGGCTCGCCGAAGTCCGCAGCAGCCACGATGAGCTGGAGCGCCGCGTGCGCGAGGCGCAGGCCGCATTGGCTGGCCACCGTCCCGAGCTGGTCGAACAGGATGTGCTGCGCTACGAGAAGTCCGCCGCCATCGAACGCGAGGCGCAGCACAAGCGCCACGGTGAAATCCTGCAATTGCAGGGCAAGCTGGACCAGGCGGGCGCCCAAGGGCTGGGTGAAAGGCTGTCCGAGGCCGAGGCAGCCTGCGAACGCCTGGAACGGCGGCGCGCCGACTTCGCCCGCCGCGCTGCCGCCCTGGAGCTTTTGCAACAGCTGCTGGCCGACAAGCGCGCCGCGGCCACGCAACGCTTGCAGGCGCCGCTGGCGCGCCGGCTGAACCACTATCTGGCGCTGCTGTTCCCCGAGGCCGACCTGCGGTTGGACGATGCCTTGCTGCCCACGGCGCTGCGCCGCGCTGGCGGCGAGGACCTGCTGTCCGCGCTCAGCTTCGGCACGCGCGAGCAATTGGGCATCCTGGCCCGCTTCGCCTACGCGGACCTTTTGCGCGAAGCAGGGCGGCCGACACTGCTGCTGCTCGACGACGCGCTGGTCCATACGGACGACGCGCGGCGCGACTTCATGAAGCGTGCGCTGTTCGACGCGGCCACGCGGCATCAGATCCTGATGTTCACCTGCCATGGCGAAGCGTGGCGCGACATGGGCGTGGAGCAGCGGCGCATCGCTTGACCGCGCCGCGTGCAGCCGGTAGGCTACGTCCCATGCCTGACCACACGCTCCTCGCCGATTTCGCATCCGCTGCCTGCGCAGCGGGTTTGCGTGCGCGTGTGTTGTCCAGGCGCTCCGCGGTTTCCCCCGGTTTTTCTCCTGTCGTGTCCACGGTGGTATCGCCGCCGGTCGCGCCGCCTTGCGGCGTGGTCTCGGGCGCTTACCCGCCTAGCGCGGTCGTCGTCGGCTGACGCCGTCCGCAACGCGACTCCAGTCCTTTTTTCAAAAAAGCTACGCCCGACGTACTGATGCGTATTGCATCCGTCTAGCGCATGCCCATGCCCGTTCGCGCGGGTGGGGCTGGAGCCTGTTCATACCCAGACAGGTAGAAACCTCATGTCTTTCGATAGAAACGCGTGGACCTCCTATGGCTCCACTTCCTTGTTCGTGCTGCTGTGGAGCGGCGGCGCGATTTTCGCCAAATGGGGGCTGTCCCACGCCTCCGCCTTCGGCTTCCTGCTGCTGCGTTTCATCCTGGCGCTGGCCGCGCTGCTGCTGATGTGCGCGTGGCGGCGGCGCTGGCTGCCGCAACCGGGCACGCGCCTGACGGTGGCGGCCACGGGCCTGTTGCTCATTGGCGGCTATTCCATCTGCTACCTGCTGGCGCTGGACCACGGCATTACGCCGGGGGTGCTGGCCACGCTGCTGGGCGCGCAGCCCATCCTGACGCTGGCGGTGATGGAAAGGCGTTATTCATTGCCGCGCCTGGCGGGCCTCGTCCTCGCCCTGTGTGGGCTGGTGATGGTGGTCTACCAGAGCATAGGAATGGCGCGCTTTTCCGCGGCCGGCATGACCTATGCGTTGGCCGCGCTGCTCTGCATGACCAGCGGCGCGATGCTGCAGAAGCGCGTGCGCCAGGCGCCCATGGACGTCATGCCGCTGCAGTATCTGGTCAGCCTGGCGCTGTGCCTGCTGTTCGTGCCGTTCCAGCCGATCCGCGTGGAGTGGGTGACGGGCTTCATCCTGCCGCTGATCTGGATGGGCTTGGTGATCTCGGTGGGCGCGACCCTGCTGTTCTACCGCATGATCCAGGCCGGCAACCTCGTCAACGTCACCAGCCTGTTCTACCTGGTTCCCGCCGGCACCGCGGCCCTGGATTACCTGATCCTGGGCAACCGGCTGTCGGCGCTGAGCCTGGGCGGAATGGCGGGGATCCTGCTGGGGTTGATGCTGGTGCTGCGTAGTCCGGCGCCGGGGCCGAAAGCCGCCTAGGGGCGGCCATTCGCCGGTCGATGGAAATGCTCCGCGGGCAGATAGGGATCTGCTCGCGGGCATGGGTTTTCCCTAGGTATCGTAGAAAAATACCAAGTAGTATGTTCACGTTCATCCTATTAAATACTGATTAGTATGTTGCTGGAGACAACGATGTCCGTGATCTGGAATCCCCCGCTCGACCCGCAAGCAAGCGCCTGGCGGGACAAGGCCGCCGACCTGACCGCGCGCGCGTTCGCGCCCGCCGCCGCAGCCATCGACCGGGACCAGCGCTATCCCGTGGAGCATCTGGAGCCGTTGCGGGAAAGCGGGATTTCCGGGCTTTTCATTCCGGCCGAGTACGGTGGCGCGGGCGCATCGCTGACCTCGCTGGTGGCGGTGGTGGAAACCGTGGCGCAGGGCTGCGCTTCCACGGCCGCCATTCTGGCGGCGCTGTCGCTGGGCGCGTTTCCGGTCATCCTGGGAGGGTCCGCCGAACAGAAGATGGTGCTGCTGGGCGGCCTGGCGCGCGACGGTCATGCGGTCAATTTCGCGCTGAGCGAGCGTGGCGCGGGCTCGGATGCGGCGGCCCTGTTGACCACGGCCGTGCCCGAAGGCGAAGGGTGGCGCATCCGGGGCGAAAAGTGCTGGCTGGGCAATGGCGGGCATTCGCGCCATTTCATCGTGTTCGCCCGCACGGGCGAACCGGGCGCTCGCAACAACATCAGCGCGTTCGTGGTCGATCGCGATGCGTCCGGCGTGGTGGTGGACCACTACGAAGACAAGATGGGCATACGCGGCACCACCACCACCAACTTGAAACTGGACACCTGGGTCGGCGCGGAAAGCGTGGTCGGGACGCTGGGGGAAGGGCTGAAGCTCGCCTTGGCGACCCTGAGCATCGGCCGCGTGGTGGTGGCGGCCCAGGCCAACGGCATCGCGCTGTGCAGCTATGCCGAGGCGCGGGACTTCGCGGTGCAGCGCCAGACTTTCGGGCGCAGCATCATCGACCACCAGGGCGTGGGCTTCAAGCTGGCCGACGCAGCCACCGCGCTGTCGTCTTCGCGGATGATGACCTACGAGGCCGCGCGCGCCTACGACGCGGGGCAGGACATCGGCACGCTGGGCGCGATGGCCAAACTGCTGGCCAGTGAAACCTCGCACAGCGTGGTGGACGACGCGATGCAGATCCTGGCTGGACGCGGCTATGTGAAGCCCAGCGCGGTGGAACGCTGCTACCGGGACCAGCGCATCACCGAAATCTACGAAGGCACCTCTGAAATCCAGCGCGTGGTCCTGGCCCGCGCCATCAAGAAAAGCGCGGGCGCCGCTGCGCAACGCTAGGAACGCCATGAAAACCAAGACTGTTGTTCCCTACGACGAGATGCCGCTGCGGCAAGTGGAGTTGCTGGACGCCGCCGCGCAAGCCTTCACCGAAATGGGATTCGCGGCCACCACGATCGATTCGGTCGCCGACCTGATCGGCGTCACCAAAGGCAGCGTCTATTACTACTACCGCAGCAAGACCGACCTGTTCTTCGCCGTGCACCGGCGCGCCATGCAATTGAACCTGGACACGGTGACGCCGCTGGCGGAGGACGCTGCCGCGTCGCCGCCCCAGCGGCTATGGAACATGGCCCATGCCCACACGCATCTGATGATGGCGCATCTGCCCTACCAGCGCGTCACGGTGCAGGGGGTCGAACTGCACCTGGCCGGGCGCACCACGGCGGGCCAGCGCGCCGAACTGGAAGAGCTGGTGCGGCAGCGCGACCGCTATGAGTCGCTGTTCCGCAGCGTGATCGAGGCAGGCGTGGCGGCGGGCGACTTCCGGCCGGGTCCCCCGGCCTTGCAGGTCAAGCCGCTGCTGGGCGCCTTGAACTGGACCACCATGTGGTACCGCCCCAGGGCCGGGGAATCCGAAGCGGATCGCGAGGCCATTGCGCGCGACATCGCGGATTTCGCCGTGGCTTCCATGCAATCCCTGCTGCCCGGTTCCGTGGCGGCGCCCGCCGGAGTGAATCGCCATGCATGAAACGCAATCCGAGGAACGCGGCTGGCGCGCGGTTTCCGAGTGGTACCACGCTTTTTTCACGGGCATCGTTCTGTCCGCCGTGACCCGCCGCGGCACGGCGCGCGCGGCGGAGCTGGTCTACGAGATCTTCTGCCGCCAGCGCAACGAACGCTTCGTTGCGGGCCTGAAGAAGCTGGGCATCGCGCATCTGCCGCCCGCGGTCGCGGCCGCGCAGTACCACTACCTGTCCAACCATATCGGCGGCGTGGCGGTGCAGTACATGTACGAGTCCGACCGCAAGGCCTGGATACGCTACTCCGCGCCGCGCTGGATCTGGTCGGGCACCGCGCTGTGCGCGATACCGTCGGAGGTGTCGCGCGCCATGCTGGCGGGCTGGCACGCGCAGAACGGCGTGTCACTCAACAATCCGCGGCTGGGCTTCGTGTGCACCAAGCAGGCCGTCGACGGCCAATCGGGCCTGGAAGGCTACTACTACGAATACGACCGCGACCTGCAGCCGCACGAACGCCTGCGCTTTTGCCGCAATGAGGACGCGCCCGATTTCGATGCCACGGCGGCGCCCACGCTGCCCACCGCGGATTGGCCGGCCACGCGCCTGGCCAAGGCCAGCCGCAACTACGCCATGGAGTACGTGCGCAGCGCCTTGCCCGTGGCCGTGAACCTGTGGGGCCCCGAGGAAGCGGGCGGCCTGCTGCACCTGACCGGCAGAATGATAGGCATGCAGTTCTATCACGAGACCGCAGGCGCGCTGGGCGTGGTGCAGGATGGCTCGGCGCTGCAGTTCGGGCGTTTCATGGTGGCGCTGGCGCAAGCGCAGGGCGACCCGTGCGAGTTGAACGAGACGCCGCAAGGCGTGCGCGTGACGCAAAGCGGCTGGAACCTGATGGACGGCGTGGCCGACGCGCATCCTTGTTTGGCGCAAGCCTGGAACGGCTTGCTGGAAGGCGCGCTGGATGCGCACAACCACCGGCTCGCGCTGCAAATGCGCACGCAGGCGGGCGGGCAAGGCAGGGAATTCAGCTGGCTGATTGCCCGCGCCTCGGCCTGAGCCTGGAATCGAAGGAGACAGACTATGCATAGCAGCGATGCCGGCGGCGCGCTCGCCGGCCTGCGTGTCATCGACGCGTCGCGCGTCCTGGCTGGGCCGTTCTGCGGCCAGATGCTGGGCGACCATGGCGCCGACGTGATCAAGATCGAATCGCCGGAAGGCGATGAATGCCGCGGCTTCGGCCCCCCGTTCGTGGATGGCAGTTCGGCCTATTTCCGCGCCGTGAACCGCAACAAGCGCAGCATGGTGTTGGACTTGAACAGCGAGGCCGGACGCGAGACGTTCTGGCAATTGCTGGAAACCGCCGACGTGCTGATCGAGAACTTCAAGGCCAGCACGCTGCGTACCTGGGGCGTGGCCGAACCGGCCGCTATCACCGAGCGCTTTCCGCGGCTGGTCCATTGCCGCATCACGGGTTTTGGCGATGACGGCCCGTTGGGCGAATTGCCGGGCTACGACGCCGCGGTGCAATCCATGGCCGGCCTGCTCAGCATCAACGGCGAGGCAGGCGGAGAACCCTTGCGGCTGGGCGTGCCGGTGGTCGACCTGACCACCGGCATGAACGCAGCGATCGCCGTGCTGCTGGCGCTGCAGGCGCGGCACCGCACCGGGCGCGGGCAGATGGCCGACGTGTGCCTCTACGATTCCGCCGTGTCCGTGGCGCATCCGTTCCTGGCCAATTACCTGGCGTCGGGCAATACGCCGCGCCCCAGCGGCAACGGGCATCCCAATATCGTGCCCTACAACGTCTACCAGACCCGGACCTGCCCCTTGTTCATCGCGGTCGCCAATGACCGTCTGTTCACCAAGCTATGCGCTCAGTTGGGCATTGCCGGGATGGCGCAGGACGAGCGCTACAAGTCCAACGGGCAACGGGTGGTCAACCGCGAGGCCGTGGACGCGGCGCTGGCCCAGGCGTTCGCGCAGGTGGACGGGGAGGCGTTCGGCAAGCAGTTGCTGGCGCAGAACGTGCCCGCCGCGCCGATCCTGGACATGGCATCGGTGGCCGCGGCCGCCCATACCGAACATCGCCAGATGGTGGTCCGGCGCGACGATTATCACGGCCCGGGCATACCGATAAAGCTGTCAGGCACGCCGGCGGCCATACGCCGGGGCCCGCCGCGCTTGGGCGAAATGAATGCCGCAACACCGCCGTCAGAGCGGTAAGGCAAACCAGGCAGTACCCATAAAACCAGGAGACAACATCATGAAAACGATACGATTCGCGCTGTTGGCGTGCGCGGCGCTGAGCCTGTCCGCGCAGGTTGCGGCGCAGGCAGAACCCTATCCCGGCGACAAGCCCATCAAGATCGTCGCGGCTTTTTCGCCAGGAAGCGCCACCGACACCAGCGCCCGCATCATCGCGGAAGAACTGCGCCGCGATCTGAATGCCAACGTGATCGTCGAAAACAAGCCTGGCGCCCAAGGCCTGATCGGCACCGAATACGCGGTGCGTTCGCCGGGCGATGGCTATACCCTGACGATCTCCAGCAGTTCGCTGAACTCCATCAATCCGGGGCTGTTCAAGAAGCTGCCCTACGATGCGCAGAAGGACTTCAGCCACGTGTCGCGTTTGACCACCATGCCCATGCTGCTGCTGGTGCGCGCGGATGGTCCGTACAAGGACCTGGCCTCGTTCGTGAAGCAGGCCGCCTCGGGGTCCTTGAACTACGGCTACGGCTCGCCCGGCGGACAGGTCGGCGCGGCCGCCTTCAACCGCATCGCCGGCGTGCGCGCGGAAGGCGTGCCGTACAAGAGCCAGCCCCCGGCGCTCACGGACCTGGCAGGCGGGCAGGTCGATTACGTGATGGCGGACTTGTCGGTCGCGACGCCGCTATTGCGCGGCGGCAAGCTGCGCGCGCTGGCCATCAGCACCGAGCGCCGGCTGTCGGACCTGCCCGATGTGCCCACGTTCGCCGAGACCGGCTACCAGGATTTCGACCTGGTGGTGTGGGTGGGGTTGGCCGGTCCCGCCGGCATACCCCAGCCGATACTGGAACGCTTGAACAAGGCGGTGAACGAGGCGCTGGCGCGTCCCGAGGTGCAGCAGAAGTTCGCCACCCTGGGCATGACGGCCGCGCCGAACACGCAGGCGCAGCAGCAGGCGTTCGTGGAGGCGCAATTGGGCACCTGGGGCCGCCGCATGCAGGAAGCCAACATCAAGCCGGAGTAGGCGCCGTTCCGTTCCGATCGCGTCGTAGCGGACGCTATGCGTAGGCGGCGCTGTCCTGGCCGTGCCAGTGTCCGCTGACCAATTGCTCGGGCCGGCTCTGCGCCACCACCCGCGCGCAGGCGGCCCAGGCGTCTAGCCGGACGCTCAGGCCGGCGTAGATGCCGTGGCCGGCGCCAGCCTCGATCACGCCTTCGGCCTGCACGCCTTCACCCGCACGGATCGAGCCTTCGGCGCGGATGTCCTCGCCGGCGATCAGGCCCCAGCCCGAAGCGAGGTGCTCGCCGCACTGGATGGAGCCTCCGGCCTGGATGCCGCAAGCCGCGTCTATTCCCTTTTCGGCGCGCACCTCGCCGCCGGCCTTGATGCCCTGGCCGCATTTGATGGCGCCCTGCGTCTGGATGTCCTGTCCGGCATGCAGGTGGCCGGTCACGGCCAGGTCCTGGCCGGCGCAGATGTCCCATTTGGCGCGCGCGTTGCCGCCGCAATCCAGGCGCGTGGCGGTTTCGATGCCCCAGTCGGCGCTGACGTCGCCGCCCGCGCGCAGGTTGCCGCCGCTGGCGATGGTGGCGCCGGCGGTGATGTTCTCGCCCGCCTGGATGGTTTCGCCGGCGCGGATGCCGCCGCCGGTGACGATGCTGCGCCCGGCGCGCACCACGCTGTCCACGTTGATGCCCATGCGCACCTCCAGCGTGCCGGCAAAGACGATGGCGTTGGCGTCGACCGAATCCAGCCGCAGCACGGCGTCGGTGGGGCCGAACTGGTCCAGCAGCCAGCAGGCGTCGCTGACACGCCCGTCGGCGACCAAGGCGTCAAGCACGGCCTGGTAGTCGCCCTGGCCGTTGTGGTCGCGGATGAACCATTTGTAGCCGCCCGCGCAGGGGTTCTTGGCTTTGACGAAGTTCTTGGTGAGTTGCATGGCGCTTGGAATAGGTCGGTGCGTGGCCTGGCTGCAAGCCTGCGGCGGCGTGCGGATAACGGGACGAGACGCGGAGCCCGGCCACGCGGCAGGGCGTCCGCCGGCCGGCGGCAAGGCTGCGCAATGCGCGGATGTGCGCAGGCAGCCGGCGGCGGGCCGGTACAAGAATCAGAAAGGGGGAAAGCGGGCGATTAGCCGGGCTTGGAGCGCGCGTAGGCGGAGCGCGCGGCGACTTCCTGCGAGCTCAACAGGGTCGAGCGCAGGGCGCAAAGCGCGCAGGCGGCGCAGGGAAGGGAGAAAAGATGGGATCGCACGGTCGCACATGCTACCACTGGGGCGATTGCAGTCAAGCGCGGCCCTCGGAACGGCGGCGGCGCAAGGCGGGGTCAAAAAAAGCCGGCCTGGGGAACAGGCCGGCTTTCGGGGTGGCGCCGGGCTGGGCCGGCGCGCTGTCCGCGGACGATCAGTTGGTCGACTGGATGTTGCGTTCCTTGGCGATGCGCTGGCGCAGTTCCAGCTCGCGCTTGATCTGGGCGGCGTATTCGGCGGGCGTGTTGCCGTCCACCAGCGAGCCGCCGTCGGCCAGGCGCTGCACGATCTTGGGATCCTTGAGCGCCTTGACGGTGGCGTCATGGATGCGGTCGATCACGGCCTGCGGCGTGCCGGCGGGCGCGACCAGGCCGTACCAGGCCATGTTGTCCATTTCCGGCAGGCCGCCTTCGGAGAAGGTCGGCACGTCCGGCAGCGCGGGCAGGCGCTTGGGCGCGGCCACGGCCAGGGCGCGCAGCTTGCCGGCCTGGATGTGGGGCATGGACGAGGGCAGGTTGTCGAACTGGGCGTTGACCTGGCCGGCGATCACGTCGTTGAGCGCCGGGCCGGAACCGCGGTAGGGCACGTGCACCATGTCGGTCTTGGTCAGCGACTTGAACAGTTCGCCGTCCAGGTGGCCGATGCCGCCCGCGCCCGAGGACGCGTAAGCGTACTTGCCGGGGTTGGCCTTGAGCAGGGCGATGAACTCGGCCAGGTTCTTGGCCGGCACCGCCGGGTTCACCGTCAGCACGTTGGGGACGTTCACCATATTGGTGATGGGAACGAAGTCCTTCAACGGGTTGTACGGGTTCTTGGGGTTGGTGGCCGGGTTGGTGGCCATGGTGCTGACGGTGGCGACGCCCAGGGTGTAGCCGTCAGGCGTGGAGCGCGCCACGGCATCGGCACCGATCGAGCCGCCGCCGCCGCCGCGGTTCTCGACCACCACGGCCTGGCCGAGCTCACGGCCCAGGCCCTCGGCGACGATGCGCGCCACGATGTCGGTGGTGCCGCCCGCGGCGAAGGGAACGATCAGGCGGATGGGCTTGTTGGGGTAGGGGTCGGCGGCCTGCGCGGCGGTGCTAAGGCAGAGGCCGGCGATGGCGGCGGCCAGGACGGCCTTGGCTTGGGACAGCATGGTCAAGAGTCTTCTCCAGATTATTTGAATTTCCGACCCGGCCGGCTTCTTGGGCCGGCGTCGGTGAAGCTTGCCGCGCCCGGATGTTGGCGCGGCGGATGCCTCGTGGGCGCCATTCCACACAGTAAATTTCCGCTGGTCAACCCGGATAGACCCTGGCTTGCCCAGGGTTATTTTTTTATGGCGCCGTTGCCCGAAGAAGACGGCAATAGACCAAAAAATCCAATGCTGACAATGACATGAACAGCTTACGGAATATTCCAATTGCGCAAGGATTGCGCATCTATCGTGTCGTCATCCACGGGGTACACACATAAATCTCTGCATAACTTACAAGAATCTGATATTTTTCGTATGAGATTCTTGGCCGGTCTTGCAAGAAAGCTATTGCGTTTGTTTCTGTCTGCGCCGTTCAATGGCGTTGGTTGATGTCCCCCGCGGGGCAACGTGTAGTGCAGCGACGCACCGGGCCAGGGTTCCGTCCGTTTTTCAATCCCCGGTCTGTTCGTCTTTCGCTGCCTTGCGCTGGCGGGAGGGGGCCCGGACACTCTCGGAACGCCATGTCGCTGATCCTGATCCTCGCTCTGCCGTTCGCCGGCAGCCTGTGCGCCGCGCTTCTGCCATCCAACGCCCGCAATGCCGAGGCCTGGCTGGCGGGCCTCATCGCCCTGGTCTGTGCGATCCTGGTCATCAGCCTCTATCCCGAGGTCGCCAACGGCGGCGTGGTCCGCTTCGACATGCCCTGGGCGCCCGCCCTGGGCCTGCAGTTCACCCTGCGCATGGACGGCTACGCCTGGCTGTTCGCGCTGATCGTGTCCGGCATGGGCGCGCTGGTGGTGCTGTATGCGCGCTACTACATGTCGCCGGAAGACCCGGTGCCGCGCTTTTTCTCGTTCTTCCAGGCTTTCATGGCCGCCATGCTGGGCGTGGTGCTGTCGGGCAACCTGATCCAGCTGGTCATGTTCTGGGAAATGACCAGCCTGGCGTCCTTCATGCTGATCGCCTACTGGCATCACCGCCTGGACGCCCGCCGCGGCGCCCGCATGGCGCTGACGGTCACGGGCGGGGGCGGGCTGTGCCTCTTGGCCGGGGTGCTCATCCTCGGCCATATCGTCGGCAGCTACGACCTGGACCGGGTGCTGGCCGCGGGCGACCTGGTGCGCGCCGACCCCTGGTATCCGGCCGTCCTGATCCTGGTGGCGCTGGGCGCGCTGACCAAGAGCGCCCAGTTCCCGTTCCATTTCTGGCTGCCCAACGCCATGGCGGCGCCCACGCCGGTATCCGCCTACCTGCATTCGGCCACCATGGTGAAGGCGGGGGTGTTCCTGCTGGCACGCTTCTGGCCGGTGCTGTCGGGCACCGACGAATGGTTCTGGATCATCGGCGGGGCGGGGCTGATCACGTTGGTGCTGGGCGCCTATGCCGCCATCTTCCAGCAGGACATGAAAGGCGTGCTGGCGTATTCCACCATCAGCCATCTGGGGCTGATCACGCTGCTGCTGGGCTTGAACAGCACGCTGGCGCTGGTGGCCGCCATCTTCCACATGATCAACCACGCCACCTTCAAGGCTTCGCTGTTCATGGCGGCGGGCATCGTGGATCACGAAACCGGCACGCGCGACCTGAGCCGATTGTCCGGCCTTTACAAGGCCATGCCCATCACCGCCACGCTGGCCATGGTGGCGGCCGCGTCCATGGCGGGGGTGCCGTTGCTCAACGGCTTCCTGTCCAAGGAAATGTTCTTCGCCGAGACCACCTTCGTCAGCGGCGACCGCATCACCGAGATCGGCCTGCCGCTGGTGGCCACCATCGCGGGCGCGTTCAGCGTGGCCTATTCGCTGCGCTTCATCCTTCAAGTGTTCTTTGGCCCGCCGGCCACCGACCTGCCGCGCGCGCCTCATGAGCCGCCGCGCTGGATGCTGTTCCCCAGCGCGCTGCTGGTGGCGATCTGCCTGCTGGTGGGCGTGGTGCCCGGCCTGACCGTCGGTCCGTTCCTGGCGACCGCCGCCCAGAGCATCCTGGGCCAGGACATGCCTGAGTACAGCCTGGCCGTCTGGCACGGCGTGAACCTGCCGCTGGTCATGAGCCTGGTCGCGACCACCGCCGGCATCCTGCTCTATCTGGCCTTGCGCGCGCATCAGCGCGCCAACCCGGGTCGGGTGCCGTTCATCTACCGCCTGGACGGCCGCCGCAGCTTCGAGGCGCTGCTGGACGGTTCCAGCGTGGCCGCGGCCTGGCTGCTGCGCTGGCTGGCGTCCTCGCGCCTGCAGGTGCAGATGCTGCTGATCGTGCTGGGCACGCTGTTCGTGGCCTGGCTGCCGCTGCGCGCGGGCGGCTGGTTGGACGGCGCGGGCCGCATGACCCCGATCGATCCGGCCTTCGCGCTGCTGTGGCTGGTGGGCGCGGGCTGCGCGCTGGCCGCCGCCTTCCAGGCCAAGTACCACCGCCTGGCGTCGCTGGCGCTGGCCGGGGGCGCGGGGCTGATCACCTGCCTGACCTTCGTCTGGTTCTCGGCGCCCGATCTGGCGCTGACCCAGTTGTCGGTCGAGGTCGTGACCCTGGTGCTGCTGCTGCTGGGCCTGCGCTGGCTGCCGCGGCGCATCGAACAGGACGAGGACGAAGGCCTGAAGGCCACGCTGCGCGCCCGCGGGCGCCGCCTGCGCGACTTGCTGCTGGCGGGCGCCGCGGGCACCGGCATGGCCGCGCTGGCCTATGCGGTGCTGGTGCGGCCGCAAGGCGACACCATTTCCTCGTATTTCGTCGACCGCGCGCTGCCGGACGGCGGCGGCACCAATGTGGTCAACGTGATCCTGGTGGACTTCCGCGGTTTTGATACCTTTGGCGAAATCACGGTGCTGGGCATCGTGGCGCTGACGGTCTACGCGCTGCTGCGCCGCTTCCGTCCGGCCGCCGAAAGCGCGGACCTGCCGCGCCAGCAGCTCGACCAGGATGGCGGCGTGCCCGACGCGCCGGACATCAAGTCGCTGGTGCCCACCGGTTCGATGATGGTGCCGACCGTGCTGGTGCGCCTCTTGCTGCCCACCGCCGCGCTGATTTCCGTGTACTTCCTGCTGCGCGGCCACAATCAGCCGGGCGGCGGTTTCGTCGGCGGCTTGATCTTCGCCACCGCCGTCATCCTGCAATACATGGTCGGCGGCGTGTACTGGGTGGAGTCGCGCAGCCGCCTCAATCCGCAGAACTGGATCGGCCTGGGCCTGTTGTTCGCCGGCACCGCGGCGGTGACCGCCTGGCTCGCCTACAAGCCCTTCCTGGCAGCGCTGTCGTGGGACCTCGCGCTGCCGCTGATCGGCCACGTGCATCTGTCCAGCGTGCTGCTGTTCGACCTGGGCGTCTACATGCTGGTCGTGGGATCCACCGTGCTGGTGCTGGTGGCGCTGGCCCACCAATCGCTGCGCGCGCAACGCAAGGCAGCCGTCGAAATCCAGGCGGCCGCCGCACAAACAGGGGAAGCCTGATGGAATTGATATACGCCATCGCAATCGGTGTCTTGGCGGGCTCGGGCGTCTGGCTGCTGCTGCGGCCGCGGACCTTCCAGTTCATCATGGGCCTGTCGCTGGTTTCGTACGCGGTGAACCTGTTCATCTTCGGCATGGGCCGGCTGACCTCGGGCCGTCCGCCCGTGGTCGATCCGGCGACGGGCCATGATCCTTCCTGGTATGCGGATCCGCTGCCGCAGGCGCTGGTGCTGACGGCCATCGTGATCGGCTTCGCCACCACCGCGTTGTTCCTGGTTGTGCTGCTGGCCTCGCGTGGCCTCACGGGTACCGACCACGTTGATGGACGGGAGTCCCAATCTTGAATTTTTGGCTGCAACACCTGCCCGTATTGCCCATCATCACGCCGCTCGCGGCCGGCGCGGCGATGCTCCTGCTGGCGGATACCCGCCGCTATACCCGCGGCGCCATCGCGCTGGTCTCGACCCTGGGCCAACTGGCCGCCGCCATCGCGTTGCTGGTGGTGGCGGGCGGCGGCGTGCCCGGCGTCTGGCCGGACGGGGTAGGGGTCTATCTGGTGGGCGATTGGCCCGCGCCCTTCGGCATCGTGCTGGTGGTCGACCGCCTGGCCGCGGTGATGCTGACCCTGACCGCGGTGCTGGGATTGGCCACCTTGGTCTATGCGCTGGCGCGCTGGGACCGCGCCGGGGTGCATTTCCATTCGCTGTTCCAGTTCCTGCTGATGGGCCTGAACGGCGCCTTCCTCACGGGCGACCTGTTCAACCTGTTCGTGTTCTTCGAGGTGCTGCTGGCCGCGTCCTACGGCCTCTTGCTGCATGGCTCGGGCGTGGCGCGCGTGAGCGCCGGCCTGCAGTACATCGCGGTCAACCTGGTGGCCTCGTTCCTGCTGCTGATCAGCATCGCGCTGATCTACGGCGTGACCGGCACGCTGAACATGGCGGACCTGGCGGTGCGCGCCGGCAACCTGGCGGGCGCGGACCGCATGCTGTTCGAGGCGGGCGCGGCCATCCTGGGCGTGGCCTTCCTGGTCAAGGCGGGCGCCTGGCCGCTGAACTTCTGGCTGGTCAAGGGCTATGGCTCGGCCGGCGCGCCGGTCGCGGCCATGTTCTCCATCATGACCAAGGTCGGCATCTACGCGCTGCTGCGCATCGGCTCCTTGCTGCTGCCCACCGGCGCGCCGGCGGCCTTCAGCCTGGACTGGATGTTCGCGGCGGGGCTGGCCACGCTGCTGTTCGGCGGCCTGGGCCTCCTGGCGACCCAGCAGCTGGAAAAGATGGTGGGCTACTGCGTGATCGTGTCGGCTGGCACGCTGCTGACGGCGCTGGGCATGCCGGGCGTGACGCTGACGGGACCGGCGCTGTTCTACCTGCTCAGTTCCGTGCTGACCACGGGCGCGTTCTTCCTGCTGGCCGAACTCATCGAGCGCACCCGCAGCTTCGGCGCCAACGTGCTGGCGGTGACCCTGGACGCCTTCGACCTGGACGATCCGGCCTCGGTCAACCGCTCCGACGACGTGGTGGGCGTGGCCATACCGGCGGCCATGGCCTTCCTGGGCCTGGCCTTCATTTCCTGCGCCTTGCTGGTGACCGGCCTGCCGCCGCTGTCGGGCTTCGTCGCCAAGCTGTCGCTGCTGTCGGCGGCGGTATCGGCCGCCAACGAATCAGCCGTGCCCATGGATGCGTGGATACTGGTGGCCGCGGTGCTGCTTTCGGGGCTGGCCGGCCTCATCGGCCTGGGCCGCACCGGCATCCGGGTGTTCTGGGCCAGCGATGACCGCAGCACGCCGCGCCTGCGGCTGATCGAAGCCGGGCCGGTGGCCGTGCTGTTGCTGTTGTGCGTGGGCTTGGCGGCCGGCGCCGGTCCCGTGTCGGCCTATCTGGATGACGCGGCGCGCTCGCTGGACCAGCCCAAGTCCTACATCGACGCCGTCATGTCCGCGCAGACTGTGCGCGGCCTCAAGGGAGGAAGCTGATGCGCCGCCTCTACTTCCTGTTCCTGCCCGTTTACCTGTTCGTCCTGTGGCTGGTGCTCAACGAGAGCGCGTCCGCGGGCCAGATCGCGCTGGGCATCGCGCTGGCGCTGTGGTTCACCTGGGCGGCATCGCGGCTGCGCCCGCTGCGCGCCCGGCCGCGCCGCCTGTGGAAGGCGGTGCCGCTGTTCCTGCATGTGACCGCCGACATCATCAAATCCAATATCGCGGTGGCGCGGCTAATCCTGAATCCGCGCCGCAATGATTTTTCGCCCGGGTTCATCATGATCCCGCTGACCATGCGCGACCCGCACGGCCTGGCGATGCTGGCCTGCATCGTCACGTACACGCCGGGCACCGTCTGGGTGGACCTGACCGACGACCACCGCCTGAAGCTGCACGTGCTGGACCTGCAGAACGAAGGCGACTGGATCAAGCTGGTCCAGGAACGCTACGAGCGCCCGCTGATGGAGATTTTCGAATGAACAACATACTTTATTGGGCCGCATCCTTCGCCTTGCTCTGCTTCGCGCTGGGCATGGTCTTCGCCGCCATCCGGCTGCTGCGCGGCCCCACCGCGCAGGACCGCGTGCTGGCCCTGGACACGCTGTACATCAACGGCATGCTGACCATGCTGGTGTTCGGTATCCGCTCTGGCACGTCGGTGTATTTCGACATCGCGCTGCTGATCGCCCTGTTCGGCTTCGTTGGCTCCACCGCCATGGCGCGCTTCCTGCTGCGCGGCGAGGTGATCGAGCCATGATCGACGCCCAGATCCCGTTGTGGGCCGCCATACCGGCCAGCGTCCTGCTGGTGCTCGGCGGCCTGCTGGCGCTGACCGGTTCGGCCGGCCTGCTGCGCTTCCGTACCTTCTATGCCCGCATCCATGCGCCCACGCTGGGCAACACCATGGGTTGCGGTTGCGTGCTGGCGGCGTCGATCCTGGTGTTTTCGGCGTTGTCGGCCCGGCCTGTGTTTCATGAAGTCATCATCACGCTGCTGCTGATCGTGTCTTCGCCGGTGACCGCCATGCTGCTCATGCGTGCGGCCACGTATCGCAATCGCCTGAGCAAGACCGACGCCGAGCGCGACGCCAGCTAAAGGGAACAGCCAGGGTTTGCTGCGACGCCGCAATTGAAACCTCGGCTTACGATTTCACGTCGCTGGACATGTAGGCTTGGCGTCATCGTGGGATAGTGGGTAACGGTTCAATCAACTTCAAGGAGCTGACCATGACGACACGACCCATGCACACCAAACGCCTCGCGGCGACGCTTTGCGCCGCTGGCCTGATGCTGGCCGCGGGAGCGGTCCACGCGGCTGATGCGAGCGGCCGCGGCTCAGCCCAGTCCCAATCCCAGTATCAGCAGGACGTGGCCGCTTGCAAGAGCGGCGCCAGCGGCCAGGACCAGGCCGCCTGCATGCGCGAAGCCGGCGCGGCGCGCCAGGAAAGCGGCAGCAACAATCTCAAGGACGGCAGCAACGACCAGCTGCAGCAGAACATGCTGGACCGCTGCAACCGCCTGCCCGCCGCATCGCGCCAGGACTGCGTGACGCAGATGACCTCGCCCACCAATGTGCGCGGCAGCGTGCAGGGCGGGGGCGTGCTGCGTGAAACCGTGATCCAGGTGCCCGCCGACACCGTGCCGCCCGCGGCCGGCGCGCCGGGCATGGCGCCCGCGCCCGGCGCGCCGATGACCTCGCCGGTACGCCAGTAAGCGACAGTCCGGATCTGGGGCCGCAGGGGCGGCCCGCTCGGACCCTCAGGGGCGCAACCCCCGCCACATTCAGGCAAAATGGCGGCTGTCGCCCCTTTTTCACGCATATACATGTCCGACGTCATCGCCCTGATATTCGACTTCGACGACACGCTGGCCTCGGACAGCACGTCCGGCTTTCTGGAAAGCATGGGCGTGGACACGGCATCCTTCTGGAAGGATGAGGTCGATCCCTTGCTCTCGCAACAGGATTGGGACCCCGTGCCCGCCTACCTGTACCAGATGATCCAGCTGTCGCAATCGGGCAAGCATGGCCTCATCACGCAGCAGCGCCTGAAGGACTGGGGCGCCCGGCTGGAACTGCACGACGGCGTGCCCACGCTGTTCCAGCGGCTGCGCGCCGCGGTGCGGGCCGAACAGCCGCAAGTGCAGCTGGAGTTCTACCTGATTTCCAGCGGCATCGGCGATGTGGTGCGCTCCACGCCGATCGCGCATGAATTCACCGAGATCTGGGCCTCCGAATTCGTCTATGGGGCGGATGGCGGCATCGCCTTTCCGCGCCGCATCGTCAGCTTCACCGACAAGACCCGCTACCTGTTCCACATCCAGAAGGGCATCATCGGCCGCGACTTCCGCAACAAGCCCTTCGAGGTCAACCGCAAGGTGCCCGAGGACCGCTTGCGCGTGCCGTTCGACCAGATGGTCTTCGTCGGCGACGGCTACACCGATATTCCGTGCTTTTCGCTGATCCGCCGCGCCGGCGGCTTTGCCTTCGGCGTCTGGGACCCCAAGCATCGCGACAAGCGCAGCCGGGCCTGGGGCTTCATCGAAGAGGGCCGGGTGTCGAACCTGAACCAGGCCCGCTACGACGAGCATGCCGAACTCTACCAATGGCTGGAAGAGGCCGTGACCAGCCTGGCCGGCCGCATCGCGCTGAAGTCCCGGGTGTACCGTGGTTGAGGCTATCCCCATGGCGGCGGTCCACCCCTGGACCGCGCAGGACGCCAGCTTCATGGAACTGGCGCTGCAAGAGGCCCGGGCCGCCTACGACATCGGCGAGGTGCCGGTGGGCGCGCTGGTGGTGTCGGCCCAGGGTGACATCCTGGGGCGCGGCTACAACCGCACCATCATCGACCACGACCCCACCGCCCATGCCGAGATCGTCGCCCTGCGCGGCGCCGCGCGCGCGCTTGAAAACTACCGTTTGCCGGGCATCACCGTGTACGTCACGCTGGAGCCCTGCGTCATGTGCATCGGCGCCATGCTGCATGCGCGGCTCGCCCGCGTCGTGTTCGGCGCCTACGACCCCAAGACCGGCGCCTGCGGCAGCGTGCTGGACGTGGGCTCGGTCCCCAAACTCAACCATCACACCTCAGTCACCGGCGGCGTGCTGGCGGAACCTTGCGGCGAGCTGCTGCGCCGGTTCTTCCGCGAACGCCGCAGCAAGGAATCCGCAGCATGAGCAAATCCCAAGGCGCCAAGGCGCGCGGCGCGAAAGCCGCCGCCCACGACCATGACCACAACCACGATCATGGCCACGCAGGCCACGAATGTGATGAAGACTGCGGGCACGACCACAGTCACGCCCACGTGCTGCCTGACGCACGCGGCATCTACCTGATCTCGCCGTCCTCCGCCGTGCGCGATCCGGCCGCCGTCGAACTGGCGCGCGAACGGCTGCAGCAGCAGGGTTTCAAGACCGCCGTGGACCGTACCGCCTACGCGCAGCACCAGCGCTTTGCCGGCACCGATGCGCAGCGCCTGGCCAGCCTGACGCGCGCCGCCAAGCAGAAGCTGCCCATCGTCATGGTGACGCGCGGCGGCTATGGCATGGGCCGGCTGCTGCCCGCCATCGATTGGAAGGCCATGGCCGACAGCGGCAAGCGCTTCGTGGGCATGAGCGACTTCACCGCCTTCAACCTGGGCCTGCTGGCGCAGACCGGCGCGGTCAGCTATACCGGCGCCTCGGCCGTCTACGACTTCGGCGGCAAGAAGGTCGACGACCTGACCGAGGCCCTGTTCGGCGAGATCATGCGCGGCGAACTGGAAATCCTCAGCTTCGAAACCCAGGACGCCGATGCGGTGGACTGCCGCGGCATCCTGTGGGGCGGCAACCTGGCCATGCTGACGTCTTTGCTGGGCACGCCCTACATGCCCAAGGTGCGCGGCGGCATCCTGTTCCTGGAAGACGTGGCCGAGCATCCCTACCGCATCGAACGCATGCTGATCCAGCTGGCGCAGGCCGGCATCCTGGGCAAGCAGAAAGCCATCGTGCTGGGCCGCTTCTCGGACTACAAGCTGGCCGCGCACGACAACGGCTACGACCTGCACGAAGTGGTGGCCTGGCTGCGCAAGACGGTCAAGGTGCCGGTGGTGACGGGGCTGCCGTATGGCCACGTCGCAACCAAGGCGACGCTGCCTATCGGGCAGAAGGTGGGCCTGGCGACCGAGAAGGGCATGGCGCACCTGGTGCTGGACGAACACACGCATTGAGGCCGGGGCGGCCGCGGGCATGCGCCCGCGCCGCCCGCGCTCATGCGGAGCTATTTGAACAGCTTGTCGACCAGCGATTGCGTCTTTTGCTCGCTGCGTCTTTTCGCCTCGGCCTGTTCCGCGGGCGACTTGGCCGCCTTGCCGCACTCCGCGGCATAGCTGGAAAAGCGCGATGCGCATTCCTGCGCCAGTTTGCGCGCCTGCTCCCAGCCCTGGGTCTGGCCGTAGAAGCGGATGGCTTCCGGCCAGGCCAGCGCCGAGGTTTTGAAGTACCCGAACCCCTGATCCATCACCTTCGAGGCAGGCGCGGACTGGCCGGCGCCCAGCAGGTTGTTGGCCCGCAGCACATAGACCTGCCAGGCGCGGTCGCCTTCCGAGGCCAGGTTACGGTCCAGCAGGGCGGACCCGCGCGCGCCGGATTCCGCCTGGGCCATGTTCAAGGTGAGCAGCGGCAGGGCGTGCGTGGCGCTTGGCCCGGACGCGGCCTGGCCGGCGAGTTTGCGGGCGCGCGGATAGTCCTGCGCCTGCAAGGCCTGCTGCGCCTCGGCGGCAGTCTTGTAGTTTTTCAGCAGCGCCGCCGTGCGGCGTTGCGTGCGCGCCTTGTTCCAGGGCGCGGCGGCGGCGGGCGGACGGGGCTTGCCCGCCATCAGCGGCATGACCTGTTCCGTCAGTGAAGCCAGGCGCGCGCCGGTGTCGGGATGCTTGACGGTCAGCTTGTTCCAGATGTCGTCCAGGCCGTTGCGCAAGCCTTCGCCAGCCCCCGCCACGCCGGAGTTCAGGGAGGCCTGGAACTCGGTCAGCGGCGCAATGTCGTTGCCCTTGGCCGCTGCCTGCTTGCGCGTGGTGTCGGCCGCGGCCTGCTTGATCTGTTCGAGCATGCGCTGGCGCGCTTCTTCCTGGGTCTTGGCGTTTTCCGTTTCCCAGGTGGCCTGGCGCTCCAGGAACGCCTTGAAGCCTTGCGTGTAGGAGTAGCCCAGTTCCAGGCTGACCGTGGCGCCGAAGCGGTCGGCGTTTTCTTCCTGCTGCCGGCCCCAAGCGGGCACCAGCACGTTCTTGCCCAGCGTGTACGAGGCGATCACGCTGTCCACCGGACTCCAGCCGGTGGCGCTGCCGGCCTTGCGGGCCAATGCCACGCCCACGACCGCCAAGGACGCGACCTGGTCGCCAGCGGCATTGACCGACTCCAACTGATGGTAGTCCAGATAGATATGGCCGAATTCGTGGGACAGGATCGCCACGATTTCGTCCTCGGATTCCGCCGAGGAAAGCCAGCCCATCGACAGATAGATGTTGCCCGCGCCCGTGCTGTAGGCCTCCAGCGCGGACGAAGCGGTCACATGAACCGCGCCCGGCCAGCCTGGAACGCCGGCAGCGTTCTTGACCTTGGCGAGCAGGCCATTCAGGTAGGCCTCCATTTCCGGCATGGCGACCAGGCCCATGCCCTGGGCGCGCTGGTTGCGCGCATCCAGGTCCGGGTTCGGCCAGACGCGGTCGGCGGGAGGCGCAGGCAATTGGCCGGCCGTAAGAGAAAAACCCTTGCCTCCAGGGAGGGTGGAGCAGGCGCCGAGGAGCAGCGCGCCGGATATGGCGGTCAGACGCAGGATGTGGGCGGATCGCATCGGCGGCTCAGCGGCAGACGTTTTCGCCGGCGCCGGCGGTCGAGCCGGTCGGGGGCGGCACGCCCTTGATCACCGGGCCGCACTGGGCGGCGGAACCGCGCGCGATGCGCACGTGCATGCTGTCCACCCAGTAGTCCTTGCCGTCGACTTGGACGCGGTAGAACTCGTTCGCTTCTTCCAGCACCGGCCAGGGCATGCCCTGGCCTTCGGAGCGCGCCGCGGGCGCGCCGCCGTCGGGCTTGGCATACAGCGGCAGGGGCTTGAGGCTGAGGCCGACGATGGCGTCGGCCGCCGCGGCGCCGGCGCTGGACAAGGCCAGCGCCGCAGCAGCCAGGGCGATGGTCAGGGAGGAGGACTTGGGCATGCGTTTCTACTCCTGTTGTGAGCGGGTGATGGGCGCTTCCCTGGCGGGAAGCGGGGACGCCGGCGCGGGGCCGGCATCCGGTTTGCCAAAAAGGAAAACGGTGGCGCGATTGGTCCAGCCCAGCCAGTGGGCGGCCAGGGCCATGATGGCCAGGTCGACGATGGGCAGGGTGCCCACGTTCAGCCAGCGCTGCGCGAGCAGCACGATGTACAGCACGATCAGCGAAGACAGGACGATGGCGGCGGCCTTGCGCAGCAGCAGCAAGGTCGCGATGCACAGCTTGGACGCCAGCCAGCGCGCCAGCCACAGGCGTGCGGCACGGTCGCGCAGCAGGGCGGACAGGCGCCCGGCCTTGGCCTTCCAGCCGCTGGCGGCGTGCGCGGCAGGCGGCAGCGGCAAGGCGGGCGCGTCGGCAAAAAGCCGCCATTCGGCGGGCGGGGCCAGCAGCCGGCCACCCAAGCGGGTATTGCCGCGCAGCCATTGCGCCAGCCAGTGCAGGAAATGGGCCAGCATGACGACCGGGATCCCCAGCAGCCAGAGGACGTTGGGCGGCCAGATTTCCCATTCGAGGGCGCGCTTGTAGTCGTCCTGGTAGGTCAGCAGATTGTCCAGCGCCATGGCATGCATGAACACGCCCGGGATGGCGTCATGCACCGGCGACAGCACCGTGTCATTGAAGCCGCTCAGCGCGGCGCCGATCATGACGTAGCGGCCCGTGAGCATGTCGGCCAGGCGGGCGCCATCGGCATCCGGCGCGCGCAATTCGGACAAGGTCAGCGCGCGGGTGTAGGGGCAGATGGGTTGTGCCGCGTCCGGGTTGCCCAGCAGGCTGCGCACATAGGACGGCAGCATTTCCATATAGCCGCCGCGGGCCTGCCGGCATTCCATGCTGAAGCGGCGCTGGTCCAGGTTGTCGACGCCCCAGGTCAAGGCCATGGCTTCGTTGGTGCGCGCGATGTCCACGCCCGCCGCGTCTTGCGCGATGGCCAGCGCCGCGCTGCGCGCGTTGTCGCCGGACCAGAGGGGGTAGCTCCATACCAGCCGGTCCACCTTGCTGGGCGTGTAGCGCACGTCGACCATGGTGAAACACGGCTTTTCACCCGCGGGCGCTTCCAGGCCCGAGCGCAGGCGCAGATTCCCCAGTGTATCGGGCAGCGCCGCCAGGAACACCGGGATGTTGGCGTCGCGCAGCTCGCACAGGGCGGCCGCCAGCTCCGGCAGCGTCGGATCGTCGCGTTCGCGGCCGAAGGTGATGTCCAGGAAGATGGCCTTGGGCTTGTGGATCAGGCCGATGTTGCGCAGCCAGCGCGCATGCGTCCGGTATGGCACCGGCCAGGCGCCTTTCTGCTGATCCAGCGAATCGTCGTCGATCAGGACGACGGTCGTGTCATTGCGATGCGCGATGTCGTAGTGGCCGCCCACCAATCGGGCCTGGAGCCGCGCCGCGGCGTAGGTGAGCAGGTCGGAACTGGGGGTGAGCCTGGGCGTCGCCCACAGCATCACGATCGCCACGATGGCCGCCACGATCAGGGAACGGCCGTAGGAAAGCTCGACTTTTTCGGAGGAATGGTTCGCGTCTGCCACGAAGCGGGGGAAGGTGGGTTGCAACTGCCTTCCCGGCCGGGCGGCCGTAGGCGCTAAATTCTTCCCAATAGTACCCCAATTAATACAAATATTTACGTTGTGACATTAAATGGCATGTTGTATTTCCAGATGCTTCATGCCAGTTCTTGGGCGGCCCGGGTGCGGTTCACGGATGCTTGGTACACTACCGGGTTTCTCCGCATGCGTCCCCGGACGCCCAAAGACTCTAAAACACCGTGATATCCACCGCCAATCTCACCATCCAGTTCGGTCCCAAACCCCTTTTCGAGAACGTCAGCGTCAAGTTCGGGGAAGGCAACCGCTACGGGCTGATCGGGGCCAACGGTTCCGGCAAGTCGACCTTCATGAAGATCATCGGCGGCGACCTGGAATCCTCGGCGGGCAACGTGTCGCTGGAGCCGGGCGTGCGTCTGGGCAAACTGCGCCAGGACCAGTTCGCGTTCGAAGACCTGCGCGTGCTGGACGTGGTCATGATGGGCCACACCGAGATGTGGGCCGCCATGTCCGAGCGCGACGCCATCTACGCCAACCCGGAAGCGACCGAAGACGACTACATGCGCGCGGCCGACCTGGAAGCCAAGTTCGCCGAGTACGACGGCTACACCGCCGAAGCCCGCGCCGGCGAACTGCTGCTGGGCCTGGAAATCGCCGTCGACCTGCACAACCTGCCCATGCGCGAAGTAGCGCCGGGCTGGAAGCTGCGCGTGCTGCTGGCGCAGGCCCTGTTCTCGAATCCCGACGTGCTGCTGCTGGACGAGCCGACCAACAACCTGGACATCAACACCATCCGCTGGTTGGAAAACGTGCTCAACGGCTACCAGAGCACGATGATCATCATCAGCCACGACCGCCACTTCCTGAACCAGGTGTGCACGCACATGGCCGACGTGGACTACGGTGAAATCCGTATCTACGCTGGTAACTACGATGACTACATGCTGGCTTCGACGCAGGCGCGCGAGCGCCTGGTGTCCAACAACGCCAAGGCCAAGGAACGCGTCGCCGAACTGCAGGACTTCGTGCGCCGTTTCGCCGCCAACAAGTCCAAGTCGCGCCAGGCCACCTCGCGCCTGAAGCAGATCGACCGCATCAAGGCCGACCAGGTCGTGGTCAAGCCCTCGTCGCGCCAGAACCCGTATATCCGCTTCGAGCAGAACAAGGTCATGCACCGCCTGGCGGTCACCGTCGAGAACCTGTCCAAGGCCTACGACGCGCCCGTCATCCGCAAGTTCTCGGCCATGGTCGACGCGGGCGAAAAAATCGCCATCATCGGCGCCAACGGGGTCGGCAAGACCACGCTGCTGCGCCTCTTGGCCACCGACCTGCAACCGGATTCGGGCGACGTGAAGTGGTCCGAGAACGCCGACCTGGGCTACATGGCCCAGGACGTGTCCGACCAGTTCCTGCAGACCGACATCAACCTGCTGGATTGGATGGGCGACCATCGCCAGCCGGGCGACGACGACCAGTCCATCCGCTCGGTGCTGGGCCGCCTGCTGTTCTCGGCGGACGACCTGCCCAAGGCGCCCAAGGTGCTGTCCGGCGGCGAAAAGAACCGCATGACCTTCGGCCGCCTGATGCTGGGCCGGCACAACGTCATGCTGCTCGACGAGCCGACCAACCACCTGGACATGGAATCGATCGAGTCGCTGCAATTCGCGCTGGAAAAATACGAAGGCACGCTGGTGTTCGTGTCGCACGACCGCGAGTTCGTGTCCGGCCTGGCCACGCGCGTGATCGAGATCCTGCCCTCGGGCGAGATCGTCGACTACCGCGGCGGCTACGACGACTACCTGACCTCGCGCGGCATCGACGGCTGAGGCCGCCCGCGGGCCGCCGCCAGAAGAACCTGGCCGCGGCCCCGGATTTGCCTTACATGCCTATGGTCATGCCGCCATTGGCATAGAGATGCTGCCCCGTCATGTACGAGGCGGCATCCGACAGCAGGAAGCACACCGGCCACGCCACCTCCCCAGGCAGGCCGAAGCGGCCCAACGGGATCTGCGACAGATAGGTGTCGCGGAACTTATCCCCCCGTATGGTTTCCGTCATGGGCGTTTCCACCACGCCGAAGCCGATGGTGTTGACGCGTATCCCGTATTTACCCCATTCGCGCGCCGCGCTCATGGTCAGGCCCAGCACGCCGGACTTGGCGGCGGCGTAGTTGATCTGGCCTATGGTGCCGCGGCGGCCCGCGTCCGAGGTGATGTTGACGATGGAGCCGCCGGGCTTGCCGGTCTCGCGCGCCGCCGCCAGCATGTGGCGGCCGACGGCCTGCAGGAACTGGAAGGATCCGGTCAGGTGCACGTCGATCACCTTTTGCCAGGCTTCCTGGGTCATTTTTTCTATCATGGCGGTGCGCGTGATGCCTGCGTTGTTCACCAGGCCGTCGACCGTGCCGTAATGCTGGGCCGCGCGCTCGACGGCCGCGGCCGCGAATGCCGGGTCCGATACGTCGCCGGCCAGGGTCAGCAACTGGCCTTGCGGCGCCTCGCGCTCGAACGCGGCGAGCGCGTCGGCGTTCATGTCGACGGCGGTCACGCGCGCGCCCAATTGCATGGCCAGTTCGCTGATGGCGCGGCCTATGCCCTGGGCTGCGCCCGTCACGATGATGCTGCGTTGGTCGAGCAGAAAAGCAGTGTGGTTCATGGTTTTCCTTGTGGGGTTCAGAGCGTTTCAGCCGTGCCCAGGATCAGCGTGGCCTGGCTGGACAGCTCGCCGCCGTTGCCATGCGCCAGCGCCAGGCTGGCGCCAGGCACCTGGCGCGCGCCGCCCAGGCCGGCCAGCTGCACGTAGGCTTCGACCATGGTGAACAGGCCGTACATGCCGGGATGCACGCAGGACAGGCCGCCGCCGTTGGTGTTGACGGGCAGCTCGCCGCCCGGTGCGATGCGGCCGCCTTCCACGAAGGCCGCGCCTTCCCCCTTGGCGCAGAAACCCAGGTCCTCGAGGAACAGGATGGGGTTGATGGTGAAGGCGTCGTACAGCTCCAGCACGTCGATGTCCTGCGGACGCACGCCAGCCTGGGCAAAGGCGCGCGCGCCGCTGCGCACGGCCGCGGTTACCGTCAGATCGGGCATGTTGGTGATCTCGCGATGGTCGGTGGCCGCGGCCGCGCCCAGCAGATAGGCGGGCCGCGCGCAGTGGTCGCGGGCCCGGTCGGCGCGGGTCATGACCACGGCGGCCGCGCCGTCGGTCACCAGGCAGCAGTCGCGCACGCTCAAGGGTTCGGCCACCATGCGCGCCGACAGGTATTGCGCCATGTCCAAGGGTTCGCGCATGAAGGCTTCGGGATTGAGCATGGCCCATTGGCGGGCGGCGATGGCCACCGCGCCCAGCTGTTCGCGCTTCAGACCGTACTGGTGGGCGTAGCGTGAAGCCGCCAGCGCATACGCGCCCACCGGACGCGCCAGCCGGTAGGCCGCTTCGTTGGGGGCAGGGCGCATGGAACTCACCAGTTTGCCCGCGCCGCTGCGCTGGTTGCTGCCGTAGGCGATCAGCGCCACGTCGCATTGCCCCGCTTCCAAGGCCAGCGCGGCCCACATGGCGTGCGTCAGGAAGGAGGATCCGCCGGTGCGGTTGTTCTCGGTCAGGCGGGGCGATATGCCCAGGTACTCGGCAAAGCCCAGGCCGGACATGAAGTCATCGGGCAGGCCGATGAAGAGTCCATCGACCTGGTCCGGGCGCAGCCCCGCCTGGTCCAGGGCCGCAAGGCTGGCGTGGACCGCAAGATCCATCGAACTCATGCCCGGGGTCTGGCCGATGCCATAGGTGGCGCCGGCGACGATGGCGGCCTTGCCGCGGGGGAAACGATCCTGGCTCATGTCGGCTCCGCCATGGGTTCGAATACCAACACGCCGTGTCCGGCTTCCTGGATGACGCGGGCGCGCACCCTGGCGCCGATGCGGATCTCGTGCGCGGGAAGTCCGTCCACGCGTGACATCAGGCGCGGTCCTTCATCCAGGTCCACCAGCACCACGCCGTAGGGCGTTTCGGGCGGGCGCGGATGGATCACGGTGACGGCGTAGACGCGGCCCAATCCGCTGGGCGCGGCCCATTCCAGGTCGCGCGAGCCGCTGCGCGGCGCGGCCACGCGCGGATAGAAGAAGAATTCGCCGCTGCTGCGGTCGCGTTGCAGCATGAAGCGGCCTTGGTCCAGGTAGGACTCGTAACGGGCCTGGGGGGCCGGTTCGGCCGCTTGGGTTTGCTCTGGCATGTCGTTCAATCCCATTTGTAGGCGGGAGGCAGTTTTTCCACGAAGCGCCGGGCGGCGTCGCGATGGAAGGCGCTGTCGCGGCAGATGGCCTGGGCCATGGCTTCCTGCGCGTAGATGTCCTCGCGGCTGGACTCGAAGGTCCGGTTCATGATCGATTTGGCCAAGCCCAGCGCCTGCGTCGGGGCGCTGTGAAAACGTTCGGCCATGGCCAGCGCCTGTTCCAGCGGATCGCCGTCGCAGAGCGCTTGCACCAGCCCCAGTTCCAGCGCTTCCTCGGCGTCGCAGACCCGGGCCGTGAACACCAGTTCCTTGGCGCGCGCCAGGCCGACGGCGCGCGGCAGCAGATACATGCCCAGCATGTCGGGCACATAGCCGATGCGGGCGAATACCGCGCAGAAGGTGGCGCCGCGCCGCGCGATGGCATAGTCAGCGCACAGCGCCAGCGACAGGCCGGCGCCGAAGGCGACGCCTTCCACCGCGCTGATGACGGGTTTTTCCAGGTCCACCAGCGCGTCGTACCAGCGGTGGATCTTGCGGATGCGCTCGCGCCCCTCGAAAGCGTCCAGGCCCTGGGCATGCGCCTGGGTGATGGACTTGATGTCGCCGCCGGCGCAGAAGTGTCCGCCGGAACCGGTCAAAACCACGGCCTTGATCCCGTCGTCTTCGCGCAGTTCCGGCAGGGCTAGCGCGAAGGCGTCGCGCATTTCCAGGCTGAGCGCATTGCGCTGATCGGGCCGGTTCATGGCCAGCACGGCGGTGGCGCCGTGGCGGCTGATCTTCAGTGTCATGGTTGTTCCTTGTTGCCAGGGTGATAGGCGACTTGCGTGAGCCAGCGCGCGACCAGCGCGGGCCTTTCCTCGCCGTCGATATCGATGCGCACGTCCCAGGCCAGGCGCGCCTGGCCGTCCGGCAGCTCGTCTACAGAAGTCAGCGCAAACGCGCCGCGCACGCGTGCGCCAGCCTTGACCGCCTGAGTGAAGCGCACGCGGTCAAAGCCGTAGTTCACCGCCAGCCTGCGGTTGGGAAAGCGCATTGCCGAGGCATACAGGCTGGGCAGCAGCGAGAGCGTCAGCAAGCCGTGGGCGATGGCCGCGCCGTAGGGCGATTCGGCCTGCGCGCGCTGCGGGTCCATGTGGATCCACTGCGTGTCGCCGGTGGCCAGGCCGAAGCGGTTGATGGTGTCCTGGTCCACGGTCTGCCAGGGAGTCAGCGCCGCAGGCTGACCGGAAAAGGCGCGCAGCGCCTCGATGGAGTCCAAGGTGATCATGGCGGGCTCCCTCACTGGGCCTTCAGGCCCAGGTCGCGGGCGACCGGCAGCCAGCGGTCGCGCTCAGCTTGCACGAAGGCGGCGAACACCGGGGCGTCGCCTGGCATGGGTACCGCGCCGATCTGCGTGAGCTTGCGCTGCAGCTCCGGCTGCCGCAGCGCCTGGTTGACGTCGCGGTTCATGCTTTGGACGACGGCGGCCTGGGTGCCTGCGGGCGCCACCAGGCCGAACCAGGCGCTGGCGTCGATGCCGGCGTAGCCGAGTTCCGCCGCGGTGGGCACGTCGGGCAGGCCGGCGAAGCGCTTGTCGTCGAGCACGGCGAAGGGCCGGATCTTGCCGGCCTGCGCCTGCGTCATGCTGGAGGGCAGTGCGTCGAACATCAGGTCGGTGCTGCTGCCCATCAGGCCGACGATGGCGGGCGCGCTGCCTTGGTAGGGCACGTGGGTGACCTGGAAGCCCAGCTTGCTGACGGCGTATTCGCCGGCAAGATAGGTGATGTTGCCGGTGCCGGCCGAGCCCATGGTCAGCTTGCCGGGGGATTGCTTGCCCAGGGCAATCAAGGCCTTGACGTCGCGCGCCGGCAGGTCATGGCGTACCACCAGCAAGAGCGGCGACTTGGCCATGCCCGAGACCGGGACGAAGTCCTTGGCCGGGTCGTAAGTCATCTTCGCGTAAAGCGCCTGGTTCACCACCAGCGGGGCGTTGGAGCCGACGAAGAAGGTCTTGCCGTCAGGCTTGGCGCGGGCGACGTAATCGGCGGCGATCATGCCGGCCGCGCCAGGCTTGTTCTCCACGATGATGGTCGCGCCGCCGCCCTTGCTCATTTCTTGCGCCACCAGGCGCGCGATCTGGTCGGCGGCGCCGCCGGGCGGGTAGGGCACGATGAAGCGGACGGGTGCGTCCTGGGCCGATGCGGGGGCGGCCGCAAGGGCCGCCAGGGTCAGGGCGCCGCAGACCGCGGCGGTGATGATGCGCATGGTGGTGTCTCCTGGGTTGTTGTCATGGCCGCCTGCCCGGCGGTTGGGGTCAGATGATTCCGCGGCCTTTCAGCTCCGCGATGCGGGCCTGATCCAGGCCCAGCCGCTCGCGCAGCACGTCGTCGGTGTGCTGGCCCAGGGTGGGCGCGGCGCGGTCGTAGCGCATGGGGGTGTCGCGCATGCGGATGGGGTTGGCCACGGCCGGCGTATCCACGCCCGAGGCATGGGGCAGCGACAGCTGCATGCCGCGATGGCGCACGTGCGGGTCCTGGAAGACCTGCTCGATGTTGTAGATGGGACCGCAGGGCACGTTGACCGCCTGCAGTATCGGCACCCATTCCTGCATGGTGCGCGCCAGCATGGCCTCGGCGATCGGGGGAATCAGCGTGTCGCGGTTCCGGTTGCGTCCGCCGGCCGTGGCGTAGCGTTCGTCGGCGGCCAGGTCGGCGCGGCCGATGGCGCCGCAGAGCGCGCGGTACTGGCCGTCATTGCCGACGGCGACGATGACCGAGCCTTGCTTGCAGGCGAACACCTGGTACGGAACCATGTTGGAATGGGCATTGCCCATGCGCTGCGGCACCCGCCCGGACAGGAAGTAGTTGATGGCCTGATAGGACGAGATCGTGATCACGCAGTCCAGCAGAGACATGTCGATGTACTGCCCCACGCCGCTGACGCGGCGGTGCTCGACCGCGGCAAGAATGGCTGTGCTGGCATAGACGCCGGTCAGCAGGTCCGTGATCGCGATGCCGGATTTCATTGGCTCGCCGGCAGGGTCGCCGGTGATGCTCATCAGCCCGCCCATGCCCTGGAACACGAAGTCGTAGCCCGGCAGCGGCGCGTAGGGCCCGTCCTGGCCAAAACCGGTGATCGAGCAATAGATCAGGCGCGGATTGACGGCGCGCAGGCTGTCGTAGTCCAGTCCGTAGCGCGCCAGCGTGCCGACCTTGTAGTTCTCGACCAGCACGTCGGAGTCCTTCGCCAGTTCCGCAATCAGCGCCTGGCCTTCGGCCGTGGCGATGTCCACCGTGATGGACCGCTTGCCGCGGTTGGCGCTCAGGAAGTAGGACGAATCCCGGGTCTCCGCGCCGTCGGCGCCGGTCAGGAAGGGAGGCCCCCAGCCGCGCGTATCGTCGCCATGCTCAGGACGCTCCACCTTGATGACGTCCGCGCCCATGTCGGCCAGCGTCTGCGTCGCCCATGGGCCGGCCAGCACGCGCGTCAGGTCCAGGATCTTCAGATGGGATAGCGCGCCGCGCGGTTGCGCGGCGGCGGTGTTGTCTCGCTCCATGTCGCTCCGATCGGGGTGGGCCCCGTTATGTCTGGGATCAACCTTAATGACGGGGAGGGGCGAGGGTCCAATATCGTTTTACGCGTTATCGATTCGAATTGAGTATTGGCGGCGGAATGTTGGGCGGCGTTCGGCGCCTGTAGCCAGTCCGGTAGCGCGTTATTGATCCGTTCTTTATTACGAAAAGAAGTTAAGAAATTCAATATTGATAGTTTGGATTCATATAACGAATTGTTAGATTGGGGGCTCATTTTTGGCCCGCCACGATACGTTCCATGAATCTCACCTTCGATCACGTCCACAAGCACTTCGGCGAACTGCCGGTGGTGGACGGCTTTACCAGCGAAATCAAGACCGGTGAACTGGTTGCCCTGGTGGGTCCGTCGGGTTGCGGCAAGTCCACCTTGCTGCATCTGGCGGCCGGCCTGGAGACGCCCACCGAAGGCAGCGTGCTGGCCGACGGCAAGGCGGTCGCGGGTCCCCATCCGAGCCGCACGCTGGTGTTCCAGGAACATGCGCTGTATCCCTGGCTGACACTGGAAGACAACGTGGCGCTGGCGCTGGAATTCCAGAACACGCCCAAGTCCCGCGCCCGCGAAGCCGCGCGCACGTGGCTGGCGCGTGTCAGCCTGGCCGGCTTCGAACACTATTACCCCCATCAGGTTTCCGGCGGCATGCGGCAGCGCGCCGCGCTGGCGCGGGCTTTCATCGCCCAGCCGCAGACCATGCTGATGGACGAGCCTTTCGGCGCGCTGGACGCGCTGACCCGGCTGAGCCTGCAGGACGTCCTGCGCCAGCTCATCGCCCAGGAAAAGCCCACCGTGCTGCTGGTGACCCACGACGTGGACGAGGCCCTGTTCCTGGCCGACCGCATCATCGTTTTCAGTCCACGCCCGGCCCGGGTGCTGCGCGAATTCAACCTGGCGCACCGCGAAAAGACCCACGACCTGTCTGGCCTGGCTACCGAGAAGCGCGAGATCCTGCGCCTGCTCGGCATCGCGGTGGACGGCTCGGGCGAGCACGCCGACCTGGCCCTGGCGGCCTGATACCTGATCTGCATTTCCGCCGGCGGCGCCTGCGCGCCGGCCGGCCCTGCATACCCCTGGAGCACTTCCCATGAAATTGAAGCAATGGCTGTCCCTGCCGCTGGCCGCGGCGCTGCTGGCGGCGGCCCCCGCCATGGCCGCCGAGAAATTCCGCGTGGGCTATCTGCGCGTGATGGACGATGCGCAAGCCATCGTCGCGCAAGAGGGCGGCTACTACAAACAGGCCGGCCTGGATTCCGAGCTGATCGAGTTCAAGTCGGGCACCGACCTGATCAAGGCCATCGTCGGCGGCCAGTTGGACATCGGCGTGCTGGGCTTCACCAATGCCGTGGCCTGGGCCTCCAAGGGCGCGGACCTGAAAGTGGTGGGTGGCGCGCAGCAGGGCTACCACTCGCTGATCGTGCGCGACGACTCCGGCATCAAGGACATCGCCGGGCTGAAGGGCAAGACCCTGGCGTCCCAGGCCGAAGGCAGCACCGCCGACGTGGTCCTGAAGGGCGTGGTGCTCAAGCAGGGCAACCTGTCCGCCGATGACGTCAACGTCATGGGCGTGAGCCCGGCCGTGGCGGTCCAGTCGCTGGTGGGCAAGCGCGTGGACGCGGCCTTCCTGTTCGAACCCTACGACCGCATCGCGCAGTTGATCGCGCCGGTCAAGCAGATCTATGAAGTGGGCCAGGCCTGGCCGTTCCCGTGCATGGTGGTGATCACCTCGGGCGAAACGCTGGCCAAGCGCAAGGACGACGTCTGGAAGGCGCTGGATGCGCAGAACCAGGCCATCCAGCTGCTGCAGAAGGAACCCGCGCAGGCGTCCAAGCTGATCGCGTCCTACTTCATCGCCGAGCCCACGCTCAAGACCCTGACCCGTGGCGAACTGCCGCGCGAGACGGTCATCGCCGAAGCCATCGGCACGCAGGTCTTCACGCCCAAGCTGACCGACAAGGACACGCGCCGCATGCAGGAAATCGCTGACATCCTGCAGGCCCAGGGTTCGCTGAAGACGCGCGACGGCAAGCCGTACGACGTGTCCAGCATCGTCGACCTGTCCTGGCAAGAGGCTCGCAAGCTTTGAGCGCATCTACCCGAGTCACCGGCGCCCGCAAGCATTTCGCGGGCGTTCTGGGCGTCCTGTTCATCCTGGCATTGTGGCAATTGGCGGCGTTCGCGCTGCCGGACTTCCTGATGCCGGGCGTGCCCGCGGTGGTCGAGCGGCTGGTCGAAGACCTGGGCAAACAATCGTTCCACCAGAGCCTCCTGGGCACGCTGGGGCGGCTGGGCGCGGGCTACGGCCTGGCGCTGGCGGCCGGCATAGGTTTCGGGCTGGTGGCGGCGGTGCTGTTCTTCTTTCGCGAAGTGCTGCGCAGCGCCATCGTCATCCTGCAGTCGATTCCGTCGATCGCCTGGGTGCCGCTGTTCCTGATCGTCATGGGCTTCGGCAATACGCCCATCATCGTGGTGGTGGCGCTGTCGGCCTTTTTCCCGGCCGCGCTCAGCGTCATGAACGCCACCGAATCCGTGCAGCGCGTGCACGTGTCGGCGGCGCGCGTCATGGGCGCCACGCGCTGGGGCCTGGTCAAGCGGGTCTACCTGCCGGCCGTCATGCCCGAACTGATCACTGGCGCGCAGCTCGCGTTCGGCAATGCCTGGCGCGCGCTGATCTCGGCGGAAATGCTGATCGGCTTCGGCAAGGGCCTGGGCCGTTCGCTGGCCTATTCGGGCGAGATCGCCGACATGACCGGTGTCATGACCAACATCCTGGTCATCGCCGTGCTGGCCGCGCTGATCGACCAGTTCGTGCTTGAAAACCTCAAGCACCGCCTGCTGCGCTACCAGTACGTCTGAGGGTTACCGGAGTCCCGCATGATCGGCCGCATCCGTCTTTTCGTCCTTGGCGCCTGCCTGGCGGCATCCGGCCATGCGCAGGCGCAGCCGGACGCCTTTGCGGCGGCGCGGGCGCGCGGCGAACTGGTGGTGGGCGTGCCTTACCTGGCGCCGCCGCCCGCGGCCGGCGCCAAGATCCGCACGCCGGACGGCTTGGATGCAGGGATGAGCGACAGGCTGGGGCAGAGCCTCGGCTTGCCGGTGCGCTTGCGGCAAGTCGCGCCGGAGCAGGCCGCCGCCGCGCTGGCGGCTGGCGAGGTCGACCTGGTTTTGGCCGAGGGCGCCGCCGGCCAGCCGGATACCGTGGCGGCGCAAGTCACGGGCTATGCCGCGCGCCCCAAGGCCGTGATCCGCAGCGACACGAGCCTGCGCCGGCCCGCCGACGTGCGCGGCCGCAGCGTTTGCATGGCCGAGGCCGCGACCGCCTCCAAGGCGTGGGCCGAAAGCTGGGGCGCGGTGGTGCGCACGTATCGCGTGCCGTCCGACGCGCTGGTCGCCGTGCGCGAGGGCAACTGCGACATCGGGCTGGTCGACGACGCGGTGTGGGAACCGCTGGTGCGTTTCCCGGAATGGAAGAAATTCTCTTCGACGCTGACGGCGGATGGGGCCAGGCGCGAGCGCGTCTGGCTGGTGCCGGCGTCCGACTCCGCCAGCCGCAACTGGCTGGGCCAGGAAATGCGTGCCTGGGATCGGGCGGGCGCCTGGAAGGCCATGACGGCGAAGTGGGCGCGCGACGTGGCCTTCGACGTGTACCTCGACCAGGAAGTACCCGACTGCCACGGCTAGGGGGGGCGCCGGCACATACAATGCCGGTCATGACGCACACGCTGACCGCCCCTTGCACCTACCAGGAAGACATCAAGAAAAGCCGCTTCGTCGCGTACGCGGCGCCCGTGTCCGGCGTCGATGAAGCCATGCGTTTCTTTGCCCAGCACAGCGACGCGGAAGCGACCCATAACTGCTGGGCCTACCGCATCGGTCAGGAGTACCGCTTCAATGACGACGGCGAACCCGGCGGCACGGCGGGCCGTCCCATACTCCAGGCCATCGAGGGCCAGGACATGGACCGTGTCGCGGTGCTGGTGGTGCGCTGGTACGGGGGCATCAAGCTCGGCGCAGGCGGACTGGTGCGCGCCTACGGGGGCTGCGCGGCCAATTGCCTGCGGCTGGGGGAGCGGACCGAGATCGTGGATCTGGCGACCATCGCCTGTGCTTGCGGCTTTGGCGAACTGGCGTTGCTGAAGTCGCGCCTGGCTCAGGCAGGCGCGGCGATCCTGCAGGAAGATTTCAATGAAGAAGGGGTGGCGCTACGGTTCACGGTGCCGCGCGCGGCGGTGGCGGACCTGGAAGTGACCGTTGCCAACATCACCCGCGGCCGCGCCGCCTGGGAAGCCGAGTCCTGATCCCAGGGCCGCGCGGCCAGCAAGCTGCTCAGGCGTCCTGCCCGTTCTGGGCGGCCGCGATCTCCTGGTGGACCTTTTCCATGTCCACTTCCTTGATCTTGGCGAGCAGTTCGTTGAGCTGGCCGCCGGACAGGGCGCCCGGTTGCGAGAACAGCAGGACCTTTTCGCGGAAGACCATCAGGGTCGGGATGGAGCGGATGCCCAGCGCGCCGGCCAGTTCCTGTTCCACATCGGTATTGACCTTGGCGAACGTGACGTCGGGATGCTCGGTCGCGGCCTGTTCGAATACCGGCGCGAAACCGCGGCAGGGGCCGCACCAGGGCGCCCAGAAATCGACGATCAGCGTACCGTCGGGGGTGATGGCTTCCTGGAAGCTGTCTTTGGTGAGTTCAACAATACTCATTTTGAATCCTTGCCGCGCGAGCGGCGTAAAAAGCGGTGTCAGAGGCCCGGGGTATGCCCGTCCCGGACCTGATGGGGCGTTGCGGCGGCGTTCGGTGCTTTAAGAACGATAGTAGAGCGGGTCATGGCCGCGTCGCAATGGTTGGCGCCTGGGGCGCGGGCCGCGGCGCTCAGGCCACGGCGCCGTTTTTCAACGACGCGACGATCTCGAAGGAGCGCAGGCGGTCGGCGATATCGTAGAAATCCGAGACGATCATGACTTCGTCGGCCTCGGTTTCGGCGACCAGCGCTTCCAGTTCGCGCCGGACGGTATCCGGGCCGCCGACAATCGCGGCGCCCAGTCTTTGATGGACCGCCTCGCGTTCCCATTCGTTCCACTGGCCGTCCATGCTGTCCACGGGCGGCTGCAGCTGCAGGCGGTTGCCGCGCACCAGCGACAGGAACTTCAGCTGCTGGGTGGTGGCCTGGCGTCTTGCGATTTCATCGGTTTCCGCGGCCACGACCGGCACGCCTATCATGGCGTAGGGCCGCGCCAGCGTTGCCGACGGCTTGAACAAATGGCGGTACAGGCGCATGGCCGCCATGCCCTCGGGCGAAAAATGGCCCGCGAAGGAGAACGGCAGGCCCAGCTCCGCGGCGAGCCGCGCGCTGAAATCGCTGGAACCCAGCAGCCAGATCGGAATGTCCAGGCCTTCGCCGGGAATCGCGCGCACCGGCTGGCCGGGACGCGAAGGCGCCAGGAAGCCGCGCAATTCTTCGACCAGCGCCGGGAACTCCAAGCCGCTGCGCGGTCCGCGGCGCAATGCATGCTGCGTGGCGCCGTCGCTGCCGGGCGCGCGGCCCAAGCCCAGGTCGATGCGGCCGGGGTAGAGGGTTTCCAGCGTGCCGAACTGTTCGGCGATGATCAGCGGCGCGTGGTTGGGCAGCATGATGCCGCCCGATCCCACGCGCAGCGTGCGGGTGTGCGAGGCCACGTGGCCGATCAGCACCGCGGTGGCGCTGCTGGCCACGCCGTTGATGTTGTGGTGCTCCGCCAGCCAGAAGCGCTTGTAGCCCAGGCGTTCCACGTGCTGCGCGACCGCGACCGTGTTGCGGAAGGCATCAGCCGCGTCGCGGCCATGCACAATCGGGGCCAGGTCCAGTACGGAAAAGGGAATGCGGGCCAGGCTGCTCATGCGGAAACCTCCGTGTACACGGTGGAACAGGACAGCGGGGCGGAAACAAAGCGGGTAAGGCGCAAGGCGGACTCCATATGCCGTTATACATGGGGAGTGTATCGGCGAAATCAAGCGGACCCGCCAGCAACCTTATGGTGCGGCGGGTTGATTGATTTCCGCTATTGCCGCGATTGGCCCGCCCTGCCGGCCGGCATTGCGGCCGGGCCTAGCCCGGGAAGAAGGCGTAGCGGATCACGAACAGCGCCGCCACCAGCCAGGTGGCGGGATGCACGTCGCGGACCTTGCCGGTGGCCGTCTTCAGCACCACGTAGCTGATGAAGCCGAAGGCGATGCCGTTGGCGATCGAGTACGTGAACGGCATGACCAGCGCGGTCAGCGCGGCCGGCGTGGCTTCGCAGACGTCGTTCCAGTCGATGTCGATGAGTTCGCGCATCATCAGGCCGGCCACGTAGAGCAGGGCGGGCGCGGTGGCGTAGGCGGGCACGGCGCCGGCCAGCGGCGAGATGAACAGCGCCGCCAGGAACAGCACTGCCACGACCAGCGCGGTCATGCCGGTACGGCCGCCAGCCTGCACGCCCGAGGCGCTTTCGACGTAGGCGGTGGTGCTGCTGGTGCCCAGCATCGAGCCGGCCACGATGGCGCTGCTGTCGGCAAAGAGCGCGCGGCCCAGGCGGTTGGGCCGGTTCTCGGGCATCAGCCCCGCGCGCTTGGCCACGCCCACCAGCGTGCCGGTGGCGTCGAACACTTCGACCAGCACGAACACCAGGATCACATGTACGAAGCCGCTATGCAGCGCGCCCAGGATGTCCAGCTTCATGAGAGTGGGGGCCAGGCTGGGCGGGGCGGCGAAGATGCCCTTGAATTCGTTGTAGCCCAGCGCCATCGACGCCACGGTGACCACCAGGATGCCGATCAGGATGGCGCCGCGCACGCGCAGCGCATCCAGCGCGGCGATGATGAAAAAGCCCAGGATGGCGAACAGCGGGCCGGGCTGGGTCAGGTCGCCCAGCGTGACCTTGGTGGCCGGATGCGCGACCACGATATTGGCGCTGGATAGCGCGATAATGGCAAGGAACAGCCCGATGCCGGCGGCGATGGCGCTGCGCAGCGAATGCGGAATGCCCTTGACCAGCCAGACCCGGATGCCCGAGATCGTCAGGAACAGGAAGATCACGCCCGAGATGAACACCGCGCCCAGCGCCTGCTCCCAGGTGTAGCCCATGGTCTTGACCACGGTGAATGCGAAGAAGGCGTTCAGGCCCATGCCCGGCGCCATGCCGATCGGCCAGTTGGCGATCAGCGCCATCACCAGCGAGCCCAGCGCGGCGGCCAGGCAGGTGGCGACGAACACGGCATCGCGGTCCATGCCCGTCGACGACAGGATGTCCGGATTGACGAAGATGATGTACGACATCGTCAGGAAGGTCGTCAGGCCGGCGACCAGTTCCGTGCGTGCTGTCGTGCCGTGTTCACGCAGCTTGAATAGCTTCTCGAGCATTCGAGTCCCCAATGTGTTTGCAGGATTGCGGGTTGTTGTGGGCGGGCTGGGTTGCCCGCCGGTTTTTCATGAAAGGGCGTATTTTCGCATCAGTTGTAAACTCTGCCGCCATGATTATTCTCGGCTTTGAAAGCTCCTGCGACGAAACCGGCGTCGCAGCCGTCTGTACCGAACGGGGCCTGCTGGCGCACGCGCTGCATACCCAGATCGCCATGCACCAGGAATACGGGGGCGTGGTGCCGGAACTCGCCTCGCGCGACCATATCCGCCGGGTCGTGCCGCTGACGCGCCAGGTCCTCGAGGACGCGGGCCTGCAGATGTCGGATATCGGCGCGGTGGCCTATACGGCCGGGCCCGGCCTGGCCGGCGCCTTGCTGGTGGGCGCCAGTGTCGCGCAGTCGTTCGCGTGGTCGCGCCATCTGCCCGCCATTGGCATCCATCACCTGGAAGGCCATCTGCTGTCGCCGATGCTGGCGGATCCGCGGCCGGACTTTCCCTTCGTGGCGCTGCTGGTGTCAGGCGGCCACACGCAGCTGATGCGCGTGGACGGCGTGGGCCGCTACGAATTGCTGGGCGAAACGCTGGACGACGCGGCGGGCGAGGCCTTCGACAAGTCGGCCAAGCTGATGGGACTGGGCTATCCGGGCGGACCGGCGCTGTCCAGGCTGGCCGGCAGCGGCGATCCCACGCGCTTTGAGCTGCCGCGGCCCATGCTGCACAGCGGCGACCTGGATTTCAGCTTCAGCGGCCTGAAGACGGCCGTGCTGACCCGGGTCAAGGCCGCCGAGGCCGCGGGTGGGCTGGACGAACAGGCCCGCGCCGACCTGGCCGCGGCCACGCAGGCCGCCATCGTGGATGTGCTGGCGGCCAAGGCCATCAAGGCCCTGAAGCAGACCGGCCTGAAGCGCCTGGTGGTGGCGGGCGGCGTCGGCGCCAACCAGCTACTGCGCGCCAAGCTGGACGCCGCGCTCAAGCCGCTGAAGGCGCGGGCCTATTTCCCGCCGCTGGAGCTCTGCACCGACAATGGGGCCATGATCGCCTTTGCCGCCGCCGAGCGGGTCAAGGCTGGCTTGGCGACCCTGGACCCGGACGCGCATGGCTTCACCGTGAAGCCGCGCTGGGACCTGGCCGACATCGCCTGAAAAGAAAAGGGCGGCCTTCGGGCCGCCCTATATTGCACGCGTCTTGCACCTATTTTTTCTTGCCGCCGCCGATGCGGCTTTCCGTGCCCTGGACCAGGCGCGTGATGTTGGCGCGGTGGCGATAGAACAGCAGCACGCCGATGACCGCCAGCGCAACGCCCATGGGCGGCTGCGCATACCAGGCCAGGCCGGAGCCGAATACGTAATAGACGGGGGCGAAAAAGGCCGCCACCAGCGAAGCCAGGGACGAATAGCGGAAGAACACGGCGACAATCAGCCAGGTGGCCGCCGTGGCGACCGCCAGCCAGGGCTGGATCGCCACCAGCACGCCCAGGGCGGTGGCCACGCCCTTGCCGCCCTTGAAGCCCAGGAAGATCGGGTACAGATGGCCGACGAAAGCGGCCAGCGCCACCAGCGCCAGCGCGATGGGAGAAATTCCCGGGGCCAGCTTCTCGGCCAGCCAGATCGCGAACCATCCCTTGGCGGCATCGCCCAGCAGCGTCAGCGCGGCAGCCGTCTTGTTCCCGGTGCGCAGCACGTTGGTGGCGCCCGGGTTTTTGGAGCCGTAGCTGCGGGGATCCTGCAGGCCCATGAGTTTGCTGACCACCACGGCGAACGGCACGGAGCCGATCAGGTAGGCCAGCAGGATGAGCGCAGCGCTGAACGCCAGGGAGGGGTCGTTTATCGCCATGTGAAAGGGGTCCGTTGTTGTTGTGTTATTGCCGTAATGGCTGCGGATTCTACCGCGCCCGGGAGCGGGGCCGGCTACGGGTTATCGAGCGGGGCGCCGGCGCCCGGTTGCCAGCCGATCGCACGGATGGAGGCCGCGGACGGTACAATCCGACGCGTTCACCCGCGTTTTATTTTCTTTCGGATGCACAATGCGAATTCTGGTTTCGAACGATGATGGTTATTCCGCCCCTGGGCTCGAAGCGCTGGTAGAGGCGCTGCAGGGCTTGGGCGATCTCACCGTCGTCGCGCCCGAGACCAATCACAGCGGCGCGTCCAACTCGTTGACGCTGAACCGGCCGCTGTCGGTGCGCACCGCCTCGAACGGCTTCATCGCCGTCAACGGCACGCCTTCCGACTGCGTGCACGTGGCGCTCACTGGCTTGATGGATACCCGGCCCGACCTGGTCGTGTCCGGCATCAACAACGGCGCCAACATGGGCGACGACACCCTGTATTCGGGCACCGTGGCCGCCGCCAGCGAAGGCTACCTGTTCGGCATTCCCGCCATCGCGTTTTCGCTGGCCGAGAAGGGCTGGGCGCACATCGATTCCGCCGCGCGCGCCGCGCGCCTGGTGGTCGAGCGCCACCTGGCCCAGCCGCTGGCCGCGCCGGTGCTGCTGAACGTCAACATCCCCAGCCGCCGCTTCGAGGACATGCACGGCTTCGCGGTCACGCGCCTGGGCAAGCGCCATCCGTCGCAACCCGTGGTGCGCACCACCACGCCGTATGGCGATACCGTTTATTGGATCGGACCCGTGGGTTTGGCGGCCGACGCCACGCCCGGCACGGACTTCCATGCCGTCGAGCAGGGCACGGTGTCGGTCACGCCGCTGCGCCTGGACCTGACCCAGCACAGCCAGCTCGACGAGATCCGGACCTGGGCGGAGCCGCTATGCGCAAACGCGTAAGCCAGCCTGACGTGACCCAGCCGGTGCCCGGGCGCACCGGCCCGGTGCGCTACGACTCGGGCCGGCTCAGTCCGGGCGTCACGCCCGCCAACAGCAACACCCGCATCTCGGCGGCTACGCTGCCGCGCCAGACGCAGGCGCCCGCGCCCGCATCCGGCGGCAATCTGGGCTTGAACTCCGACCGCTTGCGCCAGGCCATGGTCGAGCGCCTGCGGGCGCAGGGCATTACCGATGAGCGCGTGCTCAACGCCATGGGCGCGGTGCCGCGCCACCTGTTCGTCGATGAGGCGCTGGCCAGCCGCGCCTACGAAGACGCGGCGCTGCCCATCGGCCATTCGCAAACCATCTCCCAGCCCTGGGTGGTGGCGCGCATGATCGCCGCTGCTTGCGAAGACCGCACGCCAACCCGCGTGCTGGAAGTCGGCGCGGGTTGCGGATACCAGGCGGCGGTCCTTGCGCAGTTCGTGCGCGAGGTCCATACCATCGAACGCATCCGCGGGCTGTATGAGCTGGCGCGCGAGCATCTGCGCGCCTTGCGGCTCACCACGAGGATCCGCTTGATCTATGGCGACGGCATGCTGGGCCTGCCCGGCGTGGCGCCGTTCGATGCTATCGTTGTGGCTGCCGCTGGCCTTGCCATCCCGCAGGCGCTGCTGTCACAGCTCGCGCCGGGTGGCCGCCTGATCGCTCCTGAAGGGGGCGCCAACCAGCGCCTGGTTCTGATCGAACGCACAGGCGCGGCCAGCTGGAAACGCACAGAATTAGAGGCCGTGCGCTTTGTGCCGCTACGGGCCGGAATACAATCTTGAGCAAACAGGAGAAACGTATGCTCAACGGGCAGTTGCAACTGACCGATATCACCCTGGGCGCGTCTTTGACGCGCCTGCGCCGCCCGCTCTTCATCGCGGGGGCTCTCAGCCTGTCCATCCTGGCCGGCTGCGCTTCGAAAGGTACTCGCGCCCCGGTGGTCGACATGACCGGCGGGCAACCCGCGCCGGCGACCCAACCCGGCGGCAGCTATGTCGTGAAGCCGGGCGACACGCTCTACAAGATCGCCCGCGCCAACAATGTGGACATCGAGAACGTCAAGCGCTGGAACAACCTCAGCGACCCCAACCAGATTTCCGTCGGTCAGGTCCTGAAGATGTCCGGCAGCGCCGGCGGCGGGGCGCAGACCGCGCCGGTCGCAGCCGTCAAGCCGCAGCCGCGTCCGCTGGACCAGCCGGAAACCCTGCCGCCGCCCACCACCGAAACCACCACGCCGCCGCCCACCGCGCCGGTTGAAACCAAGCCCGCCACGCGCGCGGCCGACGCGGCTGTCATCAATTGGGCCTGGCCCGCCAGCGGGCAGATCGTGCAGGGCTTCAACAACAGCAGCAAGGGCATCGACATCGCCGGCGCGCTGGGCGATCCGGTCACCGCCGCGGCGGACGGGCTGGTCAAGTACAGCGGCAACGGCGTGCGCGGCCTGGGCAACCTGATCATCGTCGAGCACCAGAACGGCTTCATCACCGCTTACGCGCATAACCGCGCGGTCTTGGTGAAGACGGGCCAGACGGTCAAGCGCGGCGCCAAGATCGCCGAACTCGGCCAAAGCGACACCACGTCGCCGCGCCTGCACTTCGAAATCCGCCGCCAAGGCCAGCCGGTGGACCCGATGCAATACCTGCCCGCCAAATGACGCCCACCCTGGTATTCGACCTGGAAACCATCCCCGACGCCGACGGGCTGCGCAAGCTCAACGGCTGGGGGCCCGAGGTCCCGGACCAGGAAGTGGTCGAGCGCGCGCTGACCGCGCGCCGCGAAGCCGTGGGCCATGATTTCCTGCCGCTGCATCTGCACAAGGTGGCGGTGGTGGGCTGTGTGTTCCGCGACGACCAGGGCTTTCGCGTCAAGACCCTGGGCCAGCCCGACGATCCCGAAGCCGCCTTGCTGGCGGGCTTCTTCAAGACCATCGAGCGCTACACGCCCAAGCTCGTGAGCTGGAACGGTTCCGGCTTCGACCTGCCGGTGCTGCATTACCGCAGCCTGATCCAGGGCGTGCCGGCGCCGCGCTACTGGGACATGGGCGAGGAAGACCGCGATTTCAAGTTCAACAACTACATCTCGCGCTACCACTCCCGCCACCTGGACCTGATGGACCTGCTGGCCAAGTACAACGGCCGCGCCAACGCGCCGCTGGACGAACTGGCCAAGCTTTGCGGCTTTCCCGGCAAGCTGGGCATGGACGGCAGCAAGGTATGGGAAGCCTGGAGCCAGGGCCGCGCCGACGAGGTGCGGGCCTATTGCGAAACGGACGTGGTCAACACCTGGCTGGTGTATTGCCGTTTCCGTTTTCTGCGCGGCGAACTCGACCGTACTTCCTATGACGCGGAAATCGCGCTCGTGCGCGATACCCTCAGCGCCAGCGATGCGCCGCACTGGAAGGAATACATGGCGGCCTGGGACGCCAACTGAACACGCCGGCCGCCGGAAGATCCGTCTTCCGGCCAGCAGGATGCAACGGGGCCCGCGCGGCCCCGTTCGTGCATCTGGCGCTGGCGCAATCGACTGAAACATTGCTTGCGCGGACGAAACCCGGATGAAACCGGCGCAATCGCACAATGGCCTCGCTTTCTTCACTTTCAGGAGACCTACATGTCCCGATTCGCTATCCGCTCCAATTTGGCCGCTCTTGCATTTGTCGCCGCGACGGGCGGCCTGGTGGCCGGCTCCGTCATGGCTGCGCCTCCTCCCGCCGGTGACGGCGGTCCCGCCGCCATGCACGACGGCCAGCGCGGCGGCTTCCACAAAGGCATGCGCGACGGCCTCTTCGTTCCGGGCCTGGGTCCCGTGACCAAGGCTCAGGTCGCCGAGCTGAAGCTGGACGACAAGCAGCAGGCTTTGTTCAAGACCGCGCAGGACGGCCAGCGCAGCCTGCACGAAGCCATGCGCGCCTCCGGCGGCAAGCGCCACGACCTGCTGAAGGCGCAACTGGACAGCGGCAAGCTGGATCCCCGCGCGCTGGTCGAGCAGTCCGAAAAATCGCGTGAGGCCTTCGGTCCCCAGGCCAAGCAGGTGCGCGACCAGTGGCTGGCCGTCTGGGACAGCCTGAACGAGACCCAACGCGGCCAGGTGACCAAGTTCGTCAAGGAGCGCCAGGACCGCATGCAGGAGCGCCACGCCCGGATGGAAGGGCGCCATGGCAAGGGCCGCGCCGAAGCGCCCGGTGCGGCCGCACCGGCCACGCCGGCCGCGCCGGCCAAGCCTGCGGCCAACTAAGCGCCGCGGCCGGCCATTCCGGCCGGCTCAGGCAAGCAACCCCGGACACGTAGCCGCGTGCCGGGGTTTTTCATTGGGCGTCGCGGCTGGCCGTGAGGCCCAGGCCAGGGCGAACCCGTGCGCTGCGGACTCCCCGTCATGGCGCATGAGTGCGTGCGCGCGGACCTGCGGCTGCACCGTCCTGGTGCGTGGCGGGCGGCGTCTTGGCGCGTGCGCGGCCGTCTCAACCCGCGCCAGACCTGGCACGGACATTGCTTGATGAAGGAAGAACCGGTTTCAAACGCTGCACCGCCGGTCCTAGTGATGCGCCTCGGCCATCTACCTACTCGACAAATCCGATCAGGACTCCGCACCATGAAGAAGACGTTGCTAGCCGTGCCTTTTGCGTTCGCCGCTTGTTTCGCCGCGACGGCGCAGGCCGAACCCACCGACCTGGGCGGCGGATTCTCGCTCAGCGGCAACGCCGCCATCGTCAGCGACTACCGTTTCCGCGGTTATTCGCAGACCGACTTCCGGCCCGCCGTGCAGCTGGGCTTCGACCTGACCCACAGTTCCGGCTTCTACCTGGGCAACTGGAACTCCAACGTCTCCGACTTCGTCTTCACCGACGGCAACCTGGAAATGGATTTCTATGGCGGCTGGAAGGGCGACGTGGGCGGCGGCTTCACGCTGGACGCGGGCGTGCTGCATTACTACTACCCGGGCTCCAGCTCGCCCAAGGGCGGCAATTACAACAACACCGACCTCTACCTGGGCGCGTCCTACGGCAACTACAGCCTCAAGTACTCCTACACACCCAGCGACTTCTTCAGCACGCCGGACAGCAAGGGCACCTGGTACCTGGACGGCACGGCCAACTTCGACCTGGGCGACGGCTGGGGCCTGGTCGGCCACCTGGGCTACCAGAAGCTCAAGAACCAGACCAATATGGACGGCGACTCCATCGGCCACTACGTCGACTACAAGGTCGGCGTGACCAAGGACCTGAAAGGCTGGATCCTGGGCCTGGCCGCGGTGGGCGCGACCAAGGACAACTGGCTGCCGACCAAGTACGGCCATCCCTCGGGCCGCCTGGGCGCGGTCTTCTCGGTGGCGCGCGCGTTCTGACCGATATCCGTGGCGGCGCCTGACAGCGCCGGCTTTGGGCTTGCCGGGCCAGCGACATCTGCTGCCCGCGGCAAGCCTTTTTTCATTGGAGAAACGTTCCGGCCCCACATGCCCATTTCCAGGATTGGCCACAGTCCTTCTACAATAGAAGGTTGCGTGTAATTCTTCTGGACTGCGTGAGATGCCTGACGTTTTGAGTATTGAATCCCTGGACCTGGAAGCCAGGGGTATCGCCCGCCGCGACGGGAAAGTCGTTTTCGTGGAAGGCGCCTTGCCGGGCGAACGGGTCACCACGGTTACGCTGCGCCGCAAGCCGTCCTACGAGATCGCGCGCGTGGACGAGGTGCTGCGGCCGTCGTCGCAGCGGGTGGTGCCGCGCTGCCCGCATTTCGGCGTCTGTGGCGGCTGTGCCATGCAGCACCTGGAGCCCAGCACGCAGGTGGCCATCAAGCAGCGGTCGCTGGAAGACACCTTCTGGCATGTCGGCAAACTGCGCCCGGCGCGCATCCTGGCGCCGCTGCAAGGTCCGACCTGGGGCTACCGCTACCGCGCCCGCCTGTCGGTGCGCGTGGTGCCCAAAAAGGGCGGCGTGCTGGTCGGTTTCCACGAGCGCAAGAGCAGCTATGTGGCCGATATGCGCGAATGCCATGTGCTGCCGCGCCACGTCAGCGACCTGCTGATTCCCTTGCGCGAAATGATCGGCTCCATGTCCGCGCCGGACCGCATGCCGCAGATCGAGGTGTCGCTGGGCGAGGGCGTGACCGCGCTGGTCCTGCGCCACCTGCTGCCGCTGACCGATGGCGACGTCGCCATCCTGCGCGCCTTCGCCGCCAAGCACAATGTGCAGTGGTGGCTGCAGTCCAAGGGCCCGGAAACCGTGCATCCGCTGGAACGCGAGCACGGCGACGCGCTGGCCTACACCATGCCGGAGTTCGGCCTGCGCATGCCGTACCGGCCCACCGATTTCACGCAGGTCAACCATGCCATCAACCGCGCCATGGTGTCGCGCGCGCTGAAACTGCTGGAAGTGCAGACTACCGACCGCGTGGCCGACCTGTTCTGCGGCCTGGGCAACTTCACGTTGCCGCTGGCGACGCAGGGCAAGGAGGCGGTCGGCGTGGAAGGCAGCAAGGCGCTGACCGACCGCGCTTTCGACGCGGCATCCCGCCACGGCCTGGGCGATCGCACCAGCTTCGCCACCCTGAACCTGTTCGAGGTGGACGTGGACTGGTTGCGCGGCCTGGGCTATTTCGACCGCATGCTGATCGATCCGCCGCGCGAAGGCGCGCATGCGGTGGCGCAGGCCCTGTCGCTATTGGAGGCGCACGAGCGTCCCGTGCGGATCGTCTACGTGTCCTGTAATCCGGCCACGCTGGCGCGCGATGCGGCCATCATGGTGCATGAAGGCGGTTATGTGCTCAAGAGCGCGGGCGTGATCAACATGTTCCCGCACACGGGCCATGTGGAATCCATCGCGGTGTTCGAATCGCTGGACGCCGAAGGCATCCAGATCGTGCGTGAACGCGCCCGCCAGCGCGCCATCCAGGCCGCGGCGGAAGCGGCAGCCGCGGAAGAGGCCAAGGCCGCGGCCGCCGCCGAGAAGGCGGCCGCCAAGCAGGCCGCCACCGACGCCTATCACGCCAAGGTTGCGGCCGAAGCGCAGGACTGACGCCGCAGGAAGGGCCTGGGCCGCTTCAGTGTTTGCAGCCCAGGCCTTCCAGTATCGGGCAGTCCGGCCGCTCGTTGCCCTGGCAGTGCTCGGCCAGATGTTTCAGGGTGGCTGCCATGTCGCGCAGCGCCTCGGCCTTGCGTTCCAGTTCTTGCACGTGTTCCAGCGCGATGCGCTTGACGTCGGCGCTGGCGCGGCTGCGGTCCTTCCACAGTGCCAGCAGTTCATTCATCTGTTCCACCGAAAAGCCCAGGTCGCGCGCGCGGCGCACGAAATGCAGCGTATGCAGGTCGTGGTCGCTATACACGCGGTAGCCGGAATCCGTGCGCCCGGCGGGGCTGATGAGGCCGATGCTTTCGTAGTAGCGGATCATCTTGGCGGAAATGCCGGAACTCTTTGATGCCTCTCCGATATTCATTGCTCTGCTCCTGTTAGCCTGAGTGCGATTCTATGCTTGACCTTACCATTATAGGAAGGTTTAAGCTTCTTTCCACGGTGGACGAAACGCAGTCCATCACCCTTGAATCCTATGGAGATAACTATGAGCATCGAGTTCCAAGTGGCTGACATGACCTGCGGCCATTGCGCCAAGACCATCACTGCCGCGGTGAACCAGGCGGCGCCGGGCGCGACTGTCACGATCGACCTGCCCACGCACCGCGTGACCGTGACCGGGGCCGATGACGCCGACAAGATCGAAGACGCGATCCGCGACGCCGGCTACCAGCCGCAGCCGGTGTAACTCCCCAATGCGCGGGGCCAGACTATGATAGGTCTGGCCTCGCGTTGGCAATTTCTTCATTGCCAAAACCTATCGATTCATTAAATTTATTAAATTTGAATAATTGATAGCAAGGATTTATCATTCTTTCCATGGTGGTTAATCAAACAACCCCGCTACCCCAAGGAGAGATTTGAATGCTGCAAAACCGCGAAGGCCAACGTGTTCCGAACGTAACGTTCCCGGTCCGTGAGGACAACACCTGGAAGAAGGTGACGTCCGACGACCTGTTCAAGAACAAGACCGTCGTGGTCTTTTCCCTGCCCGGCGCCTTCACGCCGACCTGCTCGTCGACCCACCTGCCGCGCTACAACGAACTGGCTCCCGCGTTCTTCGCCGCCGGCGTGGACAGCATCGTCTGCGTCTCGGTCAATGACACCTTCGTCATGAACGAATGGGCCAAGGAGCAGGAATCGGCCAACATCACGTTGCTGCCCGACGGCAACGGCGAGTTCACCGAAGGCATGGGCATGCTGGTCGACAAGAGCGACCTGGGCTTCGGCAAGCGCAGCTGGCGCTATTCCATGCTGGTCAAGGACGGCGTGGTCCAGAAGATGTTCATCGAACCGGAAAAGGAAGGCGATCCGTTTGAAGTGTCGGACGCCGACACCATGCTGGCTTACTTCGCCCCGTCGGCCAAGAAGCCCGACCAGGTGGTCGTGTTCTCCAAGCCGGGCTGCCCGTTCTGCGTGGAAGCCAAGGCGCTGCTGGATGCCAAGGGCTACGCCCCGATCGAGATCCCGCTGGAAAACAAGGTCCGCGGCCGCGTGATCGGCGCCGTCTCGGGTAAGGGCACCGCTCCGCAGGTGTTCATCAACGGCGCGCTGATCGGCGGGCTGGAAGACCTGAAGGCGCACTTCGCCTAAGCGTTCGCAACGCTCCCGGTCCCGGGTTCGTCCCGGGGCCGGGCAGGGCGCAGCGGCGGTTCGCCGCCCGCTGCACCCCTCACGAGTTTCCCTTTTTACGCACCTTTGCGCGCGGCCCCTCGCGGGCGCTGCGGGACGGCTTACGTCCTGAGGGTGCGCAACAAGGCGGAACCCGTCTTTGAATCATTTGCTCCACGCCACATCGGGGGATACCCAGTCATGAAAACTCTGCATACCGATATCGCCGTCATCGGCGCCGGCACGGCCGGCCTGGCCGCCTACCGCGCCGCCCGTGCCGCGGGCCTGCGCGCGCTGCTGATCGAAGGCGGTCCCTATGGCACCACCTGCGCCCGCGTCGGCTGCATGCCGTCCAAGCTGCTGATCGCCGCCGCCGAAGCGGCCCACGGCGCGGCCCATACCGAGCCGTTCGGCGTGCATGTAGGCGGCGAGATCACGGTCGACGGCGCCGAAGTGATGGACCGCGTCAAGCGCGAACGTGACCGCTTTGTCGGCTTCGTGCTGGAAGGCGTGGAGAGCATCCCCGCCGAAGACAAGCTGCGCGGCTATGCGCGCTTCGTGTCCGACACAGTGCTGCAAGTGGACGAGCACACCGAGGTGCATGCGTCCCGCGTGGTGATCGCCACCGGTTCGCGGCCCTCCGTGCCGCCGCCGTTCCGCGCGCTGGGCGACCGGCTGGTGCTGAACGACGACGTGTTCGCCTGGGACGATCTGCCCGGTCGCGTGGCCGTGTTCGGTCCAGGCGTGATCGGGCTGGAACTGGGCCAGGCGCTGGCGCGCCTGGGCGTGGAGGTGCGCGTGTTCGGCGTCAGCGGCAGCCTGGCCGGCATCAGCGATCCGCAGGTGCGCAATACGGCCCGCAAGATCTTCCAGCGCGAGTTCTATCTGGATCCGGACGCCCGCGTGCTTGAAACGACCCGAGTCGGCGACGAAGTGGAAGTGCGTTACGTGGCGCTGGACAATACCGAGCGTACCGAACGCTTCGACTACGCGCTGGTGGCCACGGGCCGCCGCGCCAACGTGGACGGGCTGGGGCTGGAAAACACCTCGCTGCAACTGGACAAGCACGGCGTGCCGCGGTTCGACCGCGAAACCATGCAAGCGGGCGATGCGCCCATCTTCATCGCGGGCGACGCCAATGCCGATGCGCCGCTGCTGCACGAAGCCGCCGACGAAGGCCGCATCGCCGGCGAGAACGCGGCCCGCTATCCGGAAGTGCGCAAGGGCTTGCGCCGCGCGCCGCTGGCGGTGGTGTTCTCGGACCCGCAGATCGCCATGGCGGGGCAGGGCCATGCGCGGCTGGTCCCAGGTACCTTCGTGACCGGCGAAGTGGACTTCAGCGACCAGGGCCGCTCGCGCGTCATGCTGAAGAACCGCGGCATGCTGCACGTCTATGCCGACATCGAGTCGGGCCGCTTCCTGGGCGCTGAAATGGTCGGCCCCAGCGCCGAGCATATCGGCCACCTGCTGGCCTGGGCCGTGCAGCAGGAGCTGACCGTGGCGCGCATGCTGGAAATGCCGTTCTATCACCCCGTGATCGAGGAAGGCCTGCGCACCGCGCTGCGCGACGCGGCGGCCAAGCTGGCCCGGGCGCAGGAAGCGCTGCGGCGCGAAGAGCCGGAGAGCGAGACGGCTTGAACGCCCGGGGAATCCTGCGACCCCGACAAAAAGGCCACGAAAACATCGTGGCCTTTTTGCTTTTGCACCGGATCAGTCGTCCGACTGTTTCTTCGGCACCGGGAACGGATTTTCGCGGAACTGCAGCGTGAAGCCGGCTCGCTCATCCTGTCCCAGCGTGCGCGCCAGATAGGGCATGGCCTGCTTCAGGGCATCATGCAGCGTCCAGGGCGGATTGATCAGGAACATGCCGCTGCCATGCAGGCCGTAGCCGTCGATGGTCGCCTTCTTGACGGTCAGCGTGGCGTGTAGCCAGCTCTTGACCTTGAGATTTTCCAGGTGGCGGGCCATTTCGCCGGCTTCGCGGCGCTGCACCAGCGGGTACCAGACGGCATAGGTGCCGGTGGCGAAGCGCTTGATGCATTCCTTGATGGTGACGAACGTGCGGCGGTAGTCGTTCTTGTCTTCGTACGAAGGGTCGATCAGCACCATGCCGCGGCGCGTGGGCGGCGGCAGCAGCGCCTTGACGCCCTCGAAACCGTCGTCGCCGTAGATGGTGGTCTGGCGCTGCGCGGCGCGGCCCTGGTGTTCCAGGTTGGCGACCAGGGTATCGATCTCGGTCGGGTGCATCTCGAACAGGCGCAGCCGGTCCGACGGGCGCAGCGCATCCAGCGCCAGCCACGGCGAGCCGGGATAGCGTTTGAGACGGCCGTTGGTGTTGTAGGCGCGAATCCGCGCGACATAGTCGGCCAGGATCGGAGGCAGATTCTCGGCTTCCCACAGGCGGCCGATGCCGTCGGCGAATTCCGAGGTCTTGGCGGCCCAGTCGCTGTCCAGGCTGTAGAGCCCGGCGCCGGCATGGGTGTCCACGACCCAGTAGGGCGCGTCCTTTTTATTGAAGTAATCCAGCGTGTGGATCAGGATGGCGTGCTTGAGCACGTCGGCGTGGTTGCCGGCGTGGAAGGCGTGGCGGTAAC
>Ga0209699_100156_pt1 | contig 76799 bp, 68 predicted proteins | sample SynthPrep_1_END__FD_187204 | JGI IMG/M metagenome (GOLD analysis project Ga0209699, IMG submission 187204) | Synthetic microbial communities from Ohio, USA - SynthPrep_1_END_DS7_MetaG (SPAdes) (version 2) | ecosystem: Engineered > Bioreactor > Aerobic > Activated sludge | place: USA: Ohio...
TCGCTCAGGGCCTGACGGGCTTCGCCCAGGCCCTGAGCGAAGCGGGGCGCATCGCAGCCCGCGCTGCCGAGGCCGAGGAACAGGCGCATCGGGCCGAGCAGTGGGTGCAGTTCATCGAGCAACTGGGTCATGGCCTGACGGTTGCGAGCTTCGTCACGGGCGTCTGGGCAGGGCAGCAGGGCGATCCAGTGACGGCCCTGGCTGACCAGGGGCAGGGCATCGCCGAGTTCGCCGAGGCACTGTTCCAGGCATCGTTGCAGCAGTTGCTGGCGGCTCTGCAACTGACGCTCGGCGTCCTCGCCTGCCAGGTCGCCGAACAGTTGCTCACTGCCATCGAGACGCAGCAGCGCTACCTGACGTGGCACATGCAGCTTCAGGCCGAGGCTGTCGCCGCGTTGCAGCAGCACGTCGAGTGACTGATAGTCGCCGTCGAGCACCTGTTCCAGCACATGCTGGCGCGAGCGGCCGAGTTGCTGCGCCTGAACCAGTGCCGTGCCGATGGCCTGGGTGACCACCACCATCTTCAGGGCGTAGGGCTGCTCGATCAGCGGCAGGTTCAGACGCTCGGCCTCTGCGATGACGCTGGGTGGAATGGCCTGGATGAACTCGGCGCCGGTGAGGATGACCATGCCGGCGACGACGCGCTCATGGCCCTCGCGCACCAGGCGCAGCAGGTTGGCCTCGTCGCGTGGGTGATTGATGCCGGTGACGAAGATCAGCTCGCCACCCATTACCCAGTCGGCGATGCCTTCGTTCTCGGCCACGTAGGGCCAGCGCACGGCGTTGTCGCGCCCGGCCTGGCCGGCACGCAGGTGCATGCTGGCCAGGCCGGGCAGGGCCAGTACGTCGGCGATGGTCAGGCTCACGCGCCGGCGACCTGCTGGCGGCCGACCAGCGCCTTGTTCAGTTCGAACAGCACGAGGTAGGCCGCGGCAGCCACCGCGATACCCACCAGCGGCGCGACCCAGGGCGAGAAGTAGGCGCTCAGCGCACCGATCAGGTAGGCACCCAGGCCGACCCGGTTGAACGCCGGCAGACGCACGTCGGCCAGTTTCGGGTAGCGCGCACGGTGGCCGTAGAAAAAGTCGGCCATGATCACGCCACCGATCGGCGGAATGATCGAGCCGAGCAGGATCAGGAAGGGAATCAGCATCTCGTACATGCCACCAATGGCCAGCAGTGTACCGATGCCGGCACCGACCAGGGTGACGGTCTTGCGCTTGCCGGTGCGCAGCAGGTTGCAGCCGGCGGCGGCGAAGTTGTAGATGGTGTTGTCCTGGGTGGTCCACAGGTTGAGAAACAGCATGACCACGGCAGCCATGGACAGGCCCTGCAACACCAGGACTTCGACCACGTCCGGTTGCTGATAGACGATGGCGCCGTAGGCCCCGGCGACGATCATCAGGCCATTGCCGATGAAGAAGCCGAACAGGCTGGCCAGTACCGCGACGCGGCCGCTCTTGGCGAAACGCGTCCAGTTGGTGGCCTGGGTGGCGCCACTGACGAAGGTACCGAACACCAGGGTGATAGCCACGCTCAGGCTCATGCTCTCCTTGGGTTCGACCGCCAGCAGTCCGCTCAGCCCGCCGATATCACGGGTGGCGATCCATAGCGAGACCACCAGCAGCACCAGCATGGCTGGTACGGCAATGCGCGAGAGCAGATCCAGGCCCTTGTAGCCGACGAAGGCCGTGAGGCAGAAACCGAAGCCGAACAGCACCATCAGTGGAATGGTCAGGCTTTCGGGCAGGCCGAGAATCTTCACCAGGACGATGGCGATGGTCGCGGTGCCCCAGGCGTACCAGCCTATCTGGGTGAAGCCCAGGAGCACGTCGGACAGCTTGCTGCCCACTTCGCCGAAGCAGAAACGCCCCATCAGCACCGAATTCAGCCCGCTGCGGCAGGCGATCAGGCCCAGCACGGCGGCGTACAGGCCGAGCAGCAGGTTGCCGATCACGGCAGCCCACAGCAGGGTGGTGAAATCGAAGGCCATGCCGATCTTGCCGCCGGCGAACATGGTGGCGGTGAAAAAGGTGAAACCGAACAGCAGGATGGCGGTGGAGAACAGCCCCTTGCGGGCTCCGTTGGGCACCTCGCTGAGAGGGTAGTCGCTATCGGGGGTGGCATTGCTCATGGACCTGGCTCCGGTAAGAGGATGAGGCCTTGGCGATAGCAGGGGGCGTGCCAGAGTCAGCGCAGCGGGCGGCTTGGCAGGGTGGTCAAAGGGTTTTGTGCGAAGTGCACAATGAAACGCACTTGTGCAGTGCCAGAACGCTCAAGGTTTGTGAGTGTAGAACAAAAGTGGTGCGCGACGCTGCGCTCGCGCACCAGCTTGCGGCGAATCAGTCGACGGTGACTTGCGGCATCGGCGGCATGGTCACGGTCTGCTCGCTGCCCGGGGCGAGCACTTCGGCTTCGCCGTCGACCACCTGCTTGTCGTCCTGGTTGAACACGCGGGTGGCGATGCGCACACGGTTCTTCGGCAGCTTCTCCAGCACTTCCAGCTTCACCGTCAGGGTATCGCCGAGCTTCACCGGGCGGGTGAACTTGAGCTGCTGGCCGAGGTAGATGGTGCCCGGGCCGGGCAGGCGGCAGGCGATGGCGGCGCTGATCAGCGCGCCGGTGAACATGCCATGGGCGATACGCTCCTTGAACATCGTCTCGGCAGCGAAGGCAGCGTCCAGGTGCACCGGGTTGTTGTCGCCGGAAACCGCAGCGAAGAGTTTCACGTCGCGTTCTTCCACGGTTTTTTCGAAGCTGGCCTGCTGGCCGACGCTGAGTGCTTCGTAAGGGATGTTGGTGACCTGACTCATGAATGCTCCTTGATGGGGTTACGGCTGTGGTGCAGCGCTTGCTGCAGCCACTCGATCAGGTGGGTGGTGACCTCGTCGCGGTTGCTCTCGTTGAGCAACTCGTGGCGGGCCTCGGGATAGACCTTCAGCTGTACGTCGCGCACACCGGCTTCGCGCAGTGCGCCGGCCAGATCGTTCAGACGCTTGCCCGCGCTGATCGGGTCGTGGCTGCCGCCGATCACCAGCAGTGGCAGGTCGGCATCGATCTGCGCCAGGTTGGCCGTCGGCGTGATGTGTTGCAGGCCTTCGAGCAGGTCGCACCACAGCTGCGTGGTGCAGACGAAGCCGCACAGCGGGTCGGTCACGTACTTGTCCACTTCCGCCGGGTCACGGCTGAGCCAGTCGAATGCCGTGCGATTGGGCTTGAAGGCCTTGTTGAACGAGCCGAAGGAGAGGAAGTCGATGACCTTGCTGCGGCCCTTGGGGCCCAGGCGCCAACGTTCGAAACCGGCGATCAGCCGCGCAGCCCTGTACAGCGCCACTGGCTGGTAGTTGGAGCCCGAGAGCACGGCACCCTGCAGGCTGCAGCTGTGCCCCAGCAGGTAGGCCATGCCGATGTAACTGCCCATGCTGTGACCGAGAAGGAAGATCGGCGTGCGCGGATGCTGCTGACGAATGTGATGGTTGAGGGTCGACAGATCACCGACCACCTTGCTCCAGCCGTCTTCGTCGGCGTAGTGGCCGAGCGTGCCGCGTTCGGCGGTACGACCATGGCCGCGCTGATCCAGTGCATACAGGGCAAAGCCGGCCGCCACCAGGGCTTCGGCCAGGCGCGCATAGCGCAGGCTGTGCTCGGCCATGCCATGCGCGAGCATGACCATTGCCCGTGGCGGCTCTTCGCCGTACCAGTGGTTGACGTGCAGCGGCAGGCCATCGCTGGCGTTGAGGGTGAAGCTGTCGTGGCGCATGGCGAATCCTTGTGCCGGAAGTTGGCGGCATTGTGCACCCTGGCCGGCAACAGGCAAAGCGCCGGCGTTTTTCACAGAGCGCAAAGATCGGTTACGAATCACTACATTTATTGCGAAATTCAGCCCATCAATGACGCCTTCGAGCTATTTGCGGCGCGGCGTCGAACTGCTACTTTCCGGGCAGTCCCTCAGGGTGCCGGCAAACACGGCCTGCGTTGTCAGCGCGGCGTTGCAGGGTACCCGATGCGGGCCAGATCACTTCAGGGGAAGAGGACAAGAACAATGCAACCTGATTTCTGGAACGACAAACGCCCGGCCGGCGTGCCTGATGATATCGATATGGCCAGCTACAAGTCGGTGATCGAGGTGTTCGAGCGTTCGTGCAAGAAGTTCGCGGATCGCCCGGCCTTCAGCAACCTGGGCGTGACCCTGACCTACGCCGAACTGGATCGCCTGTCCGCGGCCTTCGCCGCTTATCTGCAGAAACACACCGATCTCAAGCCGGGCGAGCGCATCGCCGTGCAGATGCCCAACGTGTTGCAGTACCCGATCGCCGTGTTCGGTGCCATGCGCGCCGGGCTCATCGTGGTCAACACCAACCCCCTGTACACCGCCCGCGAGATGCGCCACCAGTTCAAGGATGCCGGCGTGCGTGCGCTGGTGTACCTGAACATGTTCGGCAAGCTGGTGCAGGAGGTGCTGCCGGATACCGAGATCGACTACCTGATCGAAGCCAGGATGGGAGACCTGCTGCCGAGCCTCAAGGGCTGGCTGGTCAACACCGTGGTGAAGAAGGTCAAGAAGATGGTGCCCGACTACCATCTGCCCCAGGCCATCCCCTTCAAGCAGGTGCTCAGGCAGGGCCATGGCCAGGCGCTGGCGCCGGTCAAGGCCGGTCACGACGACATCGCCGTGCTGCAATACACCGGCGGCACCACCGGCGTGGCCAAGGGCGCGATGCTGACCCACGGCAACCTGGTGGCCAACATGCTGCAGGTCGATGCCTGCCTGTCGCAGCTGGGCGACGACGGTACGCCGCTGATGAAGCAGGGCCAGGAGATCATGATCGCGCCGCTGCCGCTGTACCACATCTATGCCTTCACCGCGAACTGCATGTGCATGATGGTCAACGGCAACCACAACGTGCTGATCACCAACCCGCGCGACATCCCCGGTTTCGTCAAGGAACTGGGCAAATGGAAGTTTTCCGCACTGCTGGGGTTGAACACCCTGTTCGTCGCGCTGATGGATCACCCCGACTTCAAGAACCTCGATTTCTCCAATCTCAAGGTCACCAACTCCGGCGGTACCGCGCTGGTCAAGGCGACCGCCGAGCGCTGGCAGCAGATGACCGGCTGCACCGTGGTGGAAGGTTATGGCCTGACCGAAACTTCGCCGGTCGCCAGCACCAACCCCTACGGCGACAAGGCGCGCCTCGGCACCGTGGGCATTCCGGTGCCGGGCACGGCGTTCAAGGTGATCGACGATGACGGCAACGAGCTGCCGCTGGGCGAGCGTGGCGAGCTGTGCATCAAGGGCCCGCAGGTGATGAAGGGCTACTGGCAGCGCGAAGAGGCCACGGCCGAAGTGCTCGATGCCGAGGGTTGGTTCAAGACCGGCGACATCGCGGTGATCGATCCGGACGGCTTCGTGCGCATCGTCGACCGCAAGAAGGACATGATCATCGTCTCCGGTTTCAACGTGTACCCCAACGAGATCGAAGATGTGGTCATGGCCCATCCGAAAGTCGCCAGTTGCGCCGCCATCGGCGTGCCGGACGAGAAGTCCGGGGAAGCGGTCAAGCTGTTCGTGGTGCCGCGTGACGGCGGCGTCACCGCGGAAGAGCTCAAGGCCTACTGCAAGGAAAACTTCACCGGCTACAAGGTGCCCAAGCACATCGTGTTCAAGGATGCCCTGCCGATGACCCCGGTCGGCAAGATCCTGCGTCGCGAGCTGCGCGACATCGCCTGAGGCAAGTGGGCCGCAGGTGCGCCACCGTGCGGCGATGCGGCCCGCTGTACATGATGCAACACGCCTGCGCGGGGCGGGGTTCTCCTGCCTCGTCTGCCATCTGGTTGCCCAATTGTTGTGATTTGGTAACTGTCGATGTGCGTTTCATCGATCACCGCACTGCATTCCCGGTTGAGACGAGCTAGGCTCAAGACGCTGCAATACGCGAGCTAGAGGCTTTTACCAGTTTATTGGTGGGAAGAAAGGTTTGTGACTTTTAGGTCTTTTTTGGTCATTTTTGCGACTATGAAGGCCATGTTTGGTGCTGGTGAGCCTCTGGCAAAGCTGCTACTCTCGGCGCGCTTCCGGGCCCTGGGCCAGGGGAAAAGCGAGCTAAACACACAACAAACAACCGCCTTCGCGCGGTGAAGATCAGCTGTTGCTTAGGAGTGGGCTTCCATGACCGAAAACTTCTGGAAGGACAAGTATCCCGTTGGGGTCGCTGCCGAAATCAATCCCGACCAGTACCCGAACATCCTTGCGGTACTGAAGGAGTCCTGCCAACGCTTCGCCGACAAGCCTGCTTTCAGCAACCTGGGCAAGACCCTCACCTACGGCGAGATCTACACGCTCTCCGGTGACTTCGCCGCCTACCTGCAGAAACATACCGATCTCAAGCCTGGCGATCGCATCGCCGTGCAACTGCCCAACGTGCTGCAGTACCCCGTCGTGGTGTTCGGTGCCATGCGCGCGGGCCTGGTGGTGGTCAACACCAACCCGCTGTACACCGCGCGGGAAATGGAGCACCAGTTCAACGACTCCGGCGCCAAGGCGCTGATCTGCCTGGCCAACATGGCCCACCTGGCCGAGCAGGTCGTGCCCAAGACCGGCGTCAAGACCGTGATCGTCACCGAAGTCGGTGACATGCTGCCGACCTTCAAGCGCCTGCTGGTCAATGTCGTGATCAGGCACGTGAAGAAGATGGTGCCGGACTACAACCTGCCGCAGGCCGTCAAACTCAATGACGCCCTGGCCAAGGGCCGCGGCCAGAGCTTCGACGAAGCCAATCCGGACAACGGCGATGTCGCCGTGCTGCAGTACACCGGTGGCACCACCGGCGTAGCCAAGGGTGCCATGCTCACTCATCGCAACCTGGTGGCCAACATGCTGCAGGTCAAGGAGCTGATGGGCGCCAACCTCGATGAAGGTTGCGAGGTGCTGATCGCGCCGCTGCCGCTTTACCACATCTACGCCTTCACCTTCCATTGCATGGCGATGATGCTGATCGGCGGCCACAACATCCTGCTGACCAACCCGCGCGACCTGCCGGCAGTGATCAAGGATCTGGCCAAGTACCGTTTCACCGGCTTCGTCGGACTCAACACCCTGTTCGTGGCCCTGTGCAACAACGAGGACTTCCGCAAGCTGGATTTCTCCAGCCTGAAGCTCACCGTATCCGGCGGCATGGCCCTGCAGCTGGCCACCGCCGAGCGCTGGAAGGACGTCACCGGCTGCGCCATCTGCGAAGGGTTCGGCATGACCGAGACCAGCCCGGTGGCCACGGTCAACCCGTTCAGCGCCATTCAGCTCGGAACCATCGGCATCCCGGTTCCCTCGACCCTGTGCAAGATCATCAACGACGACGGCCAGGAGCTGGCCATCGGCGAGATCGGCGAACTGTGCGTGAAAGGCCCGCAGGTGATGAAGGGGTACTGGCAGCGCCAGGAAGCCACCGACGAAATCCTCGATGCCGAGGGCTGGCTGAAGACCGGTGACATCGGCCTGATCCAGGAGGACGGCTACCTGCGTATCGTCGACCGCAAGAAGGACATGATTCTGGTGTCCGGCTTCAACGTTTACCCGAACGAGCTGGAAGACGTGCTGGCGACCCTGCCGGGCGTGTTGCAGTGCGCCGCCATTGGCGTGCCGGACGAGAAGTCAGGCGAGGCGATCAAGGTATTCGTGGTGGTCAAGCCGGGCGAGAGCCTGACCAGGGAGCAGGTGATGGAGCACATGCGCGCCAACCTCACCGGCTACAAGGTGCCCAAGGCCGTGGAGTTCCGCGATGCGCTGCCGACCACCAACGTCGGCAAGATCCTGCGTCGTGAACTGCGCGACGAAGAGCTGAAGAAGCTGGGCAAGAAGTAGGTTGCCCACCGCGACAACCCGCTCTGACGTTCGATGTCTGGCGGGCGCTCGAGAAAAACCGATGCCGGCCCAGGCGTCGGTTTTTTCATTGCGATGATGGCGGAACAGCGTTGCCGGTGTGGATGACCTTACGCCGTAACCCGTGTCGTCGATGGCAGGCGCGGGGCCGTGCTCTGTCTGGACGGTGCGAGAGGTTTCAGCAGCCTCGCCAGCTCCAGGGCCACGTTCTTGTCGACAAGCCCGCTGGACTGCATCCATTCGTCGTTGAAGACGGTATCGAGATACTTCTCGCCGCCGTCGCACACCAGTACGACGGTCGTGCTTTGCGTGGGGGCGCTTCTGGCATGGTGCAGCGCCTTGTAGATCACGCCACCGGCTGACCCACCCACCAGCAGCGCGTGATGGCGAGCCAGATAGCGTGCGGTTTCGAATGCCTGCGCGTCACTGACTTTCAGCCCGAGATCGATCAAGGGGTAATCGATCAGTGCGCCGATTTCCGCTCCGGCCGGGGTACCGGTACCTGACTGGTAGTAGTCGGCACCGTCGCCGCCGAAGATGATCGAGCCCTCGGGTTCTACGCCGATGATCTGCACGTTGGGAATGCGCTCCCTGAGTGCGCGGCCCGTACCGCACAGCGAACCACCGGTGCCGACGGCACCGAACAGGAAGTGGATGTCGTCTCCAAGCGCCTGGCACAACTCGTCGGCCAGAACCCGATACGCGTTGGCGTTGCCGGGATTGTTGTGCTGCTGCGTCCAGTAGGCATCGTGCTCGGCGGCGATACGCGCTGCCGTTGCGTCACGGTCGGCCGTGGCCAACCCACCGTCAGGGCTTCCGACACGTATCAACTGGGCCCCATAGGCCTGCATGCCGCGCAGTTTTTCGGCGCTCGAGTGGTGATCGACGACAGCCGTGAAGCGATAGCCGCGTTCCGCAGCGATCAGGGCGAGACCGAGTCCGGTGTTGCCCGATGTGGATTCTACGATCCAGCCGCCGGGCTTGAGTTTGCCCTGGGCTTCGGCCTCGTCGACCATCTGCCGTGCCATGCGGATCTTGACGGTACCCGTGGGGTTGAACTGTTCGAGCTTGAGCAGGACGCGGCCGCTGCCAGGGGCAACCGGCAGTTCCAGTAGCGGGGCGCCGCCAATCAGATCAGACACCCGGTGTTTGATGGAGAACTCGACTGAACGCATAACGAATGCCTCGGCAGATGGATGGAAAGGTAGCAGTGGCCATTCAGGTCGGGAGAACATGCGGGGGGAGATCGCATGCAGTTGCATGCACGCGCGACAGGGCTTGCAGGAAGAGGTCGTTGTCCGCTGGCAGCGACAGCGATGTGCGGATGAAGGTCTCGTAGCCGGGTTCGCGCCAGGCCTTTACGATGATGCCTTCTCGCAACAGCGCCCGGACGAGAGCCGACGCATCGGTCGCGGTGTCGATGAAGAGAAAATTGGCCAGGGACGGGGCGACGCGAAAGCCGGCCTTGCGTAGCACCAGGGTCAGCCGCGCACGTTCCTCGCCGATCAGTGAAACGCTGCGCTCGAGATGCTGCGTGTCTTCGAGTGCCGCCATGGCGGCTTCCTGAGCCAACTGGTTGACGTTGTACGGTGGGCGGATGCGATGCAGGGCATCGATCAGATCGTCATGCGATGCGATGCCGTAGCCCACCCGCAGGCTTGCCAGTCCGTAGGCCTTGGAGAAGGTTCTGAGCACGATCCAGGGACGGTTTTGCGTGCGCAGCATCTGCAGGGCGTCGGGATAGAGTGGGTCGCCGATTGCATACTCGTAGTAGGCCTCGTCGATCACCAGCAGGCAGTCCTGTGGGGCCGCCCGGACAATGGTCTGCAGCTCGTTCCGGGAAAACGCCGTGCCGACGGGGTTGCAGGGGTTGCTGATGAACAGCAGCTTGGCCGGTGTTGCCAGAGCGTTCTGCCAGGCCTCTGCATCGAACCCGAATACCGGGGTCAGGGCCACTTTGCTGACCTGCGCCCCCATCATCAAGGGAAAGATTTCATGCAGGCCAAAGCATGGCGCCTGGGTCACCACCCGATCCCCCGGACTGAGAAAGGCCTGGCACAACAGCTCCAGAATGTTCTCGGAGCCGTTGCCGAGGATGAAGCGTGAGCGGGGCAGCTCGTGCCGACGCGCCAGAGCCTCGCACAAGCTATTGCCGACAGGATCGGGATAACGGCCCAGACCCTGGGCAAGGCGCCTTTCAAGAGCCTGGGCTGCCAGGGGGGAGATACCGTAGGGGTTTTCGTTGTTCGACAGCTTCACGACCCGCGGCACGCTGTATTGACGTGCGACCTGCTCCGGGTCGGCGCCTGGATCATAAGTCGGCAGGTTCATCAGTTGCGGGCGCAACAGTTGCTGTATCGCCGTGGAATATCCCTTGCCGTGCATCATGACGGTTCTCCGGTGCTGCGAATGCTGGCCGGGGGCGCCAGCCTTCCGATGCGCAGGTGGAAGGAGGCCACCAGCAAGGCCGCGGTAGCGGCCAGTCCTATCGTTTGAGCGACCCATATGCCGTAGATGCCGTAGTTCGCGGTGACGCCGAGCAGGTAGGCCAGGGGCAGTCCGATCAGCCAGTAGCCCAGCAGCGATATCCGCAAAGGTCCGGCCGTATCACCGGTACCGCGCAGGATGCCGTTACCGATGTTCTGGCTGGCATCGAATATCTGCAGTACTGCCGCGATCAGCAGACCTGACGTGGCGAGCGCCAGGGCAGTGGCATTGCTGCGCTGGTCGGCGGAGATGAACAGCGTGACGATGAGATCCGGCACCAGCACGTAGGGAATCGCCACGACGAGCATGGCTGCCACGCCCAGAGCCAGGCTCAGCAGGCCGAGTCTTCGGGCGTGAGGATAATCGTCTACGCCACAGGCCTCGCTGATGTGGATGGAGGCGGCGTGAGAGATGCCTGCCGAGATCATGAAGACGATGTAGATGATCTGGTTGAGTACCGTTTGCGCCGCCAGCGCTTCCACGCCGAGGGTACCGATCAGCAGCGTCAGCACGGTGAAGAATCCGGCTTCAGAGGCGTAGGTACCGGCAATCGGCAGGCCCAGCCGCCAGACGTCATGTACCGCCTCGGGCGACCAGCGCAGCGCCGACAGAGTGATGTAGGGCGCCAGTCGCTTGTTGCTGACCACCACGTACAGGAACATCAGAAAGGAGATCAGGAAGACCAGCGAGGTCGTCAGTGCGACGCCTGGAAAACCCAATGCCGGGACGCCGAACCTGCCATGAACCACGATGTAGTTCAGCCCCGCCGTCAGCACGATGGCGACCAGCGTGATCGCCAGCAGCGGGCCGGGGTATTTCAGGCCCACGGTGAAGTGTCGCAGGGTCTGAAACCACAGGCACGGCAGCAGACCGGGAGCTGCCAGCAACAGGTACTGGAAGGTCATGGCCGCTACGGTCGACTCCTGTCCGAGCCAGACCAGTGGGCGTTCGAGCAGCAATAGCAGGGCGATGAAGGCCAACCCCGACACCGTGGCCCAGAAGAACCCGGCCATCAGCAGCTCGCTGACGCGCTTGTGTTCGCCGCGGGCATTGGCCTCGGCCACCAGGTTGCTGACGCTGGTTACCAGCCCTGTGCCCATGGTGCGCAACTGATTGAACAGTGCGATGGCCAGGCCGCCGGCAGCCAACTCCCGGGCGCCGAGCGTGCCAAGCACCAGGATGTCGATGGTGGTCACCGCCACATGGGCGAAGTTGGTCAGGATCAGCGGCAGCGCCAGCAGCACGATGGCCTGGACGTCGCCACGCCACCCATGCGTTCGAGTCTTGTTCACCATAGTTCGATTCTCACCCCACGGCTGCCGGCGAGGGCCAGGTCGGCCAGATAGCGGCCCAGCGCGACATCGGTGACGACCATGCCGCTGTTGTAGGCGAACACCACGTCTCGCGCATCGCCTCGGGCTGCCGCCTGACCCAGGAGAATGTCCGGCAGTTGCGCGTCGATGGGCGGGATGCTGCCGTCGGGCGAGGCCAAGTCGCCGCAGGTGACCTTCATCTGCTCGGTATCGGTGGCGATGCGATAGTCCGCTCCGTGCAGCACGTCGGCATCGATGCCATAACCCAGCAATATCGCGACCGCGCCTGGCTTGAGCCAGTCGCGTCGAACCTGCTGCCTGGCCGTCAGGCCCGCTGCACCGATCACGACATCCGCCTGCCTGGCTGCTGACTGAAGATCGCTGATGATCTCGACGTCACGTCCCGGATGCAGGCGTCCGACTTCGTTCCGTACGGCTTCGAGACCTGCCTGGTGCTGGCCGTAGACCATCAGGCGCTCCAGACCAGGTAGCGCGCTCAGCAGCATCGGCAGTGCGATCTGCCCCTGCACACCGGTACCGATGACCAGCGCTGTGCGGGCTTGCGGAGCGGCTGCGCGTGCCATCAGCGCAGAGGTGGCCGACGTGCGCAGCGGCCCCAGCTTGGCCACATCCATCAGGGCGATGGGTTCTCCCGTCGTGTCATCGCAAAGAAAGATGAAGGAGTGGAAGCGATAGGCGTCTCGATTGCGCTGTGGATCGAACTCGTAAACGACCTTGAAACCCAGCGTGTCACTGGCGCCGTCGCGGCCGACCATCGAGTAGCCAATGGAGCGTTGATCGCCTGGCTGGACGATGGTCTTGAGCGGGTTGTGCGAGTCGCCCCGACGCAAGGCGATGAATGCCTGCTCGACAACCTGGAGCACCTGCTCGTGACTGACATCCAGTGTTTCCATGTCCGGCTGCGACAGCAGCCAAAGCTCGCCGGGTTTTCCATAGCGCCGCAAGGGCTGACTCATTTCACACCTCTGCTTTCCTGTCGGAACATGTTCATATCCCGTCCAGGCGCCAATGTGGCACCGTCGCGCCGTCGTGCAGTTCCACCACGACCTTTCGAGGGAGTTCGGCTTCATGGAAGGGGGACTCGTTGGAGTCCATCTGGTAGCCGGCGGTATTCAGGTACACGAGCCAGTCGCCCAGCCTGATGGGGCGCGGGAACGCGATCTTGCGCCAGGTGACCATGTCGCTTTCCAGGCAGGTCGCTCCGCCGACGCAGGCCAGGAAGTCCTGTGCGTCCACTCCAGCCTGACCGAGCAACTGTGGATCCGGCAGGTACTCGCTGTTGAACCATTGTTCGGAGAGGTTGAGGCTGCTGCCTCGAACCGTGACGATGGCGTGGCCGTCGCTGGCGTGGCGATCCTTGATCCCTTGGACTTCGAAGAGGGTGATGCCGGCCTGATCCAGCAGTGCGCGGCCGGGTTCGATGATCAGGCCGATACCGTGGCAGCGCAGTCTGTGTGACAGGTTGCTGCCGTCGTCCAGCCTGTGCTCCAGCAGGTCACGCAGCGCCTCGGCGCCACATCGGTCTGCACCATAGGGGTAGAAGCCCGCGAAGGATTTGCCGGCGTGGTAGTGCTCGCGCTCATCCTGTTGCAGAAACGCCTGCCATTGCCCTGGGGCAACGTACTGCACAGGTAGACCGCCGCCGATATCGATCTGGCGACAGGTTTTCAGGCCTCGCCCCTGCGCTTGCAGGCAGAGGTCGATCATCGCGCTGGCCATGCGCGCACGCTGCTCCATCGAATAGCCGCCAAGGTGGAAGGAAAAACCTTCCAGATCGATGGATTGGATCCGGTCTGTGCACAGCTCCAGGGCCGTCTCATGCTCGGCAGGGGTCAATCCGAAGCGACTGTGCGGCTGACTTGCAGGGCGGCTGCGCAGCAGCACCCGTGCACGTGTTCCGTACCTGGCTGCCAGTGGCACGATACGCCGTAGTTCGCTCAGCGAATCGATGGCTATCAGACTGCGGTGATGCAGCGCGAGCGTCAGCAGGTTGTCGGTCTTTTCCGGGCCGGAGACGCCGATGTTTTCACCGATGACACCTGCGGCCAGAGCCTTGGCCAACTCGCCGCAGCTGGCCACGTCAACGCCCACGCCAAGCCGGGCACAGACGCGGGCGAACGCATCGGCCTTGTTCGCCTTCTTGGCGTAGAGGAGGGTTGCGTCTATTCCATGCTCCACGAATAGTCGCTGCAGCCTCCCGACGTTCTCGGCGAAGAGCTGCGGCAGGACGACGTGCAGCGGGGAGCCCAGGCCGTTGCCGAGCTCACGTAGCGTTTGGAAGTGAGTGTCGAGCAGGGTCGCGACCAGGGCGTGGCGGTGCGGCGGCAGCTTGAACGCCTTGCGCATAGGGCCGTGAGATTCGTACGCATCCATGGCAGTGCTGTCCGTGCTAGAAACTGAACTTGGTCGAGAGGGATACTTCCCGGCCTCGGCCGACTTCCAGGCCACCGCTGTAGACCCCGGCGTAGTAGTACTTGTCGGTCAGGTTCCTGGCATACAGGCGCAAGGTGGTTGGCGTACTGCCGAGGCGGGTGTCGTAGCTCACCCCGGCGTCCCACAGCGTGTAGCCGGAGATGAAACCGCTGTTTTGCGCATCCACTGCGCGGCTGCCGACATGGCTGAGCATGCTGTCGACCGACAGACCAGGCACGGCCGCGATGGTGTAGCGCGCGCCCACTGCACCCTTCCAGCGCGGTACGCCTTCATTGCGCCGGCCCTTCGTGGTGGGGTCGGTCACGCCCTGCAAGCGGGTATCCAGATAGGCGGCATTGCCGAGCAGGGTCAGGTTGGGCGTGACGCGTGCCGTGACATTGGTCTCGATGCCCCGGTTGCGGAAGCGACCGTTGCTGACGTAGTCATTGCGGATGTTCAGGTAACTGGCATCGCGGCGGATCTCGAACGCTGCCACACCCAGGTTGACGTTCTGGTCGATGTCGGCCTTCAGGCCGATCTCGTACTGTTCGGACTCGATGGCGGCGGTCGGCTGGTTGGCGTTGTTGGCGTTCTGCGGCGCGTAGTCACCTTTCTCGAAGCCGCGTGAATAGCTCAGGTAAGTCATCACGCTGGCGTTGGGGCGGTAGATCAGCGCGCCGGTCGGCACGAATGTGGTTTCGTTCTGTGGCAGGGCCGTGGCGGAGAGCTTGCGCGCCTCGTACCAGATGTAGCGCCCACCCAGCAGTACCTGGAACTGTTCGTTCAGGCTGATCAGGTCGCTGGCGAAGACCGAGCGTTCCCTGATGCTGGAGCGGAATTCGGTTTTCTGTTCCGGGCCGAAATGCCAGCGTCGCGGCTGTACCGGGTTGCGGATGTTGCCCACGGAAATATCACCGACACTGACGTTGCCGCCGACTTCCACGAGATCCCAGTACGGGCTCTTGTCGTGGAACTGACGGTACGAGGCGCCCACGAACAGGTCATGGAACGTCTCGCCGCTCATGACCTTGCCGGCGAGGTAGGACTGCACGGACCAGGTGCTGAATACCTCACCGCGTGACAGGTACAGGCTGGCGTCGCCGATATCGCCGTTGGGCTGGATATTGAACAGGTCGGCATAGCCGCCATGACGCTCGACGCGCGAATAGTTGCCCTGAGTGATGGACGTCCAATCATCGTTGAGGCTGTAGTCGAACTTGGCTTCGAGGTTGTATGCCTCGGTCTTGTGTCGGTACCACGAGGGTGACAGTGCGTCGCGTCTGTCGAATCTGGGCGGCCGCACGTAGCTGGACGGATCAAGCGGGTCGGCTCGCCCGCTCTGGTCGGCGCGTAGCAATGGGTCGGACATGGTGCTCTTCCAGTTCCAGTCCATGTTGAGCTGCAGCAATGCGCGCTGATTGATGCGCAGGTCGGTGGCCAATCCGACGAACTTGCGTTCCAGATCGCCGAAGTGGTTGAAGTTGCCGATCTTCTCCTGGCCGGCATTGAGTCGATAACCCAGCGCACCATCGGCCAGCGAATCGCTGGTATCCACCGCGATGTAGCGCCCGAGCAACGAGGTACCTTGCAGGCTCAGGGTGGTGAACGGCTCCAGGGTCGGGCGTTTGGGGAGGTAGTTGATGGTGCCGCCGGGCGAGTTGAAGCCGTACAGGAAACCGGACGGCCCCTTGAGCACATCCACGCGCTCGACCAGTTCCATCGGCACGTCATAGTGCGGCGCCAGGGCCAGGCCATCGCGGCGGATGGTGTTGAAATTGTCCATGGCGAAACCGCGCAGGCGGAAATTGTCGAAACCACCGCCGTAGGATGAGCTGAGTACCGAGGGGTCGATCGCCAGTACGTCACGCACCGTACGGGGTGCCATGTCGGTGATGGTTCTGGCGTCGTAGCTCTGGATCGCCAGCGGTACCTCCATCGTGTCCTTGGCACCGAATGCCCCGGCATTGATCTCGAAAGCATTGTTCAGCGGCTGGGCCGTGATGGTCACGGCATCGAGCTCCTGGGCGTCTCCTGGGTTTGCCTCCTGGGCGAGGGCAGAGGCGCCGACGACGGCTGAAATGACACTCGTCAGCAGCGTCTTGCGCCAGGTGCGGTTCATCGATCCGTGAAGCGGCATGGTTCAGTCGTCTCTCGTTGAAATGTTGGGCGATGGCATGAACGCCTTGTGCGTATGATTATCATTAACATTAAAAGGTTATAACATATCACATTAAAGTGGCAACAAGTCGTTTCAGATAAGCCACTGTCTCGGCAACACTGCGCGCGGTGGCCTGGTTGGAGACTGGCTTCGCCTCAGGCCGCTGGCAGTGGTCGATGATCCCGAGTCATGTCGAACCGGATGCGCTCGGGCAGCAGCGGCTGAGCGCTCTCTATTTCAGGCGTTGCTCCAGCCAGCGGCAGAAACCCTGCGCCAACGGGTCGTGCTCGCTGTCGCGGTGAACCCGCCAGGCCCAACGCGGGCCACGTACCTGGCGTGAACTCAAGGGCGCCAGTGGCTCCTGGCTGGCGGCGTCCAGCAGCAGTCCGGGGGCGGAGAAGTTGAGCCTCTGGTTGCGCTGGTCGACGTCTTCGCCACCCTCAACCTGCCAATGGCTCCAATCAATTTCCCGTTCGCCATGCAGGGTGGTGCGCTCGCTTGCAGGTAGCGCCAGCAGTCGCGTGTGTGAATCGGGTTCGCGATCGAGTCGTTGCCGCTGAAGGGAGCCAGGGTGCGTGCTGGAGGTGATGCGAGCCCCTGAGCCCTCAGCCGCTTGGGGCAGATGAGCCCATTCAGCGGCACAGGTCATGCAGCAGGCTGGCCAGCTTCTTCACGGCAGGTTCCAGCTCATGCGGTGCATGGGCGGCGAAGCCCATCAGGAAGCCGGGTGTACGCCGCTCGGAGGCATGCAGGGCGCTGAGCCCCAGCAGGTCGATGCCGGCCTGTCGGGCGGCGGCCACCAGTTCGTCTTCGTCGATGTCGCGGATGAGGGTGCAGGGCATCTGCATGCCGCCGCCGGGTACCTGCGTTTCGACGAACTCACCGAGATGCTCACGCACCAGGCGTGCCAGCACGTCGCGGCGCTGGGCATACACGGCGCGCATGGTTCGTATGTGCGCGCCGAAATGGCCACCCTCGATGAAGCGGGCGAGGGTGAGTTGCGGGATCGGGGCGCTGTGCCCATCCAGCAGGGTGCGCGCCACGGTCATGGGGGCGATCAGCGCCGATGGCAGCACCATGTAGCCGATGCGCAGGCCGGGAAACAGGGATTTGGTGAAGGTGCCGATGTAGATCGTCCGCTCGTACGGATCGAGCCCCTGAACGCAGGCGGTGGGTTTGCCGGCGTAGTGGAACTCGCTGTCGTAGTCGTCCTCGATGATCCAGCCCTGGCGACGCTGCGCCCATTCGATGATGGCCAGGCGTCGCTCCAGTGCCAGCGTCGCTCCGGTAGGGAACTGGTGCGAGGGGGTGAGGAAAACGGCTCGGGTGGATTCCTCATCGCTTGCCAGTCGCTCCACCTGCATGCCGTGCTCGTCCAGCGGCACGGGTACGCATTGCAGACCGGCGGCCTCGAATGCCTTGCGGGCACCATGGTAGGCCGGATCTTCGATGAAGATTCGCTCACCGGCATCGAGCAGCACGGTGGCGCACAGGGTCAGCGCCTGCTGCGAGCTGGTGAGTATCAGCACCCGCTCCGCCGTGGCACGGGCACCCCGTTCGAGGTTGATGTAGTCGGCGATGGCGCGGCGCAGCGACTCCATGCCCTGTGGCGGGCTGTGCAGCAGGGCGCGGTGGCCGTGCTCCTTGAGTACCTGACGTTGCAGGCGCTCCCAGGTCTGCAGCGCAAAACTGCGGGTTTCCGGTACACCAGGGGCGAAGGGGCGCGGCATCAGAAAATCACGCACGCCCCCGTTCTCGAACATGGCGTCGCCGCGCTGGCTCAGACGTGGCGGTACCTGGCGTGAGGGCGTGCGCCTGGCCTTGCCCCGTCCGGGCAGGCGCTGTGTGCGTTCGGAGACGAAGCTGCCGCTGCCCACGCGGCGTTCGATGAAGCCTTCGGCATGCAACTGACCGTAGGCCGCTTCGACCGTATCGCGCGACACCTCCAGCGATCTGGCCAGGGCGCGGGAGGCCGGCAGAGGCTTGCCGACGTCGAGCACGCCATCGAGGATCAACTGACGAATCGCTCGCTGCACGCGCACGTGCAGGGGCTGGCCACTATGCACGGGGTCGCCGATCCAGGCTTTGACGGATTCGAGTTGGGCGTGTTTGAACAATTGGCCGGTATCCCTGTGTGGAAATGGCAGGAAAAATCAGGCCATTCTAGGCCTATAACGGTGCCTCGCAAGCTTTCTCCCTCTCAGTCAGGAGCCCTTGTCAGGCCATGTCCGCCAACCCTGCATCCTCGCCCATCCGCCTCGGTGACCTCCCCCATCCCATCGTGGCGGGGCTGATCTCGGTCATCGTCAACTACGGCGGTACCTTCATCCTGGTGTTCCAGGCTGCCAGGGTGGCCGGTCTCAGCCCCGAGCTGACGGCTTCCTGGGTATGGTCGATCTCCATCGGCGTGGGTGTCACCGGCATCCTCCTGAGCTGGAAGGCGCGAGCTCCGATCATCACCGCCTGGTCGACACCGGCGGCAGCGTTTCTGGTGACGGCGCTGGCCACCACACCTTATGCCGAAGCCGTCGGGGCCTATCTGATCTCGGCAGCGGCCTTCGTGTTGCTGGGGTTGTCAGGCTGGTTCGAACGGGTCATCCGCCTGATTCCCGCAGGCGTTGCGGCCGGGCTGCTGGCCGGCATTCTGTTACAGTTCGGCATCGGCGCATTCGCCGGCGTGAGCATCGATCCGCTGCTGGCCGGGCTGCTCATCGGCGTTTACCTGGTGCTAAAGCGTTTCAGTGCGCGCTATGCGGTGGTCGGTATCCTGCTGCTGGGGCTGGCCTTTCTGCTGCTGCACGCGCGTGTCGATCTGTCGACGGTGAGCCTGGCGCTGGCGGCACCGGTATTCACCGCGCCGGCGTTTTCGCTCAACGCCCTGCTGAGCGTCGCCCTGCCGCTGTTCTTGATCACCCTGACCGGGCAGTACATGCCCGGCATGCTGGTGCTGCGCAACGATGGCTTTGGCACCAGCGCCAACCCCATCGTGACCCTTACCGGACTCGGTTCTCTGCTGATGGCGCCGTTCGGTTCGCATGCCTTCAACATCGCCGCGATCACTGCCGCCATCTGCACCGGGCGCGAGGCCCACGAAGACCCCTGCAAACGCTGGATCGCCGGTATCGCCGCCGGGGTGCTGTACATCCTGGTCGGCGTATTCGGCGTCACCCTGGCGGCGGTGTTCATGGCGTTTCCGGCGACCTTCATCAGCACGCTGGCCGGTCTGGCGCTGCTCGGCACCATTGGCGGCAGCCTGGCCAGCGCCATGGCCGATGCGAGAACCCGCGAGGCTTCGCTGATCACCTTTCTGGCGGCGGCCGCCAACATCAGCCTGCTGGGCATCGGTGGCGCGTTCTGGGGGCTGCTGATCGGGCTGCTGGCCCACGCCGTGCTCAACGCCCGGTGGTCGTCCTCAGCAGCCAATCAGCCACTGAACAAGGGGACGAACTGATGCCGTTACCTGACACGACTACCACTCGCCATGACCGTCATGGCCGCTACCCCCAGGCCGCCTCGGTCGAGGATTTTCGCCACAACCTGGCCGAGATCCGGCGGCGTATCGAGGCCGCCTGTCTGCGCACCGGTCGCGACCCGGCCACGGTGCGCCTGCTGCCGGTCAGCAAGACCAAGGCCGAGGCCAGCCTGCGCATGGCTTATGCGGCCGGCTGCCGGATGTTCGGCGAGAACAAGGTGCAGGAGGCACATGGCAAGTGGCAGGCCATGCAGGAGTTGAGTGATCTGCAATGGTCGGTCATCGGCCACCTGCAAACCAACAAGGCCAGACTGGTGGCGCGTTTCGCCACGGAATTCCAGGCACTCGACAGCCTGCGCCTGGCCGAGGCCCTGGATCGCCGCTTGCAGGCCGAAGGCCGCTCGCTGGACGTGTTCGTGCAGGTCAACACCTCCGGCGAGGCCAGCAAGTACGGGTTGGCGCCTGCCGAGGTGGCGGCCTTCATCCAGGCGCTGCCGACGTTCTCCGCGTTGCGCGTGCGCGGGCTGATGACGCTGGCGCTGTTCTCCAGCGAAGCCGAACGGGTGCGCCAGTGCTTCGTGCGCCTGCGCACCCTGCGTGACCAGTTGCGCCAGATCGCCCCGCCCGGCGTCGAGCTGGATGCGCTGTCGATGGGCATGTCCGGCGACTTCGAGATCGCCATCGAGGAGGGCGCCACGGTGGTGCGCGTCGGCCAGGCGATTTTCGGCGCCCGCCCGTTGCCGGACAGCCACTACTGGCCTGGCGCTGCATCCGATGAACAGCCATGACGCTTTCCCCATTCTTCCACCGTCCCGAATCGAGGTTCGATCCATGCCCGTTGCCCATTCTCATCTGATGCGCGCCTATGCCCGCCAACCGGTGTCCTTCGTTCGCGGCAGCGGGGCGCTGCTGTGGGACGAGCAGGGCGTGGAGTATCTGGATGCCATCGCTGGCGTGGCAGTCACCAGCCTGGGCCACGCACATCCGGAGATCACGGCCGTGATCGCCGAGCAGGCCGGAATGTTGCTGCATACCTCCAACGTCTTTCGCATCGACTGGCAGGAACGCCTGGGCGAGCGGCTGTGTGCGCTGAGCGGGATGCAACGGGCGTTCTTCTGCAACTCCGGCGCCGAGGCCAACGAGGCTGCTCTCAAGCTGGCGCGGCTGCATGGGCAGCGCAGGGGGATTGCCCGACCGACCGTCCTGGTAATGGAGAACGGTTTCCACGGGCGTACCCTCGGCACGCTCTCCGCTTCAGGCAACCCGGCCAAGCAGGCCGGCTTCGAGCCCTTGCTGGACGGCTTCGTGCGCGTGCCCTACGACGACATCGACGCTGTGCGTCAGGCGGCCGAACGCTGCCCGGACATCGTCGCGGTGCTGCTCGAACCGGTGCAGGGCGAGGGCGGCATCCGCCTCGCCAGTGCCTCTTGCCTGCGAGCGCTGCGGGTCTTGTGCGACCAGCATGGATGGTTGCTGATGCTCGATGAGATCCAGGCCGGAATGGGCCGTACCGGCACCTGGTTCGGCCATCAGCATGCGGGTATCAGCGTTGACGTGATGACCCTGGCGAAGGCCCTGGGCAATGGTTTGCCCATCGGTGCCTGTCTGGCGCGAGGGGCCGCGGCCGATCTGTTCTCTCCGGGGCAGCACGGCTCCACGTTCGGCGGCAACCCCCTGGCCTGCCGGGTGGCGTGCCAAGTGCTCGAGATCATGCAGCGCGAGTGTCTGCCGCTGCACGCGGCGGTGCTCGGGGAGCGTCTGCTCGGGCGCTTGCAGCAGGCGCTGGGCGATCACCCCGGGGTCATCGCCATCCGCGGACGCGGGCTGATGATCGGAATCGAACTGAACCGGCCCTGCAAGGAACTGGTGGGGCGAGCGCTGGCCGAGCAGCGCCTGCTGATCACCGTGACCCGCGACAACACTATACGGCTGCTTCCGCCGCTGATCTGCAGCGAAGCGCAGATCGACGACATCGCGCTGCGTATTACCCGGCTGTTGGCTGAGGTGGCGTAGGGCGTGCCGGGCGGCGGCCCGCTTGTGTGGCCGTACGTCCTGGATATGAAGTGGCGCGCTTGTAGCGCCACCCGATTTTTTTTCAATCCGCACAGGAAATGCTCCCCATGTATGACACCGCCCTGAGCCTGGCCGACTTCGACCCTGAACTGGCCGATGCTGTGCGCCTGGAAGAAGGACGCCAGGAGGATCACGTCGAACTGATCGCCTCCGAGAACTACGCCAGTCCGCTGGTGATGGCGATGCAGAACTCGGTGTTCACCAACAAGTACGCCGAGGGCTACCCCGGCAAGCGCTATTACAGCGGTTGCACGCATGTGGACGTGGCCGAGCGTCTGGCCATCGAGCGGCTCAAGGCGTTGTTCGATTGCGACTACGCCAATGTCCAGCCGCATGCCGGCGCCCAGGCCAATGCCGCGGTTTTCCTGGCGCTGACCAACCCTGGCGATACCGTGATGGGCATGAACCTGGCGCAGGGCGGCCACCTCACTCATGGTAATCCGTCCAACTTCTCCGGGCGCCACTACCGCATCGTGCCCTATGGCCTCGACCCCGAGACCGGTCTGATCGACTACGACGAGATGGAGCGCATCGCCCTGGAGACCCGGCCGAAGATGTTGATCGGCGGTTTCTCCGCCTATTCGCGCTACAAGGACTGGGCGCGCATGCGCGCCATTGCCGACAAGGTCGGGGCGGTCTTCTGGGTGGACATGGCGCATGTCGCCGGTCTGGTGGCCGCCGGTGAATATCCCAGCCCGTTGCCGTATGCCCATGTCGTGACCAGCACTACCCACAAGACCCTGCGTGGTCCGCGTGGCGGCGTCATTTTGGCCAAGGGGCAGGGCGATGACTTCTACAGGCGGCTCGATTCCGCGGTATTCCCCGGTATCCAGGGTGGGCCGCTGATGCACGTCATCGCTGCCAAGGCCGTGGCCTTCAGGGAGGCGCTGCAACCCGAGTTCAAGGCCTATCAGCGTCAGGTGGTGAACAACGCCCGGGCCATGGCCGCCGTGCTGCAGCAGCGTGGCTATCGCATCGTCTCGGGTGGCACCGACAACCACCTGATGCTGATCGACCTGTCCGACAAGCCTTATACCGGCAAGGAGGCGGATGCGGCGTTGAGCGATGCTCATATCACCGCCAACAAGAACTCGGTTCCCAATGACCCGCGTTCACCGTTCGTGACCTCGGGGCTGCGCATCGGCACCCCGGCCGTGACCACGCGGGGGTTCGGCGTTGCCGAATGCGGACGTCTGGCCGGCTGGTTATGCGATGTGCTGGATGCTCTGGAAGTGGGCGGTGAAACGCAGATGGTCGTGCGTGACCGGGTGCGGGAGCAGGTAACGGAGCTGTGCCAGCGCTTCCCGGTGTATCGCTAGCCACTCGGAGCATGTGCAGGGCGTTCAGCGCGCAGGGCGTACCGGGCGGCGATCCGTTCGCCATGCAGTCCGCCTTGCGCCGTTATGGCGGACTGTTCGCTTCGCTCCAGAGTCCGCCCTGCGTTCTAGGCGGGTTCGGCGCCGGTTGGGCTGGGCCGAGTATGGAAGCGTCCGCTACCCGGCTTGAACCGCGTTGCCATGGCCATCAGTGCCAGGGTGGCGACGGCCATTGCCAGCCAGCTCAGGCGCAGATCCGCGGTGTACTGGCGCAGCAGCCCGGCCAGCAATGGCGCCGTGGCGGCGATCAGGTAGCCGCCACCCTGCACGAAGGCCAGCAGGTCACCGGTCTGGCGTGGGTCGTCCAGGTGATCCTGGGCCACCACCAATGACAGCGGGAACAGCGCACCGATGCCGATGCCCAGCAGCATGCAGATCGGGATCACCAGTTGCAGCGGCGCGAGCATCAGGCCGAGCAGGCCGGCCAGCAGGGACAGCAGTACCACCGCCAGCAGCACGCGCCGATCCGGGTAGCGTGGCAGCAGGCTCGATGCCAGCAGGCCGGCGACCACCTCGCAGAGCGTCAGTGCGGCCAGCAGCAGGCCGCTGGACTGCGCGCTCCAGCCCAGCGCGGTGTAGTAGGGCGGCAGCCAGGCCAGTACCAGGGTGTAGCCGGCGGTGCCGATGCCGAAGAAGCTCATCAGCAACCAGGCCCTGGGCGAGCGCCAGACATCGAGGTGTGGCAGTTCGTTTGACGCCATCGTCATCTGCCCCGGCGCAGCGTGGTGCCAGAACGCGGCCGCGAGCAGGGCGGGCAATGCCCAGCACGCCAGCGCCCAGGGCCAGCCCAGTGACTGCGCCAGCCAGGGCGTCAGCGCAGCGCCGAAAGCCGCGCCGCCCATGATCGCGCAACTGTAGAAACCGATCAGACGACCGCTGTCGGCAGCAAAGCGCGACTTGATCAGGCCCGGCAAAAGCGCCTGCACGAAGGCGATCCCGGCGCCGGCCAGCAGTGCGCTGACGATCAGGGTGCCGGAGTCGGGCAGCACGCCGCGCGCCAGGCAGGCGAGGGCGATCAGCTGCACGCCGACGAGAATCCCGTTGCGCTCGCCCAGGCGCTGGCGCAGCAGGACGGCGGTCAGAGCGCCAAGGCCCATGATCACCACGGGCAGGCTGGTCAGCAGGCTGGCGCCGACATGATCCAGGCCGGTATCGAGCTGGATACGGTCGAGCAACGGGCCGATGGCCGCCAGCACCGGTCGCAGGTTCAGGCCGAGCAGGACGATGGCGATCAGCAGCAGGGTCTGGCGTTTCATGCTTGTGCCTCCTGCGCGCCGCGCCAGGCCACCAGCAGTACGCCGACAACGATACACAACGCTGCCAGCAGCAGGCTCAGGCTGCCCTGTTCACCGAGCAGGCCGATGGCGATGACCGCACCGGTGATCGCCGCCACCGAGCCGATCTGGCTGAGGAACACCGTGCCGGCCAGGTTCTGCAGAACGAAGAACAGCGCGTAGACCGTCGCGAACAGCAGCATCTGCGCCAGCAGCAGGCCGACGGCCACGTCACTGTTCAGGTGGAGGGAAAAGTCGACACCGAACGGGGCGCTGGGCACCAGCAACACGGCGCCACCGAGCAACATGCCGGGAGCCAGCGACAGCGGGCTGGCGCCACTCGGCCAGTAGCGGGCCCGATAGATATTGCCCAGCGCCAGGAACACCGGCACGCACAGCGCTGCCATCACCCACAGAACCGGACTGTTGCCGCCGTGCAACTTGCCCAGCGCCAGCAGCAGGCTGCCGGACAGGCCGATGCAGATGCCCAGCAGGCGGATGCGGCTGAGCGCCTCCATGCGCAGCGCCAGGGCCAGCAGGTAGGTGAACAAAGGGGGAAAGGCCAGGCACATCGAGGCGAAACCGGCGCCCACATGACCGATGGAGCTGAACAGCAGGGCGTTCGGCACGGCAATGCTGAGCAGGCCGGAGGCGAGGTAGTAGCGCAGTTGCGCCGGGCTCATGCCAGGCCGCTCGCCACGCCACCAGGCGAACAGCAACAGCAGCAGACCACCACCGAGCAGGCTCCACAGCAGATAGGCCATCGGCTGCCAGCCCGCATTGCCGGCAAGCTTGACCAGGATGCTGGTCAGCCCCATCAGCGCGCCGACCGTGAACAGCAAGGCCAGTGCCAGAAGTGGTCGATAATGATTGCCCGACATGCAGGTGCCTCCTTGGTGTGGATACGCTACGATGGCAACATTCTTTTTGAAAAGTATCTTGATGGCAAGATAAATCGAGGGCGACATGCAAGACCGTGCGCAACTGGCTGCCGAACAGTGGCAGCAACAACGACCCGATCTGGATGGTTTTTCCATGGCGGTGATCGGGCGTCTGGGCGAGCTGAGCCAGGTGATCAGCCGTGATCATCTGCTGCCGTTCTTCGCCGAGCACGGGTTGCAGGCGGGCGAGTTCGACCTGCTTGCTACCCTGCGCCGCTCGGGCGAACCCTATGCCCTGATGCCGACCGCGTTGTACGAAAGCGCGATGATCTCCTCGGGCGGCATGACCAGCCGTATCGACCGCCTGGAAAAGGCCGGGTTGATCGAACGGCGCAAGCACCCCAGCGACCGCCGTGGCGTGCTGGTGGCGTTGACGCCGGCTGGTTTCGAACTGATCGACAACATGCTCGCTGCTCATGTAGCCAATCTGCAGCGGGTGCTCTCGGGATTGACGGCCGAGCAGCAGCAGAAGTTGCATGAATTGACCGGCAAACTGTTGGCGGGGCTGCCGCCGAAAGCCCCTGAGTGATCGCCATTACCCAGGGCGCTCCGGTGGGCTCCGTAACGCCGCGCAGGGGCATTTGCACACCGCCAGATATGAATCCTTCGGGACGTTCTGAATAAAGTCATTCAACGCCACTCCCGCGAAGGCGGGAGCCCAGGTTCTTTGTGACGGCTTCATGATGAAAGCTGCCCGAAAGCTTCCTCGCCTATGTTCTTGTTCACGGTGGGCTCAGACCTGCCACAGCGTCGTGACCGTCATTGCGATCGACCATCACCAACAAGAACAAAACGGTAAACACCTCATGTATCGACCAGGCCTCGTGCTCCCTCTCTCCGTTCGTTCGCCCCACAGCCCGCGCTGATCGCCCATTCGCCTTCCAGCCGAATTACGTCCGGAGAATCCCCATGCTGACTTTCCTTGGCTTCGCCATGGTCACGACTTTCATGTACCTGATCATGAGCAAGCGCCTGTCGGCGCTGATCGCGCTGATCATCATTCCGATCCTGTTCGCGCTGATCGGTGGCTTCGCCAACCAGATCGGCCCGATGATGCTCGAAGGCATCAGCAAGCTTGCCCCCACCGGCGTGATGCTGATGTTCGCCATTCTCTACTTCGCCATCATGATCGATTCCGGGCTGTTCGATCCGCCCGTGCGCCTGATCCTCAGGATGGTCAAGGGCGACCCGCTGAAGGTGGCGGTCGGCACCGTGGCCCTGGCGTTGATCGTCTCGCTCGATGGCGACGGCTCGACCACCTACATGATCTGCGTCGGCGCCATGCTGCCGTTGTACAGCCGCCTGAAGATGAGCCCGACCATCATGGCGGGGCTGATCATCATGGCCGGCGGCATCATGAACATGACCCCCTGGGGCGGCCCGACCGCACGGGCTGCCAGCGCCCTGCACGTCGATCCTTCGGATGTCTTCGTGCCGATGATTCCGGGCATGGTCGTCGGTGCCATCGCGCTGTTCGGCGTGGCCTATCTCTATGGCCTGCGTGAGCGCAAGCGCCTGGGCGTTCTGCAACTGCCGGACGATCAGCTCGCCCAGGGGGAAATCAGCGTGTCGCAATTCCCCGAAGCGCGCCGGCCGAAACTGCTGTGGATCAACGCAGTGCTCACCGTGGCGCTGATGACCACCCTGATCGCCGGCCTGCTGCCGATGCCGGTGCTGTTCATGATCGCCTTCAGCATCGCCATGATCATCAACTACCCCTGCCTGCAGCAGCAGAAGGAGCGTATCGCGGCCCATGCCGGCAACGTTCTGGCGGTGGTGGGGCTGATCTTCGCGGCAGGTATCTTCACCGGCATTCTCAGCGGTACCGGCATGGTCGAAGCCATGTCCAGGAGCTTGCTGGCGGTGATTCCCGATGCGCTTGGCCCCTACCTGGCGGTGATCACCGCGCTGGTGAGCATGCCGTTCACCTTCTTCATGTCCAACGACGCCTTCTACTACGGCATCCTGCCGGTGCTGAACCAGGCCGCCTCCACCTATGGCATCAGTGCCGTGGAAATGGCCCGTGCGGCGATCGTCGGTCAGCCGGTGCACCTGCTCAGTCCGCTGGTGCCGTCCACCTACCTGCTGATCGGCCTGGCCAGGATCGAGTTCGGCGACCTGCAGCGCTTTACTCTCAAGTGGGCAGTGATGGTGTGCATGGCGATTCTGGCGGCGGCCCTGCTGCTGGGCGTGTTTCCCTTCATCAGCGGCTGATTCGAGCTGCCGCGCCCCGGCGGCACCCCGAGGAGTCGGGGCAGTGGATGAACCGACTGATTCGGTTCATCCTGCGCGGCAGACGATGCCCCAGGCCGGAAACATGTCCTCAACGCTGCTCGAGGTTCTTCATGCTTTCACTGACCCCGAAAACGAGGCGCAGCTTCACGCGCTGGATGTCGCCATCCAGGCACTGGCGCCTGCCTCATGCGGGCAGGCCGAGTTGCAGGTGCTGTTCGATGTTTTCGAGCGGTTTGCGGAACACGATGGTTACGGTGTCTTCTGGAGCATTCTCCACATGCTGGAAGTCTGTGATGGCTGCACGTCAGCGCTTTTGGCTTCGGTACGACGCAAGCCATGCGAGTTCAATGTGCTGATGATCAATCGATTGCTCAATGCCGGCCTGTCCGACATCGACGGTCAGTCACTGGAGAACGTGCTTCAGTCCGTCCTGCTGCATCCCGATGCAACCGCTCAGGCGCTGGACGATGCGGCGTGCTACCTGGCGTGCCCCGTGTCGAACTGATCGAGCGTTCGCGCGGTGGCGGCTGCCGCTCACATCCGGTGATGTTCCAGCAGAAAATCCACGAACACCCGCACCCGTGCCGGCATCGCCGAGCCGCCGACGAACACCGCATGAATCGGTTCCCGGTCACCGGGGTTGAAGGCTTGCAGCAGCGGTACCAGGTCGCCACGCTGGATGTCCTCGGCCACGCTGAATTCGCCGATGCGCGCGATGCCGGCGCCGACCCGGGCGAACTGCGCCAGCGCCTCGCCGCTGCTGCATTCGATGTTGCCGCAGACCTTGAGCGATAGCGCCTGGCCGTCGCGGATGAACGGCCAGTTGGGTTCGGCGCGGCGGAAGTTGAAGCGCAGGCAATTGTGCCGCAGCAGGTCTTCCGGCTGCTGCGGCGTGCCATGGCGTTGCAGGTAGTCGGGGGAAGCCACCACCACCTGGCCGGTTTCGCCGACCTTGCGGGCGGTCAACGGGCTGTCCGGCAGATGGCCGAAACGCACGGCCACGTCCGCCTGGCCGCCGAGAATGTCGACCACTTCATCGCCCAGGCCGAGGTCGACGGTGATGTTCGGGTAACGCGCGCTGAACGCCGCCACCAGCGGCACGATGGTCATCCGGCCATGGCCGAGCGCGGCACTCACGCGCAATCGGCCCCGTGGCACGCCCTGATCGGCGATGGCTTCCTCGACTTCCGCCATATCGGCAAGGATGCGCCGGGCGCCGCGCAGGTACGCCTCGCCCTCGGCGGTAAAGGTGATCGCGCGAGTGGTGCGCAGCAGCAGGCGGGTGCCGAGGCGCTGCTCGGTGCGCGCGATGATCCGGCTGACCGCCGAGGGCGTCAGCCCCAGCGCACGCGCGGCGGCCGACAGGCTGCCTGCCTCCGCCACGGTGGCGAACACCACCATGTCACCTGATCGGCCGCCTATGTCCATTTGTGCTCCGTAAGCAAAGGTGTTTGCCAGAAAAGCCATCTACCGCCGGTAAAAACGGGATCGTAGCATTCACGGCATAGATAAGGAGCCTTTCCATGCGCATCAATCCACCCCTCGTTGCACTCGCCATCGGCGCCTTCGGCATCGGTGTCACCGAGTTCGCCCCCATGGGCATGTTGCCGGGTATCGCCAGCGATCTCGGCGTTTCCATCCCGGCTGCCGGCCTGTTGGTCAGCGCCTACGCCCTCGGTGTGCTCCTCGGCGCGCCACTGATGACCCTGACCACCGGGCGGATTCCCCGGCGCTACCTGCTGATCGGCCTGATGGCCATCTTCACCCTGGGCAACCTGATGTCGGCCCTGGCCACCGACTACTACAGCCTGCTGATCGCCCGGGTGGTGACCTCGCTGAACCACGGTGCCTTCTTCGGCGTCGGCTCCATCGTCGCCGCCAGCGTGGTTGCGCCGGACAAGCGTGCAGGGGCGGTAGCAGCCATGTTCATGGGCCTGACATTGGCAACTATTGGCGGCGTGCCGCTGGCAGCCTGGTTCGGTGAGGTATTCGGCTGGCGTACGGCATTCTGGGGTATCACCGGCCTCGGTGTGTTGGCGATGGTCTCGCTGTGGTTCGCGCTGCCCAACGTGCCGCTGCCGAAAAGCGACGGCGTACTGGCTGAAATCCGTGTGCTGGGCCGTGGCCCGGTACTGGCAGCGTTGGCCCTGACGGTGGTGGGTTCGAGTGCGATGTTCACCGTATTCACCTACATCGCACCAATTCTCGCCAGCGAGACCCACGCGTCCACCGCCTTCATCACTGCCATGCTGGTGCTCTACGGTGTGGGCCTGACCCTGGGCAACATCTGGGGCGGCAAGGCGGCGGATCGTTCCGTAGACCGCACCCTGATCGTCTCGCTGAGCGCGCTGATTCTCGTCCTGCTGGCGTTCACCGTGCTGATGCGCTGGCCGTTGCCGGCGGCCGTGGCCATCCTGATCTGGGGCATCGCCAGCTTCGCCATCGTGCCGCCGCTGCAAATGCGCGTGATGGAGGCCGCCAAGGACGCCCCCAACCTGGCCTCGGCAGTAAATATCGGCGCCTTCAACCTGGGCAACGCCATTGGCGCGGCGCTGGGCGGCGCGGTGATCAAGGTGGGGTTGGGCTACCCGGCGATCTCCCTGGCCGGTGCGGCGATGGCGGGGTTGGGGCTGCTGATGGTGCTGGGGTTTGCCTGGCGTTCCAGGGCGGTGGCGGTGCCAGCGATATGTAGGTGATGTGAGCGAGGGAGGGCGCCGTTGGCTGCTCTCCCGTCGAGCACAGCGCCAGAGAAAGGCCGCTCCTGGTGGTCTGTCCTGGAGCTGTGAACAGTTAGGTGAGGAACCTGCGGGTCTGGTGCAGGGAGGATGATCCTCCCTACGCCGGTTTGAGTGGTTTAGCGATTGACGTTGACTACAATCCGTCCTCGAACCTTCCCACCGAGTAGGTCATTGGCAGCATCGATGGCCTCACCCAGAGCAACTTCCTGAGTCATGTCGTCCAGCAGGGCAAAATCCAGTTCCGAGCACAGGCGCTGCCAGGCTGTTACGCGTTCTTCATAGGGACGGGTCACACTGTTGATTCCCAGTAGACTGACACCGCGCAAGATGAAGGGAGCTACCGTGGCCGGGAAATCCATGCCCTGGGCCAGGCCGCATGCCGCAACGGCGCCATCTGCCCGTGTGCTGGCGCAGGCATTGGCCAGCGTATGGCTACCGACCGAGTCGATGACCGCTGCCCAGCGCTCTGCTGCCAGGGGGCGCCCCGGGCTGCTCAGCTCGGCTCGATCGATGATGGTGCTGGCACCCAGGTGCTTCAGATAGTCAGCTTCGGCCGGGCGGCCGGTTGAAGCGGTTACCGAATAACCGTGTTTGGCGAGCAGTGCGATGGCAAAGCTGCCAACCCCGCCGTTGGCGCCTGTGACCAGCACTTCACCCCTCTCTGGTGACAGGCCGTGACGTTCCAGTGCGATCAGGCTGAGCATGGCGGTGTAGCCGGCAGTGCCGATTGCCATGGCCTGGCGTGCGCTCAGTCGATCGGGCAGGGGGATCAGCCAGTCACCTTTGAGCCTGGCTTTTTGAGCGAGCCCACCCCAGTGCGTCTCGCCAACGCCCCAGCCATTGAGTAACACCCGGTCGCCAACCTTGTAACGAGCATGATTGCTTGTCTCGACGACGCCCGCCAGGTCAATGCCGGGAACCATGGGGAAGCGGCGTACCACCGGGCTACGTCCGCTGATGGCGAGACCATCCTTGTAGTTGAGCGTGCTGTACTCGACACGTACGGTAACGTCGCCCTCAGGCAACTGCGAGTCATCAAGCTCGGTCAGACGCGTCTGATAGTGGTCTTCAGTTTTCTCGATAAGTAATGCGTGAAACATAGCCTCTCCTTATTTAGACTGATCGTCTATAAATGGTTGAAGAAACATTACCTCGCGGCTCCGGCCAGAAAGCCTCTGGCAAAGGTGTCTAGCGGTTGAGTGTTCTGCACCAGCCTGGCGCGTAGTACAGCGCCTTCCCAGCCAATCCAGAAATAAGCGGCAAGCGCATCGCAATCGCTGTCGGGCTCCAGTTGCCCGTGGTTGACTGCCTGAACCAGACAATTGGCCAGCCGTTCCTGCCAGTCGAGGAGGACATTCTCCAGTGCTTGGCGAAAACTGCTGGGCAGTGCCGTGATCTCCTGACCCAGGTTGCCGACCAGGCAACCTCGGCGAAACTCATGCTTGGCCATGCCCGCTTTGGCGTCTTCGACGAAATTGCTCAGGCGCTGCAGGGGTAGTACCTGATCGTCCAGCAGCCAGCGATCCAGTTTGCGCGCGAAGTAGGCTGCATAGCGCTGCAGCACCTCCTGAACGAAGGCTTCCTTACTGTCGAAGTAGTGATAGAACGAACCCTTTGGTACGTGCACGCGCTTCAGGACGGCATCTATGCCGGTGGCGGCAAAGCCCTGCTCGGTCAGCACTTCCATGCCGCAACGCAGCAACGCCTCGCGAGTGTCGTCAAAACTTCTCGCGACTCTGGGGGGGCGGCCACGGCGGGCCTGGGGCTTGGAAGTAGTCATGGAAATATATTAGACCGATCGTCTATTATGTCAATCACATCCTGCCTGTCTGTCTTGTGCGTGGTTCGGGTTCGAAGCTTTGCCTGTGCCCGCCTTCTGCCAAATCGGCATGGCAGGATTGCAGCCGCTGAATCATCACTCCTGGAGACCGCCTCTCATGAAACAAAGCTTGCCGCCGCTCAATTGGTTGCGGGCGTTCGAATCGGCGGCTCGCCACCTCAACTTCACCCATGCGGCAGAAGAACTCAGCCTGACGCAGGCTGCGGTGAGTCAGCAGGTCAAGGGGCTGGAAATGAAACTTGGCGCCGCGCTATTCAAGCGCCTGCCCAGGGGGCTGGAGCTCAGCGAGGCCGGCCAGGCTTACCTGCCGGCGGTTCACGAAGCCATTGAGCGCCTTGCCGCCGCCACCGATGAGATATTTGGCCAGGGCCACCGCAAGGTGCTGACCGTGCGGGTCAATCTGGTGTTCTTCATCCATTGGCTGGCGAGGCGTCTGCCCGAATTTCGCCTGCGGCACCCCGAGATCAACCTGCATATCACCAGCAATATCTGGGTTGGCGACACCGACGTCGAGGCTGACCTGGAAATTCGCCATGGCCAGGGCAAGTGGGCGGGTCTGAAAGCCGACCGATTGACCTGGGACGCTCTGGTACCGGTGTGCTCACCGTCGCTGGCGACCGAGTTGAAACCATTGAACGCCCCCGAGGATCTTGCGCACCACGAATTGCTGCATGTTCTGGGATACGAGGAAGGCTGGGGCTACTGGCTGAAAAAGGCCGGAGCAGGCCGTGTCGATTCATCGCAGGGCCTGCAGTTCGATACCTTGATCTCGGCCCTGAGAATGGCCGAACTGGGGCAGGGCGTGGCTTTGGCGCGCTCGTCCCTGGTCGAGCATATGCTCGCTCAAGGCGCTCTGATCGCGCCCTTCGAACAGCGCTTCACGACCCAGGAGGCCTTCTACCTGGTGTATTCCCCGCTTGCCACGGCAAACCCTCAGGCTCTGGCCTTCATCACCTGGCTGGTCTCGCAGGCCCAGGCAGCACACCTCGAAAACTGAGTTTCACCTGGCGCTCGGCGCGCCAGATCTGCCTGTCTTTCCACATCCTTTCCTCGCAATCACGGGCGATACCAGAATCGGCTTAGTCATAAGCAGGTTTATCCAGCCATAAAAAAAATCGTGCCATAGGGTTTTTTTTTATTGCTTTTCGCCTTTCTCCATTTTTCCCAAAGTACGACTCCAAGGCGTCGCCAGTTCCTCCGGTAAAGCAGGGGATTGGTGTGTCGACGATCACTCACAACAACAAAAGCCCGCACTGCAGCGGGCTTTGCAAGCGATGGTGAATCATGGGACAGCTCAGCCAACTCCCCCTCAATGGCGTCAAGGTCATCGACTTTGGTCAGTACATCGCCGGGCCCGCCGTGGCCATGATCCTGGCGGATCTCGGCGCCACGGTCATCCATATCGACCCCCCCGGCGGTCCAATGTGGGACAGCCCGGCTAATGCCGTACTCAACCGCAACAAGTACTGCCTGCAGCTCGACCTCAAATCTGCCCAGGGCCTGCAAGACGCCAAGGCACTGATCGCCAGCGCCGATATCCTGATCGAGAACTTCCGCCCTGGCGTCATGCAGCGTCTGGGGCTGGATTTCACCGAGTTGCGCCGTCAGCGCCCCGAACTGATTACCCTGTCCATCCCGGGTTTTGCCAGTAACGACGAGTTGCGCCGCGATTGGCGGGCCTTCGAGTCGATCATTGCGTCGGCCTCCGGTGTGTTCACCGACATGGGGCAGAACCGCGTGCTGATGGGGATCAACCCGAGCTTCTCGCCGCTGCCGCTGGCCTCGTCCTACGGCACCATGCTGGCGGTTTCGTCCGTGGTGCTGGCCCTGCAAGCCCGACAGCGCACTGGTCTGGGCGATGAAATCGAAGTGCCCCTGGCTTGCGCCGTGATGGAAGGCCTGTCGTACAACTCGATCAAGATCGATGGCTATCCGCTGCGCTACAAGACGCTGCGCGAGAAGGAAATCGAGCGTCGTCGCGCCGAGAACCTGCCGATGAACCTCAGCTACGAGGATTTGCAGGAATACCTCGATCCGTTCTACCGCACCTACGAATGCGCCGATGGCCGCAAGTTCTATGCGGTCTGCCCGTCGCACCGCTCCCACGCCAAGCGTTGCCTCCAGGCCATGGGGTTGTATGAGGAGATGCTCGCCGCCGGACTGCCCAAGGTCGAAGACCCCTATCTGCCGATGGCGCAGTGGGAGGGCGACGCCTCGCTGGGTGTCTATCCGCTACCGGCACACTGGGCTCAGCGCATTTCGGCGCGCATGAAAGAAGTGTTCCTTACCAAGACCGCTGCCGAATGGGAGAAAATTTTCGGTGAGGGCCAGTTCCCCGGCGCTCCGCATCGCTCCACTCAAGAGTGGCTGCATGACGAACACGCCAATACTGCCGGTCTGGTGGTCGAGGTTGATGATCCTCAATACGGCAAGATGAAGCAGCCGGGGGCGATCACCTGGCTGGAAGACAGCGCCGCCATGATGCTGACGCCCAGCCCGCGTCGTACGGTCAATGTCCAGGAGGCTCTAGCCACTCTGGCCGAGTGTGCCTCGCCAGCGCTGCCGGCTCCATCCGAAAAAGCTGCCGGATGGCTGGAGGGCGTGCGTGTTCTTGACCTGACCAACGTCATCGCGGGACCACACTCGGCTTCGTTCCTGGGCCGCTTCGGCGCCGACGTGATCAAGCTCGATCCGGCCACCCCCAACTACGACCCGTGGAACACCGTGGTATTCGGCATGTCATCGGCGCGTGGCAAGAAGAGCATTCTGGTCGATCTGAATAATGCAGATGGTCGCGAGGTGTTCAACACCCTGGTGCGCTCGGTAGACGTCATCGTGATGAACGCGCCTGATCGACAGTTGGCGCCCCTGGGCCTCGACGAGGCTAGCCTGCAAGCCGTCAATCCTGGCGTGATCTTCTGCCAGCTGGACTGCTTCGGTGGCCCGCGTCGTGGCCCTCGCACCGACTATCTGGGCTACGACGACCTGATCCAGGCCACTACCGGCATCATGCTGCGTTTCGGCGGCGGTATGGCGACGCCGGAAGAGCACGCCCATGTCGGCACCATCGACGTCATGTGCGGCTTCGCCGCCGCTCTGGGGGTCGCCGCCGCGCTGTACCGCAAGGCGGCAACCGGTGAGGTCAGCCGTGCACGTACCTCTCTGGCGTCGCTGGGCAACCTGGTGCAGATTCCGTTCTGCTTCGACTATGCGGGCAGGGGCCCCTTCAATGAGCCCTCCGGCCGCGATGCGGTCGGCTACAGCGACCTGTCGCGTTTCTACCGGACTGTTGACCACTGGTTGTATCTGGACAGCAGTGAGCAGGAACTGGAGCGCCTGGAGGGCGTTGCCGGTTTGGCCGGCATCAGCGCCGCTGCTGACCGGGCAGCCTTCCTCGGCCAGGCACTGGCCTCGGAAACGGCAGCCACCTGGCAGCAGCGTCTGCACGCCGCCGATATTGCCGCGGTGGCACCGGACAACCTCGACAGCCTGCGCAGACGCTACAGCCGTCCGGCCGATGGCCGTCCCGGCACCGACAACGGCAGCTATTCGTTCAGCGTCTATGCCGATCACCCGAGTGGCCATTGCGTCACGCAGTTGGATCCCTATGCGATTCGTCCGCGCTGCTCCCCCATTCGTGCCCTGCCGCCGGCCGAGAAGTTCGGCGCCTCGACCCGTCCGGTATTGCAGGAGTTCGGCTACAGCCAAGCCCGGATCGACACGCTCATCGAGGGCAACAGCATCAGCGAAAGCTGGAGTGAGGAGTATCTGCCGAGCTAACCGCCCGGTATCAGCCGTCGCTCCGGCATGCTGCTGCCAGGCATTTCGGGGCGATTTTCCCTGAAGCGACCTTATGAGAAGCACCATGAATAACAAATACAAAAAAGCCACACCCGATGTTCATCGCCAGCTCTTTGACCGGCAGCGCTTTCGCGCTGAGTGATACGACGGAGAACCCGCAGCACGTTTCCGCGCATTACAGCTCGGGCGGCCATTCCAGGCCCGCCACTGTAGCTAGCCCATAAGAGGATATTTAGCGATGAGCAACATCAATCACGGCTCTGCCCTGGACGGGCGAGTGTTCTGGCCTTCGATAGCAGTCATTCTCGGCGTCACCATTCCCCTGGCTCTGTTTCCCGAGTCCGGAAACCTGATCATCAAGCAGCTGTTCGCCTTCACCACCGGCAATTTCGGTTGGCTCTACCTGTTCGCCGGACTTGGCACGGTGGTATTTCTGCTGTGGCTTGCCCTGGGGCGCTACGGCAATGTTCGTCTCGGTCGCGCCGAGGATCTTCCAGAGTTTTCCTACTTCAGCTGGGTCGCCATGATTTTCTGTGGCGGCATCGGTATCGCCATCGCCAACTGGGCGTGGGTCGAGCCGATCTACTACTTCGATGGGCCGCCCCGTGGTCTTGCCGCCCAAGGCAAGGAGGCTGCCGAGTGGGCGCTGGCTTACGGCCAGTTCCATTGGGGTCTGACACCCTGGGCCTTCTACTGCCTGCCGGCGATTCCGATTGCGTATTCCATGTACGTTCGTCGTCAGCCGGGTGTTCGGCTGTCGGTCGCCGCGCGCGGGATCCTGGGTGACAGGGCCAACGGTTGGTTGGGGATTCTGCTCGATACCGTGGTGGTGTTCGGCATCGTCGGTGGTGTCGGTACCTCGCTGGGGTTGGCCGTGCCGCTGGTTTCGACACTGAGTTCTGAGGTGCTCGGCCTGCAGCCTTCGTTCGCTTTCGACATGATAATCCTGTGCCTGTGGACTGCCCTCTTCGGTATGAGCGTATGGTTCGGCCTGAGCAAGGGCATCAAGATACTCAGCGACATCAACGTCTACATGGCCGTGCTGCTGTTGCTCTTCGTCCTGGCCATCGGCCCAACGCTGTTCATCATCAATGGCTGGTCGAACAGCTTCGGTCTGATGGTCAACAACTTCGTGCAGATGAGCCTGTGGACCGATCCCATCGCCAAAGGCAGCTTTCCTCAGGACTGGACCATCTTCTACTGGGCCTGGTGGATCGCTTATGCACCGATGATGGGTCTGTTCGTCGCACGCATTTCCCGTGGCCGTACCATCCGTGAACTGGTGCTCGCCGAGCTGATCTGGGGCAGTCTGGGATGCTGGGTGTTCTTTGCTGTGTGGGGCGGCTACGCCCTGGATCTGCAGCTTTCCGGTGCTCTGGACGTCAGCGCCATCCTGAATCAACAAGGTATTCCCGCGACCGTATTGGCGATCCTGCAGACCATGCCGATGGCCAACCTGATCATCGTGGTCTTCGTCCTGCTGTGCTTCGTCTTCCTGGCCACGACCCTGGACTCGTCTGCCTACGTGCTGGCTTCAGTCACTTCGCGTGAGCTGTCCGGTTATGAGGAGCCACGTCGTTGGATCCGCATCACCTGGGCACTTCTGCTGGCGGTGGTTGGTGTTGGCCTGATCAAGGTGGGAGGGCTCAAGGCGGTGCAAACCTCGACGATCATCGTCGCCCTGCCAATGATTCCTGTACTTGGCGTTCTCGCCTGGTCGCTCATGCGCATGCTCAGGCAGGACTTTGGCAAACGCCTCAGTTCACCGGTTCTCACCGTTGATGGAGTGGCTCCTGCTATCTCGGGAGGAGCGAGCGCCGAGCGTTCCGACTATGTCCATGGAGCGGCACCGAGTCCTGCCGCCCCCCTGAGCTCAAAGCAATAGCGCAACACCGGGCATCGTCACCACCCGGGCTGCACCAGTCAGATCTTCGAAAACGCATGGGATGGCCTCGCCAGTTCCCCGAGGTCTTCTCATGCCCAAACAACCTGGAGTGCACATGACCAATCAAGTGATACTGCCGCGCATCATGCAGTTAGGTGCCGGTGCCAGCGAGGCCATCCCGAACGTGCTGAGCAGCCTCGGCTGTTCACGCCCGCTGCTGATTACCGACAAGATGATGGTTCAGCTCGGCTATGCCGCGCGTATTCAGGACACATTGACCGCCAGCGGACTCACGGCGGACATCTTCGCCGACACCGTTCCCGAGCCCACGGTCGCTTCGATCCAGGCCGGCGTGGACATGGCTCGCAGTGGTGATTACGACAGCATCATCGCTCTGGGCGGCGGCAGCCCGATCGACAGCGCCAAGGCCATTGGCATTCTGGCCAAGCTGGGCGGCGAGATGCGTGAGTACAAGTTCCCGCGCAACGTTACCGAAGCCGGCCTGCCGATCATCGCGGTGCCGACGACCGCCGGAACCGGCTCGGAGGTCACCCGATTCACCATCATTACCGACGAGCAGAACGACGAAAAAATGCTTTGCGTGGGTATCGGCTTCATGCCCGTCGCCGCCCTGGTCGACTACAGCCTGACGCTCAGCCTGCCTCCACGTGTGACTGCCGATACAGGCCTCGATGCCCTGACTCATGCCATCGAGGCCTACGTCAGCCAGAAGGCCAACCTCTATAGCGACAGCCAGGCGCTGGCGGCCATGCGCCTGATCGGCCCGAATCTGCGCCGCGCCTACCACGACGGCTCCGACAAGGAAGCGCGCGAGGCCATGATGCTCGGTTCGACGCTCGCTGGTGTCGCTTTTTCCAGTGCCTCGGTTGCACTGGTACATGGCATGAGCCGCCCGATCGGCGCCTTCTTCCATGTGCCGCATGGTCTGTCCAACGCCATGCTGCTGCCCAGCATCACGGCCTTCTCCATCCCGGCAGCAGCCGAGCGATATGCCGACTGCGCACGGGCCATGGGCGTTGCCGGCGAGCAGGACAGCGCCGAGCAGGCCAACGCCAAGCTTCTTGCTGAACTGCGCGCCCTCAACGAAGAGCTTCAGGTACCGACACCGGAGCAGTTCGGTATCGATCGCGAGCGCTTTTTCGAGCTGATGCCGACCATGGCGCAACAGGCGCTTGCCTCGGGGTCACCGGGTAACAACCCCCGCGTGCCCACGGTGGAACAAATGGTCGAGCTCTACAGCAGCCTTTGGTAACCCTTCCTCTTTCAACGTTCAGGCAGTGCTCTTTCGCCCTGCCAACCACTCTCTGGGAGTCACCCGATGAACACAGTAGGACACCTGATCAACGGCCAGATCGTCAGCGACGCCACTCGCCTGCAGGACGTGTACAACCCCTCCACCGGCGAAGTCAGCAAGCACGTGGCACTGGCGTCCACGGCCACCGTCGAGCAGGCCATTGCTGCCGCCGAAGCCGCTTTCCCGGAATGGCGCAATACGCCGCCGATCAAGCGTGCGCGGATCATGTTCCGCTTCAAGGAGCTGCTGGAACAGAACGCCGACCGCATTGCTCGGATGATCGGCGAGGAGCACGGCAAGATCGCCCATGACGCGCTGGGTGAACTGCAGCGCGGCATCGAGAACGTCGAATACGCGTGCGGTGCACCCGAGCTGCTCAAGGGCGAGCACAGCAAGAACGTCGGCCCGAACATCGACTCCTGGAGCGAATTCCAGCCGTTGGGCGTGGTAGCCGGTATCACTCCGTTCAACTTCCCGGTGATGGTGCCGCTGTGGATGTTCCCGATGGCCATCGTCTGCGGCAACTGCTTCATCCTCAAGCCGTCCGAGCGTGACCCAAGCTCCACTCTGTTCATCGCGCAACTGCTGCAGGAAGCCGGTCTGCCCAAGGGCGTGATGAACGTGGTCAACGGTGACAAGGAAGCGGTCGACGTGCTGCTGCGCGACCCGCGCATCCAGGCTGTCAGCTTCGTCGGTTCGACCCCGATCGCCGAGTACATCTACAAGACCGCCAATGCCAATGGCAAGCGCTGCCAGGCGCTGGGCGGCGCCAAGAACCACGCCATCGTGATGCCTGACGCGGACATGGATAACGCCGTCAGCCAACTGCTGGGTGCGGCCTTCGGTTCCTCCGGTGAGCGTTGCATGGCGCTGTCCGTTGCCGTTGCGGTGGGCGATGCCGCTGCCGACGCGCTGATCGAGAAGATGCAGGTTGCCATGCAGTCGTTGAAAGTCGGCGCCTACTCGGACAAGAACAACGACTTCGGCCCGGTGATTACCAAGGCCCATCAACAGAAGGTCGTTGGCTATATCAACAGTGCCGAAGAGCAGGGTGCGACCATCGTGGTCGACGGCCGCAAGCCGCAGGTCGCGGGCTACGAGAACGGCTTCTTCGTTGGCGGTACGCTGATCGATGGCGTGAAGCCGGACATGCTCAGCTACAAGGAAGAGATCTTCGGCCCGGTGCTGCAGGTCGTGCGGGTGGACAGCATGCAGGCTGCAATGGATCTGATCGATGCCCACGAGTACGGCAACGGCACCTGTATCTTCACCCGTGATGGCGAGGCTGCACGTTACTTCTCCGACAACATCAAGGTCGGCATGGTCGGCATCAACGTACCGCTGCCGGTGCCGGTGGCCTATCACAGCTTTGGCGGCTGGAAGCGTTCGCTGTTCGGTGACCTGCACGCCTATGGCCCGGATGCCGTTCGCTTCTACACCAAGCGCAAGACCGTTACCCAGCGTTGGCCGTCGGCAGGCGTGCGTGAGAGCGTTTCGTTCTCCATGCCAACGATGAAGTGATTCAGTCTCCCTGAAAACCCTCGGTTGTGCTGCTCCCCTGTAACAGGAGCAGCATTCGATACTCTGCTAGATTAAGGAAACCTTGACGGAGACCAGAAGCAATGAAGATCAAATCCAAGCTGCTGGTGAGTTTTCTGGTTGCAACGCTTATTCCTGTATTGATCGTTGCGCTGCTGACTATTCGCAACGTTACAGAGCAGGCCAGAGAGAATTTTCTGGTTTCCAGCAGTCTGGATATGAAACTGGTAAACAGCAGTTTCGCCACCTTTTTCGAATCGGTGGGCCACACCGTTTCAGCCTTGGCGGAATATCCCGCCGTAAAAGATGCCAAGGGCGATGCCCTGAGCACGTATTTCAACGAAGCACACAAGCCTGCCCAGATCGCGACCGCCAAAGGGGGGCGTGAGAAGCAGATATTCGATTACTTCTCCAGCATCGGTAACAACAACCCCACGCTTGGCTACGTCTACATGGGCGATACCGAGGGCGGCTACGTGGAGTGGCCGGGTACCGGCGATTATGGCGACTGGGATCCGCGCAAGCGCGAGTGGTACACCAAGGGACGTGACGCGAATTTCGCGCTGGCCCGCCGTGATGGCTACTACTGGGAGCCTGATGACGCGGTTTACGTCACGGTGCTCAAGGGCTTCAAGGACAATGCCGGGGCGTTTGCCGGGGTCGTTGCTGCCGACGTGTCGCTCAAGGCACTGACCGATATGGCGCAGAAGGTGCGCTTTGGCGAAACCGGTTTCCTGATGGTGGTCGAGGGCAGCGGCACCTTGCTGGTGGACGGGCACCAACCGAATAACAACTTCAAGAAGATCAGCGAGTTGCCTGGTGAATACTTTGCCTCCATCGCCAAGACCGCGAACGGGCCGGTTGAGCTGGATATCGATGGCGTCGCCTACATGGCCAACGTCTATACCTCACCTGAACTGGGGTGGAAGTTCGTTGGCCTGAAACAGGCAGATGAGGTGTACACCAGCGCTCGTGAGTTGACCTGGATAACCCTGGCGGTTTGCGCCGTACTGGTAACGCTGTTCGGCATTGCCGGGGTGATCATTGCCCGTCGGATCGTCAACCCGATCAACCTCGTGACGGATGGATTGCGCATCATCGCGCAGGGGGAGGGCGACCTGACTCGCCGGCTGGCGCGCCTCGGCGCGGATGAAACCGGGGAACTGGCCAGATGGTTCAACCAGTTCATCGAGTCGATCCAGAGCATGATCCGGGTGATCAAGGAAAGCGCCATCCGCATGGATGCAGTCTCCGCTGATACCAATAAGCGCACCACTGCCATGTCTGCCACGCTACAGAGCCAGTTGAGCTCGGTAGAGCAGATTGTCACGGCCGTCACCGAGATGTCTTCAGCTGCCAATGAGGTCGCGAAAACCTGTGTGCAGACTGCCGACGTGTCGGAGCAGGGGCTGGCGGCCACGCGCAATGGCAAGGAGGTCATCGCACGCAGCACTTCTGGGGTCAACAAGCTTGGCAGCAGTATCCAGAACTCCAGCAAGGTGATTCAGGAGCTGGAGAAGGAAACGGTCAATATCAACAACATTCTCTCGACCATTCAGCAGATCGCCGAGCAGACCAATCTGTTGGCCTTGAATGCGGCCATCGAGGCAGCCCGAGCAGGTGAGCAGGGCAGAGGGTTTGCGGTAGTGGCCGATGAGGTACGCCATCTTGCCAAGCGCACTCAGGACTCCACCGGGGAGATCAACCATATCCTCAACCTCCTGGTTAACCGAATCAAGGAAGTGACGGTGAGCATGAATCAGAGCCTGGTCGAGTCCGAAGGCGCCATTACGTTGTCCGGGGAGGTTCTGGCAGCCTTCGAAAGTATCGAAGGCAAGGTGCAGATGATCCGTGACATGACCATGCAGATTGCGACCGCTACCGAGGAACAGCATCTGGTCACCGAGGAAATCAACCAGAATATCGTGACCATCAACGAGGCGGTTGCGCAGATATCGATTCAGGCTGCCGAGGTCGAGAGCTACGCTGCAGAGCAGAGTACGCTGAGCAGTGAACTCAAACAGTTGGTGGGGCGTTTCCGCACGGATTGAAAGCAGCAAGCAAAGATTGCCCTGGGGATGCCGCCAGGCAGGCATACGCATTACCCAGAGCCAAGCGCTGTTCGGTGCTGCGCAGGCGGCCTCGGTGCGGAAAGCTGCCGTCGCCCCTTTTCTCGCCGGCGGCCTCGAGTCCAAGGTCTCACCTGCACGCCTTGAGACGGAATCTGCGACAATCGTGCCTTTGCCCTGATTGCCCCGATCCAGATGACTGACCTCGCCACCCTGCACAAAAAACTCGACCACGTCATGATCGCCGAGCGCCATCGTTTGCGCCGGCAGTTGCATGAGCTGCAGAAAACCGCGGGCACGCCCGCGTGGGACGAGGCCAAACTGGCGCAGTGGCTGGAGCGTTTTCAGGCGTCCAGCAACAAGGTGGCGGCGCGCCGCACGAGCATCCCGGTGATGCGCTACGACGATGCGCTGCCGATTGCCGCCAAGCGCGACGAGATCAAGGCCGCGCTGGAGAAGAGCCAGGTGGTGGTGATCGCCGGTGAGACCGGCTCGGGCAAGACCACGCAGTTGCCGAAGATCTGTCTGGAGATCGGCCGGGGTGTGCATGGGCTGATCGGTCATACCCAGCCGCGCCGGCTGGCGGCGCGCAGTGTGGCCACAAGGGTGGCCGAGGAAATCGGCACGCCGCTGGGCGAACTGGTCGGTTATCAGGTGCGTTTCGAGGATCAGAGCAAGGACGGCACGCTGATCAAGCTGATGACCGACGGCATCCTGCTCGCCGAAACTCAGCACGACCGCTTTCTGGAAAAGTACGACACGATCATCGTCGACGAGGCGCACGAACGCAGCCTCAATATCGACTTCCTGCTCGGCTACCTGAAGACCCTGCTGCCGCGTCGCCCGGACCTGAAGCTGATCATCACCTCGGCGACCATCGATCTGGAGCGTTTTTCCAAACATTTCAACGACGCGCCGATCATCGAGGTGTCCGGGCGCACCTACCCGGTGGAAACCTGGTACCGCCCGCTGGCGGCCGAGGTGGACGAGGAGGGTGAGCGTCTGCTCGATGACCTGTCCATCGACCAGGGCATTCTCGCGGCGCTGGACGAGATCGCCGAGCACGAGCGAAGTGTGGGCAAGCGCCCCGGCGATGTGCTGGTGTTCCTGCCCGGCGAGCGCGAGATTCGCGAAGCCGCCGAGGTGCTGCGCAAGGCCAATCTGCGTTTTACCGAGGTGTTGCCGCTGTACGCACGGCTGACGCCGGCCGAGCAGCAGAAGATTTTCGCGCCCATGCCGGGGCGCAAGATCGTGCTCGCCACCAACGTCGCGGAAACCTCGCTGACCGTGCCGGGCATCCGCTACGTGATCGACAGCGGTACGGCGCGCATCAGCCGCTACAGCTACCGTGCCAAGGTGCAGCGCCTGCCCATCGAGCCGGTGTCGCAGGCCAGCGCCAACCAGCGCAAGGGCCGTTGCGGGCGGGTCGAGCCGGGCATCTGCATTCGCCTTTACAGCGAAGAGGATTTCCTCGGTCGACCCGAGTTCACCGACCCGGAGATTCTGCGTACCAACCTCGCGGCGGTGATCCTGCAGATGCTGCACCTGCGCCTGGGCAGCATCGAGGACTTTCCCTTTATCGAGCCACCAGACGGCAAGGCCATCAGCGACGGCTTCAACCTGTTGCAGGAACTGTCGGCGGTCAACCGCGAAAGCCAGCTCACGCCCATCGGCCGGCAACTGGCGCGCCTGCCCATCGACCCGCGCCTGGGGCGCATGGTGCTGGAAGGCGCCAGGCAGGGCAGTCTGGAGGAAATTCTCATCGTCGCCGCCGCGCTGTCGGTGCAGGATCCGCGTGAGCGGCCGATGGATCGCCAGCAGGCCGCCGACCAGGCGCACGCGCAGTGGAAGGATGTGGACTCGGACTTTGCTGCGCTGATCAACCTGTGGCGCGGCTTCGAGGAAAAACGCCAGGAACTGGGCAGCAACCCGCTGCGTACCTGGTGCAAGAAGAACTTCCTCAACTACATGCGCCTGCGCGAATGGCGCGACGCGCACCGGCAACTGGTGCTGATCGCCCGTGATCTGCAACTGATGGGAAAGGGCGGGCAGAACCGCTCGGAGGCGCAGGGCGAGCAAGCAACCAACACGCCGCAGCCGACCAAGGATACCCGCGTCAACGCCATCGCCCGCCAGCAGGCCGAGGCCAGCGAGGCAGCGGTGCGGGCGAAGAACTACGCCGCCGTGCACAAGGCGATTCTCGCCGGCCTGCTCAGCCAGATCGGCCAGAAGACCGAGGAGGGCGACTACCTCGGCGCGCGTCAGCGGCGTTTCTGGATTCACCCGTCGAGCGTGATCGGGCGCAAGAAGCCCAACTGGGTGATGGCTGCCGAGCTGGTGGAAACCACCAAGCTGTTCGCCCGTATGGTGGCGAAGATCGAGCCGGACTGGATCGAACCGCTGGCCGGCCACCTGGTGAAGAAGAACCACCTGGAACCGCACTGGGAGAAGAAGCGCGGCCAGGTCGTGGCGTACGAGCAGGTCACCCTGTACGGCATGATCATCGTCGGCCGTCGCCCAGTGCATTACGGCCCCATCGACCCGCCGGTTTCCCGCGAGATGTTCATTCGCGAGGGGCTGGTGCGTGGCGAGATCAACAGCCGCGTGCGCTGCCTGACCGCCAACCGTCAGCTGCTCGAACGCCTCGACGAGCTGGAGGCCAAGTCGCGCCGCCGCGACATTCTCGCGGACGAGGAAACCCTGTTCGGTTATTACGAGGCGCGTATCCCGCAGGACATCTACCAGGCTGCGAGTTTCGAGAGCTGGTACAAGAAGGGCAGCGCCGCCGACGCGCAGTTGCTGATCATGCGCGAGGAAGACGCCCTGGCCCGCGATGCCAGGGAGGTCACCGCCGCGCAGTACCCGGACACCTTGCGTATCGGCGAGCTGCAACTGCCGCTGAGCTACCACTTCGAGCCCAACCACCCGCGTGACGGTGTGACCCTGCGCGTGCCGGCGCCGCTGCTGCCGCAATTGCAACCCGAACGCCTGGAATGGCTGGTGCCGGGCCTGCTGGAGGCCAAGTGCATCGCCCTGGTGCGTGGCCTGCCCAAGGCGCTGCGCAAGAACTTCGTGCCGGTGCCCGACTTCGTCGGCGCCGCGCTGGGCAAGCTGCTGTTCGGCCAGGGTTCGCTGCCGCAGGCGCTGGGACATGAGCTGCTACGCATGACTGGCGCTCGGGTGTCGGACGAGGCCTGGGCGCAAGCGGCTGAAAGCATCGAAAGCCACCTGAAGATGAATATCGAGGTGGTGGATGCGCGCGGCAAGTTCCTCGGTGAAGGCCGCGACCTGGCCGAGCTGACTGCGCGTTTCGCCGAAGCCAGCCAGGCTGCGCTGGCCATCCCACAGCAGAGCGACAAGCCGAAAGCGGTTGAGGCCAAGGCCTTCGCCGAGGTGGCCGAGAAGGCCCAGCAGAAGATCGCCGGGCTCTCCATGACGGTCTACCCGGCATTGGTGGAAGAGGGCGGGGTAGTGAAGGAAGGGCGCTTCCCGACCCAGGCCGAGGCCGACTTCCAGCATCGCCGTGCGTTGCAGCGTCTGCTGCTGCAACAACTGGCCGAGCAGGCCAAGTTCCTGCGTGGCAAGCTGCCGGGGCTGACCGAGCTGGGACTGCTGTACCGCGACATCGGCCGCGTCGAGGCGCTGGTCGAGGACATCCTGCTGGCCAGCCTGGATGCCTGCATCCTCGACGGCGAGGCCACGCTGCCACGCGACGGTACGGCCCTGGCGCAACTGGCCGAGCGCAAGCGCGGCGACTGGACGGCGCACGCCGAACGTATCGCCCGCCAGGTGCTGGACATTCTCAAGCTGCACCACGGCCTGCAGAAGCGCTTCAAGGGCAAGATCGACCTGGCCCAGGCCATGGCGCTCAACGACATCAAGCAGCAGCTCGCGGGCCTGGTCTATGCCGGTTTCGTGCGCGAGACGCCGGGTGAGTGGCTCAAGGAAATCCCGCGTTATCTGAAGGCCATCGAACAGCGCCTGGACAAGGTTGGCGCGCAGGTGCAGCGCGATCGCGTATGGACCGGTGAACTGAGCGGTTATTGGGAGCAGTACCAGGCCCGTGTCGCCAAGCATGCCCAGGAAGGCAAGCGCGACCCGCAACTGACCCTGTATCGCTGGATGCTGGAGGAGTACCGCGTGTCGCTGTTCGCCCAGCAACTGGGGACGAAGATGGCGGTGTCGGACAAGCGCCTGAGCAAGCAGTGGAGCCAGGTGGAGGCCTGATCGCGCGGTGGCGTGACGCGATCAGCTGACTTGGGCGGCGACGTCCTGACGCTGGTCAAGGCGCACGCGGCTGTGTAATGTAGCCGCCGGGTGCCACGCGCATGGTGCGTGTGGCAGGTTTAATCGTGTTGGTCGGGCCGCCGCACATCGTTCACGCGTGCGTCCATGAATCAGCATCCTTCCCCCAAGGTCGTGCCTGCTGCACGGCGCCTGGCCGACAAGGCCTTCGCCAGCCTGGAAAAATTCCTCCATATCGAAGCGGTCAGCGGCATCGTGCTGCTGGTCGCCGCTGCCATGGCCCTGATCTGGGCCAACTCGCCCTACGCGGCCAGCTACCAGCACCTCTGGCACACGCCGCTGTATTTCGGCATCGGTGATTTCAGCCTGTCCTACTCGCTGCACTTCTGGATCAACGATGCGCTGATGACTGTGTTCTTCCTGGTCGTGGGCATGGAAATCCGCCGCGAGATCCATGACGGTTCGCTGTCCACGCCCGGCCAGGTGGCCTTGCCGATGGTTGCCGCCATCGGCGGTGTACTGGTGCCGGCACTGGTCTATCTGTCGTTCAATGGCGCCGAGGGCGTACGCAATGGCTGGGCCGTGCCGACTGCGACCGACATCGCCTTTGCCGTGGGTGTGCTGGCCATTCTCGGTCGGTCGATTCCGTCCTCGGTACGTATCTTTCTGCTGACCCTGGCGATCATCGACGACATCATTGCTGTGCTGATCATTGCGCTGTTCTATTCCGATGGTCTGGCGCTGGAGGGTTTCGCCATCGCCGGCGCAGGCATGCTGATGGTGCTTGCGCTGCAACGGATTGGCGTCGGCAGCGCCTGGCTCTATCTGCTGCCGGGAGCCCTGCTGTGGTTCGGTCTGCTCAAGACCGGCGCGCACCCGACCCTGGCCGGTGTGGTGTTGGGGCTGATGACGCCGGTGCGCCCCGTGCGTTTCGAGGATCGACCACTGGAGCTGGCTCGCGACGCGTTGCAGGCGCTCGATGGCCGTTCCACGCCTGAGGCCATGGCCCATTCGGTGCGGCGTCTGCGCTATGCCCAGCGCGAGCTGATGCCGCCAGCCGTGCGCGTGCAGATGGCGCTGCACCCCTGGGTGGCCTATGGCGTGATGCCGCTGTTCGCGCTGGCCAATGCCGGCGTGGCGTTGAGCGACGTGAATCTCGCCGATGGCCGTGGCATGAGCGTCATGCTCGGCGTGATGCTGGCATTGGTGGCAGGCAAACCGACGGGCATCATGCTGTCGAGCTGGCTGTTGATCCGCCTCGGTGGTTGCCGTATGCCGGAGGGCATGAGCTGGAACTGGTTGTGGCTGGTAGGCTGCCTGGCCGGTATCGGTTTCACCATGTCGATCTTCATCGCCAACCTGGCCTTCGCCTCACCGGAGCTGCTCAGTGCAGCGAAGCTGGGCGTGCTGCTGGCCTCGGTGGCGGCTGCCGTGATCGGCCTAGCATTGGGCTATGGGCTGGTGCGTCGGGCGCGCGTATCTGCCATCTGAATCCTTCGGGCCTGCATCCGGTCAGCGCTTCTGGTTCAATGGCACGTTCGGGATCGGCGCCAGGTGATCTGGCTGGCCGATTCGAGGGAGCCTGTGAGCCGATGAAGGAGACGCCCGATGAGTCTGTCACGCCTGCGCAATGTCCTCGCCTGGGTGCTGGTGTTGGTGCTGCTGGTTGCCGTGGTGCTGCTGGGCGTGCGCATCGCCGGGTTGTCATCGTTGCCGGAGTTGCAGCCCTGGCATAGGGTGATCCTCGAAGAGCCGAGCGTCGCCGAACTCGATGCCATGGATTGGGCGGCTTACCAGGCCGCCGAAGAGCAGGTATTCGAGGCGCTGCACCGCAAGATCATCGAGCCTTTCAGTGACGGTGATGAACACAGCTACAACCGCTACTCCAGTGCCAGCCCGGTGTATCCGGGCAACCTGCCGCGCGACTGGAACCGCTCCTTCATCCTGCAACCGCCCGGCGAGATACGTGGTGTCGTGGTGCTGTTGCACGGCCTGACCGATTCGCCCTACAGCCTGCGGCACATCGCCCGGCACCTGAGCGAGCAGGGCCTGCTAAGCCTGGTGCCGCGCATGCCGGGCCACGGCACGCTGCCATCCGGTCTGGCCGACGTGCGCTGGGAGCAGTGGCTGGCAACCACCCGCATGGCGATACGCGAGGCCCGTGACAAGGTACCGGACGGGCCGCTGTATCTCGTCGGCTATTCCAACGGAGGCGCCCTGGCTCTGCGTTACAGTCTGGCCGCGCTGGAGGACGAGAGCCTGGCGATGCCGCAGCGGCTGGTGCTGATTTCCCCCATGGTTGGCGTCACCCGCTATGCCCGCTACGCCGGCCTGGCCGCATTGCCGGCGGTGCTGCCGGCGTTCGCCAAATCGGCCTGGATGAACGTGCTGCCGGAGTTCAACCCGTTCAAGTACAACTCCTTTCCGGTGCATGCCGCACGGCAGACCTACGAGTTGACTCATGAGGTGCAGGGCGCCTTCGACCGTGCCGCCAGCGCCGGGCGGCTGGCGCAGTTGCCGCCGGTGCTGGCGTTCCAGTCGCTGGCCGACAGCACGGTGAGCACGCCGGCGGTGGTGCACGATCTGTTCGAACGCCTGCCTGCCAATGGCAGCGAGCTGGTGATCTTCGACATCAACCGTTCGCAGGCCATCGGCGCGCTGCTGCGTCCGGACATGAGCGGCCTGCTGGAGCAGTTGCTGCCGCCAGCACAGCGTGACTACGACCTGACTGTGGTGGGTGTGGCGGAAGGTGGCGGTGGTCAGGTCGAGGCGCGGCGAATCGCTGCCGGCCAGCGTGAAGCGGTGGCCACACCGCTGAATGTCGAATACCCGAGCCAGCTGTTCTCGCTGTCGCACGTTGCGCTGCCGTTTCCGCCGGACGATCCGCTGTATGGCAGCGAGCCTGGCTCCGCGGAGTTCTACGGCGTGGCCCTGGGTACGCTGGCGCCACGCGGTGAGCGGGGCGTGCTGGTGGTGGGGCTCGCCGGTTTGCAGCGCGTGACCTCCAACCCCTTCTACGCCTATCTGCGCGAGCGGATCGACGAAGACCTGTAGGACGGTGACGGGCTCGCAGCGCACAGTGCTCAGCTGCGCAGCCTGTCGTTATACGGGCGGTGCGCACGGCGCACCCCGCGCAATCCGAAGGCTTCAGCCGCGAAGCCTTGGTTTCATGGCCGCGGGCACATCACCCGCGTGGCCGGGGACAGCGGCTCATGTCCACCTTGCCCACATAGGGGTTGCCCCATCCCATTACGCAGGCCACCTGCTGGTTACGCTGCCGTTCCCATGTCTTGGGAGGGTAGGCCTTGTGCCAGGCTTCATAGAGCTGACGATCCTGTTTCGACAGGCGCAGCCTGTAGCGGTCGGCCATGTAGAAATAGGTGCGTGCGACCATGCCGCGCACGGCCTGGCGCGGCATCACCTTGCGTGCCTTGAAGTCCACTACCGTTTCGCAGCGCCCGTACTGGTGCGGTTTCTGCGGCAACCAGGCGAAGGCGAAGTTGCTGCGGTCGCCATTCACCTCGCCGATGCTCGGTACCAGGTTGTGCAGGTCTGCCTCGGCCTTGCGGAACTGCGCATCGCTGGCCGCGCAATGTTTGCGCCCACCTTGTTGCCAGCACTGGCGTTGATGGCCGATCACCCAGGCCGGGACGATGTGCTCCCACTCGATGCGCTTGGCGCGCTCGGCGTTCTTGCGCGGGGTGTAGCCACAGGAGCGCAGGTCGACACGGTTGTCGCTGTATTTGCAGCCACAGTAGAACTCGGTGGACTGTTGGGCATACAGGGGCCGGGCAAGGCGCTTGGCCTCGTTGAAATCACGTGGCGCCGCGTTGAGCGAGAGGGCGAGCAAGCAGCAGAGCAGGGGCAGTAGGCATCGAATCATGGGACCGCAGCGTAACGGCGCTTCGTGGCGAAGTGAAGGAAAAAATTCTCAGTTTTTCAATCACTTGGATAGTGGCCGGAAGCCTTGATCACATGGCTTCCGAGCACCGTTGCCAGCCGTGAAGCGCTGCTCAGGTCGCTGTCTCGATACGTTCGAGCAGTGCATCTGCGCCCGAGTAGAGCGCCTGTCCGGCGAGTACTTCGGTGTGACCCTTCACCCGCAACAGCAATTGCGGTACGCCAGTGGACGCGAGGTTGTGCATGGCTCGCCTGGCATCCGACACGCGCCGCTGGGTAATGGCCGCCAGCGTCTCGTCGTCGTGCAGGCGGGTGGCGAAATCATCGGCATCGAGTGCCAGGCCTGCGCTGGCCGCCACCGTCACGGCAATGCCGGCGACCACGTCGGCGCGGCAGGTATCCACCCCGTCGACGTAGCGCGCCAGTTGCGTGACATGCAGCAGGCGCGGCTCCAGCGCGGCATCGTGCTCGCCCAGGGCAACCAGTGCACGCGTCAGTGCTGTCGAGTCGAATACGCCCTGTGGCGCCAGCAGCACCTGGGTGCGGTAGCTGTCGCTGAAGCGCTGCCCGGTCAGCTCGGCGATGCGCTGGTCGTTGTGCCAGGCGTGCTCGGCGATCGCCGCGATGGGGCGAGGCTGCATGAACAGACCCACCGGCATCATCCGCAGCGCCGCGCCATGACGCTCGGCCAGGCCTTGCAGGGCTGGCGCGCCGGCATAGCACCAGCCGCACAGCGGATCGAAGAAATACAGCAGTTCGAGCGATTCGGTGGTCATGGGCGAAGTCTCCTTTTCGCCCACTCTATCGTTGCGTCATGCGGGGATATACCGCGTGGTGGTGGCAGGTTTGTTGCGCCAGGCGAGCGAGTCTGTCGTTCAACTGAACTTCGGCAGTCGCTGGTCGGTCGTGTCCGTCTCGCTCGTTACCTGCTGTGGCAGGCCGGCGACCTTGAGTACCGGCATCTTCTCGCCAACCAGGCGCAGGTCGCGGCGGGGCAGGGCGAAACGCACGTCCATCTCGCGCAGGGCGTCGAGCAGTTGCAGGTTGATCTCCTGCTGGATGTCCATGTACTGGTTGTAATCCGAGGTCAGGACGATATACACGACCTCGAAGGTCAGTTGGCTCTCGTCGAAGCCGAGAAAGTGTGCGCGGTCGAAGCGGGTTCTGGGCGTGGCGCGGATGATCTCGCCGACCTTTTCCGCTACCTGGCGCACCTTCTCGCTCGGGGTGTCGTAGGTGATGCCGAACTTGAAGACGATGCGCCGGGTGTCCATACGCTTGTAGTTGTGCACGATCTGCCGCAGCAGGTCGGCGTTGGCGCACACCACCTGCTCGCCGCTGAGGCTGCGGATGCGTGTGGTCTTCAGGCCGATGTGCTCGATGCTGCCGGCTACCTCGCCGAATACCACGAAGTCGCCGATCTCGAAGGGCTTGTCGACGCCGATCGATAGCGAGGCGAACACGTCGCTGAGCACCGTCTGCACCGCCAGCGCCACGGCGATACCCCCGACCCCCAGGCTGGCCACCAGCGCGGTGATGTCCACACCGAGGTTGGCCAGGATCGACAACAGCATCACCGACCACACCACGATCAGGATCATGATGCTGATGATGGTGGTCATCACCGGGTTGTAGTGGCCACCGCTCTTGCCCATCACCAGGCTGCGCGACCACAGGCGTACGCCGGTATCGACCCACAACGCCATCTGCAAGGCCAGGGCGACGAACCAGGTATGGCTCAGGGCGCTTTGCCAGGTAAGCGGTAAATCCGCGAGGCGCAACGCCAGCAGCAGGGAGAAAGCCAGCAGTAACAGACGGTTGGTGCGACCGATCACCATGGCAATGAAGTGCGGCCAACTGCCGTCCTGATCCTTCGACCAGGCCTTGAGCCGCTTGTGCAGGGTATTGACCAGGGCACGCAACACGCTGTAGATCAGCGCCGTGGCGACCAGAACAATCGCCATGTTCAGCCAGAGATCACGTTCGAGCCAGATGTTCCACTGTTCCATCTCCAGGGGCCTCCAGAAAAAGACATACAGGGTTCTGGTGGCGCGCAGAGGTAGAAGTTCCGGGGAAATGATTGGTGCGGATGGCTTCAACACCTGGAAGAAAGGCCGCCGCAGCAAGTAGGGTTCTTGACCGGATAGCGAAGCCGTGAGGTATGGGGCCAGTTCTATTCGGTACTTCACGTTGACCCGAACTCGGGCCCTGCACTTCAGCGATTACGGCGCTTTCTGCTGGCTTCCGAGCGTTGTCACTCTTTTTCGGCGCAGTGGACAGGCATGCCTGGTCATCGGGGGTGGCTTCTGGCTACTATCCGTGGGAATAAATGGTGATGTCAGCTTTTCAAGCTGAGAATTTCATGTAGGCGATGCTTTGGCGCGTTGAACGTAAAAAGCTTATCCACTCGTCATGGATGGGCTGACATCACCGGGATGGTTATACAACAGTACTGTCGCCTACTTTTATGGTTAGGCGGGTCAGAGAAAGTATCTGAAAACAACAAGGAGGTTTTTGATGCGTCATCTGCTTTGTCTTGTCGTGGCTCTCGCTTTAGCCGGTTGTACAACTAACTCACCCTCTGTCCCGGAAAACTACAGTGGCCCGCTGGCACAACTCAACGACTCGGCCAGGACGTACAGCACGATGAGAGCTGACTTGTTCTTCGTCGAGGAACTCAACGGTGTAAAGATAGACAACAGCCTGGAAGCAACACGTCTGTCCAATCAAGGCAGAGGCATGGTAATGACACCTGCCATTATTAGTCGACCGGTGGTTGCTGAGGAAACACTCAAAGTGGGAGTGAAGGGCCGAACGCATTTCGCAGCGCCCATTCTGGCAATGGCCGGTACGGTGTATCAGGTGAAAGGTGTCGTGGCGTTCACTCCTAGGGCGAACGGTAAATACACCGTTCGCGGGGAGTTTGGGGAGAAGTACTCGTCGATCTGGATTGAAGATGCCGTCACAGGGCAACCTGTTGGAAACAAGGTCGAATTCAACGGCTCAGCCAAGCTCGGCTTGCTTGAGAAGTAGGATGAAAAAGAGGAACAAATTCTTTTTCTATGCGCAGCCCTGTCTGCTTGATTGCAAAGCCCCGTGCGCCAGACCTTTGCCTCGGTGGCCAAGCCCTTCAAACGCCATGTCTGATCCTGAAATAGGTTTACACCTGTTCAGGTAGATCGATAGGTCTCAAAGCGCCCAATGCACTGTATCGGGCGTTTTGTTCTTGAGGGCCATATGCGGCCGCTCCGTGTTGTAGATCTGCACGGCCTCGTCAACCATTTTCCCTGCTTCAGATTTTTCGGGCGGCTCAACAGCAACTCTGCTTTGAGAATTCCATTGATGCGCCTGGCTCGTGCATTCTGGTAGCAGTCATATCCATCAGTCATCGAGCACTGAACGCCTTGTCGTTCATGCCGTGACGGGTAAAGCCGAAGCGGTTCTTGATATGCGGGTAATGTGTTTTCGCTGGCAGTTTCTGAAATGTACAGGGAGCAGTCATCTGGACGCCTGCTTCTGTCAGCGTGTGGGGGCGGATGGCTTTTTGGTGTGGCTGAGCATTTCTTCCAGGATCAGTACGACACCAGGGAAATGATGACGATCGTTGGAATAGGCCTTACCAAGCTTCGGAAAAACCCAGGCATAGGAGGTTCGGCGGTTACTGCGACTGGAGAAACCGTTGCATTTCTCCAGCCAGGCCGCTACCCGTTCGGAGACTGTCTTGGCACAGATCTGGCCTTTGTCCAGCTCGCCCCTGGCTTCGTTCAGCGTAATGGTCGGCACGACGAATGTCGCGGCGAACCGACGGTCTGCCTCGTCCTTCAGGTACCAGCAGTCATACCATGCCGCTCGCTGGGCCCGATGCATGGCTTTGGTGCCCGACCCTCTCTGGCCAATACGCTGCCAGGCCTGCTTGGCCTCGATTGCATAGGATCTGTTTCTGTTCGAGATGAACAGGTCGCAGCGGCCAGGGCGTAATTCACCCTCGTCCATCTCGCCATCCGGAATTTTGCCGCGTTTCTGCGTGCTGAACTCTTCCAGCGCCACCCAGTTCGGCAGACTCCAGGCCGCGCCGGCGAGGCTGCTCAAGGTCGCCCTTTCGTTGTACCACCAGCAATTGTCATGCGGAAAAAGACTCTGATAGCGCAACACCGCATCGACCCAGGCGGTCAGCAGTTTCGTGAGGTCGCGATCCTTTTCATATGCCACGACTTTCGAGCGTTCGATCATCCATCGATCCTTGATACCATCACAGCGAGGCCCGGTATGGTATGCGCAAAGGCCACAACGAAAAAGCCCTGCATCAGCAGGTTTGTCCTTTGAGGCGTGCGGCTGATGGGCTCGCGTTCGTTTCAGCCAGCATTGTTATTTCTGCCTTGCTTTGCCCTCTTGCCAATGGCCGCCTTGGGGCCGTTCGGCGTATGACAAATCGCTGCCAGCATTCTTTGAACGAGGCTGAGCCTCAAACACAGGTACCCACTAATGCCCCGTCTACGCATACCGCCAAACCTGGGAGAGTGCGAAATCATCAGGGCCAAGGCAGGGAACTATGCGGTGTGGAACAGAAAGACCGGGAAGAACAAATTCTGGGTTGTTTGCAACAGTCGCGAACAAGCCAACGAGGTTCTTAACAGGCTAAAAAGTAACGACCATGATGGTGAGCTTTGGCTTTGATCATGGATCGATTCTGGTGAACGCTCAATAACGAGGCCACAGCGTTTGCGCCATCGCTCGCGATGGCGACTGGTTGGCCCTTGATCAATGGTTATGCCTCACAGGGAATGTGCCAATGCCCCAATATTCCGGAGGGCCCTATCGTTTCAGAACCTGGCTCAGAAGCCACCTGCCCTGGCTATTGATCGATCTGGGTGTCGCCAACAAGGGATCTGACTGCGAGCAGGCGGGAGGTGCCCACGAGTGGTACAACGTCGATGACAGACAGACTGGTTGCTACCACTGCAAGGTGGTGCGCGAAGGTCGGTTCTGGGGGCGAGAGGGGGATGCGTAAGCAGTCAGTTGCCGGAGATCGAAAACGAAAAAGCCCTGCTGATGCAGGGCTTTTTTCGTTGTGACCTGGAGCGGGTGATGGGAATCGAACCCGTTCGGTAGCGTCTCAATCCGTTCCAAACCCGCTCAATACAGGCTTTCCGCGCTCCTCGCCTGCTCGATTCGTTGCTATTCGGCCCTATGATTTCGACACTTTTTCGACACCAGCCGCCAAACCCGCGCTATGATTCTTGGCAAAATTTGGCAAGAGGCACACCCAATGAGCACCATGAACATCTCCCTGCCAGACTCCCTCAAAAGCTTCGTCGATGAGCAAGTGAACCAGCGCGGTTACGGCACCAGCAGCGAATACGTCCGCGAACTGATTCGTAAGGATCAAGACCGCCAACACCTCCGTGGCCTGCTGCTTGCCGGTGCCGCATCCGCTCCCGCCGCCCCTGCAGATGCTGACTACTTCGAATCGCTCCGTGCCCGCGTGCGGAACGCTCAAGGATGAAGCAAAAGCTCATAATCCCGCGTGAGCTGGCTAACCGAGACGTAGACAACGCCGTTGCCTACTACCTGGAAGAACAGGCCGAGAAAGCAGCACTAGGCTTCGTTGATGCCCTGGAGCGAGCGTACAAACAGATCAGCCGCCATCCCGCATCCGGCTCTGCTCGCTACGCCCATGAATTGGATCTGCCCGGCCTACGCTCCTGGCCGCTCCAGCGCTACCCTTATCTAGTGTTCTATGTCGAGCAAGACACCCATATCGATGTTTGGCGTGTACTACATGATATGAAAAATATTCCGAACGGGCTTACCACATAGCGTGGAAAAGAAATCAAGGGGGAAGATCTATTTTTACTTCAAGAACAGCCCCCTTTTTTCTTTTACGCAAAGAGAAAACCGCTATCAATCCTGCGTTCTAATTGACAGAACCCCTCTATAAGCCGGATGTATCTCCCATATCATACCGTCATAACTTCCTGACGCATCATCAAGTAACTCTGGCCGCTCTTGAAAATCAATAAACACTGGCGGACTTCCTGGGGCAGGAATAACTCGATTCAAGATAAAGCCAATCTTAAACAACAGCTGCGCCAACTGAAGACTACTCTTGTATTCTAAGCCATCAACCTTACCCATTGCGGAGGGTGTAAATTTAGGCGAGAACGAAGCCTCTAGCTTAAGCACTAATTCCTCAGTGGTGTATTTATGCTCTCCATTAGCAAAAGTCTCAATCAATCTTTGTAAGTGCGAAAACTGATGAGAATGTTCCTTGTAAATATCATCAACCCTTAGGCGACCATAGTTCCTCATAACGAAATTTATATCTTGCAGTGTTGTGCGACTAACCGAACGATTATCAGCTGCGGCTGCAGATAGCTTGCAAAGCTGTGACATCCATCTAGGTCGCCTTGCTCCAAGAATTCGAATGGGCTGAAAAGGCTGAACAGAAGACTTGTTCCAGCGCATTCGTCTAACGAAGACGTGCTCAATGATTGCAGGCCTCTGAGTTTCAATAGAAAGCTGAGCACTTTGATGCTTCGGATGCCTCCTTTTAATATATGACAATATTTTATTGCAAATAATTTTATCTAGCTCGGTTCTACTCCAAGATATATCAGTAACATACTGCTCACACTTGTCAAGATCTTCATTAGCCCTAATCGAAGTCCAAACATCTGACCTCACACTCGCTCTAATGAACAATCCCTCTACATCACGCGTTAAAGACCTGCAAGCCGAGAAAAAACTAGCCACCCGTGCCTTTTCTATCTCGCTTGCAGAAAATGTGGAGTCTATATCATCAACAAAGATCCACACCTTACTCTCAGGGTTCTCGCTCTGAAACCTCTCCAGCAGTGCGTCTTGCCTGGCAGCAGCGTTAGGAACATTAAACTCAACTGGTAGCTTCTTAAGTCTAATCCTATTAATAAGTGACGTTACGATATTCCTCCCTTTGTAACCCGTGATCTCAGCAGCCTCAACCATTGCCATCTGTTGATCTGTCCAAGCAAATCCAAGCCTACTTCCTATTTCGAGATTTATACGAGCTGATATTGCCTTCTTCCATTCGTTTTGTAGAATCTGGTTATCAGTTTTCTCAAAAGAGCCGAATGATATTAGATCCGACCCTGTAACCTTAATAACAATTGCCCGCTCATCTTCAGTGCTAATGTCGTAAGCCATTTTGGAAAGCATGGATGATTTCCCCATGCCTTTCCTAGAGCGAACAATTGATAAAATCTTATTTTTATCAAAAAACCTATTAAACGCCGACTTATTCAAAAAATAGCTTGATAGCACTTCAGGAGTTTCATCCTCCCCAGCATCATTCCCAAAAATATCTTCGTCATACAACGGTAGATTTAGCATCGATTACTCCATAGCAAAAGCAGCTTACTTTCGAAGATACCAACTTCGCGCCCAGCCACTTTGCCCGCAATTTAGTTTTGTGCTTTTAATTAAAACGTCTTAACCAACCCACCAATCCACATCTTCAATATAAAACTAGTCAATTTTTAAGTCATTAGGCCAAAGAAAGTACATCCCGAATTTCGGACTAATCTTTAGCTCCCCACCTATATCCACGCCTTTCTTTGTTAGTTGATGCTTGTCTGCATTCAACTCTAGATAGCCCAACTCAACCATTCTCTCTAAAAACTCTGCTGCCTTGAGCTTATATCGCTGCCCCAGCCTCGAGGAAGTTAGCTTGGTAGTTTTCTCTTCATCAGAGCCATCTTCGTCCTTCTCAGCGTCATTAGTGACTCGCTCAAGGCTGATCCTCACTTCCTCGCTAATTCGGATTATTCTCTGTGCTTCTTCATAAGCATCTTTATATAGCTCAGCATCTGAGCCGCGCTCGATCAGTACGCCCATTTCATTATTATTAACCTGGCTGAACTCATACAAATTTAGGCTGCTAATAATGCACAGCTCCTCATTCATATAGCACTTTGCATGTAGATTTTTGCAGAAGCTGGTTCGAACATATGCCAGCTCATTCAGCCATCGTATCTCTTCCGGCTGAAGCTCGCTCTTACCATAAACAATGCGCACGTCGATCTTTAATCGATCTTTATCTATGAGAAGTTCTTTTATACGGTCATTGAGCTTTAGAAAGGGGCTTATGAGAACCAGCCTCTCCTTGGCATTCTTGATTAGTTCTTCGAGAAAGTAATTGGTTGCGCTTGTATTGAGAAATCTTGCCATTGCTTATATCCCTATCTACTTGCCACGCCTAAACCAGCGCTTGGCCACTTTTTCTGTAATCGCTATCCCGCGCTTTGATCGTGCAAGTTTGAATCGGCCTCTTCGTATCCAGGCGATACCTGGCCTCTTGCAGGGTCTACCTCTCCCCTCCACAGCCACAGCTCGTACTGAGGGAATACCTTCAGTAGCTCCTCTAGATCCTCAATCCGTGTCTTCACCTTCCGATTGGTCGCCACGGTCTGCCACCGTTGGCGCTCCTTGATCGTAGTGGCCTCAGCCAGCTTGGTGGCCCCTATGTGTCTCACAAGGGTTCTAAGCCTTTCCTCGATCATTCTAAAAAGCTCTTATAATTGATGAATAATTTATTGATAAATAATTCATCAAAGACCATCATGACCTTGCGCTGATAAATAATTCATCAAAAGGACATTTTGTCCTAATGACACGAATAGTGACGGAACGAGCATGGAACTGGAAGAGCTGGAACCTTCGAAGCTGATAGGCCCGCAACAGGACGTGGAAACCGTCGAGTCCTGGGCTGAGCGAAATGGCGTCAGCTACGGCACCGCGCGTGCCTGGGCGCAAAAAAGCGTTCTCCCCACCGTAAAGCTAGGTAAGCGCCGCATGGTCAACAGTGCCTTGCTCCGCTCCTGGCTGCTGGAACAGGAGTGGACGGGATGAATCCTCCTTTCTATACGCAAGCCGCGTTCGCCGCTCTGGCCGGTGTTCCTGTCGAGCAGGTCGCGCAGTGGATCAGAACCGGCGCCGTCGAGAGCGTGAAGCTCGGCAAAACCCGCGTGGTGCTATTCACGGGGGTGAACCAATGAGCCGCGCCGACCCGCAATTCAAGCTGCGCATGCCGCCAGCCCTGCGCGCCCGGGTTGAACACGCCGCTGAACAGGCCAATCGCTCCCTGAACGCCGAAATCGTTACCCGCCTGCAAGTCACGTTCGTTCATGTCATGCCTGAGGTGTCGGCTAATGAGAGGTTTGAGCCAGTACCTGCGTCAGCCGCACTCTCCGGACTGCGACTGCTCTGTTTGCTGGGCACATCGGGAAATGCCGACGGTGCCCAGCCTGTGGCAACTATGCAGCCACTGCCACCCCGGGCACGTATCAACGGTCAATGGCCTGCTGCATGTCGTGCCCCCCTCGTACTGCGAGAAACACAAGCCTGGTGCCCGACTGCCGAAGTACTGGCACGTTGTGAGCGACACCGGCAAGCCAACGCCCTTCGTGCCCCTGCGCGAACCGTTCGAACTGGTGGGGTGAGCGCATGACCGTTTCATTCCGCACTGGCCGTTATCTGGTTGCGCTGCTTTGGCATTCCGCGCCTTGGGGCTTTATCGGCTTTGTTGTCGGTTGCGTGTTCGGCACATGGCAAGCCGTTCAGTTACTGGAGTCGGTAGACGACTCCTTCTATCAGGCAATGACCAAGGTCGTTCACCAGTGCGCCCCCAGCGATCCGGCTAACGCCGCCGATGCTGAACAGGTCAAGGGCCGCGCCCCCGGCTTGTCCGAACACGCTCCACCGTTCGGTCAAACGGAGGCACGGGCGCAGCGCACCCTTGAGCACCCACCACCTTAAATAGCCTCCGCTCGTGAGTGTGGGGCAGCTCCACCGCCCCGCGCTCCCGAGCCCTCTGCGGCAAGAGTGGGATGACAAGGGCAAAGCCCTTGGTGTTGAACCCAACCCGCTGCACCAGCGGCGCTAACTGAAAACCTCGGCAAGTCGAGAAAACCACTCTCGGGCAAGAACGAAAGTTTGCCCGTGTGGACTCGCTCGGCCTGCTGAAAGGCAAACCCGCGCACTAACGCGCAACCAAGCGAGGAAACACACATGGCACGCACCACTATGGAACTGGCATTCATCAGCGCTGAGCGCGTGAAGTTCGACAACGTGGATCTGGTGAAGCTGTACCTGGGCGACGAACCGGACGGCGAAAAAGACCTCGGCGTCTCCCTGCTCTCGATGCAGGTAGCAGAAGGCTCCCTGGACGAGGTCTGGGCGTCCTGCAAAGGCCTCGATGTGCTGGAGCCCGTCCGCGTCACCGTAGAGATTGATCGCGGCTCCAAGAACGCTGGCAAGTTCATCGTCCTGCACGTCGAGTCGGCCAAGCCCGCTCGCGGTGCTGTTGCTCCCTCCAGCGAGACCCGCAAGCTCGCCGCCCAACAACAGCCCAAGCCTACCGGCACCCAGCCGGACACGCCCAAGGTCTAACCGGAGGGCGCCGCCGTGCTGATCCTCGATCGCGTGCTGTGTGACTGCTGCGGGCAGCCGATGTGCCAGCTCTATCTCCAGCCTTGCTCGCCACACAGGGTGGATCAGCGTCAGGCGCCCCAGCAAACCCTGTGCCCCGACTGCCTGGACATGGCTGAGGTCATCCGCGACCCCAGACTGGCCGAGTAACAGGAGGCGCCATGAATTTCATTGTGTGCAACGGCGTATGGGAGAGCGCAGGCCAGACCCCGGTATGTGTCGGCACCCTCTCGACCGTCGCGCTCAGTGAGATCAGCCCATCCGGGCTCACTGCCGAAGATCACGCGCAGATCAGGGAGCACGCCCTGGTGCTGTTCGCGATCGTGTTCGGCGTTCTCGTGCTGAAAAAGGCACTCAACCTGTAGGAGAGACACCTATGCGACACCTCAAAAACCTGTGCCGCTCGCTCGGCGCAGCCGCTGCCATGGGCCTGCTGGCCGTTCAATCTGCCCACGCAGAACTGCCCGAAGTGGCCAAGAAGGGTTTGGAAGCAGCCAAGACCGATGGCGCCGAGCTGGCGGGCATCGTCCTGGGCGTGATCATTGCGATTGCAGCCTTCAAGTTCATCCGCAAGGCGCTTTAACGCCATTTGCCCCAACCGGCCCGGTAATTCGCGTTATCGGGCTTTTTTACAGAGGCTGCCCCATGGATGCCAACATGCTGATAACGATCATCACCGTTGCGGCGTTCTGGGCCTTGTTTTTCGGGCGTATCTGACATGCCAATGCCACGCGCCTGCCTGTATTCACACTCACCGCTATTGATTGGTGCCTGGCTGCTGACTTCGTTGTTCTTTTTCACGACGCCAGCCTGGGGGCACGAGTACGCCTGGACCAACTGGAATGAAAGCAAACGTTACCCGAATGGCTGTGCCAGTTTTTTCTCCGAGCCGATCGATTTAGGTGTGCCGACCCGGACTACCACTTATCACTTTGGGTCTGACCATGTTATTTGCTCTTATCATCACGCTGACGATGATGATGATGACTCTTACCTTCACTCCGTGGAGCTGTTTCGGCGCGTTGTAAGTTGCGACGATGGTTATGTTGAGCGGCGTACACAACACGGCCGTTACGCCAGTTATTACTCCAGCACTTGCGTTCCAGACCCTGAAAAGCCATCGCGCTGTGAGTCATTGACTGGCAAAAGCTTCATCTTCCTGGCCCATCCCCCTCTGGGCCAGCTGAGTTTACCGGGGGAGTACATTTGCGAGAGCGGTTGCCGCGCCACATGGGTGGGGCAATGCGCCAACAACGATGAAGGTGTCAGGGGATGCGTTGGCACCGCCGTTTACACCGGGGGTGATTGCAATCCCGGCGACACGCCCACGGGCGTTGGCCCGTCGCCTACCGACTCAACCGCATCCTCCATCCCGACGCCTGTTGACTCTGCTACTCGGCCTCCTCAAACCGATATCACGTCATCGCCGTCCGCTGATCCCGATCCGACACCGTCGGTTGATCTTGATCCGACGGATTCGGCTTTCTCTGATCCGAAGTGTTTTAAAGACGGCAGGTTTCTGGGGGCCGACTGCCTGAAAGGGGGGCGGTCGACCGATGCTGACGATGAGAGGCCGGATCACGCGAGCAGCGACGCTTCCAGTCTCGACAAGGACAAGACCGATCAGGGCAAGAGTGGCGTGGCGGGCATCGATGCCAAGCGTGACAAGGACGCAGGCAAAGACAGCGGCATGGGCAGTCTTGGCGGCGGTAAACAGAGTGACGGCGATGGCAAGAGTCAGTTTTCAGGTATCGATGGCAAGGACGGCAAGGGGCAGGGGAAAACGGGCAGCCTTGGTGGCAGCAACAAGGACGGCAGTGACGGAAAGAGCCACATTGCCGGCATCGATGACAAGAGTGGCCAGGGCAATGACAAGCAACCCTCCGCTGATGCGGATGACGCCTCCAGGGCTTCTGTCTCCGGTGAGCCCTGCAACGCCGAACTGCGCTGTGAAGGCGACGTCATTCAGTGCGCGATCCTGCGCAAGCAGAAAGAACAACTGTGCCAGTGGCGATACGACGGGGAAGTCAAAGCCCAGATCGACTCGGCACTAAGTGGCCCTGAGTACCAGCTCAAAGAGAACGACATTCCCGTCAGCGGCCTGTTCAACGAAGCGCTCAACAAAGGGCGCTGGTTGCCGCACGCCTGCCCGGCCCCGCAAACCTTCACCGTCATGGGGCGCAGCTACGCATTCAGTTGGGAACCGCTGTGCCGTTTCGCTCAGGCCATCGGCCCGCTGATTGTCGCCCTGGCCTCCATCTTCTTCGCCGTCACCATCGCTCGCGCAATCAAGGGGTCTTGATATGCCATTACTCTTCCCACTGCTCGCCACCTTCCTCGGCTCCATCGTCTCCGGCCTGGTCTTCCGGGCCTTGGCCTCCCTCGGCTTTGCCTATGTCGCCTATGTCGGTATCGGGCGCCTGGTCGAGACCATCGACTCCTACATCAAAGGCCTGTTCGGGGCGATCCCGCCACCGGTCGCCGCCATCCTCGGCATGGCCAAGGTCGATGTGGCGATCAACATCATCATTGCCGCCGTCATCGCTCGGCTGATGCTGGCCGGCATGGATCGCATCACCGGCACCATCACCGGCCTTGCCCTGCTCAACAAGGCGGGCGGCTGATGTTCGTCCTGCGCACGGGTTTGCAGGGCAACGGCAAGACCCTCAACACCATCAAGGAAGTAGACGCCAAAGCCGCGAAAGAAGGCCGCCCGGTCTACTACCACAACATCCGCGGCTTCACCCCGAACGCCGAAGTGCTGGAAGCGGTTTGGCAGAAATTCGACGATCCGCAGAAATGGCACGAGCTGCCGCAGAACGCCATGATCGTCATCGACGAAGCGCAGAAGTTCTTTCGGGTACGCCCTGCCGGCTCGGCTGTCCCGGCCTATGCCAGCGCCCTGGAGACCATGCGCCACAGCGGCCATGAGCTGCACTGCATCACCCAGAATCCCGGTCTGATCGATACCCACTTCCGCAAGCTGTGCAACTCGCATATCCACTACGTGCGGGGTCACAAAGGCCCGGTGGTCAAACGCTGGGAGTTCGAGCGCGTGAACATGGAAGTCGAGAAGAAGAACGACTTCAGCGAAGGCCAGGCCACCCGCATCCTGCTCGACAAGAAATACTTCGGCGTCTATCAGTCCGTGGCTGATGGCTCCGAACATCACATGAAGTTCAAGCCGCCTCGCGCACTGTTCGTGCTGATCATCTGCGCCCTGGGCATCGGCTATTTCGGCTACGGCCTCTATGAGCGGCGTATCGCACCGCCCAAGCCTGAGTCCATCGTCGAAGCGCATGCGCCCGCTGCAACTGGCGGGGTCGTTGCGCAGCCGCCGTCCCATCAATCAGTTCAGCCCCTCTCGATCGATGACTACCTCGAGCGTCGTGTACCGCGCATACCTGACGTCCCCAGCTCGGCGCCGATCTACGACGAAGTGACCCGTCCGGTGACCTACCCGAAGCTCTCGTGTCTCTACACCGCCGATGCCGAGCTGCTGGCCAGGAATCACAAGCGCTTCACGCTTGGCCAGCGCAACAACGCCGTTTATGGCTGCCGCTGCAACACGCAGCAGGGCACACGTGCCGTGGTGTCCTTCGAAGCCTGCATGGCCTACGTCGATGAAGGGGCCTTCGACCCGGCGAAGTCCGATCAGCTGGTTGCCGATGGACAGTTCGAGTCACCCGCAGGGCACACCCACCTGCAACCTTCAGCCAACGCAGGCAGCTCTGGATCCGTGACAGGCATCCAGAACGTCAGGGGGCGCTTCCAGTGAATGCCTACCTCAAGGGCTGTCAGTCGGCTCAACAGGAAAGTAACGCCATGCGCGGCGGCGTGGTTGCGCGTGAGGCACGAGCGCGCGTGTGCGCCGCCACGCGGGCGCTGACGTCCCTGTAGCACGTCAGATAAACCGAGGTTAAACGTGTCGATTCGGCACTATTTGGAGCATTAGAAAATGGCAGTTAAAGACCTACTCCGCGTAGATCGTGAGTTCAAGAAAACGCCAATCGGTAGGCTGTTTTTCGACAGCATGACCGCTCGGATAACTGACCTGTCCAACGTCCGAATCCTGGCCTGTAGCGTCGATACCGTCCGCCAGTTGTACCGTGGTCTGATCCGCCCGGAAATCATGTGCCTGTTCGAGAAGCCCGGCACCATCGTCGATTTCGCTGGCCAGCGCTGGCACTCGGGGCGTGTCAGCAAGGATTCCGGCTACCAGTACAAGCTGCAAAACGCTGACCTTGGCATCATCCTGCTGGCGAAGAATTTCAACGCCAAACTGGAGAACATCGGGCCACACCTGAAAATCGAGGTGTCACCCCACGCCATCGACACCTTCTCGCCTGAGCGCCTGCAAGAACGCCTCGACTACTACGCCAGCCACGTGCTGACTAACGTCGAACGCAACCAATGCGCCGTCCACCTCGCGCTAGACCTGCAAGGCTGGCAACCGCCTGCTGATCTGGTCGCCCGCATGCACTGCCGCGCACGTGCAGCCCGTGATATTTCCGGCATCAAAGAAATTCAGTGGACGCTGGAGTCTGCCACCTACGGCAAAGGCCAGTCGTACCTGTTCGGCTCCGCTGGAGGCGTCCAGCTGGGTATCTACAACAAGACTGAACAGGCCCGTGCTATCGACAAGCTCGACTATTGGGAAGGCGTCTGGAAGCGTCGCGACAGCTTTGACGAAACCGACCCGGACAATTACAACCCCGAGCAAGACGTGTGGCGCGTCGAACTGCGCTATCACCACTCGGTCATCCAGCAATTCGCCAGTGGCTCAGTCGATCTGCACACCGGTGCGGCCATCGAAACGAACAGCTACGCCGCCTTTGCACCTCACCTCGACGGCCTGTGGCGCTATGGCCTGCGCCAGTTTAAGTTGCTGGCTCGCCCTGGTTACTTCGAACCCATCTGGACGCTGATCCGCGACGACGTGCGCGTCGATCTGCCGGTGGACTCCCTGGTGGACGAAACCGAGTACAAGCGCCAATACAAGACCTCGCGGGGCTTCTCCGGCAAGAACGTGGAGCTGTTCCTGGGAAACTTCGTGAGCCTGCTGGCACGGGAGCGAGTGGGCGCAAAAAAGGCTTTCTACCGGCTGAAAGAGTGGGAATGCTGGCCGGTCATTCGCGACCATTACGCTTCAAAAGGTATGGACGAAGATAATCTCTACAAACACCTCAAGAACATCCTGGAGCAACGGCACGTCAGGTGGGGTAGGGCGGTCTGATGGCAATCACTCAACTGCCTGACGGGCGCTGGAAGGTCGATGTAGAACCCATCAAGGGCCGGCGTTTCCGTAAAACCTTCAAGACCAAGGGAGAGGCTTCCCGCTTCGAAACAGCCTGCAAGGCCAAGGTGATGGAAACACCCGGTTGGGCACCCAAGCCAAAGGATCGCCGCAGGCTCTCCGAGGTGTTCACCCGCTACTACGACCTGCACGGCCACACCCTGGCGGATGGCAAGCGCTTGAAGCAGGTGCTGGCGAATATCGCTCGCGATCTGGGCGACCCGTTGGCGGTGAAGTTCACGGCTGACCAGTTCTGCACACTGCGCGGCAAGCAACTGGCCGAAGGCATTCACGGCAAGACGCTGAACAACCGCCTGGGCTACGTGAAGTCGGTATTCAACGAGCTGCATCGGCTGGGCGATATCGACTACCCGAACCCGTTGGCCAAGGTGCGCCCGTTACGCCTACAGGAACGCCCGCTGTCGTACCTCTCTCACGAACAGATAACCGAGCTGCTGGATACCTTCGACAACTACCCGAACAGCCTTCACCTGGCGCTGATCGCTCGCGTCTGCCTGGCTACCGGGGCACGTTGGGGTGAGGCTCAGGGGCTGGTGCCGTCCAGGGTGAAGAATGGCGCGGTGACCTTCGCCAATACCAAGTCGAGGCGGACACGAACCATCCCGATTGCTCCCGCCCTGGAGCGGATGCTGTTGGACTACTTCAAGGAATGCGGGCCGTTCCCGAACTGCATTCGTCATTTCAGCCGGGTCCTGGGTTCGACCTCGATCACGCTTCCGGCCGGACAAGCCACGCACGTTCTGCGGCACACGTTCGCCAGTCACTTCGTCATGGCCGGTGGCAACATCCTCACCTTGCAGAAGGTGCTGGGGCACTCCTCGGTGACGATGACCATGCGCTATGCACATCTGTCGCCCGATCACCTGCAAGACGCGTTGCGGCTGAATCCCATCTTCGACACTTTATCGACACTTCCAAAACCCGGAAACGAAAAAGCCCTGTAAAAACAGGGCTTTAACTTTGCGATTTTGGAGCGGGTGATGGGAATCGAACCCACGGCTCTAGCTTGGGAAGCTAGGGTATTACCATTATACGACACCCGCAGCGGGTGCCTTTATACCGGAACTCGACGCAGAAATGAAGCGCGGAGCATGGCGATGGACGCATCCGCTCCGCGCTCGCTGCCCGTCATACCGCCATCGCCTGGAGGTCGCGCAGATCGCCCCTGGCCGGCAGTTGCAGACGTTTGCTGGGGGCGTTGAAGAATTCCAGCAGTACGCGCTGGGTCTGCAACCAGGCGGCCTTGTGCTCCATGTCGAGGAAGTGCCCGGCATCGTCGATCACGGCGAACTGGGCGCTGTCGATGTGCTGGGCGAACAGGCAGGCATCTTCCACCGAGGTGTATTCGTCGCGGTCGCCGTTGACGAACAGCAGCGGGACTTCGATGCTTTGCAGGCATTCCATGCGGCAGTGCGCTTCCATGTTCAGCACCTGTTTGATGTGGGCGTACATCTGCCGGTATTCGTGTTCGTCCAGGGTGCTGACGTGCTTGTGGTTGAAGCGCTTGAACAGCGACGGCAGGTGCTTGCCGATGGTGCTGTTGACCAGCAGGGCGATGTTGTCGCGATCCACCGCGTTGAGAAAGCGCAGACCCTTGTGCAGGTAGTCGAGCATCGGCACGTTGAGGATCGGCGAGAAGGAGCAGATGGCTGCCTTCTCCAGCGTGGCCGGGCGCTGCGCCAGGGCGAGCATGGAGGCGACACCGCCCCAGGAGAAGGACATCAGGTAGTTGGCGCCGTAGTGGTCGATCAGCTTGAGCAGGATCGCCGCTTCGTCTTCCTTGCTGATGGGGGTGAAGTCGCTGTTGTGCGGCTTCGATTGACCGGCATAGGGCAGGTCGAAGGCCACCACGTTGAACTGCGGTTGCAGGTACTTGACCGTTTGCGCGAACGAGGCGGTGGTCGCCAGAGAGCCATTGACCAGGATGATGGTCTTGCTTGCTGCCGGATTGGCGTAAAACTCCGTGTGTACCTTGTGCTTCCTGTTGATCTCGACGACTGCGGTTTCTGGCCTCATGTCGTTTCCTCCTGGCGCAAATGGGTCAAGGCGAGCGGTAGGCCGTTCGCATTTGATTGAGCAGTCAGAAAAGCGCCTGAGCGTGACAGCTTGATGTCAGGCAGGAGATTTTTATAAGTATAGGAATTTCAATCAGTTAGGATCGAAACAGACGACCGCTCCAGGCGTTTTCAGGGCCGGGAGAGAGCGGTGTTACCAGGCAGGAATCCAGTCGGTGCGAAGCACCAGTAACCGAAGAACATACAGATTTGTCCCGCTGTGACCATATGGTCACGCAAAGACTTATGGTTCGATTCAAGCAGCTGCCTTGCAGCCATGCAAGGGCGAGTCACATCTTTATCAGGGTTTATGGATACCGTTGGTCGGGTCGTCAGGTTTCGTGCGGTGGGGCAGGAGCAGGTGATCAGACGCTGGCGATTTCCGCCTCCGTCAGTGCGCGGTACTGGCCGGGCGCCAGGTGCGGATCGAGGATGATCTCGCCCATGCGCTCGCGGTGCAGGGTGACGACGCGGTTGCGGAAGTGGCCGAACATGCGCTTGACCTGGTGGTAGCGGCCCTCGAACAGGGTCAGGCGGGCGCTGTGGCTGCCCAGCGGTTCGAGCCGGGCAGGCAGGGTGGTGAGGTCTTCGAAGGCGAAGTACAGGCCACGGGCGAAGACTTCGGCATATTCGGCGCCGATCGGTTGTTCGGTGGTGACGTGGTAGACCTTGGGCTTGCGCGCTTGCGGTTGGGTGATACGGCGTGACCAGCGCCCGTCGTTGGTGATCAGCAGCAGGCCACTGGTATTGAGGTCGAGGCGCCCGGCCAGGTGCAGGTCGTGTTTGTCCGGCTCGGCGAGCAGGTCGAGTACGGTGCGGTGCTCGTCGTGTACGGTGGCGCTGACCACGCCGACCGGTTTGTGCAGCATCCAGTAGCGCGCGCTGCGTCCGGCTTGCAGCAGTTCGTCGTCCAGCTCCACACGCTGGAAGTCGCGCACCTCGTGGCGCGGATCGCGCACGGTCTGGCCATCGACGCGCAGGCGCCCGGCGCTGATCAGCAGGCGGCTGTCCTGGCGGCTGAAGCGGGGGAAGTTGCTGAGGAAGCGATCCAGGCGCATGATTCAGCTCCGCTGGCTGCGTTCGGCGGCTTCCAGTGCGCCGGCGCAGGTCGGGCAGAGGCAGGCCTGGTCACGCTGCTCGGGGGACAGGCGCTCAAGCGCCGCCGGGTCGATCTGCGCGTCGAAGCACCAGCAGGGTTCGTCGTTGCGGCCTGCCGCGACGCTGCACTGGTTGGCCTTGCCGCACAGGGGGCAGCGTTGGCTGTCCATCAGTGATCGACGCAGACGCGGTCGCGCCCGGCCTGTTTGGCGCGGTACAGGGCGCGGTCGGTTCGGGCCAGCAGGGCGTGCAGGCTTTCGCCCGTCTGCCACTGGCTGAGGCCGAGGCTGGCGGTGACTTGCAGCGTCTCGCCTTCGACCGTGTAGCGCTGTTCGGCGCAATGCTGGCGCAGTTTGTCGGCCAGGTCATGGGCGGTCTGACGATCCGTGTTCTTCAGCAGCAGGATGAACTCCTCGCCACCCCAGCGGCAGAGGATGTCGGACTGGCGCAGCCGCTCGCGCAGTTGCTGGGCGAAGCGCTGCAGCACTTCATCCCCGGCCAGGTGGCCATGCTGATCATTGATCTGCTTGAAGTTGTCCAGATCCAGCAACACCGCGCACAACGGGCTGCTGTCGCGCTGCGCCTCTTGCAGGGCCTGCTCGGCGAGTATGTCGAAGCCACGGCGATTGGGCAGATCAGTGAGGCTGTCGGTGGTGGCCAGGGCGGCGATGCGCTGCTGGTAGCGACGAATTGCCAGGCTCACCAGGGTGAGGACGATGGCGGTGACCAGCAGGCACAACAGGAGGTTGATGTAGAGCCCCTGGCGGATGCCGGCCAGGGCCTTGTCCTGTTTGTCGACGAACAGGTACCACTCCAGTTCGGGGATGTAGCGCACATTGAGGAAGTGCTCGCGGCCCTGTTCCTGGTATTCGAACTGGCCGCTCTGCGGTGTCGGCAGTTTCTCCATCAGGCCATCCAGGCCTGGAACGTCAGCCAGCGAATCGCCGACCTGGGCGCCCATCGGCCCGCCCTGGGCGCCGGTGAGGGTGATGCGCCCGGTGGTGTCGACGAAGTAGACGCTGCGTTCGTAGCGCGCCTGGTATTCGTCGATCAGCTTGACCACGGCATCGACCGCCAGGCCGACGCCGGTGGCGCCGATGAAGCTGCCGTCGTAGTCGAACACCTTGTAGTTGATGAAGATGGTCAGGCGGTCGGCGTTGGCCATGTCGACGTCGACGTTGATCTCGTAGGGCTCCTCGAGGCCGCGTACGCGGTAGTACCAGACGTCGCGCGGCTCGTCCGGCCTGACCTGCTTGAGCACGCCTTTGGCCTGGTAGTAGGTGCCGGTCTTGTCGGAGACGAAGAAGCTGGTGAAGGCGCCGTAGTGCTCCTGCACTTCACGCAGGTAGCGGGTCATCTGTTGATTGTCCTGTTCGCCGGCCAGCACCCAGTCACGCAGGAAGGTGTCGCGGGCCATCATCGAGGAGATGAGGATGGGGCGCACCAGGTCTTTCTGGATTTCCGAGTAGACGGTATCGGACGTCAGCGGCAGCTCGGTGTTGACGATGCTGTCGCGAATGGAGTCGCGCGAGGCGTAGTAGCTCAGTAGCGAGGTAGTGAGAAAACCGCTGCCAAGCAGGAACAGGAGCAATAACACCAGCGAGGTTTGCGTGTGCCGTTTGGGGCGCAGGGACATGGGTGAATCCGGGAGCGGGTTGATGGCGTGATGCTAGCTTGCTGGACGGGGATAGCGCCAGTTGTGATCACAACTGCTGGTGTTGCAGGGGGGATTCATCCGCGATCGGGGCGCGGGTTTCGCGGCAGAGGCCGCTCCTGTGGGGGCGTGTGGGCGTTCCCGGATTGCATCCGGGCTACGCGGTGGCGTTTGCAGGAGCGGGTTCATCCGCGATCGGGGCGCGGTTTTTCGCGGCTGAAGCCGCTCCTGCGGGATGGGGTGCGATAGACTCAGGCTTCTTCCAGCACCACCACGCGTTGCCCCGCACGCACGGGGGAGCCGGGCTGTACACGTACTTCGCGCACGATGCCGGCCATTGGTGCGGTGAGCGGGATTTCCATCTTCATCGACTCGAGGATCACCAGTACGTCTCCGGCCTGCACCTGGGCGCCTGTCTCGACCTGTACCTGCCAGAGGTTGCCGGCAACATGGCTTTCGATGGCGTGCTGGCCGGCGACGAGCGGGGCGTCTTCGCCCTGTTCGGGCAGCGCTTCCTCGACCTCGAAATGGGCCTGGCCGCTGTCGATCCAGCGCTGGCGCTCGGCGTCGAAGGCAGCGCGCTGCTGCTGGCGGAAGGCGGCGATGCCTTCGGCTTCGTCATCGAGCAAGCGCTGGTAGTCGGCCAGGGCCAGCTCGCTTTCCTCGATGCGCAGCGGATAGCGACCCAGCGGGAAGTCGCGGCGGATGCGCAGCAGTTCGGAGGCGCTGACCGGGTAGAAGCGGATCTGATCGAAGAAGCGCAGCAGCCAGGGCTTGCCGTCGAAGGCCTCGACCTCGCGGTAGCGGTTCCACATCTGCAGGGTGCGGCCGACGAACTGGTAGCCGCCAGGGCCCTCCATGCCATACACGCACATGTAGGCGCCGCCGATGCCCACCGAGTTTTCCGCCGTCCAGGTGCGCGCCGGGTTGTACTTGGTGGTGACCAGGCGGTGGCGCGGGTCGAGCGGCGTGGCCACCGGCGCGCCGAGGTAGACGTCGCCCAGGCCCATCACCAGGTAGCTGGCGTCGAACACCGTGCGATAGACCTCATCGAGGTTCGGCAGGTCGTTGATGCGGCGGATGAACTCCAGGTTGCTCGGGCACCAGGGGGCGTCCTTGCGTACGGTGGTCATGTATTTGTCGATGGCCAGCTGGCAGGCCGGGTCATCCCAGGACAGCGGCAGATGGACGATGCGCGATGGTACCTTGAGGCCGCGCGCGGCGCACACGGCGTCCCACTCGCCAGCGACGACGTCGAGCAGCATCTGCAATGACAGGGTTTCCGGCTGGTAATGCACTTGCAGCGAGCGGATGCCGGGGGTGAGGTCGATCACGCCGTCCAGCCGCTTGGCCTCCAGCGCCTGCATCAGCGCGTGACCCCGGAAGCGCAGCACCAGGTCGAGCTCAGGCTGGCCGATCTCCAGCAGCAGGTGGGTATCGCCGGACAGGCGCGCGACCAGGCGGGTGTCGTCCTGGCCGAGGTCGAGGACGATGGGGCAAGCCAACACCGAACGGCTCCCTCTCCCGCTTGCGGCAGCGGGCTGGGGAGAGGGGCTTGGGGTGTTCTCAAGAACCCTCTCCCCCGACCCCTCGGCTTGAGCGCCCTGGGTCGCCCTACCTCCTGCGTCCCAGCAGTCGTCTCCCATGAATGGGGGAGGGGAGACAAGCGTGAGCTCTGCGTATTCGCGTGCATTGTTCTGCGCCAATGCCCGCGCGGTGGCGATATCCACCGGCACGAAGCGCACCTTGTCACCGGCCTTGAGCTGGCCGAGCTGCCACAGATCTGCCTCGATGAGGGTCACCGGGCAGACGAAACCGCCCAGACTGGGACCGTCCGGGCCGAGGATCACCGGCATGTCGCCGGTGAAGTCCACCGCGCCGATGGCATAGGGGTTGTCGTGGATGTTCGAGGGGTGCAGGCCGGCTTCGCCGCCGCTGTCGCGCACCCATTCCGGTTTCGGCCCGATCAGGCGCACGCCGGTACGGCTGGAGTTGAAGTGCACTTCCCAGTCGGTGGCGAAGAAGGTGTCTATGTATCGATCGCTAAAATATTCGGGCGCGCCGTGCGGGCCATAGATCACGCGCAGTTCGCGCACGGCAGACAGGGCCGGGCAGAGTTCGGCGGGCAGTTGCGCGCCAGCGCTGCGCTCGCGCAGGGCCGGGATGTGCAGCACGTCGCCGGCACGCAGGGCGCGGCCGGCATGGCCGCCGAACTGGCCGAGGGTGAAGGTGCTCTTGCTGCCCAGGTAGTCCGGCACCTGGATGCCGCCGCGAATGCTCAGGTAGCTGCGCGCGCCGCTACCTGCGATGGTGCCAAGTGCCAGGCTGCTGCCGGCGGTGATCAGCAGGGCGGTGTTGAGCGGCTGAGCGATGCCATCGATGCTCAGTGGAATCTCGGCGCCGGTGACGGCGACCACGGCATCGCAGTTGAAGCGCAGGGTCGGGCCGCTCATGGTGATTTCCAGACCGGCGGCATCCTCGGCGTTGCCCAGCAGGCGGTTGCCCAGGCGCAGGGCGCGGTCATCCATCGGCCCGGACGGTGGGACGCCCACGGCCCAGTAGCCGAGGCGTCCGGGGTAGTCCTGAACGCTGGTCTGGGTGCCGGCGCTGAGCACTTCGAAGGTGCAGGCCTGGTACGTCAGGTTTTCCAGGCAGCGCGTCCAGGGGTTGCCGCTGGCGAAGGGGGCGTCTTCGATGATCTGGCGCAGGTAGTTGCGGTTGCATTCCACGCCGTACAGCCGGGTGTCGGCCAGGGCCTGATCCAGCGCCGCGCTGGCGGCCTCGCGGGTCTCTGCCCAGGTGATGAGCTTGGCGATCATCGGGTCGAAGTAGGGGGGAATCTCGCAGCCGGCCTCGACCCAGGTGTCGATGCGCAGCCGCTGGCCGTCGGCAGGTGGGAAGGCCACGGCGGTGAGCAGGCCGGGGCTGGGCTGGAAGTCGCGGCCCGGGTCTTCGGCGTACAGCCGCGCCTGGATGGCATGGCCGCCGGGTTGCAGCCCGGCGGCCAGTTCGTTCAGTGGCGGCAGGTCGCCGGCGGCCAGTTCGATCATCCAGCGCACCAGGTCGACGCCCCACACCTGTTCGGTGACGCCGTGCTCGACCTGCAGGCGGGTATTCACTTCGAGGAAGTAGAAGCGCTCGGCCTCGCTGTCGTAGACGAATTCGACGGTGCCGGCGCTGCGGTAATCAACGGCCTTGGCCAGTTTGATGGCAGCGGCGCAGAGTTCGTCAGCCATGCCGGCCGGCAGGTTGGGGGCCGGGGTTTCTTCCAGCACCTTCTGGTTGCGGCGCTGCACCGAGCAGTCGCGCACGCCCAGGGCGAGCACTTCACCTTGGCCGTCGCCGAATACCTGAACCTCCAGGTGGCGGGCGCGCTGGATGTATTTCTCGATGAACACGCCGCTGTCGCTGAAGTTGTTCTGCCCCAGGCGTTTGACCGCTTCGAAGGCATCGCTCAGTTCGGCGGCCGAGCGGCACACGCGCATGCCGATGCCGCCGCCGCCGGCGGTACTCTTCAGCATCACCGGGTAGCCGACGGTTTCGCCTGCGGCGAGCGCGGCATCGAGGTTTTCCAGCAGTTCGGTGCCTTCGAGCATGGGCACGCCATGCTGCCTGGCCAGGGCGCGGGCGGTGTGCTTGAGGCCGAACACGCGCAGTTGTTCGGGCGTCGGGCCGACGAAGGCGATGCCGGCCGCCTCGCAGGCTTCGGCGAAGGCTGCGTTCTCGGAGAGGAACCCGTAGCCCGGGTGGATGGCCCCGGCGCCGCTGGCCCTGGCCGCGGCGAGAATCTTGTCGACCACCAGATAGGTCTGCGCGGCCGGGCCGTCGCCGAGAGAGAAGGCTTCATCAGCCTGCTGGATATGCAGGCTGGCGGCGTCGGCTTCGGCGTACACGGCCACGCCGCCGACGTTCAGCTCACGCAGGGTGCGCAGGATGCGGCAGGCGATGGCGCCACGGTTGGCGATCAGGAGTTTGTCGAACATCTTCGTTGACCCTCGAAGGGCGTGGCGGGCCGTCCCGCCGTCATTCGTTATGTGCCACGGTCGTCCGTGGCGAAAAGTCCGGTGATACGTGCCGCGCGTGCTGTGGACAAATGTTGTAGGGCGGGTTTCACCCGCTCTACGTCAGTTCCAGACCAGCACCTCGGCGGGCGTCGGGTTCCAGCCATTGCACGGGTTGTTCAGTTGCGGGCAGTTGGAGATCAGCACGATGACGTCGGTCTCGGCCTTGAGCTCCACGTACTTGCCGGGCGCGGAGATGCCGTCCTCGAAGGTCAGGCTGCCTTCGGGGGTGACCGGCACGTTCATGAAGAAGTTGATGTTGGCGCCGATGTCGCGCTTGCTCAGGCGGCCGTCGTGCAGGCTGGCGCGCAGGAAGTTGTCGCGGCAGCTGTGCATGTAGCGCTTGTCCAGCGCGTAGCGCACGGTGTTGCTCTCCTGGGCACAGGCGCCGCCGAGGGTGTCGTGGCGGCCACAGGTGTCGGCAACGAGGGTCAGCAGCGGGTTGCCGAGGTTGGAGTAGAGCACCGTGCCGGTGGTCAGGTAGACGTTGTTCTGCTTGCGCAGGGTGCGCTGAGGGTCGAAGCGCTCGCGCGGGTTGTGTGCGGCGAAGAACAGGGTGTCGATCGCCTGGTTGCCTTCCAGGTCGTGCAGGCGCAGGGTCTGCCCAGCCTTGACCTCGAACAGGTAGGGTTCGCCCGCCGGGATGGTGTGGCGGAACACGGCGGTTTCGGGGGGCTTGTTGCTGGTAATCAGAGCACTGGCGGTAAGGCTCATCGCACTATCCTCGGTAGCGTTCTACTGGGCTCCCGCCTTCGCGGGAGTGACGAGGTAGACGTCATCTCCGCGCAGGCTGGGAACCATTCAGATGTACTGGCGTTCGGTGTTGTGGAAGCCTCGGCCGTTCTCCGGGCGCGAGGTGCGGCAGAGCACGGTGATGCCGTCGCTATCGACCTTGCTCCAGCGCAGTTGCACCGGTTTTGGCGCGTACTGCGGGTCGGGATCCATCGGGTGTTGCAGGGCGGTGAGCACCACCAGTGTGTCCATCGGTGCGTAGAGTTCGATGTAGTCGCCAGCCTGGCTGTTGCCGGCCTGGAAGCGGAAGGCGCCGTCGGCGTCGACGTCCACGCGGCTGAACAGGTTGAGGTTCATCAGCAGGTCGAGCAGGTTCAGATCCCACTTGCCCATTTCCACCAGCAGGTTGTCCATGCCGTTGCGGAAGAAGCCGTTGCGCAGTTCCTGGT
>Ga0209699_100157_pt1 | contig 76681 bp, 76 predicted proteins | sample SynthPrep_1_END__FD_187204 | JGI IMG/M metagenome (GOLD analysis project Ga0209699, IMG submission 187204) | Synthetic microbial communities from Ohio, USA - SynthPrep_1_END_DS7_MetaG (SPAdes) (version 2) | ecosystem: Engineered > Bioreactor > Aerobic > Activated sludge | place: USA: Ohio...
GCGGGGAGGGGAATTCGGTGCGGTCATCGGCCAGCGGGTCGGTGCAAACGCGTGATTTTATCCGATTGCTCCGCTTTGCCGGTTTTCGGTGGCCGGGCGGAGGTGTTGCCGGCGAACGGCGCCGGGGGCTCGGGTATAATCCGCCGTTTCGATCCGCCGCACGCCCTGACGTTCCATTTGCTGTCTGCGGACCTCAATTTCCCCTCCATTTCCATCGAAATGACCGAAATCCTCAAGCTGCGTGGCGCTCCGGCGCTGTCTTCATCCCGTCTGGAGCGCCTGTCCCGGCGTTTCGCCGCTACCCTGCCCAAGTTCAAGAGCGTGGCGGCCGAGCACTGGTACTTCGTCGAGTTGTCCGCGCCGCTGACGGCGGAAGAGCTGGACCGCTTGGTCGACCTGCTGGATGCGCGCCCGGCGGGCAACGCGCCGGAGGGCAGCCTGCTGCTGGTGGTGCCGCGCCTGGGCACCATCTCGCCCTGGTCGTCCAAGGCCAGCGACATCGTCCGCCAGTGTGGTTTCGGCAAGATTGTGCGGGTGGAGCGGGGCACCGCCTACACCGTGGCCGGCAAGGATCTGGACGAGGCGCGCCGCGCCCTGGCGCTGCCGCTGGTGCATGACCGAATGACCGAATCGGTGCTGGCGGACGTGAATCAGGCCGAGGCGCTGTTCCACCACTACGAACCGCAGCCGCTGAGTTCGGTGGATATCCTCGGCGGCGGCCGCGCTGCGCTGGAGAAGGCCAACGGCGAGCTGGGCCTGGCCCTGTCGGAGGACGAAGTGGATTACCTGGTGGAGAACTTCGGCCGTATCGGCCGCAATCCCACCGACGTCGAACTGATGATGTTCGCCCAGGCGAACTCGGAGCATTGCCGCCACAAGATCTTCAACGCCGACTGGGTGATCGATGCCCGGCCGATGGAGAAGAGCCTGTTCGGCATGATCAAGGACACCCACAAGGCGCATCCGCAGGGCACCGTGGTGGCTTACTCCGACAACGCCTCGGTGATCGAGGGTGCGGTGGTGCCGAGGCTGTACCCGGATGCCGACGGTGCTTTCCGCTACCACGAGGAAGAAACCCACATCCTCGCCAAGGTGGAAACCCATAACCACCCTACCGCGATCTCGCCCTTCCCCGGCGCTTCCACCGGCGCCGGCGGCGAGATCCGCGACGAAGGCGCCACCGGCCGCGGTTCGCGGCCCAAGGCGGGACTGGCCGGCTTCTCGGTGTCCAACCTCAACCTGCCGGACGCGGTGCAGCCCTGGGAGCGGCCCTACGGCAAGCCGGAGCGCATCGCCTCCGCGCTGGACATCATGATCGAAGGCCCGTTGGGCGCCGCCGCCTTCAACAATGAGTTCGGCCGTCCCAACCTGGCGGGCTACTTCCGTACCTTCGAGCAGGAAGTGCAGGGCGAGGTGCGCGGCTACCACAAGCCCATCATGATCGCCGGCGGCGTCGGCAACATCCAGGCGCAGCAGGCGGACAAGCCGAAGTTCCCGCCGGGCACGCTGCTGATCCAGCTCGGCGGCCCGGGCATGCTCATCGGTCTCGGCGGCGGTGCCGCTTCCTCGATGGCCACCGGCACCAATACCGCCGACCTGGATTTCGCCTCGGTGCAGCGCGGCAACCCGGAAATCGAGCGCCGCTGCCAGGAAGTGATCGACGCCTGCTGGCAGCGCGGCGAGGCCAACCCCATCATCGCCATCCATGACGTCGGTGCCGGCGGCCTCTCCAACGCCATGCCGGAGCTGGCCGACCACGCCGGCCTGGGTGCGCACTTCGAACTGCGCGAGGTGCACATCGAAGAGCCGGGCATGAGCCCGCGCGAAATCTGGAGCAATGAGTCGCAGGAGCGCTACGTGCTGGCGGTGGCGCCGGCCGATCTCGATGTGTTCCGCGCCATCTGCGAACGCGAGCGCTGCCCCTTCGCGGTACTGGGCGAAGCCACCGCCGACGGCCAGCTCACCGTTTCCGACCGCCACTTCGGCAACAAGCCGGTGGACATGGAGATGCAGGTGCTGCTCGGCAAGCCGCCGAGGATGACCCGCAACGTCTCCCGCCGCGCTGTTTACCTGCCGCCCTTCGACGTCGCCGGCCTGGACCTCAAGGACGCCGCGCTGCGTGTGCTGCGCAACCCCACGGTGGCGAGCAAGCGCTTCCTGATCACCATCGGCGACCGCTCGGTCGGCGGTCTCACCGCGCGCGACCAGATGGTCGGCCCCTGGCAGGTGCCGGTGGCCGACGTCGCCGTCACCGCCATGAGTTTCCACGGCTACCGCGGCGAAGCCTTCGCCATGGGCGAACGCACCCCGCTGGCGCTGCTTGACGCGCCGGCTTCCGGCCGCATGGCCATCGGCGAGGCGGTGACCAACATCGCCGCCGCCGACATCGCCGAACTGGGCGAGGTCAAGCTCTCCGCCAACTGGATGGCCGCCGCCGGCCACCGCGGCGAGGACGCCAAGCTGTTCGACACGGTGCAGGCAGTGTCCGAGTTCTGCATCGCCGCCGGCATCTCCATCCCGGTGGGCAAGGATTCGCTGTCCATGCGTACCGCCTGGAACGAAGGCGGCGAGGACAAGCAGGTGGTGGCGCCGATGTCGCTGATCGCCACCGCCTTCGCGCCGGTCGCCGACATCCGCAACACCCTGACGCCGCAGCTGCAGCTCACTGAAGGCGTGGCCACCGAACTGCTGCTGATCGACCTCGGCAAGGGCGCCAACCGCCTCGGCGGCTCGGTGCTGGCCCAGGTGTACAACTCGGTCGGTGAGCATGCGCCGGATGTGGCGCCGGCCGAGCTGGCCGCCTTCTTCACCGCGGTGCAGCGCCTGCGTAGCGAGGGCCTGATCCTGGCCTACCACGACCGTTCCGACGGCGGCCTGTTCGCCGCGGTATGCGAGATGGCCTTCGCCTCCAGGTGTGGCCTGTCGCTGGTGCTGGACACCGTCTGCTACGACCCCTACATGAACGATGTGGATGGCCTGGAGAAGAAGCCGGACACCCTCAAGGGCCGTTTCGACGACCGCCTGGTCGGCGGCCTGTTCGCCGAGGAACTGGGCGCGGTGGTGCAGATCCGCCGCGACGACCGTGCCCGCATCACCACGTTGCTGCGCGAAGCCGGCCTGGCCTACCACTTCATCGGCGAGCCCAACGACAAGGACGAAGTGCGCTTCTGGCGCAGCGCCAAGCTGGTGCTGTCCGCCTCGCGTGTCGAGCTGCTGCAGGCCTGGTCCGATACCAGCTACCGCATCGCCGCGCTGCGCGACGATGCCGACTGCGCCCGCGAGGAGTTCGATGCGCTGGCCGACGCCGCCGACCCCGGCCTGTCGGTCAGCCTGAGCTTCGATGTCACCGAGGATGTCGCCGCGCCCTTCATCGCCAGCGGCGTGCGGCCCAAGGTCGCGGTGCTGCGGGAGCAGGGCGTGAATTCCCAGTTCGAGATGGCGGCTGCCTTCGAGCGCGCCGGTTTCGAGCCGGTGGATGTACACATGTCCGACCTGCAGTCCGGCCGTCGCAGCCTGGAACAGTTCCACGGCCTCGCGGCCTGCGGCGGCTTCTCCTACGGCGACGTGCTCGGCGCCGGCCAGGGCTGGGCCAAGTCCATCCTCTTCAACCCGGCGCTGCGCGCTCAGTTCGAGGCCTTCTTCGGCCGCGGCGACACCTTCGCGCTGGGCGTCTGCAACGGCTGCCAGATGATGGCCCACCTCGCGCCCATCATCCCCGGCGCCCAGGCCTGGCCGACCTTCCACCGCAACCGCAGCGAGCAGTTCGAGGCCCGCTTCGTCATGGCGGAAGTGCTGGAAAGTCCGTCCATCCTGCTCGCCGGCATGGCCGGCAGCCGCATGCCGGTGGTGGTCAGCCACGGCGAGGGCAGGGCGGTGTTCGCGCCCGGCGCCGATCCGGCCCAGGCCATCGCCGCGCTGCGCTATGTGGACAATGCCGGCAACCCGACCGAGCGCTATCCGGCCAACCCCAACGGCTCCGCCGGCGGGCAGACCGGCTTCACCACGCCGGACGGCCGCTTCACCATCATGATGCCGCACCCGGAGCGCACCGCCCGCACGCTGCAGATGTCTTGGGCGCCGCAGGAACTGCGCGAGGCCAGCCCGGACGCTTCGCCCTGGCTGCGCCTGTTCCGCAACGCCCGCCGCTGGCTGGGCTGATTGCCGGTTTCCGGACGCAACCGTGAATGATCGGGGCCGAAAGGCCCCGATTATTTTCGGGGTATGGATGGGCGAGCGTGCCGCTGCCCGCTAGAATGACGGACGTTTCCCTCTCGCTGCTACCGTCTTGCCTTCCTTGCTCCGCCTTTCTGCCTGCAGGCAACGCTTCGTAAGCTGGCTCGCCTTCGTCGCGATCCTGCTGGCTGCGCTGGCGCCTGCGGTCAATGCGGCGTTGGCGGAGGGTGGCGGCACCATCGACATCTGCACTGCTGCCGGCGTGGTCCATCTGCCGGGTGAGGTCCTGCCCGGCGAGCCGGCCAAGGCGCTGGCGGGCGGTGAACATTGCCCCTACTGCGTACACAAGGCCGCCTTCGACGCGCTGCCGGCTGCTCCCTGGCTGCCGGCAGCACCGCCGGCCGATGCCGGCTTCGAGCGGAGCCAGGCACCAATTCCCCAGGTTTCCTCTTCTGCCTGGCCCACCGCCAGGCCGCGCGCGCCGCCCGCCCTGGGCTGAGCGCCACCCGCCGCACCGCCACCGGTCCAGGCCCTGGCTGGTGCGAAGCCTGTTTTCCCCTTGCTGTTTCCGTTGGCTGTCCTGCTTCCTACCCGAGCGCGGGGAGGGCGGCCATGCTGGATCCATCGCCGGCTTTGCCCGGCATCCGTCCTGCGGCGCTGCGCCTTCCGCCGCCCGCGGGCGTTTCACTGTCGAGGAGTTCCACCATGAAGAAGTTGATGCTTGCCCTGCTGCTTGCCGCCTCCGTGCCTGCCGCCCATGCGCAGGTCCAGATCGAGTCGCCCTGGGTACGTGCCACCGTGGCCGCGCAAAAGGCTTCCGGGGCATTCTTCCGCATCACCGCCGCCAACGATTCCAGACTGGTGAAGGTGAGCTCGCCGGTGGCCAATGTCACCGAGATCCACGAGATGAAGACCGAGGACGGCGTGATGAAGATGCGCCAGATCGACGCGCTGGCGCTGCCCGCCGGCCAGGCGGTGGAGCTGAAGCCGGGCGGCTACCATGTGATGCTGATGGGGTTGAAAGACCAGATCAAGGAAGGCGACACGGTGCCGCTGAGCCTGGTGGTGGAGGGCAAGGACGGCAAGCGTGAAACGGTGGAAGTGCAGGCGCCGGCGCGGTCGCTGACCGCGGGCGCTGCGGCCCCGGCCGCGCCGGCCCACGAAGGCATGGCGCACGAGCACAAGCACTGAACCCCGCCTGAGCCGTCGCTCCCGCAACATTGAGCCTCACCATGCGCCGCCTGCTGCGCCACCGCGTCCGCCTCGCCTGGATCGTCATCGTCGCGATCCTGGGCGCGGTGTTGCCGCGTGCGCTGCCGATGGCGGAAACCCTGGCGATGGCGGACGTCTGCGGCGCCGGCCACTTTGCCTCCTCGCCGGTGGGCGAGGTTGCGGTGGACGACGGCCATGGGCATTGTCCGCTGTGCCGCTGGGAGCCCCAGGCCTGGATGCCGCCGCCGGCGGAACTGCCGCCCGCCCGCGCAATCCTGCCGCCAGCACGCCCGGCGCTGCCGGAACGGGCCGGCCCGCCGCCACGCCCGCCGTTCTTCTCCGCCGTACCCCGCGGCCCGCCCGCGTTTTCCTGACCCGCCAGCCCGTCCAGCGCGCCCCGCAGCAGCGGATGCCACGCCTTCCTCCCTGATCCCAGGCGGAAGGCGGAGCGCCCCCAGGGGGCAGCCCGCTTCGCGCCGCGCCCTGGCAAGGGGAGAAGGCGCGATACCCGTCCCGCTTCATCCGGACCGTGCTGGATCCGGCTCTCGAGCAGCCCCGACGCCGCTGGCCCCCGCCACGCGGTGCGGACCCTCCTGTCCGGCCTCCGCATGCCGCCGGCAGGAATACAAGGAAAACGAGGAATCACGATGTCGCCGAAACTCCGCCAGCTGCCGCTGGCGCTTGCTCTTTGCTTCGCTTTGCCCCTGCCCGTCCTTGCCGCCGAGGCGCAGTTGCATGAACACTCTGAACTCCCCGCAGAAGAGGACACCGCGCTGGGCGCGGTCGTGGTCACCGCGCCCACCATGGACGCGCCGCTTACCGTCGTCACCGACCCCAAGGCGCCACGCCAGCCTATCCCCGCCCACGATGGTGCCGACTTCCTCAAGAGCATCCCCGGCTTCTCGGTGATCCGCAAAGGCGGCACCGACGGCGATCCGCTGCTGCGCGGCATGTCCGGCTCCCGGTTGGGCATCCTGCTGGACGGCCAGGAGATCTACGGCGGCTGCGGCGGCCGCATGGATCCGCCGACCGCCTATGTCTATCCAGAGAGCTACGACCGCGTCACCGTGCTCAAGGGGCCGCAGAGCGTGATCTACGGCGCCGGTATGTCGGCTGGCGTGGTGTTGTTCGAGCGCGATGCGCCGCGCTTCGACAAGGCGGCGTGGGAAGCCTACGGCAGCCTCACCTTGGGCAGCTTCGGTCGTAACGATCAGGTGCTGGATGTCACCGGCGGGGCGCCGGGCTTCTATGTGCGGGCCGGTGCAACCCGCTCGCACACCGATGACTACAAGGATGGCGACGGCAACAAGGTGCATTCCAACTACACCCGCTGGAGCAGCACCGCGGCGCTGGGATGGACGCCAGACGAGCAGACGCTGCTCGAGCTCTCGTTCGCCCGCAGCAATGGCGAGGCAGCCTACGCGGACCGGAGCATGGATGGTTCCCGCTTCGCGCGTGACAACGTGGCGCTGAAGTTCAGCAAGAGCAAGGTGTCGCCCCTGGTGGACGAGGTGTTCGCCCAGGCTTACTACAACTATGTCGATCATGTGATGGACAACTACAGCCTGCGCGACCAGCTGAACGCCAACGGTTTTTCGGCGATGAACCCGGACCGTATCACCACCGGCGCCCGGGTCGGCGTGAGCCTGACACCCACCGAACCGCTGCGGCTCACCCTGGGGCTGGACGCCAAGCAGGACGTGCATCGCACCCGCAACGCCATGGGGCGCGCCAGCGCGGATGCCGCCGATGACTACTATCGCAGCCTGCCGTACGAGGAGGACATGCGCTTCCGCCAGTTCGGCGTCTTCGGCGAAGGCAGTTACAGCCTGGACGAAGCGGGCCGCATCGTCGCCGGCCTGCGTGTGGACGAACACTCGGCCAAGGATTCCAGGCGCTGCGTGGCCGGCATGTACATGGGAGGCATGTGCATGGGGGTGCCGGTAAACCACACCCGGGGTGAAACCGACCGCGCCACCTTGACCAGCGGCTTCGTGCGCTACGAAGGCAGCACCGCGCTGGGCACCTACTACGCCGGGCTGGGGCATGCGGAGCGCTTCCCGGATTACTGGGAACGCCTGCTGCGGGACGAGGACACTCTGAACAGCGCCTTTCTCACCGTGAAGCCGGAGAAGACCACGCAGCTGGACGTGGGGCTCAACTGGCACGCGGGGGCGTGGAGCGGGGCGCTGTCCGGCTACTACGGCAAGGTGCAGGACTACATCCTGATGACCTGGATCGCGCCCACCCGGGTGCGCAACATCGACGCCACCGTCGTCGGCCTGGAGGCCGATGTCAGCTGGCGCTTCACCCGCAACTGGAAGACCACCGCCACCCTGGCCTGGGTGCGTGGAGAGAACGACACCGACGATACCGCACTGGCCCAGCAGCCCCCTCTGGAAGCCCGCCTGGCGCTGGACTACGACAATGGCACTTACTCGGCCGGCGGCCTGCTGAGGATGGTGGCGGACCAGAACCGCTACGACATCGGCTCCGGCAACATCGTCATGAACGGCCAGGACATCGGCCGCTCGCCCGGCTTTGCGGTGTTTTCGATCAACGCCGGCTGGCGGCCCGCCAAGGACGCCCAGTTGACGACGGGCATCGATAACCTCTTCGACCGCAGCTACTCGGAGCACCTGTCGCGCACCGGCAGCGCTTTGCCGGGCTTCGTCGTGCCGGTCAATACCCGTATCCAGGAGCCGGGCCGTACCGTCTGGGTCAAATTCCAGCTGGCGCTGAAGTAGTTCTTCCGTAATAGACGAAAGCGGGCTTCCAATCCTGTCGCATCGCCGGAAGCCCGCTATCCATAGGGAAAACTACGATAGACGAGGTCTAAAGTAACCGTGACAATACCGTGGTTATAGAGATGTCCGCGCATGGTTCCAGCGTTGCCCGGGAAGCCCAGGCTTCCGGTTTTCCCCCTCTGGCGGGAAACCACGGGCGCAGGGCCGGCGTGAAGGCACCGTAACCATTCGCCCCCGACCCTGCCGTGCCTACCCTGTCAGTCCGCTTCCGCCATTTCCTGTTGCACGCTGCGTTGTTCGCCGCGCTGCTGCATGGCTTTTCGGCCACCGCCAGCTATCTGCTGGCCGCGGTGAATGGCACCAAGGTCATCGAAGTCTGTTCCTCCTTCGGCCTGAAAAAGGTCGTGGTGGGGGAAACCGGCGAGCCGGTCAATCCGGCCGACGGCATGGGCAAGCCCTATTGCGACTTCTGCGCCGCCGGCTTCATGGGCGTCGCCCTGCCTGCCTTGCGTCCGCTGCCGGTGCTCACCCGCGTGCTCGCCAGCGCCAGCCAGCGCGAGCCGGAGCGGGTGCTGCGCTTCAAGCGCATGTGGGTGGAGCAATCCCCGCGCGCGCCTCCGCTGCCCGCCTGATTTCCCTTTTTCTCCCTGTGCCATCCCGCGCGGATGGCAGGTGCGGACCGCCGGCTGCGCGGTTCCGCTGATGACGCACGCGCCGCGCCGGCCTTGATCCGCCCGCCGGCGGCGGCTGGCCGTCGTCCGTCCATGCCTGGCCATCTCCGGGCAGGGCGGCGCTGTGCCCGTGCGTTGCGTGCGTGCCTCGCGGCACGCCTGCCAAGGAATACTGAAAACAATGAGCGAAGCCGTTGTAGACCTGTCGCGACTACAGTTCGCGATCACGGCGCTGTACCACTTCCTGTTCGTTCCATTGACGCTGGGCATGTCCTTCATGCTCGCCATCATGGAAACCACCTACGTCATGACCGGCAAGGAAATCTACCGGGACATGACCAAGTTCTGGGGCAAGCTGTTCGCCATCAACTTCGCGCTGGGCGTCACCACCGGCCTGACGATGGAGTTCCAGTTCGGCACCAACTGGTCCTATTACTCCCACTACGTCGGCGACATCTTCGGCGCGCCGCTGGCGATCGAGGGCCTGGTGGCCTTCTTCCTGGAATCGACCTTCGTCGGCCTGTTCTTCTTCGGCTGGGACCGCCTGTCCAAGGTCGGCCACCTCACCGTCACCTACCTCACCGCCATCGGTTCCAATCTGTCGGCGCTGCTCATCCTCATTGCCAACGGCTGGATGCAGAACCCGGTGGGCGCCGAGTTCAACCCGGTGACCATGCGGATGGAGATGACCAGCTTCTTCGAACTGCTGTTCAACCCGGTGGCGCAGGCCAAGTTCGTGCACACCATCAGCGCCGGTTACGTCACCGCCGCCGGCTTCGTGCTCGGCATCAGCGCCTGGTACCTGCTGAAGGGCAAGGACGTGGCCTTCGCCCGCCGCTCCTTCCGCATCGCTGCCTCCTTCGGCCTGGCCTCCACCCTGTCGGTGATCGTGCTCGGCGACGAGTCGGGCTACCACGCGGCGGAAACCCAGCAGGCCAAGATGGCGGCCATGGAAGGCATGTGGGAAACCGCGCCGGCGCCCGCCGGGCTGACCCTGTTCGGCATCCCGGACGAAGCCACCCGTACCACCCTGGCCGAGATCCATGTGCCCTGGGTGCTGGGCCTGATCGGCACCCGCTCCATCGACAAGACGGTGCCCGGCATCGCCGAGATCGAGGAGAGGAACGTGGAGCGCGTCACCAACGGCATCCTGGCAGTGCAGGCGCTGGAAGCGCTGCGCAAGGACAAGGGTAACCCGGAGCTGCTGGCCAACTTCAACGAGGTGAAGCAGGACCTGGGCTACGGCCTGCTGCTGAAGAAGTACACCGAGGACGTCAGCCTGGCCACGCCGGAGATGATCAAGGCTGCCGCCAGCGACACCATCCCGCCGGTGGCGCCGCTGTTCTTCGGTTTCCGCATCATGGTGGCGCTGGGCGTGTCCTTCCTCGCCCTGTTCGCGCTGTCCTTCTACCACGCCGCGCGCAACACCTTCGAGCAGCAGCGCTGGCTGCTGAAGTGGGCGCTGTACGGTCTGCCGCTGCCGTGGATCGCCTGCGAAATGGGCTGGCTGGTGGCAGAGTTCGGCCGTCAGCCCTGGACCATAGACGGCGTGCTGCCCACCTTCCTGTCCACCTCCACGCTGACCTCCGGCGAGCTGATCCTCTCCATCGCCGGCTTCGTCACGCTCTACACCGTGCTGCTGATCGCCGAGATGTACCTGATGTTCAAGTACGCCCGCCTCGGTCCTTCCAGCCTGGGTACCGGCAGGTACCACCGCGAAACGCCGCCGCAGGCCGGTGGCGCCGCGCTGATGGCGGCCCCGGCCGCGCCGCACGATTCCAAGGGAGTGCAGTAAATCATGATCGACTACGAGATCCTCAAGCTCATCTGGTGGGGCCTGCTCGGCGTGCTGCTGCTGGGCTTCGCCATCATGGACGGCCACGACATGGGCGTGGGTGCGCTGCTGCCCTTCGTCGGCAAGACGGATGAAGAGCGCCGGGTGATGATCAACACCGTCGGCCCGCACTGGGACGGCAACCAGGTGTGGTTCATCACCGCCGGCGGCGCCCTGTTCGCCGCCTGGCCGCTGGTGTATGCCACCGCCTTCTCCGGTTTCTACTGGGCCATGCTGGCGGTGCTGTGGGCGCTGTTCTTCCGCCCGGTGGGCTTCGACTACCGCAGCAAGCTGCCCAACCCGGCCTGGCGTGGCGCCTGGGACTGGGGCATCTTCATCGGCAGCGCGGTGCCGGCGCTGGTGTTCGGCGTGGCCTTCGGCAACGTGCTGCAGGGCGTGCCCTTCCACTTCGACGACACCATGCGCGCCTACTACACCGGCAGTTTCTGGGCGCTGTTCAACCCCTTCGCCCTGGTGGCGGGCGTGGTCAGCCTGGCGATGCTGGTGGCGCACGGCGCCAACTTCCTGGTGCTGCGCACGGTCGGCACGGTGCAGGGCCGGGCGCGCGCCGCATCCATGATCGCCACCGTGGTGATGATGGCCGCCTTCGCCATCGCCGGCCTGATGGTGGGAGAGCTGCCCGGCTATGTGATCACCTCGGTGATCGATCATGGCGCGGTGCTCAGCCCGCTGGACAAGACGGTGGTGATGCAGAAGGGCGCGCTGCTGGCCAACTACGCCGCCCAGCCGGCGCTGTGGGTGTTCCCGCTGCTGGGCTTCGCCGGCGGCGTGCTCAGCCTGCTGTTCGTTGCGCTGCGCCGCGGCGGCCTGGCCTTCGTCGCCACCGCCATCGCCGAACTGGGCATCATCTTCACCGCCGGTGCCTCGCTGTTCCCCTTCGTCATGCCCTCCAGCTCGGACCCGAGAAGCAGCCTGACGCTGTGGGACTGCGTTTCCAGCCATCGCACGCTGGGCATCATGTTCTGGGTAGCGCTGGTGATGACGCCCGTCATCGTCGCCTACACCAGCTGGGCCTACCGGGTGATGCGCGGCAAGGTCACGGTGGAACACATCCAGGCCAACAGCCGCAGCGCGTACTGATCACGCCAAGCGGCACCGACTGACAGAATCCAAGGAGAAAATCATGTGGTATTTCAGCTGGATACTCGGCACCGCCATGGCCATCCTCTTCGCGGTGGTGAACGCCATGTGGCTGGAGTCGCAGGAAGAGCGCGACCGCAACGCCAGCGGCGACGCCTGAGCGGGCAAGCCTTGCCGGCGCCCGCGGGCGCCGGGGCGTGATGCATGGACAGCGGCAGCGACATGAGCGAAGCGGAACGCAGCGCCGACAGGCGCGGCCAGGACGCGGCCGCCCTGCGCTGGCTGCGCCTCCAGGCGCGCGGTGCCGGCGCCTGGGGTGCCGCGGCCGTGCTCGGCGGCGGCCTGCAGGTGCTGGCCGCCATCGCCCAGGCCGGCGTGCTCGCCTGGATGCTGCACATGCTGATCGTCGAAGGCGGCAATCCCTTCGCGCAGCCGGCGGCCTGGTGGGCGCTGCCCGCATGCCTGCTGGCGCGCGCGCTGGCCGGCGTGCTGAAGGAAGAGGCAGGGCAGCGCGCTTCCGAACGCATACGCGGCAGGCTGCGCGAGGCCTTGCTGGATCGCCTGCATCATCTCGGCCCGGCCTGGCGCGAACGGCGCCAGGCCGGCGCCCTCGCCAACCTGCTGCTGGAGCAGGTGGAGGCGGTGGAGGGCTACTACGCCCGCTATCGCCCGCAACAATGGCTGGCGCTGCTCGCGCCGCTGTTCATCCTTGCCGCCGTGTTGCCGCAGAGCTGGGCCGCGGCCGGCATCCTCTTTCTTACCGCGCCGCTGATTCCGCTGTTCATGGTGCTGGTCGGCTGGGGCGCCCGCGCCCGCCAGACCCGCCAATTGCTGGCCTTGCAGCGGATGAGCGGCCATTTCCTCGATTTGCTGCGCGGCCTGCCGACGCTGCGCCTGCTGGACGCCCATGAGCGCCAGGCGCGGGAAGTGGCGCGCATCGGCGAGGACTTCCGCCAGCGCACCATGAGCGTGCTGCGGCTGGCCTTCCTCTCCGGCACGGTGCTGGAGTTCTTCGCCTCGGTGGCCATTGCGCTCACCGCGGTCTATCTGGGTTTCAGCCTGCTGGGCTACCTGGATTTCGGTTTCTACGGCGCCGCGCCGGAGCTGCGGCTGGCCTTTTTCATCCTGCTGTTGGCGCCGGAGTTCTACCAGCCACTGCGCGATCTCGGCACCCATTACCACGCCCGCGCCGAAGCCCTGGCCGCCGCTGGCCAGTTGCAGGCCATGCTGGATGCGCCTTCGCCGCAGCCGGCCGGCGGCAAGCGGACGCTGCCGCCGGGCGCGCCCGCGCTGCGCCTGTCCGGCCTGGCTTTTTTCCACCGCGAAAGTGAGCCAGTGCTGCAGGGCTGCGAACTGGAGGTGGCGGCTGGCGAGGCGGTCGCCATCGTCGGCCCCAGCGGCGGCGGCAAGACCACGCTGCTGCGCCTGCTGCTTGGCCAGTTGCAGCCGCAGGCCGGCGAACTGGTGGCCAGCGACGTCCCCTTTACAGAGCTGGACCTGCAGCACTGGCGCGAACGCATAGGCTGGATGAGCCAGCATCCGCGCCTGCTCGCCGGCAGCCTGGCCGACAACCTGCGGCTGGCGCGGCAGGGCGCGGATGCGGCGGCCATGACTGAGGCGCTGCACTTCGCCGGCCTGGGCGACTGGCTGGCGACGCTGCCGCAGGGGCTGGACACCATGCTGGGCGAGGGCGGCCGCCAGCTCTCCGGCGGCCAGCTGCGGCGGCTGGCGCTGGCGCGGGTGCGCCTGCGGCCGGCCGATCTGCTGCTGCTGGACGAGCCCACCGCGAGCCTGGACCACGACACTGAAGCGCTGGTGGTGGAGCGCCTGGCCGAACTGCGCCGCAACCGCACGGTGCTGCTGCTGAGCCACAGACGGGCGCCGCTGCGGCTGGCCGACCGGGTGCTGCGGCTGGATGGCGGCCGCCTGCAGCCGGCAAGCCCGGCTGAGTTCGAAGGGGAGGGCGGCTGATGGCCGGCTGGCGCGAACTCCGCCTGCTGCCGGGCTACGCCGGCCGCCTCGCCGGCGCCGGCCCCTGGCTGTTCGGCGCGCTCCTGCTCGCCTGCGCGACGCTGGCCGGCAGCCTGGGCTTGCTGGGCCTGTCCGGCTGGTTCCTGTCCGCCACCGCCATCGCCGGCCTGACGCCGGCCACCGCCCAGGCCTTCAACTTCTTCCTGCCCGGCGCCGGCGTGCGCTTCTTCGCCCTGCTGCGCACCGCCAGCCGCTGGGGCGAGCGGGTGGTGAGCCACGAGGCCACCTTCCGCCTGATCGCCGGGCTGCGGCTGTGGCTGTACCGGCGGCTGGCCCGGCTGTCGCCATCGCAGCTCGGCCGTCACCACGGCAGCGATCTGCTGAACGCGCTGGTGCGGGATGTGGACGCGTTGGACAACCTTTACCCCCGCCTGCTGCTGCCGCTGGCGGCGGCGCTGCTCGCCTTTGCCTTGCTGGCGCTGCTGTTCGGCCAGATGGCGCCGGTGCTGGCCTGGCTGCCGCTGGGGCTGATGGCCTTCGCGCTGTTCGTGCTGCCGCTGGCTGGCTGGCTGGCGGGTCGCAGGCCGGCCAGCGCGCTGGTGGCCGGTCGCGCCGGGCTGAGGCGGGAACTGCTGGATTGCGTGGACGGCCTGGAAGACCTCGCCCTGCACCAGCCGGCCTGGCAGGTGCGGCGGGCGGCGGCGCTCGCCAGCAGCCAGCACTGGCTGAGGCAGCAGCGCAGCCTGCAGCGGCGCGGCGCCTGGCTGCGCGCGGCCACCGTACTGCTCACCGGCATGGCGGCCTGGGCGGCATTGCTGCTGATCGCGCAAGGCGAAGGCCCGGCGGCCCCTGGTCCCTGGCTGGCGGCGGTGGTGCTGGTGCTGCTGGGCACGCACGAAGCCCTGCAGGCGCTGCCCGGCGCCTGCCTGGAATTGCCCGGTACCGCGGCGGCCGCGGCACGGCTGGAAGGGCTGGCTGGGCAGACGCCGCGTCCGGCCTTCGCCGAAGCCGGCGCACAGCCGGCGGACAACCGCCTGACGGTGAGCGGGCTGGCCTTCGCCTGGCCAGATCAGCCGCCGCTGTTCGACGGGCTGTTGCTGACGGTGGAGGAGGGCGAGCACATCGCGCTGCTGGGGCCCAGCGGCGGCGGTAAATCCACGCTGGTGCAGCTGCTGGCGCGGCTGGAAGAGGCGGATGCCGGCGAGATCCGGCTGGGCGGCGTCGAGCTGTCCGCGCTGGACGAATCCACGCTGCGCGCCCGCCTCAGTTGCGCCGGTCAGTTCCCCTGGGCGCAGGCTGCGACGCTGGCGGACAACCTGCGGCTGGCCGCAGCAGATGCGGATGCCGAACGGATGATGGCGGTGCTGCGGCTGGTCGGGCTGGCGGACACCATCTCCACCTGGCGCGATGGCCTGGAAACCTGGGTGGAGGAGGGCGGCGCCAGCCTCTCCGGCGGCCAGCGCCGCCGCCTCGGCCTGGCGCGCGCCTTGCTGCGCGAGGCGCCCATCACCCTGCTGGACGAACCGACCGAGGGCCTGGACCCGGCCGCCGAAGCCGCGCTGATCGCCGCGGTACGTCAGCATCTGCGCGGCCGCACGCTGGTCTGGGTGACGCATCGCCCGGCCGGCCTCGCCGCCTTCGACCGCGTGCTGCGGCTGGAGCAGGGGCGCCTGGCCGAGTTGTCGCCGGCGGCTGTCCGGGCCCTGGACTAGGCGGTGCGCAGCGGCAGCAGCCGCCGCGTCTGCCACAGCATTGCCGCCATCAGCAGGCCGAAAGCCGCGCAGAAGCAGACCACCGCGACATCCAGGCCGACGCGGTCGGCGAGGAAGCCCACGCCCAGGATGGGAACGATGGTGCCGATATAGCCCACGGTGAAGAAGGAGGCGAGGATGCCGGAGCGCTCACCGCCGCCGGCGCTGGCATTGGCGATGTTCAGCGCCGCCATGAAGGCGAGACCGTGGCCCAGGCCGCCGATCAGGTCGCTGGAAATGAACAGCGCCCCGGAGCGGTAATGCAGCGCCGCCGCCAGCAGCACCACACTGACCGCCAGCAGCGCCAGGCCGCCCCGCATGCTGGCCGGCGCGCTCAGCCTGCGGCCAAGCAACTGCGCGCTGGCCGAACAGAACAGGATGAGCGCGATGGCCGCGCCGCTCACTGCCGAGCCGTGCCAGGGCAGCAGGCCGGCGATGAAAGAGGGCGACAGCGAGGCGTAGAGGCTGAACAGGGCGAAGGCGGAGAAGGCGCCCATCGCCGCCAGTGCGAAGCGCGGCCGTGCCGCCACCGCTGGCAGCATGAAGCGCGGCTGCAGCGACAGCCGACCGCCGGCGCGCGGCCGCGTCTCCATCTTCAACAGCGCATGCAGCACCAGCGCCACCAGCACGATCACCAGCAGATAGGGGGTGACCAGCGGATGCGGCGCGAACTGGGCCAGCACGCCGGCGACCAGGGGGCCGAGGCCGAAGCCGAGGATGCTCACGGTGGAAGCCACCAGCGTCGCCCGTCGCGGCTGGCTGGCCGGCTCCAGTTCCACCAGCCCGGCGGTGGCCGAGGTGGTGATGAGGCCGGAGGCGACGCCGATGACGATGCGCCCGGCCAGCAGCCAGCCCGCATCCGGGGCGACGGCGGAGAGCGCGATGCCGATGAAGATGCCGGCCATCGCGGTGCGCAGCACCTTCACTGGACCGATGTGATCCGGCAGGCGGCCGAGGAACAGGAAGGCTGCCAGCACGCCACCCATGTAGGCGACGTAGATGATGGTGATCATGCTCGCCGACAACTGCCAGGCGGCCTGGTAGAGCGGATAGAGCGGGCTGGCGAGGGCGGTGCTCATGGTGCCGACGCACAGCGCGGAGGCCACCCACAGGAAGGGGCGCCAGGACAGTGGGGGAGTGGAGGACACGGGGCCTGCCGTTATCGCGCGCCGGGACAGGGAGGCCGGGCGCAGCTTGTTTTAAAATGACTGAGTGGTCATTCTAGATTCGCTCGTGGAGGAGACGCAATGGCAGTGAAACGAGGAGCCGGGCAGGCCGGGGCGGAGGACGCAACGCCAGCCGGGCAGGCGCCACAAGCCCGCCGCCCGCTGCGCCGTGGCCAGCGCGGCCCCAGCCCGGACAAGACCGCGCGCCGCCGCGACGGCATCGTGCGCGCCGCCATGGCTGCTTTCATGGAGCATGGCTTCGCCGATGCCACCATGGCGGATGTGGCGCAGCGCGCCGGCGTCGCCAAGGGCACGCCCTACCGCTATTTCCCCACCAAAGAGGCGCTGTTCGAGGGCGTGGTGCAGGAGGTGATCGGCAAGGCCCTGTTCGGCGCCGGAAAGGAAACCCGGCTCGCGGGCGAGAAGGTGGGCGCCTATCTGCGGCGCACGCTGCTGCCGGCCATGCACGACATCGAACGCGCCGGCCGGGCTGCGGTGGCGCGGCTGGTGATCGCCGAGGGCGCGCGCTTTCCGGCGCTGGTCGAGGTCTATCGCCGCGAAGCCTACGAGCCCCTGCTGAGGCGCATTGAAGCCCTGGGGCGGGAGGCGGTGGCCGAGGGCGAATTGCGCAGCGACGCGCTGGTTCGCTTCCCCCACATCCTGGTCGGTCCGCTGTGGCTGGGCATGCTGCACAACGGCCTGTTCCGGCAGGCTGGCGTGCTGGACATCGGCGAGATGTTCGCCGCCGAGCTGGACCTGATCTTCGGCCCGCCGCCTGAATCACCTCCAACCCATGTCGGGTAAAACAGTCGCCGAGGCAGGCCGGATGCGACTTTCGGCTGGTGTCCCATATTTGCAAACAGGCGTTACGCTGCATTGCAAAACGGCGAGGGTTGAGCCTAGTCTTTCGGCCGATGCGCTCCGGCGCCGCCCCTCCCCGACGTCCATCCCCCGAATTGCCATGAAACCCGCTTTTGCTTATCGCAGCCTGCGGCTGCTGTCCCCATTCCTGCTGTTGTGCCTGACCGCGCCTGCGCTGGCCGACGAAGTGGTGCTCACCAACGGCGACCGCCTTACCGGCACCGTGCTCAACAAGACGCCCGAAGGCCTGGTGCTGCAGACCACCTACGCCGGCAAGGTCAAGATCGACTGGCGCATGGTGGAAACGCTGAAGACGGATGCGCCGGTCACGGTGTTGATGCGGCGCGACGAAGGCTCGCTGGAAACCAAGCTGGAGCCTTCCGAGCCCGGCACGGTGAAGCTCACCGAGGCGCCGGAAGTGCCGCCGCTGAAGCTGGACCGCATCGCCTATCTCAACCCCACTCCCAGCCAGTCGGGAGAAGGCACCGAGTACAAGGGCCGGCTCAATGTGGCGGGCAGCGCCAACAGCGGCAACAGCGATACCCGCCAGGTGATCGCCGAGGCCCAGCTGGAGGGTGTGGCCAAGGAGTCGCGCTTCATGACGAGGCTGCGCGGCGAGCAACGCAACGAGGGCGGTAACGACACCGCCAACAACTGGCTGGCCAGTGGCGACAAGGACTGGTTCATCGACAAGCGGCGCTTCGTCTATGGCCGTACCTCCTTCGAGCGCGACCATTTCCGCGACCTGCGCGGGCGCTACGCCCTGGGGGCCGGCTATGGCTTGCAGCTGGTGGAGACGGACGACACCAACCTGTCGGTCAAGGGTGGTCTGGATTACGTGCGCGAGCTGCGCTACGAGGACGAGAGCCAGGCCTATCCCGCCTTCGGTTGGGGCATACGTTACCGGCACTGGTTGATCGGCCGCTCGGCGGAGTTCTTCCATGAGCAGGACGGCTACATGAATACCGAGGACACCAAGGACGTCACCCTGCGCACTCGTACCGGCCTGCGGCTTCCCATCGTCGACCGCCTGAGTGCCCAGGTACAGGCGCTGATGGACTGGGAAGGCAAACCGGCAGATGACCGCAAGGCCACTGATATCAGCCTGCAGGTGGGCCTGGGCTACGAGTGGTGAGCTTGCGCAGGCGGAAATGAAAAAGCCCGGCTGGACGCCGGGCTTTTCCGTTGGGCTGCAGGCCGCGTGAAACTGGCCGCTGCGGGGGCGTTACATGCCCTGGTAGATCGGCCCTTCACCGCCCTGGGGCACCACCCAGTTGATGTTCTGGGTCGGATCCTTGATGTCGCAGGTCTTGCAGTGCACGCAGTTCTGGGCGTTGATCTGCAGGCGGGGCGCGTTGTTCTCGCCGTCCCTCACAATCTCATATACGCCGGCGGGGCAATAGCGCTGCTCCGGGGCATCGTACTTCGCCAGGTTCACCGCGATCGGCACCGCCGCATCCTTGAGCTGCAGGTGACAGGGCTGCTCTTCCTCATGGTTGGTGTTCGAGAGGAAGACCGAGGACAGGCGGTCGAAGGTCAGCACGCCGTCCGGCTTGGGATAGTCGATGCGGGTGCTTTCGGCCGCCGGCTTCAGCGCGGTGTGGTCGGCGGTGTTGGACAGCGTCCAGGGCACCTTGCCGCCAAAGAGCTTCTGGTCGATGCCGAACAGCAGCGAGCCGAGCCACACGCCCTTCTTCATGTAGGGCTTGAAGTTGCGCGTCTTGTACAACTCGTCGTATAGCCAGGAACTGCGGAAGGCCGCGGGGAAGGCAGTCAGCGCGTCGCGCTGGCGCTCGGCGCCCAGCGCCTCGAAGGCCGCTTCAGCAGCCAGCATGCCGGACTTGATCGCCGCATGGCTGCCCTTGATGCGGGCGGCGTTGAGGAAGCCGGCGTCGTCGCCGATCAGCGCGCCGCCCGGGAACACCAGCCGCGGCTGGCTCTGCAGGCCGCCGGCGGCGATGGCGCGCGCGCCGTAGGCCAGGCGCTTGCCGCCTTCCAGGTACTTGCGGATCTCCGGATGCGTCTTGTAGCGCTGGAATTCCTCGAAGGGCGACAGGAAGGGGTTGCTGTAGTTGAGACCGACCACGTAGCCGACCGCGACCAGGTTGTCTTCCAGGTGATAGACGAAGCCACCGCCATAGGTGTCGGCCGGTAGCGGCCAGCCAGCGGTGTGCACCACCAGGCCAGGGCGATGGCGCTCGGCGGGTACCTCCCACAACTCTTTCAGGCCGATGCCGTAGGTCTGCGGATCGACGCCGTCGCGCAGGGAGAACTTCGCTTCCAGCTGCTTGCCCAGGTGGCCACGACAGCCCTCGGCGAACAGGGTGTACTTGGCGTGCAGCTCCATGCCCGGCTGGTAGTTGGGGCCTTGCTCGCCCTCGCGGGTGAGGCCCATGTCGCCGGTGGCCACGCCCTTCACCGCACCGTTCTCGTCGTAGAGGATCTCGGCACCGGCGAAGCCGGGGTAAATCTCCACGCCCAGCGCCTCGGCCTGCTCGCCCAGCCACTTGGCGACGTTGCCCAGGCGGACGATGTAGTTGCCGTGATTGACGAAACAGTCCGGCAGCAGGTTGTTGGGCACCTGCCGGCCGCCGGTTTCATTGAGGAAGATGACCTTGTCCTCGGTGACGGCGGTGTTCAGCGGCGCGCCGCGCTCCTTCCAGTCGGGGAAGAGTTCGGTGAGCGCCCGCGGGTCCATCACCGCGCCGGAGAGAATATGGGCGCCGATCTCGGCCCCTTTCTCGATCAGGCACACCGAGATGTCCCGGTCCTTCTCCGCGGCCAGTTGCTTGAGCCGGATCGCCGAGGCCAGCCCCGCGGGGCCACCTCCGACGATCAGGACGTCAAACTCCATGGATTCGCGTTCCATTCTATTCTCCTAATATTTGCGCTCTTTGGCGTCTCTCGGCGGGGGCCAGCAGGGGAAGCGACCGTCCCCTGGGCTGCGCGCGCGGGCTTCCGCTCGGCGGATTTGACATACGGTACCGTATGTTACAGTAGGTCGCACAAACAAACCAACAGAGGATAAAGGCCGTGGAGACCGACCGCAAATATCTGTTTACCACTCGGATTCCGGTGCGCTGGGGAGACATGGATTTCTATGGCCATGTAAACAACACCGTCTATTTCCGCTTCTTCGAGCAGGCACGGGTCGAGTGGATAGAAGGCGAGGGCTTCCGCGTCGGCCCGGACGTGCCCACCGGGGCGGTGATCATCAATGCCGATTGCACTTTCCTGCTGCCGGTGAACTACCCCGCCACCGTGCTGGTGAAGATGTACGCCGGCCAGCCCGGCCGCAGCAGCGTGATGACCTGGTACGAACTCTATGTGGAAGGCGACGAGCGCCTGTACGCCACCGGCTCGTCCAAAGTGGTGTGGATGGATACCCGCACTGGCAAATCCGTGCCCTTGCCGGATACACTGCGCGCGAGGTTTGATTAGGCATTAACAAATAAATTAGACAATAAGGAGGAGACCCCCATGAGCACCGCCGCAGAGCGGCCCCTGTGGACGCCGTCCCGGGAGCGCATACAACAGGCCACCCTCACCGCCTTCCGGCTGGAAGCGGAGAAACGCTGGCAGATCGATCTGCCGGACTATGCGGCGCTGTACGCCTGGTCCGTCGCCAGACCGGAACAGTTCTGGGTGAGCGTGTGGGAGGACGGCGGTGTCATTGGCGAACGCGGCGAGGTGGCGCTGGAAGATGGCCACCGCATGCCGGGTGCGCGCTGGTTTCCCCAGGCGCGACTGAACTTCGCCCAGAACCTGCTGCGCTCGCGGGACGCCGGCGATGCATTGGTGTTCTGGGGCGAGGACAGGGTCAAGGACAGGCTCAGCCACGGTGAGCTTTACCGTCGGGTAGCGCGCTTCGCTGCCGCGCTGCGGGAGCAGGGCGTAGGCAAGGGCGACCGCGTTGCCGCCTACATGCCCAACATGCCGGAAACGGTGATCGCGATGCTGGCGGCGGCCAGCCTGGGCGCCATCTTCACCTCGGCCTCGCCGGACTTCGGCGTGCAGGGCGTGCTGGACCGCTTCGGCCAGACCGAGCCCAAGGTGCTGCTGGCCTGCGACGGCTACTACTACAACGGCAAGGTGGTGGATTGCCTGGGCAAGTTGGCGGAGATCGTGCCGCAACTGCCGTCGCTGCGGCGGGTGGTGGTGGTGCCCTATGTGCAGGCGAAGCACGCCTTGCAGGGCATTCCGCATGCACTGTGGCTGGCGGACTTCGTCGCGCCTCATCAGAGCGTGACCGAGATTGCCTTCGAGCCGCTGCCTTTCGATCACCCGCTTTACATCATGTATTCCTCCGGCACCACCGGCGTGCCGAAATGCATCGTCCATTGCGCCGGCGGCGCGCTGCTGCAGCACCTGAAGGAGCACCGCCTGCACAGCGACGTGAAGCCCGGTGACCGGGTGTTCTATTTCACCACCTGCGGCTGGATGATGTGGAACTGGCTGGTTTCCGGCCTGGCCGCAGGCGCCACGCTGATGCTCTATGACGGCTCGCCCTTCGCCGCCGGCAACCGGATCCTGTTCGACTACGCCGACGCTGAAGGGATGACCCACTTCGGCACCTCGGCGAAGTTCATCGACGCCGCCGCCAAGTTCGGCCTCAAGCCGCGGGAGACGCACCGCCTGGATACGCTGCGGGCGCTGATGAGCACCGGCAGCCCGCTGGTGCCTGAGGGTTTCGACTACGTGTATCGCGACATCAAGTCCGATATCCAACTCTCCTCCATCTCCGGCGGTACCGACATCCTGTCCTGCTTCGTACTCGGCAATCCGGTGCTGCCGGTGTGGCGTGGCGAAATCCAGTGCCGCGGCCTGGGCCTGGCGGTGGACGTGTGGGACGACGAAGGCCGCCCTGTGCGGGAAGAGAAGGGCGAGTTGGTGTGCACGCAGCCCTTTCCGGCGATGCCGGTCGGTTTCTGGAAGGACGACGACGGCAGCAAGTACCGCGCGGCCTACTTCGAACGCTTCGAAGGCGTCTGGTGCCACGGCGACTTCTGCGAGATCACCGCGCATGACGGCCTGATCATCTACGGCCGCTCGGACGCGACGTTGAATCCTGGCGGGGTGCGCATAGGCACCGCCGAGATCTACCGCCAGGTGGAGAAGCTGCATGAGGTGGTGGAGGCCATCGTCATCGGCCAGGACTGGCCGCCGCAGCAACCCAGCGACGTACGGGTAGTGTTGTTCGTGAAGCTGCGCGAGGGCCTGGCACTGGACGAAGCGCTGGCCGACCGCATCAAGCGCACCATCCGCGACAACACCACGCCGCGGCATGTGCCGGCCAAGGTGCTGCAGGTAGCGGACATTCCGCGCACCAAGAGCGGCAAGATCGTGGAACTGGCCGTGCGCAACGTAGTGCACGAACGCCCGGTGAAGAACCAGGAAGCGCTGGCCAACCCGGAGGCGCTTGCCTTTTTCCAGGGCCGCCCCGAGCTGCAGGACTGACATTCAGCGTGCGCGCAGGACGGAGGCGCTCAGCCCCGCCTGCGACCGCACCGGAGACCGAGCATGCTGATGAAGCACGAAAACTCGACCCTGCTGGTGATAGATGTGCAACAGAAGCTGGCGCCGGTGCTGGAAGGCAGCACCCAGCTGGTGGCCAACTGCGTGTGGCTCGCCGAAGTGGCCGCCCGGGTGGGCGTGCCGGTGGTGGTCACCGAGCATTTCCCCGACAAACTGGGTCCGACCCTGCCAGAGGTGAAGGCGGCGACCGCCGGTGCCCCTTGCCTGTCCAAGACGCATTTCTCCGCGGCGGGCGAGAGCGTGCTGCGTGGCACCGAGATAGAACGCCGGCGGCAGGTGGTGGTATGCGGCGCCGAGGCTCATGTCTGCGTGTTGCAAACGGTGCTGGAGCTGCGCTGGGCGGGCAAGGAGGTGTTCGTCGTCGCCGAGGCCACCGGCTCGCGCCGCAGCGCCGACCGCGAGTTGGCTTTCGCCCGCATGCGCGCCCATGGCATCGACATCGTGTCGCGCGAAATGGTGGCCTTCGAGTGGCTGCAGCGCGGCGGCACCGAACTGTTCCGCGCAGTCAGCCGCGATTTCATCCGCTGAGGCGGCTTGCGGGGCGCCTGCGGACGGCAGGCGCGGAAACTGTGCGTACTGGTTCCGGCAGGCCGCCGGTTTTCGGACGCGGGAGGGCGCAGCGGGGAGGGGCCGGCTTCCGGGCGTAGCGGCACTTCGGTTATCATCGCGCTTTCCCGCAGCACAATTCCCATGACCAAATACGTCTTCGTTACCGGCGGTGTCGTGTCCTCTTTGGGCAAAGGCATCGCGGCGGCCTCGCTCGGGGCCATCCTGGAGTCCCGCGGCATCAAGGTGACTCACCTCAAGCTGGACCCCTACATCAACGTCGATCCGGGCACCATGAGCCCGTTCCAGCACGGCGAAGTCTTCGTTACCGAAGATGGCGCCGAGACCGACCTGGACCTTGGCCACTACGAGCGCTTCACCAGCGCCAAGATGAGCAAGCGCAACAACTTCACCACCGGCCAGATCTACGAGGCGGTGATCAAGAAGGAAAGGCGCGGCGAGTATCTCGGCAAGACGGTGCAGGTCATCCCGCACATTACCGATGAGATCAAGACCTACGTGAAGCGCGGCGCCGAAGGCGCGGACGTCGCCATCGTCGAAGTGGGCGGCACGGTGGGCGACATCGAGTCCCTGCCTTTCCTGGAAGCCATCCGCCAGATGGGCATCGAGGAAGGCCGCAACGGCACCTGCTTCATCCACCTCACCCTGCTGCCCTACATCCCGACCGCGGGGGAGCTGAAGACCAAGCCGACGCAGCACTCGGTGAAGGAACTGCGCGAGATCGGCATCCAGCCGGACATCCTGCTGTGCCGTGCCGACCGCAACATTCCGGCCGACGAGCGCCGCAAGATCGCGCTGTTCTGCAACGTGATGCCGGAAGCGGTAATCGAGTGCCTGGACGCGGACTCCATCTACAAGATACCCGGCCAGCTGCACGACCAGATGCTGGACGAGATCGTCTGCCACAAGCTGGGCATCCTCGCCCGCGCTGCCGACCTGTCGGTGTGGGAGAACCTGATCCGCGCACTGGAAAACCCCAAGGCCTCGGTCGAGATCGCCTTCGTCGGCAAGTACGTGGATCTCACCGAATCCTACAAGTCGCTCATCGAGGCGCTGAACCACGCTGGGATGCACACCGAGAGCAAGGTGAACATCCACTACCTCGACTCCGAGGATATCGAGCGTGACGGCTGCGCGGTGCTGGCGAAGATGGACGCCATCCTGGTGCCCGGCGGCTTCGGCAAGCGCGGCACCGAGGGCAAGATCGCCGCCATCCGCTATGCCCGGGAGAACAAGGTTCCCTACCTGGGCATCTGTCTGGGCATGCAGCTGGCGGTGGTCGAGTTCGCGCGCGACGTCGCTGGCATGGAAGGCGCGCATTCCACCGAGTTCGAACCGGACTCGCCGAGCCCGGTCATCGGCCTCATCACCGAATGGCAGGATCGCAGTGGCAAGGTCGAAAAGCGCAGCGAGGATTCCGACCTCGGCGGCACCATGCGCCTGGGGGGGCAGGTCTGCCGCCTGGCGGAGGGTTCGCTCGCCCGCCAGATCTACGGCGCGCCGGAGATCATGGAACGCCATCGCCACCGCTACGAGGTGAACAACACCCTGCTCTCCAAGCTGGAAGAGAAGGGGCTGATCGTCTCCGGCCGCGCGCCGGGAACCGATCTGTGCGAGATGGTCGAGCTGCCTGCGGACGTCCATCCCTGGTTCGTCGGCTGCCAGTTCCACCCGGAATTCACCTCCAACCCGCGCAAGGGACACCCGCTTTTCACCGCTTACGTGCGTGCGGCGCTGGCGCGCAAGGGCTGAAGGAGCAAGCATGGAACTCTGCGGCTTCGAGGTCGGCCTTGACCGGCCTTTCTTCCTCATCGCCGGCCCCTGCGTGATCGAGTCGCGCGAGATGGCCTTCGACACCGCTGGCGCGCTGAAGGAGATCTGCGCCGAGGTGGACGTGCCCTTCATCTACAAGTCGTCCTACGACAAGGCCAACCGCAGTTCCGGCAAGTCCTTCCGCGGGCTGGGCATGGACAAGGGCCTGGAGATCCTGGCTGACGTACGTGCGGCCCTGGGCGTGCCGGTGCTGACCGACGTGCATGCCATCGATGAGATCGAGGCGGTGGCGGCGACGGTGGACGTGCTGCAGACGCCGGCCTTCCTCTGCCGCCAGACTGATTTCATCCAGGCCGTCGCGACTTGCGGCAAGCCGGTGAACATCAAGAAGGGCCAGTTCCTCGCACCCGGCGACATGAAGAACGTCGTGGACAAGGCCAAGGAAGCCAATGGCGGTGCGGACACCATCATGGTCTGCGAGCGGGGCGTTTCCTTCGGTTACAACAACCTGGTCTCCGACATGCGCAGTCTTGCGATCATGCGCGACACCGGATGCCCGGTGGTGTTCGATGCCACGCATTCGGTGCAGTTGCCCGGCGGGCAGGGCACCGCCTCCGGCGGCCAGCGCGAGTTCGTGCCGGTGTTGGCGCGTGCGGCGGTGGCGGTGGGCGTGGCCGGGCTGTTCATGGAAACCCATCCCGATCCGGCGAAGGCCCTTTCCGACGGTCCGAACGCCTGGCCCTTGCCGAAGATGAAGGCGCTGCTCACCACGCTCAAGCAGCTCGATGCACTGGTGAAAACCGGCGATCTGCTGGAGCGCGGCGCTTGACCGAGGCGGCCCGGCGCCCGGCCTACATCGTCGTCGATGGCCGCATCCATGATGCGGCAGCCATGGCGCGCTACCGTGAGTTGGCCACCGTGGCGGTCGAGCAGTATGGCGGCCGTTATCTCGTGCGCGGCGGTGCCTGTGAAACGCTGGAAGGCGAGTGGTCGCCGGAGCGGGTGGTGATCGTCGCCTTCCCGTCCATGGCGGCGGCGCGCCGCTTCTACGAGTCGCCCGAGTACGGCGCCGCCCGCGCGGCCCGGCAAGGTGCGGCCGAGTTCGAAATGCTGCTGGTCGAAGGCCTTTGAGGCCAGGCTGGTGCTTGTACCGATCCAGAACCGTAACCGAAACAGGAAGAACCATGAGTGCAATCGTTGATGTGATCGCCCGCGAGATCCTCGATTCCCGCGGCAATCCCACCGTCGAAGCCGACGTGCTGCTCGAGTCCGGTGTCATGGGCCGCGCGGCGGTGCCGTCCGGCGCCTCCACCGGCTCCCGCGAAGCCATCGAACTGCGCGACGGCGAAGCCGGCCGCTATCTCGGCAAGGGCGTGCTGCGCGCGGTCGAGAACGTGAACACCGAGATATCCGAAGCCATCATCGGCCTGGACGCCGAAGAGCAGGCCTTCATCGACCATACCCTGATCGAGCTGGACGGCACCGACAACAAATCCCGCATCGGCGCCAACGCCACGCTGGCGGTGTCCATGGCGGTGGCCAAGGCCGCTGCCGAAGAAGCCGGCCTGCCGCTGTACCGCTACTTCGGCGGCTCCGGCCCGATGGCGATGCCGGTGCCGATGATGAACGTCATCAACGGCGGTGAGCATGCCAACAACAGCCTGGACATCCAGGAATGCATGATCATGCCGGTGAGCATGACCAGCTTCCGCGAAGCCCTGCGCTGCGGCGCCGAGATCTTCCACCACCTGAAGAAGATCACCGACAAGAAGGGCTACCCGACCACCGTCGGCGACGAAGGCGGCTTCGCCCCCAACGTCTCCGGTACCGAAGAGGCGCTTAACCTGATCCAGGAAGCCATCTCCGCCGCTGGCTACGAGCCGGGCCGTGACGTGCTGCTGGCGCTGGACTGCGCTTCCAGCGAGTTCTACAAGAACGGCAACTACGTGCTCGCCGGCGAAGGCCTGACCCTGAGTGCCGACGGCTTCTCCGACTACCTGGCGACACTGGCGGACAAATTCCCCATCGTCTCCATTGAAGACGGCATGGCTGAAGGCGACTGGGCTGGCTGGAAGCTGCTGACCGACAAGCTGGGCAAGAAGGTGCAGTTGGTGGGGGACGACCTCTTCGTCACCAACACCCGCATCCTGGAGCAGGGTATCGAGCAGGGCATCGCCAACTCCATCCTGATCAAGATCAACCAGATCGGCACCCTGTCCGAGACGTTCGCCGCGGTCGAAATGGCCAAGCGCGCCGGCTACACTGCGGTGATTTCCCACCGCTCGGGTGAAACCGAGGACTCGACCATCGCCGATATCGCGGTCGGCCTGAACGCGATGCAGATCAAGACCGGCTCCCTGTCCCGTTCCGACCGCATCGCCAAGTACAACCAGCTGCTGCGCATCGAAGAGGATCTGGGCGATACCGCCAGCTACCCGGGCAAGCGCGCTTTCTACAACCTGCGCGCTCGCTAAGCGCTCAGCCCGGCGCATTTGCCGAAAACAGGGGGCCGACGGATAATCCGCCGGCCCTTTTCATCGCCCTGTACGTCTCTTCGCAAAGCCCTTACATGCGCTGGCCAGTCATCATCCTTCTCCTGCTCGTCGTCGTGCTGCAGTACCCGCTGTGGCTGGGCAAGGGCGGTTGGCTGCGGGTGTGGGACGTGGATCGCCAAGTGCAGGCCCAGCGCGAGGAAAATTTCCGCCTGGAACAGCGCAATGCCAGCCTGGAGGCGGAGGTGCGCGACCTCAAGTCCGGCAACGAGGCGATCGAGGAACTCGCGCGCTTCGAATTGGGCATGACCAAGCCGGGCGAAACCTTCGTGCAGGTGCCCCAGAAACACTAAACCGCGCCCTGGGCGCGGTTCCTTGGGTGCAGCAGGCAGCAACCTCCTGCTTCAGAGCAGCTCGGTGATCAGTTCCCGTTGCTCCAGTTCGCCTTCGAAAGCCATCATCTCCATCCCCAGCGCGTCCCGGGCAGACACCATCCCGATGGGGCGGCCGTTGTCCACCACCGGCACGTGACGAAAGCCGCCGTCGTACATCAGGTGCATTGCATGCCCCAGCGGCTTGTCGCCGGTGATGGTCTGCGGCGCCACTGTCATTACTTCGTGCAGCTGGGTGAGGTCGGGGTTGAGCCCTTCGGCGACGACCCGGGTCAGGAGGTCGCGCTCGGTGAAGATCCCGGTCAACTGGTCATGCTCGACGATCATGATCGCGCCCACCCGGGCTCTCGTCATCTGCCGCACCGCCTCGCGTACCGGCAGGGTTGCGGTGGCAGTCAGTATCTTCTGGCCTTGAACCACCTCGCTAATCTTGCGCATTGGCATCACCTTTCCTCCTCCAGAAAACGCCTTATGGGCATTTCACACTAGATAGGGGAGGCGAGCGGCGCAAGGTGGGGCTGGCCCCATCAGTTCGCGGCGAGCAGGCTGCGGACGCCGTCCAGACGAGGAGAGAAGTAGGGATTGTCCATGCGCTCGATGCGCACTGCGCCCCGGCTGGAGGGCGCATGGATGAAGAGGCCGTTGCCGATGTAGATGCCCATGTGGGAATGCGGACGCTTCTGGGTGTTGAAGAACACCAGGTCGCCCGGCTGTAGTTCGCTCACCTGGATGGGCCGGGTGCGTTGGGCGATCTGCAGCGCGTTGTGGGGCAGGCGTTTGCCGCTCACCTGCTCGACGATGTAGCTCACCATGCCGCTGCAATCCAGCCCCGCTTCAGGGTTGCGGCCGCCGAAACGGTAGCCGGTGTCCAGCAGACCCATGGCGAAGATCACCATCTCTTGCGTCTGTGCATCATCCTCCAGCGCGAAATAGTCGCGTGCGGGAGCGCTGGTGCTCGGCGTTGATGGTGCTGAAGGGGGCGCCGTTGAAGGGGCCGGAGGAGGCAGGCTGCTGCAACCGGCAACCAGGCCTAGGACAAGCAGGGCCGCCAGGCGCGAAGAGGCGGAGAGGGGAGAGCCGGGACGGCGGTAGGAGGCGCCTATTGCACCTGCAGCTGTGCGGCAGAAAGCGGCGGAACGGGGTGGCAGAAGGCTTTGCAAGGTGCGAGCGGCAGAAATCGGAATGCCCGAAAGATAGGGCATGCCTGTTCAGGCGTCCAGCTGGAAGGTGACCGGCCCATGATTGATCAGGCCAACGAACATCTCGGCGCCGAAGCGACCGGTCTCTACCACAGGATGCAGACCACGCAGGCGGGCGACCAGCGCATCGAACAGCGCTCTGGCTTCTTCGGGTGGCGCGGCGGTGGAGAAACTGGGGCGCGTGCCACTGCGGGTATCCGCCGCCAAGGTGAATTGGGGCACCAGCAGCAGGCCGCCGGCGATGTCGCGCAGGCCGAGGTTCATACGTCCGCTGTCGTCCGGGAACACCCGGTAGCCGAGCAGGCGTTCCGCCAGCCGTTCCATGTTGCGCGGACCGTCGCCTTTCTCGACCCCTATCAGCGCGAGCAGACCCGGGCCGATGCGGCCCACTGTCTGCCGGCCCACCCCACTATCAGCGGCGATATCGACATGGGCCTCGAGCACGCGCTGGATCAGCGCGATCACAAGCTGGCGCCATCCCTGCGGCAGTCCTTGCTTTCCGGCAGCCCGGGCCGTTGCAGGCTGGCAACGCTGCCGTGGCTGGAAAACACCGTCTGGCCGTCGGTGTACTTGAGGCCATCCGCAGTCGGTGCCGCGGTGAGGGCGAATATGCCGGCACCGGTGCGCAGGCGGATGTGGCGTGAGTGGGTTTCCACCGAGAAGCGCTCGCCGTTGGCGCAGCTGTAGCTTGCGACCTGGGCGCTGTCGCGGGTCCAGGCCGTACCGGCCAGGCTGCCGGCGCCGATGATGAGGGCGATGCTGAATGTACGCAGACGATTCTTGAAAAGCATGGATGACGATGATCAGTCGATGAGTTCGATGGTGCCGTTGATGGTGACGCTGACTTCGCTTTCGCCGCCTTCCAGCGGCGCTGGCGCGGAGTCCATCATCACCGAGGAGGCCTGCATGCGGGCGTAGACCTGGGGAGGTCGGAAGCCGCCGTCGGAAATATTCAGGTGGCGTATGGTGTAGCGCTTGCCCATTGCCGAGGAGACCAAGCCGGCGCGCTGTTCGAAGGCGCGGATGGCATCGGTGGTGGCTTCATCCGCTGCCTTGCGGCGGGTCTCCGGCGCGGGCTGCATGGACATCTGGGCGACTGCCAGGTTGCCCTGGAGCTTGCCGATCAGCTCCGACATCTGGCCGACGTTGCGCGTTTCCAGGCGCAAGTCGGAGCGCATGCGCCAGCCTTCGATCTTGCTGCCGTTCTTGCCGTAGACCGGCGACGTGGAAGTGCCGGCCGACTGCACTTTGACATCGCCATAAGCACGGGCGCTTGCCAGCGCGGAAGCGATGACGCGGTTAACCTGCTGCGCTAGCGCGGCGGGGTCGCTGCCGGATTGCTCTACGTAGAGTTGGGCCACGGCGAGATCGTTGCTGGCGGGCCGGCTGGCCTCGGCGGAAAAATCCACGGTACGGGCCTGTTCCTCGGCGGCGAGGGCCGGCGAGGAAAAGGCGAGGGCGGCAAGTGCGGCGACGAGCGTGGCGGCGGGCAGGTGGCGGGCGACGGTCATGGCGTTGGCAAGATGGCGCGGTGGAGATGGCCGAGACTTATACCCCATCAGTCACAGGCGCGGGAGAGCTGAGGTGTAAGGACCTGTATGGGTGTGGGATGCGGCCTCGCCTGCCGGCGGGCCGCATCAGCGCGGCCGGTTCCGTAAGCCATCCACTTCCACCGGGTGGAGTTCCACCTCGTAGCGACGGGCGTTGGTCACGTAATGCTTGGCATTGGCCTTCAGATAGGCGATGTCCTGGTCCGACAGCTCGCGGATGATGCGCCCGGGAGACCCCACGACCAGCGAACGGTCGGGGATGACCTTGCCCTCCGGGATCAAGGCATTGGCGCCGATGATGCAGTTGCGGCCGATCACCGCATTGTTCAGCACCACCGCGTTGATGCCGATCAGCGTCTCGTCGCCTATCGTGCAGCCATGCAGCATGACCTTGTGGCCGACGGTGACGTCCTTGCCGATGGTGAGCGGCACGCCTTCGTCGTTGTGCAGGACGGAGCCATCCTGGATGTTGGTGCCATCGCCGATCACGATGGGATCGTGATCGCCGCGGATCACCACGTTGTACCAGATATTCACATCACGACCGGCCTCCACATTGCCGATCACGGTCGCATTGTGCGCGACCCAGCAGCCTTCGCCGAAGCGGGGCACGACATCGCCCAAGGCATAGATACTCATTGTTTTCTCTCGCTGTCTCGTCGGCGCAGGCGCCAGCGCGGGGGCGGGAATCATAGCAAGTGCCGGTCCGGCCGTGGGCTGCGCGTCTCCCAGGGGCGGGATTGTCACGATTTTGGCGCTTTTCTCCAAATCTCCCGGTGCATTTGCCGGTCGCACTCGCCGCCCGCGGGCGGTGGTAGCATTCTCCGCCCGCGCTTTTCAACCATTCCCAATGCTCAGCTACCGCCACGCCTTCCATGCCGGCAATCATGCCGATGTGCTCAAGCACTACCTGCTCGTCGAATTGCTAGCGTATTACTCCAGGAAGGACAAACCGTGGTGGTACATCGACACCCACGCTGGTGCGGGCTGTTATGCGCTGGACAGCGAACAGGCGGCCAAGAATGCCGAGTTCGATGGCGGCATCGCCAGGTTGTGGAACGACAGGGAAAACCTGCCCGAGCCGCTGCAGGCCTATGTCGCTGCGGTGGCGCAGTTCAACCCTCATGGCCGGCTGCTGTTCTACCCTGGCTCGCCGGCGTTGGCGATGACCCAGGCGCGGGAGCAGGACAGGTTGCGCCTGTTCGAGATGCATCCCACCGACGTGGAACTGCTGCAGCAGACCTTTGCCCGCGAGACCGATCAGGTGCTGGTGCGCCGCTCGGACGGCTTTGCCGGATTGCGCGGCCTGCTGCCGCCGCCGTCGCGCCGGGCGGTCATCCTCATCGACCCGCCCTACGAGGTCAAGGAGGACTACCGGCGGGTGGTCGATACGCTCAAGGATGCGATGAAGCGTTTTGCCTCAGGTACTTACGTGGTCTGGTATCCGCTGCTGGCACGGCCGGAGGCGCGGCAACTGCCCGAACGCCTGGCGGAGGTGGGGGCCGAGAGCTGGCTGGACGTGCGGTTGGCAGTGAAAGGCCCTTCTGCAGACGGCTTCGGCATGTTCGGCAGCGGCCTCTTCGTCATCAATCCGCCCTGGGTGCTGCCGGAACGGCTGGAAGTGGTGATGCCCTGGCTGGTGAAGGCGCTGGGCGAGGACGATGACGCCGGCTTCGACCTGGAGCATCACATCGAATGAGCGCACCGGCCCACGCACCGGCGGACGACAGCTTGCTGATGCTGCGGGCCCGCCTGCGCGAGTTTGCGGAAGCGCGGGACTGGATGCAGTTCCACACGCCGAAGAATCTGGCCATGGCGCTTGCCGGCGAAGCGGGCGAGGTGCTGGAGCACTTCCAGTGGTTGACGGCAGAGGAGTCCGCCGCGCCCGACCCGGCCCGGCGCGAGGCGGTGGCGCTGGAGCTCGCGGACGTATTGATGTACCTGGTGCGCCTGGCCGATGTGCTGGAGGTCGACCTGGCCGCAGCGGCCGCCCGCAAGCTGGCGATCAACGAGGGGCGCTACCCGGTGGACAAGGCCCGTGGCCGGGCCGACAAGTACGACGCGCTCTAAGGCGGGCCCGCTGACTGCCCTCGCCGGGCCGCTCGGCGCAATCCAAGCGCTTTTTGCGTTTTGGCGGCTGTCACTTTTCTGAAACAATACGCGGCTCTTTGATCTGCTGAAGGAATCGCGTGGAACTGCAACATATCAGTGAGATCGAGCGCGCCACCCAGCGTGGCCGCGGCGAACTCCTGCGGCTCGGCATGGGCCTCGTCTTCCTCGTTCTGGTCATGCTCTACGCGATCATGCAGGGCGTGGGCGAGGGCGGCATGATTGTGGTGGCCGCGGCCATCATCGGTGGTTACATGGCGCTCAACATCGGTGCCAACGACGTCGCCAACAACGTCGGCCCTGCGGTCGGTTCCAAGGCGCTTTCCATGCTCTGGGCGCTGGTGATTGCCGCGGTGTTCGAGGCCGCTGGCGCACTGATCGCCGGTGGAGAGGTGGTGAGCACCATCAGCAGCGGCATCGTCGATCCCGCTGCGCTGCAGGATCGGCAAACCTTCATCTGGGTGATGCTGGCGGCGCTGCTGGCCGGCGCGCTGTGGCTGAACATCGCCACCGCGATCGGCGCACCGGTTTCCACCACGCATTCCATCGTCGGCGCGGTGCTGGGAGCGGGGGTGGCCGCGGCCGGGTTCGATGTGGTGGACTGGTCGTCCCTGAGCAACATCGTCGCCAGCTGGGTGATCTCGCCGGTGCTCGGCGGCATCTTCGCCGCTGCCTTTCTCTACCTGATCAAGCGCAGCATCACCTACCAGCCCGACATGGCGGAGGCGGCGCGGCGGGCGGTGCCGTGGATTGTCGCGGCCATGGCCTGGACCTTTTCCACCTATCTGCTCCTGAAAGGCCTGAACAAGGTCTGGGCGGTGAGCTTCGGCAGCGCGGTGTTCTATGGATTCATCCTGGCGCTGGCGGTGTTGATCGTGGTGCGTCGGCGGCTCTCCCGCAGCGACAGGCTGATTGCCAATACCAAGGATGGCGTGAACAGCCTGTTCACCCTGCCGCTGGTATTCGCCGCCGCCTTGCTGAGCTTCGCCCATGGTTCCAATGACGTGGCCAACGCGGTCGGCCCGCTGGCGGCCATCGTCGATGCGGTCCGCCACGGCGGCGAGGTGGCGGAGGCGGCCCAGATTCCCCTCTGGGTCATGGTGGTGGGCGCGATCGGCATTTCGCTGGGACTGGCGCTGTATGGTCCCAAGCTGATCCGCACGGTGGGCTCCGAGATCACTGAACTGGACCAGATGCGTGCCTTCTGCATCGCCATGGCGGCTACCATCACCGTGATCGTCGCCAGCCAGTTCGGCCTGCCGGTGAGTTCGACTCACATCGCGGTGGGCGGCGTGTTCGGCGTCGGCTTCCTGCGCGAGTACCTGAAGAGCAACTACGCGCGCCGGGTGGCGGAGATCAAGGCCCATCACCCGGAGGCGGACCAGGCCGAGATAGACGCTTTCCTGATCCGTTTCGATGCTGCCGCCATCGAGCAGAAAGGCGAGATGCTGCGTGATCTGAAAAAGCGCCAGAAGCGCAAGATGGACCCGGCGCATTTCTCCAAGGGCGAGCGCAAGCGCCTGCGCAAGGTCTATCGCCAGGAACTGGTGAAGCGCTCCCAGATCATCCGCATCGCTGCCGCCTGGGTCGTGACGGTGCCGGCGTCCGCCTTGATGGCGGCCATGCTGTTCTTCATGATTCGGGGCATGTTCGTCGCCTGAGGGCTGAGCAGCAATGGATTTTCCCGAAGTGTTCGCCCTGGCGCTGCTGTGCCTGCTGGCCTGGTTCTGGCTGGATAGCCTGAAAGCCAGGGAGGCGGGCGTGGCTGCCGCGGGCCAGGCTTGTCAGCGCGAAGGGCTGCAACTGCTGGACGAGACGGTTGCCGGGCGCGGCCTGCGGCTTGTCCGCAACGAGGAAGGGCGCATGGCGCTGCAGCGGGTGTTCGAGTTCGAATACTCCGAATCCGGCTATGACCGCTTCCGTGGCTCCGTCACCCTGCTGGGGCGCGAAGTGGTGATGCTGGAGCTGAGCGCCCACCGCGGCCTGCGCTTGGTGCAGTAGGCCTCGCCGGCTAGCGGTGCCTCAGAGCATGCGGCGATCCACCGCGCGCAGGAATTCGTTGCGCAGTTGATCCGATTCGGTAAACACGCCGGAATAGGCCTGGGTGACGACGCGTTCGTCGCCGCGCCTGTCCTCGCCCAGCAGCAGGCACAGTTGCTCCGCTTCGATGACGCAGGCCGCGCCCTGCGCCCTGCCGTGGTGCATCAGCGCGTCGGCGATGTCGCGTGTCATCCATTCCTGGTAGGTGAAGCGGTGGCCGATGGCGTCCACCAGGCGGGCGATGCGGCCGAAGCCATGCAGCCGGCCGCCGGGCAGGTAGGCTACATGGGCGACGCCGCGGAAGGGCACCAGGTGATGCGGGCAGACGCCGTGGATGGCGATGCCGCGTACCACCACCATGTCGCGTCGCTCATCCTCGAAGCCGTCGCCGAGCGCTTCCGCCGGGTCCAGGTCGTAGCCGCCCAGCAGGCGGCGTTGCCATAGCTCCCTGACACGCTGGGCAGTTCGGCCCGTATGGGCGCTGTCCGGCGCCACGCCGCAGGCGGCCAGCAGGTCGCCCACTGCGCGTTCGAAGGCTATCGGGTCGAAGCTGCCCTGGCGGGGAATACCGATGCCGGCCGGCGGCGGCGCGGCGGCGTGGTCATGGTCGTGATCGTGTCTGGAATTCATGTTGTGGCTCGACTCTCTGTCCTGTTACGGTCGATCATACGCCGATGCTTGGCCACGCCCGACGAAGCGCGGCGAAAACCGGCATGCGTTCTGCTTGTCCATAACGGCACCAGCGGCCCGCTGCCGGGCCTGAACCATGGATTGCGACGGAGGCTTGGATGGCACCCAGCGAGTTTTGCATTCCCCTGGCCGATGCACGCCAGATCTACCGCGTCGAGGATGTGGACAAGGCGCTGGAGCAGAACGCGCCCGCCCGCAACGAAGCGCTCTCCGCTTTCTACGGCCGGATGAAGGATGCGGGCGGCACCCGCTATGTGGTCAAGCCCAGCCGGGCGGATGCGCTGTCATCCCTGTACGAGCGCTGCCCCAACTTCGGCGAGGTCATCGACGATGTACGCAAGTCGTTGGCGCTGGCCGTGTCCGGCAACGAACCGGTGTCCTTCGCGCCCATGCTGTTGCTGGGCGAGCCGGGCATCGGCAAGACGCACTTCGCCCGGGCGCTGTCCGAGCAACTCGGCACTGGCTACCACTTCGTCTCCATGAGTTCGCTGACCGCCGGCTGGATACTCTCCGGCGCCTCGGCGCAGTGGAACCATGCCAAGCCGGGCAAGGTGGCGCAGGCGCTGGTGGGCGGCGAGGTGGCGAACCCGGTGATGGTGCTGGACGAGGTGGACAAGGCGGGCGGCGACAGCCGCTACGACCCGCTGGGACCGTTGTACGAACTGTTCGAGCACGACACCGCGCGCCGCTTTCGCGATGAGTATGTGGATGTCGAGATCGACGCCTCGCACATCCTGTGGGTGACTACTGCCAACGACGAGCGCAGCATCCCCGAGCCCATCCTCAACCGCATGAACGTCTATGCGGTGCCGCGGCCGGATGCGGACGAGTCCTTCGCCATCGCCTGCCGGCTGTATCGCGACATCGTCGCTGCCCATGACTGGGGCTTCCCGGAGGAGCCGCCGGTCGCGGTGATGGAGGTGCTGGCCGCCCTTCCACCGCGCGAGCAGCGGCGTGCGCTGATGTCCGCCTTCGGGGCGGCCAAGCTGGCCGGGCGGGACGAGCTGAAACCGGAGGATTTCGACGGCGGTCGCGCCAAGGGCAAGCGCAAGATCGGTTTCTGAGCGCGGGCTGCGGGTGCGCGGCTCAGGCGATGAACACTGGATCGGCGAACACCAGGGTGCCGTCCTTGCGCATCATCAAGTTGTTGGCATTGAGCAGGTCCGGCAGCACTTGGTACTCCTCGACGAAGTCGGACAGCGCCTGCAGCGCCTCCTTCACGCCTTCATCCAGTTCCAGCGGGCTGACGGTGAGGTGATGCAGCGCGATGCGGCCCATGTCGGCACCCAGCCGGTTCCACTGTTCGCAGGCGGCCCAGTAGAAGCCGGACAGCCTCGCCGCCAGCTCGCCGGCGGGTGAGTCGCCGTCCAGCGGGTAGAGGCGTTCCATCTCCATCAGGTGGAAGGGATGGCCGGAGCGGGCGCGGCCGACGATGCCGTGGTCGGCATAGACGATGGGGAAGTGCTTGCCGCGCGGGCGGTCGTCCGCGGTGTAGAGGAAGTAGTCGGCGGGCGAGCTGACGAGCTTGTACACCCGCTCGCCATCGCCCTTGTCCAGCACGATGGAATACTCGCCGCGGCCGATCTCGGCTTTGCCGTCCAGCAGCGGATGCGGCGGAACCGGGTCGTCCAGGGTCAGGACTTCACGCCCGAAGCGGGCGCGGGCAGCGGCGAGCTCGTCCATCTCAGGCGGCCTCAACCCATGATGTTGTAGCCGGCATCCACGAAATGCACGCCGCCGGAAACCAGCTTGCCGGCATCGGAGACGAGGAAGGCGGTGAGCGCGCCGATGTCTTCCGGCGTCACCAGGCGGTGCATGGGCGAGCGTTCCACCGCGGCGGCCATCAGGCCATCGAAGCCGGCGATGCCGGAGGCGGCACGGGTCATCAGCGGGCCGGGGGAGACGGCATTGACACGGATGTTCTTGGCGCCCAACTCAGCAGCCAGGTAGCGGGTGGCGGCCTCCAGCGCGGCCTTGCACAGGCCCATCACGCCGTAGTTGGGGATGACCTTCTCCGAGCCGAGGTAGGTCATGGTCACCAGCGCGCCGCCGCCGGCCTTCTCCAGCAGCGGTTCGGCCTTGCGGGCGAGGCGGATGAAGGAGTGGGTGGAGACATCCATTGCCAGCGCGAAGCCATCCGGCGAGGTATCCACTACCCGGCCGTGCAGGTCGTCGCGCTTGGCGAAGGCCATGCTGTGCAGGGCGAAATCCAGCTTGCCATAGCGCGCCTCGATCTCGGCGAAGGCGGTGTCCATGGTCTCGGGCTGGGTGACGTCCAGCAGGAACACGTCCTTGATGCCGAGGCGGTGGACCACAGGCTCGATGAAAGCGCGGGTCTTCTCGTTCTGGTAGGTGACGATCAGGGTGGCACCGGCTTGCGCGCACGCTTCGGCCACGCCGGTGGAGATCGACTTTTCGTTGGCGATGCCGGTAATCAGGCCGACCTTGCCTTCGAGGTTGATGATGGGGGCCATGGACAATCCTCCGAGTGCGATAGGGAGTGGGATGAAGTGGCTTTGAATGGCCGTTGGCTGGAGAACGATGCCGGCGTATTTGACCATGCCAGGCTTGCGGATAACTGACCATCCCTGAATGCGGTCGCTGGAGCGCTTCGGGCGGCAGGCTTTGAAGTATATTCCGCATCGCAACATCATTGAACCGCGGCGGACAGCCCTTGTTCCCGCAGCAGAGAACAGCCGATGACCCGTAGCTCGTACATATTCATGGACTTCGATGGCGTGACCCACCCCTGGGGAGAGGTCGAGGACTTCCGCTGCCTGCCGCTCATCGAGTCGGTGTTGCGGGAATTCGATGAAGCGCGGGTGGTGATCGCCTCCGACTGGCGGATGCTGTTCTCCCTGTCCAAGCTGGTGCTGCGCTTCTCGGAGGACATCCGGCCGCGCATCGCCGGTGCCACGCCGCACATCCTGCCGAAGAAGGGCGCCGACCTGCACGGCATGCGCGAGCGCGAGGCGATGGCCTGGCTGTCGCAGCATGAGGCGGATGTGGATAGCGCGCCCTGGTGTGCGCTGGACGATGCCCCGGGCAACTGGCTTACCCGTTCCCGGTTGGTGCTCACCGACTTCAAACGCGGCTTCATCGAGGAAGATGCCGAGGCCCTGAGACGCATGCTCAACGGTTTCCGCAACGGCGTGCCGCCCGTAGCGCGCCCCCGCTCCGGACTGGACTGGGGCTGAGCGGCTCCGCCTGCTGGCGTAAGGTGGGCTTAGGGAATGCCCGGCTTCTCTGCCGGTTTTGCTCGAGTGAGCTTGCACGAGGACAGGCGCAACTGCCGGCCTCGCCATCCCGCGGCCGGCAGCGCTTGTTCCTGGCCCGGAAGGTTGGATGCGATTCCTGGCGCGGCCGGCGCTCAAGCTTCGGCCGTTTCGGCCGGACAGCATTCAATGGTGTTGCGGCCATTGGCCTTGGCGCGATAAAGGGCGGCGTCGGCACGGCGGTACAGCGCTTCGATGTCGGTTTCCTCGCCGGGCGGTGCGATGGCGACGCCCACCGATACGGTGAGATGGCCGAACTCGCTCTCCGGGAAGGCATGGGCGGCAGCGGCCACCGCTTCGCGCAACTCTTGCGCCAGATGTTCGATGGCCGGACCGCTCGCGGCCTCGCAGGTAACCGCAAACTCCTCACCGCCGACGCGATAGGCCAGATCCGCGCCTCGGCGTAGCCGCCGGGCCACGCTGGTGGCGACGATGTTGAGGGCGGTGTCTCCGGCCTGGTGGCCATGGTTGTCGTTGAAGCGCTTGAAGTGATCCACATCGAACAGGATTAGGCCAAAGTGCTTGCCGTCGCGATGTGCCCGCCGTAGCGCCGGAGCAGCCACGGCGTCGAAGAAGCGGCGATTGTGCAGCCCGGTAAGTCCGTCGCGGATGGACAGGGTGGCGATCTTGCGCAGCATGTGGGCCAGGCACACCAGCAGCACCACGCTGCCGCACAGCAGGACGGTGACCAAGGCAAAGGGCAGGGCCTGGCGGATGGCGTTGCGCCGCAGCTGTTGCCTCGGTGCCACCAACTGCAGGGTCCACGGCGCTGCGTCCAGCTTTTGCCGAAGGAGCAGGAATTCACCCTCCACCTGCCTGCTTGCCGCTCCGTTTCCGCCAAGCAGTTGCAGGTGCGCGGGATCGCCGGCGAGGTAAATGCCGTCCTCGGTCGTCAGCAGCAGCTTGGCGCCCTTGAGGTCGTGGTCGTCCAGCAGGTGGATCAACCTGGAAATGGCGAGGTCGGCCACTACCGCGCCGACCACGCGCCCGCCGTCGCGCACCGGCGTACCGACGCCGACGACGAGGCCGCGGCTGTCTTCGTCCTGGTGCGGTACGGTCCAGAACACCGACTGGCCAGATGCCTCGGCGGTTTCGTAATACCGGCGGGTGCGTTCCAGATCCGGTGGCCGCGCTTCGGACACCGGCAGGACATAGGAGAAGTTCCGCTCGGAGGTGTAGCTGACCCGCAAGGTGTCCGAGTCCCGGCGGATCACGGTACGGAAAAGAGGCGTCAGCGCCAGCGCCATCGCCATCTCCCGCGCGGCGGCTGATTGCGCCCCAGGGGCGGCGCCGCGCCCGGCAAGGTGGCCGAGCTCCTCGCCGCGGTAGCCGGACAGCTCCGCCAGCAGATAGCCGCCAGACGTGCTGGAAAGCGCGCTGGCCGGATTCACCGTCAGCTGGGCGTGCCCATCCAGGTACTGCTCGGCGGTGAGGCGCATCGCGCTCAGGCTGTAGGCGCGCAGCGTCAGGTTGTGGTCGAGGACGGTGGCGGCGCGTATCGCTGCCTGGGCGAGTTCTTCTTCCTGGCGGCGGAGATCGCCGAGATAGAGCAGCCAGGTGACCATGGCGGCGAAGATGACGGCGAGCATGCCGAGTACGCAGAGACTGGGGACGAGGCGGGAAGGGCCGATGCCCAGCTGGGCGGAGGTTGCGGCATACGTGGGCATGAGGACTCCGAGGGGGCACGTCATTCTGAATGAGTGGAATGACATGCTGTCTGGATGGATTGCCCGCGGCGGGCAATGGCGCGGTTTGCCATTCGCGGACGGCGGGCGGCACAATGGCGCCCCTTTCCCCCATCCTCCCGTGCCGGATGAATACCGCCGTCAATACTCTGCTTCCCGAAGACCATCTCGCCCCCCTTGCCGGCGCCGACGCCCAGCGGCAGGCCGCCCACATGGCTCAGGACGCCTTTGGCCGCTGTTTCCGCCAGAGCGTGGGGGAGGAGGAGGGCGGAGAGGGGGACCTCGCTAGCGCGCTGGGTAACTGGGCCCGCGCTGGTGACGGCGAGGACGGCCGGGCGCTGCGGCTGGCTATGCTGCTTTCGGGCATGGACCAGTGGGGCCTGGCCTGGACCGAAGCCTTCGGCCTCGCTGCGATCCCGGGCCTGTCAAGACTCATCGGCGATCTGCGCACTGCCTTGCCGCCGGAGGAGGAGGCGCGCTTCCTGCGGCAGTACGACGCGCTGGCGAAGGAGGAGGGCAATGGCATCGACTTCAAGGTCGAACTGCGCCGCGGCATCCATCTGGCGCTGTGGCACTCGGCGATCGCCGCCGAGGAGCGCGACGAAGCCATGCGCCTCACCGCCAGCCTGGGCGGCCTGCTGCTCGGATTGACGCGGGCCATGCCGGCGGTTGGTTGGCGGCTGGTGGCGGATGCGCTGGCCCACATCCAGATCCGCTGCCTGGCCGATGGGCTGGCCAGCGACGGCATTGGCCAGGAGGCTACCCAGGCCTTGTTCGCCGCTCTGTCGCGTGAGCTGCCGGCGGATGTGCGCGATGCCGTCATGGCCCATGCAGGCCGTGCCGCGGTAGCCTGGCAGCAGTCGCGCCGGCCACACTGAAACGGGCGCGGCCCTGGCCGGCCGCTGGCGTAGAATCAACGCCTTTTCCGGCCCTTGCGGCCCGCGGACGTCCCATGGCCCTCAAGGCAACCATTTTCAAGGCGGACATGCAGATTGCGGACATGGATCGCAATCACTACGCCGACTACTCACTCACCCTGGCCCGCCACCCCTCCGAGACTGACGAGCGGATGATGGTGCGGTTGCTGGCTTTCGCCCTGTTCGCCGATCCGGCCCTCGCCTTTGGCAAAGGGCTTTGCGTCGACGACGAGCCCGACCTGTGGCGCAAGGATCTCACCGGCGCCGTCGAATGCTGGATAGACGTCGGCCAGCCGGACGAGAAATGGATACGCAAGGCCTGCGGCCGCGCCGACGAGGTGGTGGTGCTGAGCTACGGCCGGGCGGCCGACATCTGGTGGAACGGCGTGCGCAGCAAACTGGCGCGCCAGGACAACCTGCGCGTCTACAACCTGGCGCCGGAGACGGCGCCGGCACTGACCCGCCTCACCGAACGCAGCATGCGCCTGCAATTCACCATCCAGGATGGCGCGGTGCTGGTCACCGATGGCCGGGAAACGGTGGAAGTCCATCCCGAGATCCTGATGGCGCCTGTGGCCTGAGCGAAGGGGCGCAGGCGTGAATTTCCTTGCTCATGCTTACCTGGCCGGTCCAGCGGATGCGGACCGGGTGGGCGGGGTGATAGGGGATTTCGTCAAGGGCCGGCTGGATCCGCCGCCGGCGGGTTACTCCGCCGAGTTGCTCGCCGGCGTAGCCCTGCACCGGCGCATAGACAGCTACGCCGATGCCCATCCGGCCTTTCGTCGTAGCCGGGAGCGCGTCAGCCCGGCGCGGCGTCGGGTGGCCGGCATCATGGTCGACATGTTCTACGACCATTTCCTGGCATTGCGCTGGCCCTCCTTCAGCGCTCAGCCCCTGGAGGCGTTCGCCGCAGACAGCTATCGGCTGCTGAACGAGCAGACCGCCGGTCTGCCGCTGCCGCCGGTGTTCTTCGGCATGCTGCGGCACATGGTGGCGGAGGACTGGTTCAGCGCCTACCGCCAGCCGGCCCGCATCGCCCGCGCGCTGGACGGCATGGCGGAGCACCGCCTGCGCCAGCCTAATCCGCTGGCCGGCGCTGGCGAAGAGCTGCTGGCCCACTATGCCGGCTTCGAGGCGGACTGCCTCGCCTTCCTCGCCGACGCGGCGGTTTTCACCGCCGGGCTGCGGACCGCCCGCTGAAGGCCGTCTGCCGCGCTGTTCAGCGCTTCACTGGCCGGTCAGCACGTCCGGTACCGCGCCCCACAGTGCGGCGATGCCCAGACAGGCGAAGATCAGCGCGGCCACCGCGTGGACGAGACGGGTCGGCAGCCGCTTGGCGGCGGCATCTCCCAGCAGCACCGCGGGAACGTTGGCGATCATCATGCCCAGGGTGGTGCCCACGACGACGGCGGCCAGCGAGTCGAAGCGCGCGGCCAGCGCCACGGTGGTGAACTGGGTCTTGTCGCCCATCTCGGCGAGGAAGAAGGCGATCAGGGTGGCGCCGAAGATGCCGAAGCGCGGGGCGGCACGCTTGGTTTCGTCCTCGTCGAGTTTGTCCGGGATCAGCATCCACACCGCCATGGCGATGAAGGAGATGCCGAGTATCCAGCGCATCACATCCGGCCCCAGGCGGGCGGACAGCCAGGCGCCGACTGCGCCAGCCAGTGCGTGATTCACCAGCGTGGCGACGAAGATGCCGATGATGATAGGAAGCGGCCGCTTGAAACGGGCGGCGAGGAACAGCGAGAGGAGTTGGGTCTTGTCGCCGATTTCGGCCAGGGCGACGATGCCGGTGGAGATCAGGAGCGCTTCCATGAGTTTCCCTGGGCCGGAACGAACACCGATGACTGCACGGCTTCCCCGGCCCAATGCGGAGGCTGCGCAGTCAAAGGTCTCGCCAAGCTCGGGAACCGATCGCGCCATGCCTGGAAGGCAAGTCTGTTGACGCGATCCCCTCTCCATCCGGAGGGCGGCTACTCCCCAATGACGGCGCGAATTCTAGCGAGCCGCGCGCACTTCGGCAACCGCGCCTGCGATATCGCTTTCGCTGCAGGTGGCAGGTGGGGCGGCGAGCTGACTGACCGGCGGGCGCTTTTCCCGATCGAGCAGGGGCGTGCCTCTCCGTGCCTTGCGGGGCGGCCGAGTCGGGGGAGCGCTATGAGGAAGGTATTAAGCCGCCAGAGCCCGCTTTTCGGCGCGCTCGGCCGCGGCGCGTTCTGCGGCGAGGATGCTGCGGCTGTCCAGATCACGTATCGGCACCGAGCAATCGCTCGGAACCAGTCCCGCGACCTGCAGTTGCAGATAGCGGGTGCAGCTCACCCGTAAAAAGGAGGTGAAGTTGGCGCGGTCGCCCAGTGTGCCGGCGGCGGCCAGTTCCTCGTGCAGGCGGGAGACCAGCCGTGGCACGGTGAGGCCATCGCGGGCGCCTATCTCCTCCAGCGCCTGCCAGTAGATGTTCTCCAGCCGTATGCTGGTGGCGACGCCGCCGAGGCGGATGGAGCGGACGCGGGAGGCGTAGAGCTGGGGGCGGGCACCGGTGAACAGCTGGCACATGACAGGCTCCGGACGGCGGCGGGCGATGCCGCATTCTAGGCGTGCCCGCCGGCGTATGCATCCCGCGGCCGCAGCCCCGGTGGTGCCATGGGCGGCGGGGGAAGCGCGCGTCCTCAGTGGCTGATGCGGGTGCCCAGCAGCGCGAGGAACTGCGACAGCCAGGCGGGGTGAGCCGGCCAGGCGGGCGCGCTTACCAGGTTACCGTCGGTGACCGCCTGATCGACCGGAATGTCCGCGTACTTGCCGCCGGCCAATTCGACCTCGGCCCGGCAGGCCGGATAGGCGGAGCAGCGCCGGCCTTCCAGCACCCGGGCGCCGGCCAGCAGCTGGGCACCGTGGCAGACGGCTGCCACTGGCTTGTTGGCGCTGAAGAAGTGGCGCACTGCGGCCAACACTTGCTCGTTCAGCCGCAGGTACTCCGGCCCGCGGCCGCCGGGGATGACCAGCGCGTCGTAGTCCTCCGCGCGTACCTCGGCGAAGCTGGCGTTGAGGGTGAAATTGTGGCCACGCTTCTCGGAGTAGGTCTGGTCACCCTCGAAGTCGTGGATGGCGGTGGCGATGTGCTCTCCCGATTTCTTGCCGGGGCAGACCGCATGCACGGTGTGGCCCACCGCGAGCAGGGTCTGGAAGGGCACCATGGTTTCGTAGTCTTCGCAGTAGTCGCCACAGATCATCAAAATCTTCTTGGCCATGATCGTCTCCTCGCTGGCAGCCCCGGACGGGGCTGGTGGGCGAAGTCTGCGGCAGGGCGGAAGAGGCCGGGTAGTACCGGGTTGCGACAGCCGGCGCGGGCTATCAGGCCGCGGCGCGCAGTTCATGCAGCAGGAAGTCGCGGATCAGCGCGGCGCTGGTTGCCGGGTCTTCCTGCATGAAGCAGTGTCCGCCGGGCACTTCCTGCTCCTGGATGGACGGATTCTGGGCAGCCCAGCGGCTGATGGCCTTGGCGGCGAAGGGGTAGCTGCGGTCGCCGCGCAGTACCAGGGTCGGGGTGTGTACCCGCTCCAGCGAGGCCCACAAGCGGCGCGGATAGGAGCCGAACACCTCTGCTTCGCGAGCCGGCTTGCACTTGAGTTCGACGCCGCCCTCCACATCCTTCAGCGCATGGTTCACATAGGCCCAGAGCGCTTCCTCGCGCCAGCCCTTGAACATGCCGCGCTCGTGCAGGGCGCGGAAGGCGCTTTCCCGGTCCGGCCAGTGGGCGCGGCGCTTGCGGGCGCGCTGGGCCAGGGTGTTGCGGGCATAGAGGCCGACCACGTCCGATAGCGCCATCAGGCCGATCATGGCCGGGGTGAACAGCACCGGGTCCAGCAGCACCGCGCGTTTGCAGCGGTTGGGGTGACGCGACAGCATCAGGCCGGTAAGCACCGCGCCGAAACTGTGGCCAACTGCGTAGACCGGCACGTCGCCGAACAAGCCGGCTTTGGAGCGCCAGGCTTCCAGGCAGAGGTCGGCGGTGCGGTTCCAGCCGTGGAAGCGGCCGCCGTGGTCGCTGTCGCCGTGGCCCTGCACATCGCTGAGGAAGAGGTCGAAGTCCGGCGCCAGCAACTCGAGCATGGGCTGGTAAGTGCGGCTGCAGTAGCCGTTGCCGTGCACAAAGTGGAGCACCGGCTTGCCGGAGGGAACAGAGTGCTCACCGCGCAGGGTGAAGCCGGCGGAGCAGGAGTGGTACCAAGGCTGCAGCTGCATGATTGCTGAGGGAGCAAGGAGCGAAGCCCCGAGTTTAGCGATTCTGGCGGGAATGGTGCACTGCGCAACCGCGCTCCGCCGGCGCGGTCATTCAGGCCACACCGGCTCCTCGTCCATCAGCGCGATCTGTTCCCGCAGTTCCAGGACGCGCTCTTGCCAGTAGCGCTGGGTATTGAACCAGGGAAAGGCGGCGGGGAAGGCGGGGTCATTCCAGCGCCGCGCCAGCCAGGCGGAGTAGTGCAGCAGACGCAGGGTGCGCAAGGCTTCCACCAGGTAGAGCTCGCGGTCGTCGAAGTCGCGGAAGTCCTCGTAGCCTTCCAGGATGTCGCCCAACTGCAGCGCCATTTCGCTGCGTTCGCCGGAAAGCAGCATCCATAGATCCTGCACCGCAGGGCCGTTGCGGCTGTCATCGAAGTCCACGAACTGCGGCCCACCTTCAGGGCGGTTGCCGTCGCCCGGCTGCCACAGCACGTTGCCCATGTGGCAGTCGCCGTGCAGCCGCAGGCTGGCGACGTCGCCGGCACGCTCGTAGGCACGGCGCACGCCGTCCAGTGCCTGGTCCACCGTGCTGCGCCAGGCGGGCAGCAGGTCGGGCGGGATGAAGTCGTGGGCGAGCAGCCAGTCGCGCGGCTCGGTGCCGAAGCTGTCGATGTCCAGCGCAGGCCGTTGCTGGTAGTGCTGCAGGCCGCCGACGGCATGGATGCGCCCGAGGAAGCGCCCCAGCCACTCCAGCGTCGCCGGATCGGACAATTCGGGCGCGCGGCCGGAGAGCCGGGGGAAGAGGGCGAAGCGCATGCCTTCATGCTGGTGCAGCGTGCGGCCATCGATCAGCAGCGGTGCGGCGACCGGGATTTCGCGTTCGGCGAGTTCGGCGCTGAAGGCGTGTTCCTCCAGGATGGCTTCGTCGCTCCAGCGCGCCGGGCGGTAGAACTTCGCCACCACCGCTGCCGCGTCCTCCAGGCCGACCTGGTAGACGCGGTTCTCGTAGCTGTTGAGGGCGAGCTGGCGGCCATCGGTGAGCAGGCCGACGGATTCGATCGCATCCAGCACGAAATCCGGCGTGAGTACGGCGAAGGGGGCGTGCTCGGTCATTGCTGGCGTGTTCCCTGGGGTTCAGTGCGACTCGGCGGCGAAGCCATAGCTTCGCAGCGAGGTCGCCACGCCTTCAGCCAGCCGGCGGTAGCCTTCGGCGTTAGGGTGTATCGGGTCGGCGCGCAGCGCTGGATCGGACAATACCTGGGAGAAGATGGATTCGATCAGCGGCACTTTTTCCTGTTCAGCGAGTTGCCTGAACAATTCGGCATCCGTCAGGCTGCCGGCCGCGGCGGCCAGTGGTGAGGCAGCGGGAACCGCGATCAGCACCGGCGTCGCGCCAGCGGCCCGCACCGCCTGGATCAAGGTACGTAGATCCTCGGCCACTTCTGCATGCGGGCGACGGCGCAGGAAGTCGTTGCCGCCAAGCTCGATCAGCACCAGCCGTGGCTGGTGGCTGTCGAGATCGCCTGCGATGCGCTGCTTGGCGGTCTGCGCCATGTCGCCCGGAATGCCGGCGTTGATGACCTGCCAGCCGGTGAGCGTTGCCAGGTGGCTGGGGTAATCCTCGCCAGGACTGGCACCGGTGCCCCAGGTGACGCTGTCGCCGAAGGCCATCACCGCGGTACCCGGCGGCAGTGCCTCGAAACGCGGCGCTTCCTTGCCGCAGGCGATCAGCAGCAGGCAGGCGGCAAGCGCCAGCAGGCGACGCAGCATCAGTACTTTTCCCGACGCTTGGTCGGCTTGCCAGCCGGCGGCGGACCGGAGCGGCGCGGCGTGCGCTGGCCATCGCCACCTTCGCGCGGCGCTTGCGGTTTGTCCTTCCATTGCGGGAAGGGTTTGCCGCGGGCGGCGTCGCGCTCGGCCGGCTTGCCGCCTTCACGCGGCGGCCGGCGGGCCGGCTCGGCGGCGGCTTCGGCCGCGCTCAGCTGGCGGATCTGCAGCTGGCACTGGCGCACGCGGGTGCGCTTCAGCACGGCCAGCAACTCGCCCGGCAGGCCGGCGGGCAGTTCCACCGTGCTGTAGTCGTCGAACAGGTGGATCTGCCCGATGAAACGGCCTTCGATGCCGCCCTCGTTGGCAATGGCACCGACGATTTCCTTCGGGCTGGCACCATGGCTGCGGCCGACCTCGATTCGGTAGCGCACCAGTGAGCCTTCGGAGAAGGCGCGGCGGCGGGCGAGGATTTCGTCGCGATTCGGGCGCGGCGCGCGTTCGCGGGCAACGCCGGTGGTGAAGTGCTCGGCGCGCGGGCCGCGGCCCCCGCTTTCCTGCGAGGCGGTGGCAACCTCCCAGCCGCGGCCGCTTTCCTCGATCTGCAGTGGGCGTTCGCGCTGGGCGAGGAAGGCGAGGGCGGCGGCGATCTCATGGATGGCGATGCCTTCCTCGTCCGCCAGGCGATTCACCACGTCCATGAAGAAGCCGAGATCCTCTTCCTGAACCGTTGCCAGGATCTGCTGTTTGAACTGGCTGACGCGCAGGTTGGACACCGCCTCCCGGCTGGGCAGGGCAATGGGCTCGATCGGCTGGCGGGTGGCGCGCTCGATCGCCTTCAGCATGCGGGTTTCGCGCGGCGCGACGAACAGGATGGCGGTGCCCTCACGGCCCGCGCGGCCGGTGCGGCCGATGCGGTGCACATAAGCCTCGGTGTCGTAGGGAATGTCGTAGTTTATGACGTGGCTGACGCGCGGCACGTCGATGCCGCGGGCGGCGACGTCGGTGGCGATGACGATGTCCAGCGCGCCGCTCTTCAACTGCTCGATGACGCGTTCCCGCAGGCCCTGGGTCATGTCGCCGTTGAGTGCGGACACCGCGTAGCCGCGTGCGGCCAGTTTCTCGGCCAGTTCCTCGGTGGCAATCTTGGTGCGGACGAAGACGATGGCGGCGTCCAGCGTGGCTTCGGAGTCCAGGATGCGGGTGAGCGCGTCCAGCTTGTCCACGCCGCGCACCTGCCAGTAGCGCTGCTGGATGCGGGACACGGTGGCGGTGGCCGCCCGGATCTTCACTTCCTGCGGCTCGCGCAGGTGGCGGTGGGCGACTTCGCGGATGGCCGCCGGCATGGTTGCGGAGAACAAGGCCGTCTGACGACCTTCCGGCGTGTGGTCCAGGATCCATTCGACATCATCGATGAAGCCCATGCGCAACATCTCGTCGGCTTCGTCCAGCACCAGCGCCCGCAAGCTGTCCAGTTTGAGGCTTTCGCGTTCCAGGTGATCCATGACCCGGCCCGGCGTGCCGACGATGACCTGGGCGCCACGGGAGAGCTGGCGCAGTTGCACCACCATGCTCTGGCCGCCGTAGAGCGGCAGCACATGGAAGTCCGGCAGGCGGGCGGCGTACTTCTGGAAGGCTTCAGCCACCTGGATCGCCAGTTCCCGTGTCGGTGTCAGCACCAGCACTTGCGGGCGACGGTCGGCCAGATCCAGGCGAGCCAGCATCGGCAGCGCGAAGGCGGCCGTCTTGCCGGTGCCGGTCTGAGCCTCGCCGAGGAGGTCGGCGCCCGCCAGCAGATGCGGGATACAAGCGGCCTGGATGGGCGAGGGGGTTTCGTAGCCGACATCCGCCAGGGCCTGCAGCAGGGCGGGCGGGAGGTCGAGCTCATCGAAGCGGGAAATGGTATCGGTCATGACGGCGGCTTCTTGCAGTACAGCGGCAACAAAAACAAAAACGCGGCCGGAGGCCGCGTTTTGAGTATCAGCTTGAGGCGCTGATTACAGCGGGCGGATGTTCGCCGCTTGCTGGCCCTTCGGGCCGGTCTTCACTTCGAATTCAACGGGCTGGTTCTCAGCCAGGGACTTGAAGCCCTTGGATTGAATTTCGCTGAAGTGGGCGAACAGGTCTTCACCGCCGTTGTCCGGGGTGATGAAGCCGAAGCCCTTGGCATCGTTGAACCATTTGACCTTGCCGGTTTGAGTGCTCATGTTTGCGTTCCGAATTGATTAGGTTTTGGGGCCGTAGCCCGGGATTGCAGGAACGATCAAGAAACGTGATCGAGGGAATCAGACCGGAAGGGTTCGCGGAACGAACACGCGGAGAAGGACCACCAGGACATCCACTACTTGAATCGACTGCGCCGCCACAATACACGCTTTCCGCGGGAGGTGGGAATTTATTTAAGCATCGCTATCGGAAAGATGTATCAGCACGTGTCGCGGGGGTTTGCGGGGCGTGGCGATTCCATTTGGATGGGCTTTGGGCGGTTCAGCCGAAGCCGGGATCGGCGGCGAGCAGGTCGGTATTGCCCCCGGCCGCGGTGGTGTCCACCGACAGCGTCCGCTCGGTGGCGAAACGGAGCAGGTAATGTGGTCCGCCGGCCTTCGGGCCGGTGCCGGAAAGTCCTTCTCCGCCAAAGGGTTGGCTTCCAACCGCAGCACCTATGATGTTGCGGTTCACATAAGTGTTTCCCACTTTCAGCCGGCTGCGGATGTGCGTCACGGTGTGACCGATACGGCTGTGGATGCCGAGGGTGAGGCCATATCCGGTGGCGGCGATGGCGTCGCACAGCGCATCCAGTTCGTCCGGTTGCCAGCGCAGCACGTGAAGTACCGGGCCGAAGACTTCTCCGCGCAGGCGGGCGACGCTATCTATCTCCCACGCTTGAGGGGGGAAATAGCTGCCCGCGGCGGTACGGGCCGGATCCAGCGTACAGACGTGAATGGGGCTGGCGTGCGCCCCCAGGCTGCGGACATGTGTTTCAAGCGCGGCCCGGGCTTCGTCGTCGATGAGCGGGCCGACGTCGGTGGCCGGGTCGTCCGGCGGGCCGATCACGAGTTCCGCCATCGCGCCGGCCAGCATCGGGATGACGCGATCGGCGATGTCGGCCTGCAGGCACAGCAGGCGCAGCGCCGAGCACCGCTGGCCGGCGGAGTCGAAGGCGGATGCGAGGGCGTCGCGGACGACCTGTTCCGGCAATGCGGTGGAGTCGGCGATCAGCGCGTTCTGACCACCGGTCTCGGCGATCAGCGGCACCAGCGGCCCAGTGCCGGCGGCCAGCAGGCGGGCGATGTCGCGGGCCACCGCGGTGGAGCCGGTGAAGGCGACGCCGGCGCAGCGTGGATCGGCGACCAGCGCTGCGCCGACCTCGCCCGCCCCCGGCAGCAGGTGCAGCGCGGTGGCAGGGATGCCGGCCTCATGCAGTAGCCGGACCGCGGCCATGGCGGTCAGCGGCGTCTGTTCCGCCGGCTTGGCGATCACCGTGTTGCCAGCGGCGAGGGCGGCGGCAGCCTGCCCGGTGAAGATGGCGAGCGGAAAATTCCATGGGCTGATGCAGATGAACACCCCGCGCCCTTCCAGTTGCAGGCTGTTGCTCTCGCCGGTGGGCCCGGGCAGGGGCTCCGGGCCGCCGAAGCGCTGCCTGGCCTGTTGGGCGTAGTAGCGGCAGAAGTCGATTGCTTCGCGCACCTCGGCCAGCGCTGCCGGCAGCGTGCGGCCGCCTTCGCGGACGATGAGGGCGATGAAGCCCGGCATGCGCTCCTGCAGCAACTCGGCCGCCCGTTCCAGTGCAAGCGCCCGCCTCGCCGCAGGCGTGGTGCTCCAGGCGGGAAAACCGCGGGCGGCCGCATCCAGGGCGCGGGCAATGTCCTCTTCATCTGCAAACACGGCGCCGCCCACCACATCGTCCAGGTTTCCCGGCGCCCGGCGGGCATGCGGTTCGCCCGGGCGCAGATGGCCGTCTATCAAGGGGCAGGCAATGTGGGACGCAGCGCGGTCGTCCTGAACTGCGTGGCGCAGGCTGTCTACGGTCGAGATGTCGTTCAGGTCGAGCCCGGCGCTGTTCTCCCTAGGCTGGCCGGCGGCACGGTAGAGGTCGCGCGGCAACGGCAGGCCGGGATTGCGCGCTTGTCCGGCGAGCAGATGGGCGGCGGCGCGCGCCGTCGGGTCGGCGAGCAGGCTATCCAGCGGCAGGCTGGTGTCGGCGGCCTGGTTGACGAAGGAGGAGTTGGCTCCGTTTTCCAGCAGGCGCCGCACCAGGTAGGCCAGGAGATCCTCGTGGCTGCCGACGGGAGCATAGACGCGGCAGGCTCGGTTCCAGCCGTTCTCGCCAATGATGTGCTGGTACAGCGCCTTTCCCATGCCGTGAAGGCGCTGGAACTCCCAGTCGCCGCCGGGCGGCGCGGAGGCCGCCAGTTCGGCGATGGCGGCCACGGTGTGGGCGTTGTGGGTGGCAAAGGCGGGGCGGAAGGCGACCGGATCGGCCAGCAATCTGCGGGCGCAGGCGAGGTAGGAAACGTCGGTAGCGCTCTTGCGGGTGAACACCGGGTAGTCGGACAGACCCAGCTCCTGGGTGCGCTTGATCTCGCTGTCCCAATAGGCGCCCTTCACCAGCCGCACCGGGAGCTGGTGGTGGCTGCGGCGGGCGAGGTCGGCCAGCCAGGCTATCAATGGCAGGGCGCGTTTCTGGTAAGCCTGCACCGCCAGCCCGAGGCCGTCCCAGCCGCTCAGTTCGGGCGCGCAGCAAAGGGCTTCCATCAGGTCCAGCGACAACTCCAGGCGCTCGCTCTCCTCGGCATCTATGGTGAGGCCGATGTTGTGCTCGCGGGCGCTGCGGGCGAGTTCCAGCACGCGGGGCAGCAACTCGGCACTCACCCGTTCATGCTGCCGCGGCTCGTAGCGGGGGTGTAGGGCCGAGAGCTTGACCGAGATGGACGGCGCCGCCTGCAGCGGCGTGCCGCGGCGCACGCTGCTGCCCAGCGCGGCGATGGCCTTGGCGTAGGCGTCGAAATAGCGGCGGGCGTCAGCGGCGCTGCGGGCGGCCTCTCCCAGCATGTCGTAGGAATGGCGCCAGCCTTGTTGCTCGGCGTCCGCCGCGTGGCGCAGTGCTTCGGCGATGTCGCGGCCGAGCACGAACTGTCGGCCCAGCAGGCGCATGGCGCCGGCCACCGCCTCCCGTACCAGTGGCTCGCCTGCTCGGGCGGCCAGTTGGCGCAGGCTGCGGCCGAGGCTGGAGGCGCTGGTGTCGTCGCCTTCTTCCTGGCGGAGCAGGCGGCCGGTGAGCAGCAGCGCCCAGGTGGAGGCATTGACGAAAGGATTGGAGGAGGCGCCCAGCCGGCTGCCCCAGTCGGCGTCGCCCAGCTTGTCGCGGATCAGGCGGTCGCGGGTGGCGGGGTCGGGCACCCGGAGCAGCGCCTCGGCGAGGCACATCAGGGCGATGCCCTCCCGGCTGGAGAGGGCGTGGGCGTGGAGGAAGGCGTCGATGCCGTGGCCCTCGGCGCCGGCGCTGCGCACCGCCTCCAGCAGCGGTCGGGCGCGGCCGACGATGCGCTCGCTGCTCAGCGGATCGAGGGCGGCGACGGCGAGGCAGTTGCGCAGGGCCTCGGCTTCATCGCAGCGGTGGGCCTCGCGCAGGCGGGCCCGCAGCAACTGGCTGTCATCCTTCATCGTCACGCCTCCTCGCGGTGGGGTGCGGCGGCCGGGGCCTACTGGGAGATAATGCGCCTCCCGTTCCCGTTTTGGATCAGAAATGCCCATCCAGTGGTTCCCCGGTCACATGAACTCGGCACGTCGCAATGCGGCGGAAAGCATGGCCGCGATAGACGTCGTCATCGAGGTGACCGATGCCCGCCTGCCGGAGGCGAGCAGCAATCCGATGATCGCCGAACTGCGCAAGTTCCGGAACCGCCCCTGCCTCAAGCTGCTGAACAAATCCGATCTGGCGGACCCGGCGGCGACCCGCGCCTGGATGGACTTCTACAACGCCCAGCCGGATGTGAAGGCGGTGCAGATCTCGGCCAAGAACCCGGCTGAGGTCGCCCGCATCCCGGCGCTGTGCCGCAGCCTGGCACCGCACCGCGACGATGGCACCAAGCCGTTGCGGATGATGATCATGGGCATCCCGAACGTTGGCAAATCCACGCTGATGAATGCGCTGCTCAAGCGCAAGGTGGCCAAGGTGGGCGACGAGCCGGCGGTGACCAAGCACCAGCAGACGCTGGACCTGGGCGCCGGCATGACGCTGACCGACACGCCTGGCCTGATGTGGCCGAAGATCGATTACGACGCCGACGGCTACATGCTGGCAGCCAGCCACGCCATCGGCCGCAACGCGGTGATCGACGAGGAGGTCGCGGCCTTCCTGGGTGACATCCTGCTGGCGCGTTATCCGAACCTGCTGGCGGCCCGTTACAAGATCAAGGTGGAAGGCATGGACGGCCCGGCGCTGGTGGAGGCCGTCGGCCGCCGCCGCGGCTGCCTGGTGAAGGGCGGTGGCCTGGATCTGGAGAAGGCGGCGCAGATCCTGCTGGTGGACTACCGCAGCGGTGCGCTGGGCCGGATCAGCCTGGAAACCCCGGAGACGCGGGCGGCGATGGTGCAGTGGCATGCCGCCGAGAAACTGGCGCGGGACGCGGCGGCGCAGGACGAAGGGGAAAGCGGGGCGTAAGGCGTCCAGCCAGCCCGGGCTGTCCTGCGTGTTGCTGCCTGGCTGCCGCGGTGGGGTCAGGCTGGCGAGCCGGCGTGACTGCCGGTTTTCCCAGGCTCGGTATCCGGCACAGGGGCCGGGCTGGGCGCCGGCACTGCCGCAGCCACTGATTCCGGTGCCGGCGGGGGCTTCTGCGCTTCGTCCGCCGGCCGGATTTCCACCCACCGCAGCCATTGGCCACAGGCGTTGCGCGGACCGCGGGGGGAGCCATGCCACGGACCTTCGCGGCAGGGGCCGCGATTGTCCTCGCTATCCAGTTCCACGCTGAAGCCGTCCGCGCCCAAGCTGCGCTTGCCACCCCAGCGGTTGCAGGTCGGGCAGCGGCGCAGCTCGGCGATCTGCACGGCCACGGCTACATCCCGAAGTAGCGGCCGGGGCGGTGGTTGACCGCAATGACGAAGTTCACCGCAACCGCGCCCAGCACCGACAGCGCCACCAGCGGCAGATCCACCACGAACAGCGCAAGGGAGAGGATGGCGAGGTCGCAGGCCATCTGCACCCAGCCGGCGCGCCAGCCGCGGGTCTGCTGCAGGTAGATCGCCAGCACGCCGATGCCGCCGAGGCTGGAGCGGTGGCGTATCAGCATCAGCAGCCCGGTACCGGACAGCAGGCCGGCCATGATGGCGGCGAATGCCGGCTCCACGTGGGAGATGTTGATCAGCCGTGGCAGCCAGTCGGAGCACAGTGACATCAGCAGGATGGTGAAGAAGGTCTTAAGGGTGAATTCCTTGCCCAGCGCGCGGTAGGCGAAGACGTAGAAGGGCAGGTTCACGAAGAAGAAGACGATGCCGAAAGGCAGGTTGAAGGCGTAGTGGATGACGAAAGCCAGCCCGGCGGTGCCGCCGGTGATCAGGCCGGCTTCCCGGAACAGGGTTACCGCCAGCGCGAGGAAGAGGGTGCCGACCACCAGCCCTTGGGCATCATCCAGCAGGCTGTGGCGAGGGATGAGGGGCGCGGAGGAAGACGGCGGGGCAGCGGGTTCGGACATGAAGCGGGTGTGGGGAAGGAATGGCGCGATGATAGCGTTTGCGCCCTGCTGCGGTGCAGCGGAATTGCCCTAATGCCGACCCGCGGGGCCGGTTCGCGGGGGAGCGCAGGGGCTGTCAAGGCCGGGAAAGAGGGGTAGCGGCACAGAGGCCGCCGAAGCCGGGGATGGCGCGCAGGAGCGGCCTCAGCCGCGCAGGCGGGTGTTCAACTGGTCGACGATCTCCGCCCAATCGGCGTCCTCGCGGATCTCATCGCGCAGGAAGGTCGCCTGGGAGGGCGTCCAGAAGAGGGCTTCGGCGAGCGGGACGTTGCCGGGCAGTGGCGAGTGCTCGGCGATGAAGCGGTCGATGGCGGCGCCATCGGTGGGAAGTCCCAGTTGGGCGAACAGGCTGCTCATCGGGTGTACGGGCGATTCCATGGCCTTCTCCTTGTGGTCGGGGGGCTCGCTGCCTCGCCGCGTGCCCGGCCTCGTGGTGCCGGTCCATCCTTCCGGTGGCGCGGCGAACTTCAGCAGGGCTGGCCGTCGGCGTCGAACTCAAGGACGGTGACCTCCTCGTCGGCGTCGGTGATCTCGGCATGCCTCAGCGCGCCATTGCCGTGGTACGCATAGCGGTGGGCGAGCTCCACCTCACCATACACGATCTTGTCGAAGCCCGTCAGCCGTGCCTCGGCGTCGAAATAGCCGCGGAAGTAGGTGTTGCGGTTGTCGAGCTCGGCCTCGGTGAGCTCGTTGACCAGCTTGAACGGCAGCTTGACGCCGCTGTAGGTGACGAAGTGCCGGGTGGTGAGGGAATTGGTGCTCATGACCATATTGATGAAGTGGTTAATAAGCCCGCGATCATCGCACAGCATCACCCAGGGATAAACAGGAGCCGGCTGTCGCCGGCAGGGTGGAGGCTGAACGGATCCGCCCCGGGCAAGAAAACCTTCATCGAAAATTGCAATTGGCATATATTTCGCGTTTGTCATCGAAACGGAGATTGCCATGGCGGTTCAGCAGCAGCTTCACAAGCCCACCGGTGCCTTTGTGGGTGCTTCCTGGGCGGTACTCTTCATCGGCACGTTGGCCTATCTCATTGGCCTTTGGAATGCCGACATGCAACTCAACGAAAAGGGGTATTACCTGACGGTGCTGCTCTATGGGCTGTTCTCCGCCGTGTCCTTGCAGAAGACGGTACGCGACCGCATGGAGGGCATCAGGGTCACCGGCATCTACTATGGTTTGTGCTGGACGTCCTTCGGGCTTGCGGTGCTGCTGCTCTCCATCGGCCTCTGGAATGCAACGCTGGAGTTGAGCGAGAAGGGTTTCTACGCGATGTCTTTCGTGCTGAGCCTGTTCTCGGCGATTGCCGTGCAGAAGAACGTTCGCGACCTTGCGAGCATGGGCGACGACGACGAAGTTGTGCTGGCGGACGTCGAAGCCTGAAGGCGGCGACGCGCGGCCGGCGGGTGGCCGTCCGCGCACGCACGATTTGTGATCGAGCCGCTATTGATCAGCTTGCCAGGGCGCGCATCTCGACGATGAGGTCGGACTTGCCTTCGAAGCCGATGCCTGGCAGTTCGGGCATTTCGATGTAGCTGTCCACTACCTTTACCCCATCCGGGAAGCCGCCGTAGGGCTGGAACAGGTCGGGGTAGGACTCGTTGCCGCCCAGCCCCAGACCGGCAGCGATGTTCAGCGACATCTGGTGGCCGCCGTGCGGAATGCAGCGGGTGGGCGACCAGCCGTTCTCCTTCAGCATCTCCAGCGTGCGCAGGTACTCCACCAGGCCGTAGGAGAGCGCGCAGTCGAACTGCAGCCAGTCGCGGTCGGGGCGCATGCCGCCGTAGCGGATCAGGTTGCGCGCGTCTTGCATGGAGAACAGGTTCTCGCCGGTGGCCATCGGGCCTTCGTAATGGTTGGCGAGTTCGGCCTGCAGGGCGTAGTCCAGCGGGTCGCCGGCTTCCTCGTACCAGAACAGGTCGTACTGCGAGAGCGCCTTGGCGTACTCCACCGCGGTCGGCAGGTCGAAGCGGCCGTTGGCATCCACTGCCAGCTTGCAGCCGGGCGGCAGGATGGAGAGGATGGCCTCGATGCGGCGCTGATCCTCGGCCAGCGAGGCGCCGCCGATCTTTTTCTTCACCACCTTGTAGCCGCGGTCCAGATAGCCGCGCATCTCGTTCTTCAGCGCTTCCAGGTCCTGCCCCGGGTGGTAGTAGCCGCCGGCCGCATAGACGAAGACCTTGCGGTCGGGTGTGCCGGTGCCGTACTCATCCGCCAGCAACTGGTACAACGGCTTGCCGGCGATCTTCGCCACCGCATCCCACACCGCCATGTCGATGGTGCCGACTGCCACCGAGCGTTCGCCGTGGCCGCCAGGCTTCTCGTTGGTCATCATCGTCGCCCAGATCTTGTGCGGGTCGAGGTTGTCGCCGGCGTCGTTGATCAGCGTTTCCGGCGCGGCTTCGAGCAGGCGCGGGCGGAAGCGTTCGCGGATCAGGCTGCCCTGGCCGTAGCGGCCGTTGGAGTTGAAGCCGTAGCCGATCACCGGCTTGCCGTCGCGGATCACGTCGGTGACCACCGCCACCAGGCTCAGCGTCATCTTGCTGAAATCGATGTAGGCGTTGCGGATGTTGGACTTGATCGGCTTGGCGACTTCGCGGATGTCGACGATCTTCATTGCGCTGCTCTCCTTCGGTTGGGCCTCGCCGGCGAGCGCCGTGCGGGGTGGATGGCATGTTATTGAATTCCAGGAAGGATAGAATCGAGGCTGATTTAAATCATTTGGTCGTTCAGGTTAATAATGGATGCGACTTCCGAACTGGCTTTCTTCGCCCTGCTGGCGGACAAGGGCTCCTTCACCGCCACCGCCCGCGAACTCAACCTGACGCCGCCGGCGGTGAGCAAGCGGCTGGCGCAGATGGAGCAGCGCCTGGGCGTGCGCCTGCTCAACCGCAGCACCCGCCGGGTGAGCCTGACCGACGAGGGCGAGCTCTACCTTGAGCACGCCCACCGCATCCTGGCGGACATCGAGGAGATGGAGCTGTCGCTGGGCAATCGCGCCGCGGCGCCCAAGGGCTTGCTGCGGGTGAATGCGACGCTGGGCTTCGGCCGCACCACCATCGCCCCCATCGTCTCCGACTTCGCCCGCCGCCATTCGGAGGTGGAGGTGCAGCTGCAGCTCACCGACGCGCCGCTGGACCTGGTGGCGAGCGGTTTCGACCTGGGGATCCGTTTCGGCGAACTGCCGGATAGCCGGCTGGCGGCACGCAAGCTGATGTCCAACCGCCGCTTCCTGTGCGCTTCGCCGGCCTATCTCCAGGCGCGGGGCGAGCCGCAGACGCCGGCCGAACTCGCCGCCCACGCCTGCATCGTGCACCGCCAGAATGACGATGCCTGGGGCACCTGGCGCCTGTCGCGCGGGCGGCAGACGGAAACGGTGAAGGTGCGCGGCACCCTCGCCAGCAACGATGGCGACGTGGTGCTGGGCTGGGCGCTGGACGGCCACGGCATCCTGATCCGCTCCGAGTGGGATTTGGCGAAGTACCTGGAAAGCGGCCGCCTGCGGGTGCTGCTGCCGGACTGGACCCTGCCGGCGGCGGACCTTTACGCCGTCTATCCCGCCCGCCGTAACCTGCCGGCCCGGGTGCGCGCCTTCGTCGATTTCCTGTCGGCGGCCTTCGCTGGCGAGCCGCTTTCCGCCGGTTCGGCGGCCGACAGGCGCGTTCGCCGCTCGCAGGGCTGATTGGCGTATTGCGCGACGGCGCGGGTGGTGGATTGTCGAGAAGCCGACAGCTCCGGCGCGGCGGAGCACGCGGCCATAGGCAGAGAAAACGCATTGAATCAAGTGATTGGCTGCTGCGTTCCGCTGCCCTCGAACTGGCACCCAATCTGCAAAGGCAAGGGAAAATTCCCGACGAAGAGGAGCCTTGCCCCATGGAACAGAGCCTGCCCCCCATCACCCGCGACGCCGCGCTGCGCGTCGCCCTTGCCGCCCGTGCGCTGCCGGGCATCACCCTTCCGCAGTTGATCGACGTGCTGCAGAACCGCCTCGGCAGCGACCACATTGATGTGGACGATCTGCGCACCGTTACCGTCACCGACCTCAAGACTGCCTTCGCCAGCGCCGACGGCGAGGAGGATGGCGAGGATATCGGCATCGGCCTGGAAGCGATGAAGCTGGCGGTGCGCATCCTGTGGGGCGACTCCGAAGGCGAGGCGCTGCCGCCGGTGCTGCCGTACGAGGACGGCGATATGCCCGGCTCGGTGCGGGTGGCGCTGGCCTCCGACAGCGGCGAGGCACTCAACGGCCACTTCGGTTCCTGTGTGCGCTACCTGGTGTACCAGGTGTCCACCACCGAGACGCGGCTGGTGGACATACGGGACGCGCTGGAGGCGGATTTCGCCGAGGACAAGAACGGCTTCCGCGTGCAGCTCATCTCCGACTGCCATGTGCTCTACGTGGTCTCGGTCGGCGGGCCGGCGGCGGCCAAGGTGATCAAGGGCGGCATCTACCCGATCAAGCGCATCGAGGGCGGCGAGGCGGCGGTGGTGCTGGCCGAGTTCCAGCGCATGATGACCGACTCACCGCCGCCCTGGCTGGCGAAGATACTCGGCGTCGCCGCCGGCCGGCGCTTGAAGAACTACAGCGCCGAGCTGGTCGAGGAGTAAGGGGGCGGCCATGGCGGACAAGGACTACCACGCCGTCGTCACCGATCTGATCGCCAACGCGATCAAGACCTCCAAGGTCACCGGCGAAAACGGCCGCATCACCCGTCTGGTGGCCGGCAGCATAGGCCGCTTCGCCGCCGAGCTGCGAGGCAGCGACCATGCGGACGAGGCCCGGGCGCTGATCGAGCACGCCAGGGAGTTGCTGGATGCGGGCGATGGTGCGGAGATCGTGCCATCGCTGACGGCGGCGGTGGCGGCGCTGGAGGCGGCGGCTTAGCGACGGCAGGGGCTGGAGGAGCCGCCCGGTGGTGGGAGAGGCGGTGTTTTCCTCCTCGGGCGCGTGGTGTGCAGGGCGGAGTAGCTGCGTTTGAGTTCCGCGGATGTTTCCCCCCTCTCCTCCGGCCCCCGCTGCGCGCCCGTCCCTGTGACCTGCTGGCCCGGGGGCTCCGGGGGGAGGGGCGAAGCGAGGCTCCGCTTTTTCCGCCTACGCCCCGCGAGGGGATAGGAGGATGAGGTGCCGCTCCTGTCTCGCCCGCATGGGTCTGTCAGCGGTGATGGGCCGATGAGTAGACGCCGCAGCCAAACAGGAAACAAGCCGCGAGCCGCCGGCGGGAAGGGCTAGAATCCCAGCCCCGCGAGCGTGCTCGCAGCCTTCTCCCGCACCCGCAATGGAAGACCACCTGGAACGTCTGGAATCGAAGCTGATGTACGCCGAGGACCAGATCGAGGAACTGAACCGTACCGTCTACCGCCAGCAGCAGCAGATCGACCTGCTGCAGCAGCAATTACGCCAACTGGCCCAGCAAGTGCAGTCCGCCCAGCCGGCGGCGCGCCTGCGGCCGGAGGACGAAGTTCCACCGCACTATTGATTCACTGCGGCGCGCGGGCACCGCTGCGGCGGCCGGCGGGGAAGAAATCCACTTTCTGCGCCGGCACGTTGTCGTGCAGCCGCGCCACATGCTTCTTCAGCCGGCCCACCACATGCATCTCGCAGCGCTTGCAGTCGAAGCGCAGCGTCAGCGTCTCGTTGCCGTTGATCAGCGTCATCGGTTCCGGCTTCACGCCCTTCACCTCCTTGGGGCAGAGGTTGAAGCTGTAGCGCAGGCAGTGCTTGGTGATCATCAGTGAAACGTCGTCCCGCTCCTCGTTGGCCTCGTAGGCGGCGTCTATCAGCTTGACGCCGTGCCTGGCGTAGAAGGCGCGCGCCTTGTCGTTGAGCACGTTGGCCAGGTAGGAGAGGGCGTCCTGCGGATAGGGCGCCGGCGGCTCCACCGCGGCACGGCGCGGCGGGCGCGGATGGGCGGCGAGGCGGGCCGCCTCCAGCCGGCTACAGGCCTCGCGGCGCAGGCCGTTGAGCACCGAGGTGGGCAGGAAGGGCGCGCCGGCCACGTCCAGCAGGATTTCGCCCTCGGCGAACATGGTGCCGCCCAGGCGGCCCAGGTGTTCGCGCAGCCCCTCCAGGGCGCGCTCGGGCTGGCGGGCCGGCTCGCGCTTGGCCACCACGGTGGCACAGGCGCTGACGCCGTCCTCGTCGGTGGCTTCCACGCCATAGCCGTCCTCGGTGTCATAGAGGCGCAGGCGGACCGTCACCCTGCGCTCGGCGGACTTCTTCTCCAGCATGCGTTCGAAGGCATGGTCGTGGTTGCGGAACACCGGCGTGCCCGGCACCAGATGTGCGGGCAGGGGCTCGGAGGGGAACACCCGGTCCACGCCGTCCGCCTGCGCTTCCGCGCTGTTCACCCGCAGGCCCACCAGTTCGCCCTTGGGGTCGTAGTAGGCCAGGCCGTCGCCGTTGTGTACCGGAGCGGTGCGCTCGACGTCGAAGTAGCGGCGCTGGCGGCTGTCTATCTTCACCACCCGGCCCAGCGCCTCGCCGACGAACTTGGGCGACTCGAAGGCTTCGATGCCGTGCTGGCGTTCGTTGGCGAAGTAGTCGGTATAGCCGCGGTTGAAGGTCTTGTCCGGCTGCGGGGTGAACAGGAACTCGCAGCGGCCGGAGGAGGCGCGGCGATAGTGGCCGCCGGAGGCCTCCACCAACTCGTCCAGCAACTGGCGGTAGTGGGCGGTGATGTTTTTGACGTAGGAGAGGTCTTTGTAGCGGCCCTCGATCTTGAAGGAGCTGACGCCGGCGTCCGCCAGGGCGCGCAGGTTGGCGCTCTGGTTGTTGTCCTTCATGGACAGCATGTGCTGGTCGCGGGCGAGGATGTTGCCGTCCTTGTCGGCCAGGTCGTAGGGCAGGCGACAGGCCTGGGAGCATTCGCCGCGATTGGCGCTGCGGCCGGTGTGGGCGTGGCTGATGTAGCACTGGCCGCTGAAGGCCACGCACAGGGCGCCGTGCACGAAGTATTCGAGCTGGCAGTCGGTGGCGGCGGCGATCTTCTGCACCTGGTTCAGGGTGAGCTCGCGCGCCAGCACGATCTGGGAGAAGCCCACGTCCTGCAGGAAGCGCGCTTTGTCCGCGCTGCGGATATCGGTCTGGGTGCTGGCGTGCAGCTGGATGGGCGGCAGGTCCAGTTCCAGCAGGCCCATATCCTGCACGATGAGGGCGTCGGCCCCGGCCTCGTACATCTGCCAGATCAGGCGGCGGGCGTCTTCCAGCTCGTCGTCGCGCAGGATGGTGTTGAGGGCGACGAAGACTTCGGCGTGGTAGCGGTGGGCGTGGGCGCAGAGGCGCTCGATGTCTTCCAGCGTGTTGCCGGCCGCCGCCCGCGCGCCGAAGGCCGGACCGCCGATGTAGACGGCGTCGGCGCCATGGTTGATGGCTTCGATGCCGAAATCGGCGTTCTTCGCCGGGGCAAGGAGTTCCAGGATGCGGCGGTTGTCGGGCATGGCTGTAGGGGGCGGGCGTGGAATCGTTATGGCGCGCAATGATACCGCCGCGGCTGGCCAGGGAAATCGCCGCTTTGGCCGGAAATGGCAAGAGGCGGACGAATGGCCCGGGCCGCGTCGCGTTTCGGCACTCCGCTTTTCAGGCTGCGCCAGGGGTCGGGCGGCGGCGCCATATCAGCGCCGGCAGCAGGGTGGTGACGCCCAGCGCATCGGCCAGCCAGTCCCAGGGATCGCCCATGCGGTAGCTGGTGAAAGACTGCGCCACTTCGATGGCGGCGCCATAGGCGAGCAGACCGAGGGCAAGGCGGCCGGCATGGCGCGGCCAGGCGGCGAGGCCGAGCAGGGCCAGGGCGGCGAAGGCGGCGGCATGCTCGATCTTGTCCTGCCAGGACACGAACTGGACCAGGTCGGGCGTGGGCAGCAGGGCGAGGACGAAGACAACGACGAGGGCGGCGGCAAAGGCCAGGCGTAAGGCGGTGGCGAGTCTGTCGGGCATGGTCGTTTTGGCCGTGATTGAAGAGGTGTGGGAGACGGCCGCCGGCCGAACTATCCGGCGGCGCGGGCTGTCCCTTGCGGGTGCCGATTATCGCCCGTCCTGCGGATGGGCAAGGAAATGGAGAAGAACATGCCCAAGCCGCCCCTGCTGCCTGCACTTGCCGTCGCCCTGTCCGCCGCCTGCGCGCTGCCTGCTGCCCATGGGCAGAATGCCGCCGCCGGCAGGCAGTCCATCAAGGTGGTGGAGGTGGCGCGGGGGCTGGAGAATCCTTGGGCGCTCGCCTTCCTGCCGGACGGCCGCCTCCTGGTGACCGAGCGGCCGGGGCGGATGCGGCTGGTTGGCGCGGACGGCAAGCTCTCTGCGCCCATCGCCGGCGTGCCCGAGGTCTATGCCCGCGGCCAGGGCGGCCTGCTGGACGTGGTCTTGAGCCCGGACTTCGCCCGCGACAGCACCATCTTCTTCAGCTATGCCCAGCCGGGCGCCCAGGGCGCCCGCACCGTGGTGGCGCGCGCCAGGCTGGATAGCCAGGCGCTGCGGTTGAGCGAGGTGAAGGTGATCTTCGCCCAGCGCGACCAGCTCTCCGGCGCCAACCACTGGGGCTCGCGCCTGGTGTTCGGTCGGGATGGCCGCCTGTTCGTCACCCTGGGCGACCGCTACAGCGGCCGCGACAAGGCGCAGGACCTGGGCAGCCACCTGGGCAAGATCGTGCGCATCGAAGCCGACGGCAGCGTGCCGCAGGACAACCCCTTCGTCGGTCGTCAGGGCGCCTTGCCGGAGATCTGGTCCTACGGCCACCGCAATGTGCAGGGCGCGGCGCTGCATCCGGTCAGTGGAGAACTGTGGATCAACGAGCACGGCCCGCAAGGCGGCGACGAGCTGAACCGGGTGCTGCCCGGCAGGAACTACGGCTGGCCGGTGATCACCTACGGGCGCGAGTACGTCACCGGTGCCCGCATCGGCGAAGGCTCCAGCCGCGCGGATGTGGAGCCGCCGCTGCATCAATGGACGCCCTCCATCGCGCCATCCGGGCTGGCCTTCTACACCGGCGATGCGTATCCGGGCTGGAAGGACAGCGTGTTCAGCGGCGCGCTCAAGTTCGCGCTGGTGTCGCGCATGCCGCTGGAGGGCAACACGGTGCGGGGCGAGGAGCGGCTGCTGCAGGCTGAGGGCAAACGCATCCGCGACGTGCGTCAGGGACCGGACGGCAAGCTGTGGGTGTTGGATGACAGTGAGGGCCGCGTGCTGCGGCTGGACCCGGCCTGAGGCTCCCGGCGGGCGGAAAACCGATGGGTAGTCCTGATCTGTTGCATATGCACGAATTAAGTGAAAAAATGCGCCTATGCACATTCAAGGAGGCTGCCATGAAGACCGCCACGCTGGCCCAGGCCGATCCTGCTGAAGTTCTCGGCCGGGCCTTGATGAATGCCGGCAAGGAACTGGGCCTCACCCAGGCCGCGCTGGGCGCGGTGGTCGGCAAGGACCGCAGCGCCATCAGCCGGGGCGGTATCGATCCCGCCTCCAAGCCGGGCGAACTGGCATTGCTGCTGATCCGCGCTTACCGTGCGTTGTTCGTGCTGGTCGGCGGCGAGCCGGGCCAGATGCGCCACTGGATGCAGACGCACAACCTGCATACCGGCGGGGTGCCGGCCGAGCAGGTCGCCAGCGTTCAAGGGCTGCTGCGGGTGGTGGAGTACCTGGACGCGATGCGCGGCAAGCTATGACGGACCCGGTCGAGCTGTTGCCGCAGGCGCCGGTCGTCGCCCTTGGCGGCACGGTGCTGCGCCTGGTGGAGAGCCAGGAACAGGTCGCCACCAACCGGCTGGTGGATTCGCTGGACGAGCAGGCGCTGCTGGAGTCCCTGCTGGAGTCCTCCAAGCCGCCGGCACCGGCCGGCAGCCGCCGCCTGCATTACCTGCTCGCCACGCCCTTCCGCTATCCGCCGCTGCGCCACGGTTCCCGCTTTGGCGGCCGTTTCGAGCCCAGCCTGTTTTACGGCGCCCGCCGGCTGGAGACGGTGCTGGCGGAGTCCGCCTACTACCGCCTGCTGTTCTTCGCCGGCATGGCGACACCGCCCGCCCAGCCCTTGCGCACCCAGCACACCCTGTTTTCCGCGGGCATCGCCACCCGGCAGGGCCTGCGGTTGCAGGCTGCGCCTTTCGATTTGGTGCGCGCGGCGCTGGTCGATCCGGTGGATTACCGCGTGCCCCAGCAGCTGGGCAGTGCGATGCGGGAGGCGGGCATCGAAGCCTTCGAATACCCCTCGGCGCGCGATCCGGCGCAGGGCATCAACGTCGCGCTGTTCGCCCCCTCGGCGCTGTCCGGCAACCGGCCGCTGTCCACCCAGGCCTGGCTGGCGGAAACGGCGGCGGCCGGGGTGAGTTTCTACAGCGCGGAAGCGGGTGGTGTGCACCGCTACCTGCGCAGCCAGTTCGAGGTGGAGGGGGCGCTGCCGGCGCCGGCGGTGTGAGCCGGCTCAGACGGGGGCCGGCATCGCCCGCTGCTGGCGCCGCTCCAGCCGATGCACCGCCAGCCCCAGACCGATGGCGATGATGGCCGCGCCCGCCGGCAACGCCATCGCGTCCTGCCAGTCGCCGCGGGCGGCAACCGCGGCGGCGATCATCGGCGGGCCGACGAACTGCCCCAGGTTGGCGCCTTGCATGAAAAGGCCCTGCAAGGTGCCGATCTGACGCGGGCTGCGCGCAAGGCTGGCGGTGGAGGACAGTACCGAGGAAGGCACCAGCCCGCCGGTGAAGGACACCAGCAGGCAGCAGAGGTAGCGCAGCGCATCCGGCAGGCCGGGGCTGAACACACCGACCGCGCTCAGGCCGGTGACCACGCTGGCGGCGGCGATCAGGTAGCCGCGCGGCAGATTGCGCTGCAGCAGCGTGCCGCCCAGCAGGTTGCCCGGCACATTCACCAGCACCATCACGCAGGACAGCAGGGCGACCAGCTCCGGCGACAGCCCGCGCTGGTCGCGCAGGAAGGTCGGCAGCCACACGATCAGGGTGAAGTGCTGCAGAGACCAGCAGGCGAAGGAGAAGGCCAGCAGCCAGGGCACCGGATTGCCCAGCGCCTGCCGGGCGGAGCTCAGGATGGGCGCGGCGTCCGGTGCCGGCGGCGGAATGCGGTAATGAGCGCGGAAACGCAGCAAGCCGACCGCGGTGGCGGCCAGCAGGGCGATGGTGAACAGCCACACCGCATGCCAGCCGCCCAGCCGGGTCAGCAGCGGGGTGAGGATCATCACCAGGCCGATGCCGGCCGGCATGTAGGCGCCCCAGATGCCGAGCGCGAAGCGGCGGTCGCGCGGTGTGCTGGCGGCGCTGAGCAGCGCCGGCGCGGACACCGCCACCGCCATGTAGCCGGCACCCTCGGCAATGCGGGAAGCAAGCAGGCTGGCGTAGTCGGTGCTGAACAGTGCGGCGACGCCACCCAGCAAGGCGACGCACAGGCCGGACAGGCATAGCCGCAGCGCCCCCAAGCGGTCGCCCAGCATGCCGAAGGCCAGCGCCACGCTGACCGCCAGCGAGTTGATCGCCGACGACACCCAGCCGGCGCGCAGCAGATCGAGCTGGAAGTGGCTGCGCAGCAGGTCCAGCGTGATGGCGACCTTGCCGACGTTGGCGGCAACCGCCACCCCGCACAGCGTGGCGGCGAACACGGCAGGCCAGGAGGTTTGGGCGGCTGGGCCGCCGGCGGTGTGGGCGTATGACATGGGCGGCATTCTAGCGAGCCGCCGGCGCTGCCCATGCTTGAAGCGGACAGCCCGCTGTCGAGAAACGGACAGCTGTTGGATGGAGGCGCTGGCGGAACGGCGGGCGGCCGGAGAACGGAAGGGGCGTGCTCCGGCGCCCCGCGCGCCGGCCCGGGCGGCAGCGCCGCGGCGCACGGCAGAACGCATCGCCAGCCGGTAGCCGCTACCATGCGGCGGTCTCCCATTTCCCTCCCGCCGCCGATCATGGATTTCGACAGCCTGCAGCCCGCCGCCGTGTGGCGGCACTTCGCCACCCTCTGCCGCATTCCCCGTCCCTCCGGGCACGAGGCGGCGATACGCGAGGCCATCGCCAACTGGGCGAGGGAGCGCGGCCTTGCCACCAGCATCGACGAGGCCGGCAACTTGCTGATCCGCAAGCCGGCCAGCCCCGGCTACGAGAACCGGCCCGGCGTCATCCTGCAGGGCCACCTGGACATGGTTTGCCAGAAGAACGCCGGCTGCGATCACGATTTCCTCCGCGATTCGATCAAGCCGGTGCTGAAGGACGGCTGGCTGCAGGCCGAGCACACCACGCTGGGCGCGGACAACGGCATCGGCGTTGCCCTGGCGCTGGCGGTGCTGGAGGCGGACAACATCGCCCACCCGGCGCTGGAAGTGCTGCTTACCGCCGACGAGGAAGCCGGCATGAGCGGCGCCCAAGGCCTGGAGCCGGGGCTGCTGCAGGGCAAGCTGCTGATCAACATCGATACCGAGGACTGGGGCGAGTTCTACCTAGGCTGCGCCGGCGGCATGGATGTGGACGTCCGCCGCGAACTGCAGCCGCAGCCCGTGCCGGCGGGCTTGTCGGCCGTCGTGCTGACGCTGGATGGGCTGCGCGGCGGCCACTCCGGCGTGGATATCCACCTGCAGCGCGGCAACGCCATCAAGCTGCTGGTGCGGGCGCTGCAGCGGCTGGCGCAGGCCGGGCTGGATTTCCGCCTGGCAGCGCTGTCCGGCGGTACCGCGCGCAACGCGCTGCCGCGGGAAGCGCAGGCCACGCTACTGCTGGCGCCGGCAGCGCAAGTCCTGCTGGAAGAGACGCTGGCTGCCGCGAGGCGTGAGATCGCCGACGAACTCGCCGGGGTGGACGAAGGTTTCCGCCTGGGCGTCGCGCCTGCCGCCGTGCCGCCGGATGGTGTGGTGGACGCCCAGGCCCAGCGCGAACTGCTGGCGGCGCTGGATGCCGCGCCCCACGGCGTGCGCCGCAACAGCAGCCGGGTGCCCGGCGTGGTCGAGACCTCGGACAACCTCGGCGTGTTGCGGCTGACGCCGGCGTTGTTCGAGGCCACCTTCATGGTGCGCTCGCTGCGGGACGAAGGTGCTGCCACGCTGGCGCGGGAGATCGCGGGCCTGTTCGAGCTCGCTGGCGCCCGGGCGCAGCCGCGTGGCGCCTACCCCGGCTGGGCGCCGAACCCGGAGTCGCCGCTGCTGGCATTGTTCCAGCAGGTCTATGCGCAGGAGTTCGACGGCGAGGCGGCGGTCAAGGTGATCCACGCCGGCCTGGAGTGCGGAATCCTGTCCGCCAAGTACCCCGAGGTGGACATGATTTCCTTCGGTCCGGACATCCGTGGCGCCCATGCGCCGGGCGAGCGGGTGGCGGTGGAGTCGGTGGGCAAGGCCTGGCGGCTGCTGGTGGCGGTGCTGGCCGCGGTGCCGGCACCGGCGGGTGGCCTGCCGCGCGCCTTCAGTCCGGTACTGCCTTGAGCCGGGGCCTCCCGGCGCCGGCCAGCTGCACCTTCGCGATCACTGCACCGGCTCGCTGACCGCGCCCACATGCAGCTTGCGGCCGGCTCCCATGCCGGCGGCCAGGGTGGCCAGGCAGATGAGGCCGAACAGCCAGCCCAATCCGTCCCAGTTGCCGGTGAACTGATGCAGCAGGCCGATGGCGAAGGGCCCCAGCGCCGCCACCGTGTAGCCCACGCCCTGGGCCATGCCGGAGAGGTGGGCGGCGATGTGGGAGTCGCCGGCGCGCAGCACGAGCAGCGTCAGCGCCACGCTGAAGTTGCCACCCTGGCCCAAGCCCAGCACCACCGCCCATAGCAGGGTCTGTTCCTGCGGTGCGTACAGGCAGCCGAGCAGGCCGGCGGCGGTCAGCACCGCCATCAGCGCGATGGTGGAACGCTGGTCGCGGCCACGCGTGGCCAGCCAGGGGCCGGCGAAGGCGGTGATCAGCTGCACCAGGATGGAGACTGACATCAGGTAGCCGGCGCTCTGCGCCGAGTAGCCGCGATCCACCAGGATGGTCGGCAGCCAGCCGAACACGCAGTAGGCCAGCGAGGATTGCAGGCCCATGTAGGCGGTCACCTGCCAGGCCAGCGGATCGTTCCACAGCCCCCGCACGGTATGGCCGCGCCGGCCCAGCGCATGGGAGCCGCGGCGCAGCTGCAAGGCCCACACCAACGCCGCCACCACCGCAGGAATCGCCCAGAAACCGAGCGCCGGCTGCCAGCGGCCGTCGGCCGCCAGCCGCAGCGGTTCGCTGGCACCGGCGCCTATGGCTGCGCCCAGGCTGAGCGCCATGGTGTACAGCCCGGTGACCGCGCCCGGCTTGTGGGCGAAATCCCGCTTCACGATGCCCGGCAGCAGCACGCCGATGATGCCGATGCCGGCACCGGCCAGCAGGGTGCCGGCGAACAGGCCGGGCACGCCGCCCACGGTGCGCAGCAGCAGGCCGCCGGCCAGCAGGAAGAGAACGAGGAAAACGGTGAGCTCTGGTCCGCGCCGGCGTGCCAGCCGTGGCGCCAGCGGCGCGGCCAGGCCGAGGCAGAGCACCGGCAGCGTGGTCAGCAGGCCGGCGGCGGCGGCGGAGAGGCCGAGGTCTTCGCACAGCGGACCCAGCACTGGTGCCACGCTGGACAGCGCCGGCCGCAGGTTGAGGCCGACCAGCACCATGCCGATCAGCAGCAGCGCCGGAGGCATGGCGGCGTGCGTGGCAGCGGGCGGCGTGCTCGTGCCGGTGGTTGAGCCAGGGCTCGGGCTGGGTGGGCTCATGCGCAGTCTCCGTTGGGCTGGGGGGCCGTCTGTTGTAGTGGTTTGATCAATTGGCGGGCGGCGCAGGCGGCGGCCTCGGCATCGCCGGCGGCAATGGCGTCGACGATGGCAGTGTGGGCATCGTCGTCCGGGTTGGTCACCGATTCATCGGCCAGCATCAGCAGCACCACGTGCTGCACCGCGTCCGAGAAAAAGTCGTAGAGCGCCGCCAGTGCCGAGTTGTGGGCGGCGCTGAGCACCTGGCGGTGGAAGGCGAGGTCGCGGGCGACGTAGGCCTCGGGTGTTTCGCCCTCATGGTGGGTGTTGCGCGCGGCCAGGGTGGCGCGCAGGGCGACCAGGTCATCCCCGGTGCGGCGCAGGGCGGCCAGCCGGGCGGCTTCCACTTCCAGCATGGCGCGGGTTTCCAGGTGCTCTTGCAGGCTGGCACGGCACAGTCCGGTCATCGCCACCGAGGGGTCCAGGCGGCTGGCGACATAGGTGCCGTCGCCCTGGCGCACGTCCAGCAGGCCGCAGAACGCCAGCACCCTCACCGCCTCGCGCACCGTGTTGCGGCTCACGCCCAGCAGGGCCGCCAGCTCCGGCTCGACGGGAATGCGGCTGCCGACCGGCCATCCGCCTTGGCTGATGCGGTCGCGCAGCGCGGCAACGGCGAGGTCGACCAGGGAAGTCTTGCCCAGCAGCGGTGCCGGGCGGGTGGAGGAGGTGGACATGGGGAGGTTGATTCATCCAATGATTGGATGAATTGTGCCCTGTATGGCTTGCCCCAGGCAATGCGCAGTGGCCGGATGCCCGCGCGGCAAGGGCCTGGCAAGGATTGCCGCCCGGCCGGCGAGGGTTTGCCGCTCCCCCGCGGTCCCGGGCCCAGCCGGCTTTATTTTCGTGCGGCCGCGGATGCGGTGTGGCTCAAGGGAGACCGTGGCTTTTCACCGCGGGCGTTCCTCACCGGATCGCTGCTGGCTCAGGACTTGCGGATAGAGCGATCCGACTTATCCGCGAGAGAGGACGCTTCCATGAAAGTCGAAACGGGCAATTCCTATTCGAATCCGGCCGCACAGGCCGCCGCCAGCGGGCGTTCGGCCGATGGCTCGTTCGCCGCCGCGCTGAGCGCGGCCCAAGCCGGTGGCGCTGAGAAGGTGGATTTCACCAGCATGACCCGGCAGGAGATGCGGGACTGGCTCAACGAGCAGATCCGCAGCGGCAAGATGGCGCTGGATGGCAGCGAGGCCTTCATGGCGATGACCATGAAGATCCCGGTGGGTGGTTCCGGCGTCGAGGTGCCGGCCGAGAGCGACAGCGCCCGCTACGACTTCATGGGGAAGCTCAGCGATGGCATCCTGGGTGCGCGTTCGCGTGGCGACGAAGCCGCCCTGCAGCGGCTGGAGTCGGCCCTGCAGATCGCGCAGCGCTATCAGCGCTAGCTTGCCAGACCCGCCTGCACCGGGCGCGGCGCGGATCAGGCGGCGTCCAGCAGATTTACTTGCGCCGTTGCGCCGCTGGCGCTGCCCGACGACGGCTGCCATAGCGCCTCCCGATCCAGGTCGGCGACGTCGCGGATGCCGCCCAGCGCCATGGTGATGTCCAGCTCCTTGCGGATCAGCTCCAGCGCGGTGCTCACGCCGGCCTGACCCAGGGCGCCCAGGCCGTAGAGGAAGGCCTTGCCGATGAAGGTGCCGCGGGCGCCGATCGCCATCGCCTTGTACACGTCCTGGCCGCTGCGAACACCGCCGTCGAACAGCACCTCGGTGCGATGGCCGACCGCATCCACGATGCCGGGCAGGGCGGCGATGGTGGAGGGCGCGCCGTCCAGCTGGCGGCCGCCGTGGTTGGAGACGACGATGGCGTCCGCGCCCTGACCGACCGCCTCGCGGGCGTCATCCGGGTCCATGATGCCCTTGACGATCAGCTTGCCCGGCCACAGGTCACGTATCCAGCCCACGTCCTTCCACGACAGCGACGTATCGAACTGGCCGCCCACCCATTGCGCCAGCGTCTGCGTGCCCTGGGCGCCGCGCACGAAGCCTTCCAGGTTGCCGAAGCTGCGGCTGGGGCCACGCAGCACATGCCACAGCCAGGGTAGCTTGCGCGCCATGTCGAAGGCGTTGGAAACGGTGAGGCGGGGCGGCACCGAGAGGCCGTTCTTGATGTCCTGGTGGCGCTGGCCCTGGATCTGCAGGTCGGCGGTGAGCATCAGCGCGGAGCAGCCGGCTTCGCGGGCGCGGGCGATCAGCGAGCGCACGAAGTCGCGGTCGCGCATCACGTAGAGCTGGAACCAGAAGGGTTGGTCCACCGCGGCGCGCACCTGCTCGATGGAGCAGATGGACATGGTGGACAGGGTAAAGGGCACGCCGAAGGCCTGGGCGGCGCGGGCGGCGAGGATCTCGCCGCTGCCGTGCATCAGCCCGGTGAGGCCGGTCGGGGCGATGGCGACCGGGATGCGCGCCGCCTCGCCGACCAGGGTGGTGTCCAGCCGGCGGTTGTCCACATCCACCATTACCTTCTGCCGCAGGCGGATGGCCTGCAGGTCGGCGCGGTTGGCGTTCAGGGTGGTCTCGTCATAGGAGCCCCGGTCCACGTAGTCGAAGATCGCCTTGGGAACGCGGCGGCGGGCGAGTTGGCGGAGGTCTTCGTTGCAGGTGATGGGCGTGGGCACGGGGTTCTCCTTCTGTGTGGCGCTGCCCGCAATGCTAGCCGCCGCCATCGCCCGGCGGGTGGAAAGCGCCGCCGCGCAGGCCGGAAGAAACGTCCGGTCTGGCGCTTCGGCCACGGGTGCTTGGCCGCCTGTCCGCAGGCGGTGGAGTCAGCCGCCGCCCAGCCTGGCGCACACGCTCCGCAGCCAGGCGGCGAACTCGCGTGCCGCATGGCGCATGTCGGCATCGCCCTCATAGCGGGGATCGAAGGCGATGGCGTAGTGGGTGAGCGGGGTGCAGCGCACGGCGAAGGGGGCGATGAGTTCGCCGCTGCGCAGCGCCCGCCACGCCAGGCTGGGCCGGACCAGCGCGGCGCCCAGGCCGCAGGCGGCGGCGGAGATGGTCATGCCCATGTCGACCAGGCGCGGCCCGCTGGCCGGCTCCGGCCAGTCCAGCCCGGCGGCGGCGAACCAGGGTAGCCAGGATTCCGGCGGGCTGCGCAACAGCGGCCCGCGCGAGAGGTCGGCGGGCGTCTGCAACTGGTAGCGGTGGGCGTAATCCGGGCTGCAGACCACGGTGAGCGGGTCGTCGAGCACGATGTCGGGATTGTCGTCGCCCGCGCGCGTGGCGCAGATTTCCACCGCCGCACCGGGTTGGCGCAGGCCGAGGTAGGGCACCGACAGCACGATTTCCACATCCACCTGCGGTGCCTGTCCGAGGAAGCTGCCGAGGTGCGGAACCAGGATCTCGCGGCCGAAGGTGGGTGGCGAACACACCGGCAGATGGATACGGCGTGCCGGGTCGCGCCTGTGCAGCGGCGCGGCAGAGAGCAGGCCGAGCGCGGTGCGCACCTGCTCCTGGTACTCCAGCCCGGCGGCGGTGGGAGTCACGCCGCGCGCATGCCGCTCCAGCAGGCGCACGCCCAGCAGCTGCTCCAGGCTGGCGATGCGCTTGCCCACCGCGCTGGCGGTCAGTGCCAGCTCCTCGCTGGCGCGCTCTATGGAGCCGAGACGGGCGGCCGCCTCGAAGGCGCGGATGGCGGGCAGCGGCGGCAGGCGGCTGGCCTGCCGGGCGGTGGGAAGAGTCATCGGGCCGGGCCGGAAAGGACGAAGGGCCCGATTCTAGAACATGGGGCCGGCGGCCCCGTACCGCGTCAGGCCTTGACGGTGGCGCGGTCGGAGGACGTCGTGCCGCTCGGGTTGCCGCCGGTGGCCGGCGGGCTGACTGCGCTGCCGTCTTCCGTGGTCTCGTCACCGTCCTTCTTGGGCAGCAGGGAGGTCAGGAAGTCGTCCAGGCCTTTCTGCACCAGGTCGTAGGTCTTGTTGATGCCGCCTTCGACGTCGCCCTGCAGCACGCCGAGGCCGTCGAGAATGTCCGCCGCTTCCTTGAAGCCCTTCTCGAAGCCGCCGCGGATGAGGTCGACGAAGTCGTTGGCCAGGGTCTCCCTGTCCTTGTCCGGGTGCTGGGCGGCGTAGGCGTCGAACATGCCGGTGGCGAACTTCAGGATGCGGTCGGCGGTGGCTTCCGGCGAGTTGTCCTGCTGCTTTGCGGCATTCTGGATTGCATTTTCGCCCAGCTCCGGCGCCAGCACTTCGTTCAGGTTGTCGATGGCGCTGCGGAAGAGCAGTGCCTGACTGTCGTTGCCGGCGTTGATGGAAACCTCGAGCGAGGCCTGGATGATCTGGATGTTGAGCTGGGTCTTGACCTCGGCGCGTATGGAGCCGGTGGTGGACGCCTGGGCGCCTTCGGTCTTGCCGGCGTCCGGCTTGGTGGCCTCGGTCTGGCTGTCCTGCGCCTGAGCAGTGGCGCTGCGGTCGGTCACCGAGGTGCTGGAGGGAATGGCCATGACGATTCTCCTGTCCCTGGAGTGGCAAGGCTGTATTAACGGCAGCCTCAGGCAAAACTTTAGAAGGGCTTAGGCAATTCTGATACAGCAGGCAGCGTGCCCGGCCCGCGCCGTTTCCCGCCGGGCGTGCCACCTCGTCCTGCCCGCACTGCGAACGGCGGCGGACTTGTTTCTTCAGTCCCTGGCCTGGGCGACAAGTTCAAAGGAGCGCAGGCGGGCGGCCTGGTCGAAGATCTGGCCGGTGACCATCAGCTCGTCGGCGCCGGTGTCGGCGATGAAGCGGCGCAGGCCGGCTGCCACCGTGGCGCGGGAGCCGACCACCGAGCAGGCCAGCGAAGATTCGGCGAAGGCGCGCTCGGCCGGCGTCCAGTGGCCGTCCATGCTCTCCACCGGCGCCTGCAGCGGGCCGGGGTTGCCGCGCGCGAGGCTGGCGAAGCGCTGCTGCAGCGAGGTGAAGAGATAGGCCGCTTCCTCGTCGGTATCGGCGGCGACCGCGTTCAGGCCCAGCATCACGTAAGGCCGCTCCAGCACGGCGGAAGGGCGGAACTGGCGGCGATAGACGTCGATGGCCGCTTCCATGAAGCGCGGCGCGAAGTGGGAGGCGAAGGCGAAGGGCAGGCCCAGGCCGGCGGCGAGCTGGGCGCTGAACAGGCTGGAGCCCAGCAGCCACAGCGGCACTTCCAGGCCTTCGCCGGGCACCGCGCGCACTGCCTGGCCGGGCTCCGCCGGGCGGAAGTAGGACTGCAGCTCGACGACGTCGTCCGGGAAGGTGTCCGCGCTGTCCATCAGGTTGCGGCGCAGGGCGCGGGCGGTGCGTTGATCGGTACCGGGGGCGCGGCCCAGGCCGAGGTCGATACGGCCGGGGTAGAGCGCTGCCAGGGTGCCGAACTGCTCGGCGATCACCAGCGGGGCATGGTTGGGCAGCATGATGCCACCGGCGCCGACCCGTATCGTCGAGGTGCCTTCGGCCACATAGCCGATGGCGACCGCGGTGGCGGCGCTGGCGACGCCCACCATGTTGTGGTGCTCCGCCAGCCAGAAGCGCCGGTAGCCCAGCTTCTCCGCCAGGCGGGCGAGTTCGCGGCTGTTGCGCAGGGCCTGGGCCGGCGTGCTGCCTTCGGCAACCGGCGCGAGATCCAGGATGGAAAGAGGGGTGGTGAACGGGCTCATGTCGGGGCGTGTCTTTCTTGTTTGGAGGAGGGCACCCGCGGACCGGGGCCGATGTTGTAAAGACTGGTCGGGGCGGTGGCGGTTCCGGCGGTGGCAGCCCGCCGCGCCGCGCGGGGTGGCGCAGCGCGAAGGGGCTACTGCACCACCGGCCTGTTCGGCAACTCGTCCGCATCGCTCCGGGACGTTGCCGGATCGAGCGGGAAATGGCGTTCCAGCGCACTGCCGACGGTCTTCACCGCGCTCGCCAGCGCCTGCTCCAGCTGGCCGGCCTGCAGCGCAGGGCGCATCGCCGCCACTGCTGCCTGCCAGGCGTCGGCCTCCAGGCGGCGGACGAGGCCGCGGTCGGCGACGATCTCGATGCGGTGCTCGGTGAGCTGCAGGTAGATCAGCACGCCGTTGTTGTGCTCGGTGTCCCATACGCGCAGCTTGCCGAACTGGCTGAGGGCGCGCTGGTGCACGATCTCTGCCACCGCCAGCCGCTGGCGGAACTGGCGCCACAGGTAGCTGAGCGGCAGCGCGGCTTCCACGCACAGGCAAATCTCGCCGCTGTGGCGGGCTTCGCTGTCCGCCACCAGCTGTTCCAGCCGCTGCAGCGCGGCGCTATCCAGCTTGCGGCGCACATCGCCGGCATCGGCCCACAGGTGCCGCAGGAAACGGATGACGGTACTCATGTCACCAGCCCCCCGAGGCGCCGCCGCCACCGAAGCTGCCACCGCCGCCGGAGCGGAAACCGCCGCCCCCGCCGCGGCGACCACCACTGCCGCCGCCCCAGATGATGGGGCCGCCACCGATACCTCCGCCGCCGCCCCGCCCGCCGCCACTGCCGCCCATGGCGAGCGCCAGCACCAGCGCGATCACTGCGGCGATCCCGGCCATGATCAGGCTGCCGGTAAGCAGCTGGGCGAGCAGGCCGGCGCCGCCGGCGGTCGCCACG